>Ga0183098_10107_pt1 | contig 310824 bp, 279 predicted proteins | sample BioMet9_FD_128884 | JGI IMG/M metagenome (GOLD analysis project Ga0183098, IMG submission 128884) | Microbial communities from bioreactor (seeded with sewage sludge) at Lawrence Berkeley National Lab, California, USA - Biofuel... | ecosystem: Engineered > Bioreactor > Anaerobic > Unclassified ...
TGTTAAATGATCAGGTAAAAAAGGGCGGTGTAATGGCAAGTTCTTATGTGGGAGGATTGAGCGGTGCCTTTATCCCGGTCAGCGAAGACCAGGGAATGATCGATGCAGTATCAAAAGGGGCACTTACGATCGAGAAGCTGGAAGCCATGACCTGTGTCTGTTCCGTCGGTCTGGATATGATCGTTATTCCGGGAGATACGCCGGCTGCCTCCATTGCAGGGATTATTGCGGATGAGGCGGCGATCGGCATGGTAAACCAGAAGACAACTGCGGTACGTCTCATTCCGGCGATCGGAAAAAAGGTCGGAGACACCGTCGAGTTCGGCGGCCTTCTCGGACATGCACCGGTAATTCCCGTAAACAGGTATTCCTGCCGGGAATTTGTAGAACGTAAGGGAAGGATCCCCGCACCCATCCATTCCTTTAAAAACTGATCGGAAAGAAGGGCTTTTCTGTTCGGCGGCAGAATCAGACGATCACGATTTCCCGTTCAAACAGATTCGGCTCTCTTTTATGCACATAGTCAAAATAAACGGAATTCCAGAGATCCGCGGCATGCGCTTCCTCCAGTAAGAGCGACATGGCCGCGGGTTCTTTATGCAGAAGAACGGGCGCATCCGCCGTTTTGCAAAGAAGAGGAACAGAAGCATTTTCCTTCAGGATGCCGAGAAGTTCTTCGGAGGACCGGCGGAAACCGATGAGCCTTGCATACGGCGCCGGCCGGCCTTTTTTGTAAAGAGCCATGGACTCTTTTGTAATTCCGAGGAAAATATGCATGAGAGCACGGGATATCCGTGCAGAGGTATACTGCTTGGATTTTACGGAGTCGATCAGAGCGGATAAAGACTGCTGCGGGCCTGCTTCGGACAGAATGCGGTTTCCCATATCTTCCGGAACATCCGCAAACCGGCTTAAATCGGCATTCTGGTATTTCAGATCGATGATCCTGCGGACAATGGACCCCGTAAAGGCATCCGGATTCAATCCTTCTTCGGATAAAAGGATGCGGAAGGAAGGCTCGGGAAGAGATTCTCTTAAAATGTCCGGATCCTGCCCGCATGCAACATGGTTTCTGATGGCAGATGCGGAAGAAAAAGTTCCGTTCAGGGTTTTGTCATGATAGGAACTGCCCTGTCGGTTTACGGTTATGAGTTTCAAAGGAGAACCGAGAAAAAGGATGGCTTTGGCATATTCAATTGCGAGAATATTGTTCGGAGTCGAAAGGATTTCCTGTGTGCGGGAAACAAAATCACTGTCTGCGCCGGAGGAAGAGAGGTCCTCGGATATGGCAAGGCTCCTGGCGGCAGGGAAGGAAATGCCGTTTTTTAAAGCTTTCTGCAGTGCATTTTTGAAAACGGGTGTTTCGGTATTCAGAATTTCGGCAAGTCCGGAAATTTCTTCCGCGGATGCATTTTCAGTGCCGCAGGACATGAAGGGGATTCCGAGAGAACCGAGAAGCGATACCCCGTAAAAAGCGTAGTCGGCAGCCGATGCCGAAGAAAACGGGGCGGGAATTTCGAAAACGGCGTCCGCTCCGCAGGAAAGGGCCATCCTGGCCCGGACGGCCGAACTGTAAAAGGCAGGTTCTCCCCTTTGGACAAAGGAGCCGCTTAAGACGACCACACACCAGGGAGCCCCTGTCAGTGCCTTGGCCTGATTCATCTGGAAAAGATGTCCGTTATGATAAGGATCATATTCCGCAATGATCCCGACGATCGGGTATTGATTCATTTTTTCTCCGTTCGGAAAACAAAGTTTGCATAAAAAAACATGCATTGCCCTTGTATTATGTCCTTTTTACGTACTATAATCAAGACAGTTATGTATTACAAAATTTTGAAGGGAGAAAAAAATGGCAATTCTTGAGAAACTGAAGAAAAAGGCAAAAGCCTGCAAGAAAACAATTATCCTGCCCGAATCCATGGATAAGCGGACCTATCAGGCCGCAGAGCAGATATTAAAGGAAGGAATTGCAAATCTGATCATCATCGGTACGCCGGCGGAGATCAAAAAGTACGGGAAGGGATTTGATATTTCCAAGGCAATGATCGTAGATCCGAATACCTATGAAAAAACACAGCAGTATGAGGACCTTTTTGTCAAACTGAGAGAGAGCAAGGGATTAACGCATGAGGAAGCCAGAAATACCATGCTGTCCGATTATGCCTATTACGGCTGCCTTATGATCAAGGCGGGCGATGCGGACGGAATGGTAAGCGGTGCCTGCCATTCGACGGCAAATACGCTTCGTCCCTGTCTTCAGATCATCCGCACAAAACCCGGAACAAAGCTGGTTTCCGCTTTCTTCCTGATGGATGTGCCGAACTGCTCTTACGGAGAACACGGAACCTTTGTATTCGGAGACTGCGGTCTGAACCAGGATCCTACGGCGGAAGAGCTGGCGGCAATCGCGGAAAGTTCTGCGGCAAGCTTCAGGATGCTGGTAGGAAAAGAGCCGAAGGTAGCCATGCTTTCCTATTCCTCCAAGGGCTCTGCAAAGCATGATCTTGTAACAAAGGTACAGCAGGCAACCGAAATCGCAAAAAGAGCAAATCCGGATCTGATGCTGGACGGGGAGCTTCAATTGGATGCAGCCATTGTACCGAAGGTCGCAAAAAGCAAGGCGCCGGGAAGCGATGTGGCAGGACATGCAAATGTTCTTGTCTTCCCGGACTTAAATTCCGGAAATATCGGATACAAACTGGTGGAGAGACTTGGCGGAGCAAAGGCATACGGACCGATGACGCAGGGAATCGCAAGTCCCGTGAACGATCTTTCCAGAGGATGTTCCTGGGAGGATATTGTCGGGGTGGTGGCCGTTACTGCCATTCAGGCACAGGCAAAATAAAAATAAAAACAGGGAGATCATATTTTTTATGAAAATTCTGGTACTGAACTGCGGAAGTTCTTCTCTGAAATATCAGCTGATCGATATGGAGAACGAGGGCGTTCTTGCAAAGGGCCTTTGTGAGCGGATCGGGATAGACGGTTCCAAGCTTACCCATACGCCTTCCGACGGAGAGAAATTTATTCTGGATCAGCCGATGCCGACGCATAAGGATGCCATCAAACTGGTTATGGAGGCACTGACATCTCCGGAGCACGGGGTGATTAAAAACGTCAATGAAATTGCGGCGGTAGGACATCGTGTCCTGCACGGCGGGAATACCTATACGGAATCCATTGTCGTCAATGCGGATGTGAAAAAGGTCATTCAGGATTGCTTTGACCTTGGACCGCTGCACAATCCCGCAAATCTGATGGGAATCGAAGCCTGTGAAGCCGCCATGCCCGGCACACCGAATGTTGCGGTATTTGACACGGCTTTCGGCATGGGGATGGAGGAGAAATCTTATCTTTATGCCATTCCGTATGAATACTACACCAAATACAAATTAAGACGTTACGGTTTTCACGGTACGAGCCACATGTTTGTTTCTCATGAAGCGATCAAATTCGGCGGCCTGGATCCGGAAAATGCGAAGGTGATCGTCTGTCATCTCGGAAACGGAGCATCTGTGTCTGCTTCCATCGGCGGAAAATGTGTGGACACTTCCATGGGACTTACCCCATTGGAGGGGCTGATCATGGGGACGCGTTCCGGCGACATCGACCCGGCTGTTCTGCAGTTTATCTGCAATCATGATCATATCGATGTAAACGAAATGCTGAATATCCTGAATAAAAAATCCGGGATCCTGGGCATGTCCGGCGGTGTATCGAGTGATTTCCGTGATGTCGGAAAAGCGGCGGATGCAGGGAACCATCTCGCAAGGGTTGCTTTAGATGCCTACATTCAGCGTGTGACCAAGTATATCGGAGCATATACGGCGGAAATGAACGGCGCGGATGCCATTGTATTTACGGCCGGTGTCGGGGAAAATGACAAAGGAATGCGGAAGGATATCTGCCGGAATCTGTCCTTTATGGGTGTGAAGATCGATGATGAAAAGAATGATATGCGCGGAATAAAAAGGATTATTTCCGCAGAGGATTCCGCAGTTAAGGTCATGATGATCCCCACGAACGAGGAACTTGCCATTGCCCGCGAAACCCTTCGGCTGACGTAAAATAATTTAACAGTTGACAAAGAGGGAAAGCGTGGATATAATAGGCACGTTATGTATGAAACAGGCAAGGAGGAGGTGTTTTGTATGTCAATCTGCCCAAAGAATAAATCGTCCAGAGGTCACAGAGATCAAAGAAGGGCCAACTGGAAGATGTCTGATATGAATCTTGTGAAATGCCCCAAATGCGGCGCATTAATGATGCCTCATCGTGTCTGCAAGGCATGCGGCACTTACAATAAAAAAGAGATCATTAAAGTCGAGGACTAAAGACAAACAAACCGTAGACCGATGCACATGCTGCATCGGTCTTTTTTTCGGATTCCAGGCGTTTCCTTGATTTTGAGCCTGAGATAAGATATATTTACATAGAAACTTTTCAGGTAATTTCACGGAGGCTTCTAACATGGTTACGGTTGCAGTGGATGCGATGGGCGGGGATAATGCCCCGGATGAAATCGTCAAGGGATGTTTAAAGGCTTTGGGAGAATCTCCCGAAGTAAATATTTTACTGGTCGGGAAGGAAGAAATCCTTCAGGAAAAGCTCTCCGGAACAGATTATGACGGGAAACGCATGAAAATTGTCAACGCTTCCGAGGTAATCGAAACAGGGGATTCCCCGGTTGCTTCCGTGCAGAAAAAAAAGGATTCCTCACTGGTAGTCGGAATGAAGCTTGTGAGGAATAACGAAGCGGATGCTTTTGTATCTGCCGGAAGTTCGGGTGCCGTGCTTGTAGGCGGACAGGTGATCGTAGGAAGGCTGAAAGGGGTGGAACGCGCGCCGTTTGCAACGCTCATTCCTACGGACTCCAAAACCGGAGTCTGCCTTCTTCTGGACTGCGGGGCAAATGTGGACGCAAGAGCGGATCATTTAAGACAGTTCGCCCAGATGGGATCCATTTATATGGAGCATGTGGTCGGAATCTCAAATCCGCGGGTTGCCATTGTCAACATCGGACTGGAAGAGGAAAAGGGGAATGCACTGGTAAAGGAAGCCATTCCGCTTTTAAAGGATGCAAAAAACATCAACTTTACCGGAAGCATCGAGTCCCGTGAAATTCCCCACAACGGAGCGGATGTGGTGGTCTGTGAAGCATTTACCGGAAATGTGATCATCAAATTATATGAGGGAGTATCTTCCTTCATGCTGCATACGATCAAAAAATCCATGTTCACCGATCTTCGCAGTAAGATCGGCGGTTTTCTGCTGAAGCCTGCATTAAAAAAGTCCATGCAGGAATTTGACGCTTCCAAATACGGCGGTGCGCCTCTCCTGGGGCTGAAGGGGCTTGTAGTCAAGACGCATGGAAATTCAAAATCATCGGAAATCTGCAACGCAATTCTCCAGTGCATGACTTTTAAAGAAAATAAAATCAATGAATATATTTCCGGGGCACTTGAAAATGGAACTTGAAAAGCTGCAGAAAATAGTTGCGAATGTTCTTGCCATTCAGCCGGATGAGGTCAGACCCGAGTATAGATTTGCGGATGATCTGGGAGCGGATTCCCTGGATATGTTTCGGATCATTCTCGGAATTGAGGAAGCATTTGACGTGGAAATTTCCGGCGAGACGGCAAAAAGGATCCTGACGGTTTCCGATGCCTGTTCTTTGGAAAAAACCGCATCGAACGGTTGAAACCGCTTCCGTTCCGGTCGGATTATTTTAAACGGCATCTAGGATATTCTTTGTAAAGGAGCGGTCAAATTGGAAACTGACATGAATGAATTTCAAAACAGGATCGGATACCGTTTCCGTGACACTTCTCTTCTGAAACAGGCGCTGACGCACAGCTCTCTTGCAAACGAAATGCATCTGGGACATATGGGATCCAATGAGCGGCTGGAATTTCTGGGAGATTCTGTCCTTGAACTCGTGAGCAGCGAGTTTTTCTATCAAAAATTCCCTCTCTTTCCGGAAGGAGATCTGACAAAACGCCGTGCTGCGGCTGTCTGTGAAGTTGCGCTTGCCTTTTGTGCGGATGAAATTCATCTCGGGGATTATCTTCTTCTTGGGAAAGGAGAGGATATGACAGGAGGGAGAACAAGACCCAGTGTGACATCGGATGCCCTGGAAGCTTTAATCGGAGCGATTTACCTGGACGGCGGATTTCAGAAAGCGGAAAAATTCATTCTGGGCTTTATTCTGAACGAAACGGAAGAAAAAAGTCTTTTCTACGATGCCAAGACGAATCTTCAGGAACAGATCCAGAAGACGGACAATCAGAAGCTGAGCTATGAACAGATTTCTGAAGAAGGCCCGGGACATGATAAGATTTTTACGTGTGCGGTTCTTCTCAACGGAGAAGAAATAGGAAGAGGAAAAGGCTCCAGCAAGAAAAATGCGGAACAGATGGCGGCTTTTGAAGCTTTGAAAAAAATACCGATAAAAAATTAAAAGGATGCCGGATCAATATGTATTTAAAAAGCATAGAAGTACAGGGTTTTAAATCTTTTGCAAACAAGATCAATTTTGAGTTTCAGAACGGGATTACCGGAATAGTCGGGCCGAACGGCTCCGGCAAAAGTAATGTTTCCGATGCAGTCCGCTGGGTCCTCGGGGAACAAAGTGCAAAACAGCTGCGCGGCGGAAATATGCAGGATGTTATTTTTTCCGGAACAGAGACCAGAAAACCTCAGGGTTTTGCCTATGTGGCGATCACCATGGACAATTCCGACCGAAAGATCGGAATTGATTTTGATGAAGTAAAAGTATCGAGACGCCTTTACCGTTCCGGCGAAAGTGAATATATGATCAACGATGTTTCCTGCCGTCTGAAGGATGTAAATGAACTTTTTTTTGATACCGGAATAGGACAGGAAGGGTACTCCATCATCGGCCAGGGCCAGATCGAAATGATCCTGAGCGGAAAAACAGAGGAACGCAGAGAGCTTTTTGACGAAGCGGCCGGAATTACCAAATTCAAAAAAAGGAAAGTTCTTGCGGAAAAGAAGCTGGAAAATGAAAGAGCCAATCTGATCCGTGTCAGCGACATTCTGTCGGAACTGGAAAAACAGGTTGCTCCGCTTGAAAAGCAGTCTCAGGATGCCAGAGAATATCTTCGCCTGAAGGAAGAACTGAAAAGTCTGGAAGTAAACCTGTTTTTAAGAGAGTCGGATTCCATAAAGGAACAGCTGTCCGAACTCGATGAGAAGGAATCCATTCTGAAGGGAGACCAGGAAGAGGCCGGACGGGAAGAGGAAAAACTGAAGGCGGATTACGAAGACCTGGAAACACTTTTGCAGGAGCTGGATGGTACGCTTACATCGACAAGGGAACAGATTTCCCAATACAGCGTTAATTCCGGAGACCTGACAGGAAAAATCAACGTTCTTCGGGAACAGATCAATACGGAACACATGAATGCCGAGCATATTGAAACCCGGCTGAATGTCATAGCCTCCGAAACAGGACTTCATCTGAAAACAAGGGAGGATTATCAGAAACAGAAATCCGAACTGGATTTTTCCGTATCAGACAAAGAAGAAAAAAGAAAACAGGCGGAAAAGAGCCTTCTTTCCGCAGATGAAAATATTATGCTTCTTGACCAGAAAATCGAGGACACCAAGAATGCGGTCATTGACGCCATAAACGAAAGAGCGGAAATTTCGGCAAAAGGGCAGCGCTTCGAAGCCATTCTGGAACAGATCCAGGTGCGCAGCTCCGAGGTGGTTCAGAAACTGCTGAAGATCAAGTCCGATGAATCCGTGCTGGATGTTCAGCTGGAGGAAGAAAAGAAAAAACTCGAAGATGCCGATGAGGAAAGCCGGAAGCTTGCCGATGCGTTAAAAAATTCAGAAGCAAAATCCGGAGAAGATGAAAAAGAGGTTTTTCGTCTTTCCAAGGTGCTGAATGATGCACAGGGAGAATATCAGAGCAGTTCCGCAAGACTGGAATCCCTGAGAAATCTGTCCGAACGCTACGACGGATACGGCAGCAGCATTAAACATGTCATGGAAACACGGGACAGGGTAAAGGGGATACACGGCGTGGTTGCGGACCTGATCGCCGTGGATAAGGAATATGAGACAGCCATTGAGACGGCTCTTGGCGGAAAAATCCAGAATATTGTTACGGATTCCGAAGAAACGGCAAAACTTCTGATCGAGCACTTGAAAAAAAATCAGTTCGGACGCGCCACGTTCCTTCCGCTTACCAGCATCGGGAACACAAGAAAACGGGAATTCGGAGATGTGATGAAGGAAGCCGGCGTGATCGGATCCGCTTCCGGCCTCGTCCGTTCCGATCCCCGGTATAAGGGGCTTATTGATTATCTTCTCGGAGAAGATATTGTGGTGACGGATATCGACCGTGCCATTGCAATTGAACGAAAGTATCACTACAGCTACCGGATCGTCACCAGAGAAGGAGAGCTGATCAATAAAGGCGGCTCCATCAGCGGAGGAGCATTCAGAAATTCCAGCAATCTTCTCGGAAGAAAACGGGAAATCGAGGAGCTGGAAGAAATAACCGCCGGAATTCTGAGAAAGGCAGAGGGTACGCAAAAGGAACTGACAGATGCGGAAAACCTTCTGAAGGAAGAACAGCAGAATACAGAGGAAATCAAAAAAAAGCAGCAGGAAATTCTTTTGAACCGAAATTCAATCCGGATGAATTTAGACCGTATTCTGGAAAAGAAAAATGAAGTTGCGGACTCTGCTGCGGATTATGAAACGGAACATACCGAGCTGGAACATCAGAACGAGGAAATCGGATCAAACCGTACACAGCTGTCAGCCGATATCCATCTGCTGGAAGAAAAACGGCTCGAAATGGAGAATGCGTCAACCGGGTATAACAGGGAGCTGGAAGAGGCAAAAGCCGGCAGGGAATCTTTTGCGGCTGCATTGTCCCGCTCACAGATTGAGGAAAGCGAAGTAAAGCAGAAGCTTTCCTTTACGGCGGAAAACCTGAAACGTGTCGGGGAAGAAATTGATAAACTGAATGAGGAAAAGGAAACGCTGAAAAGCGGTACCGAAGAATCGGAAAAAAGAATTTCCGAAAAGGCAGGGATGATTTCCGCCTCTGAGGCCGAGATCGAAATCATCCGTACGAAAACGGCGGAGCTGAACCGGATCGTGGAGGATGCATCCGCAAAGAAGGAATCCAAAGCCGGCGAACAAAAGCTGTATTTTGAAAAACGCGATGCGATTTCCACGCGCCTTTCCGCTCTGGACAAAGATATCTTTCGTGTGCAGAGCCAGCATGAAAAATGCGAGGAAAAACTCGGTACCCGCGTGAGTTACATCCTGAGTGAATATGATCTGACGTATGATACGGCGTCTTTACTCCGGGACGAGGCATTAAATGATCTGTCAGGTTTAAAAAAGGATATTGAGGTCAGAAAAACGGATATCCGGCAGCTGGGAAATGTGAATGTCAACGCAATTGACGATTACAGGGAAATATCCACAAGATATGAATTTTTGAAAACACAGCATGACGATTTGAAAAAAGCCGAGGAAGCTCTTTTGAAAATCATCAGCGAACTGGATCAGGGCATGCGAAAACAGTTCGAGGAACAGTTTCAGCTGATCGCGGAGGAATTCAACAAAGTCTTCAAGGAATTATTCGGCGGAGGAAGAGGAGAAATCAGGCTGGAAGAAGGCGTGGATATGCTGGAGGCGGGAATTTCCATTATTGCGGAACCGCCGGGCAAAAAGCTCCAGAACATGATGCAGCTTTCCGGTGGGGAAAAATCCCTTACGGCCATCGCACTTTTGTTTGCCATTCAGAATCTGAAGCCTTCTCCGTTTGCCCTGCTGGATGAAATTGAAGCGGCACTGGATGATTCCAATGTTGACAGGTTCGCAAAATATCTGAAAAAACTTACAGACAAAACGCAGTTTATCGTGATCACGCACAGAAGAGGCACCATGATAGCGGCAGACCGTCTTTACGGGATAACCATGCAGGAAAAAGGTGTTTCAACGCTGGTCTCCGTGAAATTGATAGAAGATAAACTGGATGACTGAGAAAGGGTTCGAAAGCGGTAAAATGGAAAAGAAAAAAGGATTTTTTTCACGTCTCGCGGCAATCTTTACGGGACACGGATCCATTGATGAGGAATTTTACGAGGATCTGGAAGAAACCATGATCACCGGGGATGTGGGAATAAAGACAACGGAGGAAATCCTGGACGAACTGAGAGAAAAAGTCCGCAATGAAAAAATATCCGATCCGTCCGAGTGCCGCAGCATCCTTACGGAAAGCATCCGGAACAAAATGGACCTGGGGGAGAATGCCTACGAATTTGAAAACAGAAAGTCGGTAGTTCTTCTGGTCGGAGTGAACGGTGTCGGGAAAACAACGACTGCCGGGAAACTTGCTTTTCTGCTGAAGGCACAGGGGAAGAGAGTTCTTCTTGCGGCGGCGGACACCTTCCGGGCGGCCGCCATCGAACAGCTCGCTGTCTGGTCGGAAAGAGCAGGCGTGGAATTGATTTCTTCCGTATCCGGTTCCGATCCCGCATCCGTACTTTTTGATGCCTGCGCGGCGGCAAAGGCAAGAAACACGGATGTTCTGATCGTGGATACGGCGGGAAGGCTCCATAATAAAAAGAACCTGATGGAAGAATTGAAAAAAATAAACCGTATCATTGAAAAACAGTTTCCGGAGGCATTCCGGGAAACCCTGATCGTACTGGATGCGGCAACCGGTCAGAATGCACTGGAACAGGTAAGGGAGTTTAAGGAGGCTGCAAATCCGGACGGAATTGTGCTTACCAAACTCGACGGTTCCTCCAAGGGAGGTATCGTGATCGCAATTCAGGCAGAAATGAAGATCCCTGTCAAGTACATAGGAGTCGGAGAAAAGATCAGTGATCTGAAAAAATTCGACTCCGGGGAATTTGTTCATTCATTGCTTTTACAAAACGGAAACGGAAAAGAGGAAACGAATGAAAAGTCTAAGTCTTGAGGTTTTTGAGGATGCAAGTGAGGCGGTAAAAAAAGTTACGAAAGAAACAAAACTGGTGTACAGCGAATATTATTCCGTCCAGACCGGCAATAAGGTGTACCTGAAACCTGAAAATATGCAGCAGACAGGCGCTTATAAGGTAAGAGGCGCCTATTATAAAATTTCAACCATGACCAGCGAAGAAAAAAAACACGGCATTATCACGGCCTCTGCCGGAAACCATGCGCAGGGAGTTGCCTACGCCGCAAAACTCGCCGGGATCCATGCAACCGTCTATATGCCCACGGCTACGCCCCTGATCAAGATCAACCGCACCAAGGCGCTGGGTGCCGAGGTGGTTTTAAAAGGGGATGTTTTTGATGATTCCTGTGCGGAAGCCGTTCAGGCCGCCAAAAAAACGGGAGCGATTTTTGTGCATCCCTTCAATGATCTGGAAGTAGCGGCAGGACAGGGAAGCATAGCCATGGAGATCATCAAGGAACTTCCGACCGTGGATTATATCCTCGTTCCGATCGGCGGAGGCGGTCTCTGCTGCGGTGTTTCAACTCTGGCAAAAATGCTGAATCCGAAGATTAAAGTAATAGGTGTAGAACCGGAAAATGCGGCCTGCATGAAAGAATCCCTGAAAGCAGGACATGTGGTATCGCTTTCCAGCGCCAATACAATCGCAGATGGTACGGCCGTAAAAACACCCGGCGATATCATATTTCCCTATATTCAGAAAAATGTGGATGATATCATCACCATCAACGACAATGAACTGATCGTATGTTTTCTCGATATGATCGAAAATCATAAGATGATCGTGGAAAACTCAGGACTGCTTTCCGTTGCGGCCTTAAAACATCTGGATGTAAAGGGGAAAAAAATCGTTTGTATTTTAAGCGGAGGGAACATGGATGTGATCACCATGGCCTCTCTGATCCAGCACGGTCTGATCCAGAGAGACAGGATCTTTACGGTTTCCGTTCTTCTGCCGGATAAGCCGGGTCAGCTTGCAAGGGTTTCCACCGTTATTGCGGAAGAAAACGGAAACGTGATCAAACTGGAGCACAACCAGTTTATCAGCATCAACCGAAATGCTGCAGTGGAATTAAGGATCACCATGGAAGCATTCGGAAAAGAACACAAGGAAAAGATCGTGGAACGTCTGAAAAAGGAAGGATACAGGCCCAAACTGGTAAAGGCCAAGGGAACCTATAACGAAGGATAAGCCGTAAACACCGGAGAAAACACGGTGAGAGCAGGAAAGGATCTGCTTTGTCAAGTGATTTTACTTGACAAAACAGATCCTTTCCTGTATGCTCTTTCGGATGGGTAAAATGGATGAGCTGGAGAAAATCGTAAATCAGGATCTGCTTTTTGACTGCTACGGAGATCTTCTGACCGGACATCAGAAAAGAATCTACGAAGAAGTGGTCTTCAATGATTATTCGATCAGTGAAGTGGCAAAAGATGAAGGAATATCCCGTCAGGGTGTTTCCGATATGATCCGCCGTTCTTCCGAGCAGCTTACTTTCTATGAAAAGAAACTGGGGCTTGTAAAGAAATATAAACACAGAAAAAAGAAGCTCGAGGAAATAAAGAAGCTTACAGGGATTTTTCAAAGAGATCGTGACCCGGAACATGTTTCCAGAATTGAGGAAATTGCCGGAGAACTTCTGAAAGAGGGATAAATGGCATTTGACAGTCTGACAGAAAAACTTCAGAAGATATTCCGGGATCTGCGCGGAAAAGGGAAACTTTCGGAAGCGGATGTAAAATCCGCAATGAAGGAAGTACGGATGGCGCTTCTGGAAGCCGATGTCAGTTTTAAGGTCGTAAAACAGCTGATTTCCGGAATTGAGGAGCGTGCTGTCGGTTCCGAGGTAATGGATTCGCTTACTCCCGGACAGCAGGTCGTAAAGATTGTCGATGAAGAACTGATCCGTCTGATGGGGTCCGAAACATCCTCTGTCACGCTTACGCCCGGCAAAATCACGGTCATCATGATGACTGGTCTTCAGGGCGCGGGAAAAACCACGACGGCAGCAAAACTTGCGGCGAGATTCAAGGCAAAAGGAGAGTCGCCGCTTCTTGCCGCATTGGACATTTACCGTCCGGCGGCGGTGGAGCAGCTGAAGGTCAGCGGGGAAAAGGCCGGCGTTCCTGTTTTCTCCATGGGTACAAACCATACGGCCCCGGATATCGCAAAGGCGGCGCTGAGCCATGCGGAAGAGAATCACAATCAGGTTCTGATCCTGGATACGGCAGGACGCCTGCAGGTGGATTCCTCCATGATGCAGGAACTGAACGATATCAAGAATGCGGTAAAGGTTGACTGGACTTTACTTGTTGTAGACGCCATGACCGGCCAGGAAGCTGTGAATGTTGCCGATACATTCAACAGGGAAATCGGAACAGACGGCGTCATTATCACCAAACTTGACGGGGATACCAGAGGAGGCGCCGCGCTTTCCATTAAGGCCGTGACCGGGAAACCCATTCTGTATGCGGGTATGGGAGAAAAAACAACCGATCTGGAAGAGTTCCACCCCGACCGGATGGCATCCAGGATCCTCGGAATGGGCGATATCCTGACACTGATCGAAAAAGCACAGAATGATGTGGACGTGGAAAAAGCCCGCATCATGAATGAAAAGCTGAAAAAAGCGGATTTTGACTTTAATGATTTTCTGGATCAGATGAATCAGCTCAAGAAGATGGGAGGAGTTTCCTCCATCATGAGCATGATGCCTTCTCTGGGAGCAATGGGGAAGGATATGCCGGAAGTCGATGAAAAGCAGATGGGCAGGGTGGAAGCAATCGTTCTATCCATGTCGGCAGAAGAACGAAGAAATCCCTCCATCCTGAATCCGTCCCGTAAAAACAGGATTGCAAAAGGAGCCGGCGTAAATATTGCTGAAGTGAACAGAATGGTAAAGCAATTTGACCAGATGAAAAAAATGATGAAACAGATGCCGGGACTTATGAAAGGTAGAAACAGGGGATTCGGAAACATGGGCTCTCTCAGCGGACTGCTCGGGAAGCTGAAACCCTGAACTATATATCAATAAAAATAGAATCTTAAGGAGGTTCAAGGAAATGGCAGTAAAAATCAGACTGAAGAGAGTCGGACAGAAAAAAGCACCTTTATACAGGATCGTTGTGGCGGATGATCGTTCCCCGAGAGACGGAAGGTTCATTGAAGAGATCGGCACCTATGATCCGAATCAGGAACCGAGCGTGATCAAGTTCCAGGAGGATGAAGCAAAAAAATGGATCGCCAACGGCGCACAGCCGACAGACCGTGTTGCCAAGCTGATGGTCCTTGCAGGCCTTTTAAAGCAGGCAAAGTCTCCCGAACGGGAAAAGGCACAGGCTCTCTCCGCAGAAAAAAAGGCAAAGGAAAAAGAGAAGGCAAAGGAGTCATAAATGAAGGAAATTGTTGAGCTGATTGCAAAAGAACTTGTGGAAAATCCGGATCAGGTCAAAGTTACGGAGACCGTAAAAGAGGATGCCGTTCTCATCGAACTGAATGTGGCTCCTTCCGATATGGGCAAGGTGATCGGGAAATCCGGCAAAATAGCAAAAGCGATCCGTTCCGTTGTCAAAGCTGCATCTGTGGGATCCGATAAAAAAGTTGTGTTAGAGATCGAATAATGACAGAACAGTTCAAAGTCGGAGAAATCCGGTCCGTACACGGAGTTCACGGAGAGGCAAAGGTATTTGTAACAGCCGATAACCCGAAACGGTTCACGGAAATAAAGCAGGTATATGTAAAAGGGAAAGGTCCGGAACAGATCCTGAAAATCGAAAGTGTAAAATTTTTCAGAGATATGGTCATCCTGAAGTTCTTCGGAGTGGATACACCGGAAGAAATCCGTCAATACAGAGGAAGCGGGCTTTATATCGACCGGAAGGATGCCGTTCCCTGCAAAAAGGATGAATTTTATGTGGCGGATCTGATCGTTCTTTCCGTGAAAACGGATGACGGACAGGAGCTGGGAATCGCGGCGGATCTATACCCGACCGCGGGCAGTCATATCCTGGTCGTTAAAACACGGGAAGGAAAGGAAATTCTTATTCCTTATGTGAATGAGTTTGTTGCGGAGGTCAATCCGGCCGGAGGATATATTACGGTGCATCTGATGGATGGTCTTGTCTGAAAAGAGGATTGAATGAAATTTACTGTTCTGACCCTGTTCCCGGATATGATTCGGGAGGGCCTTCAAACAAGCATTATCGGCAGGGCACAGGCAAACGGGCTGCTGAAAATCGACGCAGTCAATATCAGGGATTATTCTTCCGACAGACATTCTCATGCGGATGATTATCCTTACGGCGGCGGTGCCGGAATGATCATGCAGGCAGATCCTATCGTAAAAGCGGTTCAGGCTGTACGCGGAGAAAGAAAAGTAAGGCTGCTTTACACCACGCCGCAGGGAAAGCTTTTTACACAGGATACAGCCAAAGAACTTGCTCTGGAAAATGAATTGATCATTCTGTGCGGTCACTATGAGGGAGTAGACGAAAGAGCGCTTATTCTGACAGGAGCGGAGAATTATTCCATCGGGGACTATGTTCTTACAGGCGGCGAACTGCCGGCCATGGTAATGATCGATGCGGTCAGCAGGCTGGTTCCGGGTGTCCTGACCAATGCATCCAGTGCAGGAGGGGAATCGCTTGAAACGGGTCTTCTGGAATATCCGCAGTATACCCGCCCGGAGATATATGAAGGGCAAAAAGTTCCGGACGTTCTTTTATCCGGGAATCACAAAATGGTGGAACTCTGGAGAAGAAGACAGTCTTTGCTCAGAACCATGAAATGCAGGCCGGATCTTTTTGAAAATGCCGAATTGACCGGGGAAGACAGAACTTTTCTGGAAGAGCAGAGCTCCGGAGAGAACAAAGATACAGGTGGGAAGTAAAGTGAAAAAAGGTTGCAATTAAACAGTTGTTATGATAAAGTTTAAAAATATATCAGGAGGCAGAACCAATGAAGGATAGCGTTATTATTTCAAAAATAGAGTCGGCGCAGAAAAGGGATCCCGGCGACTTTGCTGTGGGAGATACCGTAAAGGTATACAATAAGATCAAAGAAGGAACCCGCGAAAGAATCCAGATCTTTGAGGGAACCGTCATGAAGAGACAGAACGGCGGAACCAGAGAGACCTTTACTGTCAGAAAGAGCAGTAACGGGATAGGCGTTGAAAAGACCTGGCCTGTCAATTCTCCTTCCGTTGATAAGGTTGAAGTTGTCAGACACGGAAAAGTAAGGAGAGCAAAACTGAACTACCTGAGGAATTTGTCGGGCAAGGCGGCTAAAGTCAGGGAAGCCATTCAGTAAATCATATTCAGGCTGCAGGGGGGACAATTGATGATTGTCCCCTTTTTTCTTTTATCAACAGGACAAGGGATCTCAAAGATGGATTTTTTTCAGTATGAAGAGACAAATACATTAAGACGCGCCGTGAACTGGATTGTTCAGATCGTGGTGGTGATCGCTCTTGCATGGCTTTGCGTATATGCTTTCGGCACAGGCATAAAAAACAGCGGTCAGAGCATGCAGCCTGTCCTTTCCGACGGAGAGAGCGCGCTGATGGATCGCGCCATTTTTCATTTCCGTGATCCGAAACGCGGTGAGGTCATTGTTTTCAGAACTGCCAAAGGGGAACAGAATATCAAAAGGATAGTCGGAATGCCGGGTGAAACGCTGCAGATCAAAGACGGCACCATCCTGATCAACGGGGCAGCGCTCCCGGAGGGAGAAAATCTGAATCCGGGTAAGGTTTCACTTTCCGGGCTTGCATCGAATCCTGTAGTACTTGCGGAAGATGAGTACTTTGTTCTCGGGGACAACCGGGATGCCAGTGAGGATTCCCGGTTCGATGCCATCGGAAATATCAAACGGAAAAATATAATCGGGAAACTTTGGCTGCGTTTTTCCCCGCTTTCCAGGATGGGCCTGATCAAATAAATCATACGGGAGTCGTTATGAATATTCAATGGTATCCAGGACATATGACAAAGGCAGTCCGGGACATGAACCAGGATATTAAGCTTACGGATATCCTGATAGAAGTTTTGGATGCAAGGGCACCTCTTGCCACATCCAACCCGGATATCAAAAAAATGTGCGGTCAGAAAAAACGTATCCTTCTTTTGAATAAGGCGGATCTGGCGGAAGAGGCGGTATCCTCCGAATGGATGCGCTTTTTTCAGTCAGAAGGTTATTCCTGCATGGCGATGGACGCCAGAAACAGGAACTGTCTGAACAGGCTTCTTTCCCTGATCGGGGAGAGTGCAAAAGAAAAAAAAGACAGAGACAAAAAACGCGGAATCAATCCCCGGCCCGTTCGTGTAATGATCGCGGGGATCCCGAATTCCGGAAAATCCACTCTGATCAATACTATATCGGGAAGAACGGCGGCAAAAACGGGAAATAAGCCAGGCGTAACAAAAGGCGACCAGTGGATCCGGATGAACCCGTCCGTTGAACTGATGGATACCCCCGGCATCCTCTGGCCGAAGATCGAGGATGAAGAAACGGGAATGATCCTTGCCTGGCTCGGATCTGTAAATGACCTGCCCTTTGATCTTACGGAGCTTTCCCTTGAACTGATCCGTTTCCTGAGAAAACGTTATTCCGGACTTTTGGATCAAAGATATGCTGCGGACCATTTGAATGAAATGGATACCCTGAAGAAAATTGCAGCAGAAAGAGGCTGTTTATTAAAGGGAGGAGATCCCGACTATGAAAAAGCTGCCGGAATCCTGCTGAATGAATTCCGCTCCGGAAAAACAGGCCGGATTTCCCTTCAGACGCCGCCGGCTTTTCTGCCGAAGCAGACAACAGAAGAAAGGAATGCATGAATCCTCAAAAAACGGAGCGGGAGAGAGAACGTCTTTCCGCCATGCGGAGTTATGAAAATGAATTTTCATCCTATTCCTGTATCTGCGGGATTGATGAAGCCGGAAGAGGACCTCTTGCAGGGCCTGTTGCCGCAGGTGCCGTGATCCTTCCGAAAGGATGCGAGATCCTTTCCTGCAACGACTCAAAAAAACTTTCTCCCCGTAAAAGAGAAGAACTTTACGACGAAATATCTGAAAAGGCAATTGCCTGGAGTGTATGCATGGTCGGACCCGAAAGGATTGATGAGATCAATATTTTACAGGCGACTTACGAAGCCATGCGGCAGGCCGTCCGTGAATTATCCGTAAAACCGGATATTCTTTTGAACGATGCCGTGACAATTCCGGGGTTGGATATCCGACAGATTCCCATTATCAGGGGAGACGCAAAATGCCTGAACATCGCCGCCGCCTCCATCATGGCCAAGGTCACAAGAGACCGCCTGATGGAGGAATATGATAAAATATATCCGGCGTACGGATTTGCCGGACATAAGGGATACGGTACGGCGGAACATATCCGTATTTTAAAACAACTCGGTCCCTGCCCCATCCACAGGCGGTCATTCATCGGGCATTTTGTTTCTTTGCAGACTTCGGATAAGGAGTTCTGATTGAATAAACGAGAAACCGGAACGGTTTATGAAGCGGAGGCAGCGGATTATCTCATTAAAAACGGGGTGAGCATCCTTGATCAGAATTACCGGATACGCTCCGGCGAAATAGATCTGATCGGCAGGGACGGTGAATATCTTGTTTTTTTTGAGGTAAAATACAGAAGGAACAATCAAATGGGGGAACCGCTTCTGGCGGTCACTTCACGAAAGCAGGAGCAGATCAGAAAAGTCGCTAAATACTATCTTTATTCCCATCATTACCGGACGGATGTCCCGGTCAGATTCGACTGCATCGGCATCATGAAGGATCAGATAGACTGGGTCAAAAACTGTTTCACCGGATAACGGATCAACGGACTTATAAGAAACCGCGAAAGGAAAACCTCATGCACCGATGGATCAGAACGAATGATCAAAACGAAATAATGGAAAAGGAAGAAGAAGGGGTTCCCTTCCTCTATTTTCCGGCACTTGAGCAGACGGGAATTGTAAAGCATGCCTTTTCCACAAGAATGGGCGGCGTAAGCAGCGGATGTTTTTCTACCATGAATTTTTCTTTTTCCAGGAAAGATGATCCGGAACATGTGCGCGAAAATTACAGACGCATGGCAAAGGCCCTTCAGGTAGAGGAGAATTCCTTTGTACTTTCCGAACAGGAACATACCACAAACCTGCTTGTCGTAACGGAACCGTATAAAGGCGCCGGTGTGCTTTTTGAGCGGCCTTATCATGCGATCGACGGTCTGCTGACCGATATTCCCGGCATTACCCTTGTTACATTCTATGCGGACTGCATCCCTCTTTTCTTTGTTGATCCTGTTAACAGGGCCATTGCACTTTCCCATTCGGGATGGAAGGGAACACTCATGGAGATGGGAAAAGTGACCGCAGAGAGAATGCATCGGGAATACGGCACGAAACCGGAAGATCTCATTGTCTGTATCGGGCCGGGCATCTGCAAAAACTGCTATGAAGTGGGAGAAGAGGTCGCACGGAAATTTCGGGAAGGGTTTCATGCTTCCGACCCGGAACTTGTCCTTTCCGATCCGCACAACGGGCACTGGCAGCTGGATTTGTGGACGGCAAACCGCTATATTCTGGAAAAAGCGGGCATTTGTCCGGAGCATATTCATGTTTCCAATATCTGTACGCGCTGCAACTGCGACAAGCTTTTTTCTCATCGGGTAACCGGAGAGGCAAGGGGAAACCTTGCCGCGTTTCTTGCTTTGAAATAAAACAAAACCGTATTATTTGTCTGCCTGAAAAAGAAACAGCCGCCGATTTTTCGGCGGCTGTTTCTTTTAAACGTAAAGCCTGTTTTTTTTTAGACACAAAGCCTGTTTCATTTAAACACAAAGCCTTTTTTTTAGACACAAAGCCTGTTTCATTTAAACACTAAGCCTTTTTTTTAGACACAAAGCCTGTTCTTTTCAAACACAAAGCCTGTTTTTTTAGACACAAAGCCTGTTTTTTTTTAAACACAAGGCCCGTTCTTTCAGGTGATGGCATCGAAATATTCATAGCCGTCGGAATTTAAGCTCTGTACAAAATTCTGGATCTTGACCGTGGAATTCATGTTCTGACTGATCGGAACATCGTGGTTCATGCAGTTGATGATCGCAGCCAGGTATTTACTCATATCGGCTTCCAGATACCAGGGCTCATTCAATAACTCGGGTCTGCGGTAATTCAGGTTTGTTGTACAGACATAATCAATGATTCCCTGTTCATGACAGACATGGAATTCCTTTATGCCGCTGGTGAAAAGCCCGAAGGTTGCAAATACAACGACACGTTTGGCTTTTCTTTTCTTCAGTTCCCTGGCTGTATCCAGCATGCTTTCGCCGGAAGAGATCATATCATCCACAATAATGACGGTTTTTCCTTCCACGCTGCTGCCTAAAAATTCATGGGCAACAATGGGATTCCTTCCGTCAACGACACGGGAATAGTCACGGCGTTTATAAAACATCCCGAGATCCACCCCGAGGTTGTTCGCAAGATAAACCGCACGGTCCATCGCACCTTCATCGGGACTGATGATCATCAGGTTATCCTTATCAAGCTTTAAATCCGGAATACGCCTGAAACAGGTCTTGATGAACTGGTAAGTCGGCATGAAATTATCAAAATCAGAGAGCGGAATGGCATTCTGAACTCTCGGATCATGGGCATCGAACGTAATAAAATTGCTGACTCCCATTTCAGACAGCTCAATCAGAGCATTGGCACAGTCCAGAGATTCTCTTTTCTGACGTTTATGCTGCCGGCCCTCGTAAAGAAAGGGCATGATCACATTGACCCGGTGCGCTGTGGCACTTCCGGCGCTTATGATCCGTTTCAGGTCCTGAAAATGATCATCGGGTGACATGTGATTGATAGACCCGTCAACCGTATACGATAGGGAATAGTTGGTTATATCGACCATAATATACAGATCCGTCCCGCGCACCGTCTCATTGATGACCCCTTTGCCTTCTCCGGTTCCGAAGCGGGGGCAGCTGGTATTGACAAGATAGGAATCCGCATCGTATCCCCGGTAATGGATACTGTCGGAACGCTGCATCAATGCCTGTGTATTTTCTCTTCTGATCTGAACAATGCGGGAATCCACTTTTTGAGCCAGATCCCTGCAGCCCTCCAGCGCAGCTATTTTCAAAGGTGCGATCGGAAGCCGATCCATCGGCTGATTTTCTTCCGCCATCTTTAACCTCCCTGATTTCTTCTTCCCAATATTTATATCATTTTCAGCCTGTATCCGCAAGAGAGGATGCCGGTTAAACTACAATTGCATTAAAATCCCGTTCAGTGTAAAATGAAGCAGGATAAAACAGGAGGGGTAAAAAGGTGCAGAAGAAACCGGCTGAAAGCAGCGCGGAGGGTCAGCTGATTATCGATGTCCAAAAAAAATCCATTGCGGATCAGCTCGGCGTTTGCCCGGGGGACAGGCTCCTTTCCATAGACGGACATCCGATCGAAGATGTATTTGATTACCGTTACCGGATAGACGTATCCTCCATGGTCATGGATGTCCTGAAGGAAAACGGAGAAGAATGGGAACTGGATATTGAAAATGACTATGAGGATCCCGGCCTTACTTTTGAAAATGGTCTGATGAGTGAGTACAGATCCTGTACAAATCACTGCATTTTCTGCTTTATTGATCAGATGCCGAAGGGACTCCGCAGCACACTTTATTTTAAGGATGATGATTCCCGTCTTTCGTTTTTGCAGGGGAATTACGTGACCCTTACCAATATGAAGGAGAAAGATATCCGCCGGATCATTTCCTACAGGCTGGAGCCGATCAACATTTCCGTCCAGACAACGAACCCCGAACTTCGCTGCCGGATGCTGAATAACCGCTTCGCCGGAGATGCATTGAAATATCTGAAGGAACTGTATGATGCGGGCATTGAGATGAACGGCCAGATTGTTCTCTGCCGGGGCTATAACGACAAAGGGGAACTGCATCGCACCCTTTCCGATCTTATGCAATTTGCACCCGTGATGCAGAGCGTATCCGTAGTACCGGTCGGACTTTCAAAATTCCGTGAGAAACTTACTGCCTTGGAGCCGATCGGGAAAGAAGAAGCAAAAGAGGTCATTGCTGCCATTGAAGGCTTTCAGAAAGAAGCCATGAAAAAGTTCGGAATGCATTTTGTCCATGCGAGCGATGAATTTTATCTTCTTGCCCAAATGCCTTTTCCGGAGGAAAAACGCTATGACGGATATCTTCAGCTGGAAAACGGCGTGGGGATGATGCGGCTTCTGGAAGAAGAAATAAAGGATGCCGCTGCAGACATAGAGGCGCAGTCCCTGCCGGAAACGGTCAGCATCGGAACCGGAATGCTGGCGGGAGAGTTCATGAAAAAACAGGCGGGAAGGATTGAAAAGGCCATTCCCGGGAAAAAAATCCGGGTCTATCCGATAGAAAATCATTTTTTTGGAAATCAAATAACGGTTTCGGGACTTCTGACCGGGAAAGACATTGCCGAACAGCTTGCGGGAAAAGATCTGGGGACACGGCTTCTTCTGCCGTCCAATATGTTTCGAAGCGGTGAAGAGGTTTTTCTGGATGACATGACAAAAAGCGAACTGGAAAAGAAGCTGAATGTCTGCATCAAAATCGTCGGTACTTCAGGTTATGATCTTCTGAATGCCGTAAATGACCCGGCGTATACAGCAGAAACGTTCTATCCGGGATATGAAACGGGAAATGAGGGAAAAGAAAAATGAGCAGACCGGTAGTTGCCATCGTAGGCAGACCAAATGTCGGGAAATCCACATTGTTTAATGTCATTGCCGGGGAGAGAATTGCAATCGTAAAGGATACTCCCGGTGTGACAAGAGACCGAATTTATGCAGACTGCAGCTGGCTGAAATACAGCTTCACCCTGATCGACACCGGCGGAATTGAACCGGATTCCAGGGATATCATTTTTTCACGCATGCGGGAGCAGGCCGAGATCGCCATCGAAACGGCAGACGTGATCATTTTCATCACCGATGTGCGGCAGGGGCTGCAGGATGCGGATTTTAAAGTTGCCGATATTCTGAGGAAATCCGGGAAACCGGTTCTTCTGGTTGTAAACAAAGTGGATGACCTTAAAAAGTATCAGAATGATGTTTTTGAATTCTATAATCTCGGCATGGGGGATCCCATTGCCGTATCGGCAGCTTCCCGGCTCGGCATCGGGGATCTGCTGGATCTTGTCTGCAAAAATTTTCCGGAAGTGACATCCGAAAATAACGAAACGGATGACAGAGCCCATATTGCGGTGGTGGGGAAACCGAATGTCGGGAAAAGCTCCATCATCAACCGCCTTCTCGGAGAGAACCGCGTAATCGTTTCGGATATTGCCGGAACCACGAGGGATGCCATTGATACAACGGTGATCCATAACAGGACGGAATACGTTTTTATTGATACGGCGGGACTCAGAAGGAAAAGTAAAATCAGGGAAGAGCTGGAACGCTACAGCATTATCCGCACCGTAACGGCAGTCGAACGCTGCGATGTGGTGATCCTTGTGATCGATGCATCGGAGGGGGTTACCGAGCAGGATGCCAAAATTGCCGGTGTAGCCCATGAAAGAGGGAAGGGAATTATCGTTGCGGTAAATAAATGGGATAAGGTCGAGAAAACAGATCATTCGGTAAAGGATTTTACCGACCGCATCATGAGTACGCTTTCTTTTATCCCGTATGCGGAATGTGTTTTTGTTTCCGCAGTGACCGGACAACGTCTCAATAAGCTTTTTGATCTGATCGACATGGTCTGCGCCAATCAGACGCTCCGGATTCAGACCGGTGTCCTGAATGAGATCATTACGGAGGCAACCGCGGCCAATCAGCCGCCAAGCGATAAAGGGCACAGACTGAAGATATTCTATGCCACACAGGTTTCCGTAAAGCCGCCCACTTTTGTGATTTTTGTGAACAGCAGGGAACTGATGCACTTTTCCTACCAGCGATATCTTGAAAATAAAATACGTGAGGCTTTCGGATTCCGCGGGACACCCATCCGGTTCCTGATCCGGGAGCGAAACGGGGAGGAGCAGGAATAAATGGAACGTTTTCTTTGTCTTCTGGCCGGATATTTCTGCGGCTGTATTCAAAGCGGGTATCTGTTCGCCCGGGGGAAAAATATTGATATCCGAAACTACGGCAGTCACGGAACGGGAGCCACGAATGTTCAGCGTGTGCTCGGGACAAAAGCCGGGCTTTTCATTTTTTTCATGGATTTCCTGAAGGGATTCATTCCCTGCCTGCTTACTTTTTTCTTCTTTGCGCGCAGGCCTGAGATCCGTGCTCTTATGATGATGTGGACGGCCGCAGGCGTTGTGATCGGCCATGATTTCCCGTTCTGGCTTAAGGGAAAAGGAGGAAAAGGGATTGCAGCAACGGCAGGGGTCATGATGGCCATTGATCCGTTTACGGCCATTCTCTGTATTTGCCTGTTCCTTCTGGTCACGGCAATCGGAAGGTATGTTTCTCTCGGCTCCATTTCTGCAATGGTTCTTCTCGGCATACTCCTTGTTGGAAACTGTTTGGGAGGGAAATACAATATTGCGGTCGGATATCGGACGGAATTTATTCTGATGGGTATTTTTATTCCTGCGCTTGCGGTCATTCAGCACAGAACCAATATCGTCCGGCTTTTTCACAAAACGGAGAATAAACTGAATCTGAAAAAGAAAGACAACGGGAAAGGAAGCGAAAAAGGATGAAGAAAATTGCGGTGATCGGTTCCGGAAGCTGGGGTATGGCACTGGCTCTTTTACTTTCAGACAATGCGCATGAAGTTACGGTGTGGTCTGCTGTTCCGGAAGAAATCGAAGAACTGAAAACAAAACATGAGCACAGAACTCTTCCGGGGATCAAAATGCCGGAATCCATGATCCTTACAACGGAACTGTCCGAGGCAGTTTCCGGAAAGGATATTCTTGTACTGGCGGTTCCTTCCATCTATACCAGAAATACGGCTGCAAAAATGGCACCGTTCTACCGGAATTCCCAGATCATCGTAAGCGTGGCAAAGGGAATAGAAGAAGGTACGTTAAAGACCTTATCCGAACAGATCGAAGAAGAAATACCGGGGGCGCAGGTCTGTGTCCTGAGCGGCCCCAGTCATGCGGAGGAAGTATCCAGACATCTGCCCACGGTATGCGTGGCAGGCGCACATAAAAAGGAAATTGCCGAAAGGATACAGGATGTGTTTATGAGTCCTGTTTTCCGCGTATATATTTCTCCGGATATTCTCGGCATGCAGATCGGCGGAGCGGTCAAGAATGTAATTGCGCTCGCCGCCGGAATAGCAGACGGTCTCGGATACGGGGATAACACAAAGGCGGCACTGATCACGCGGGGGATTGCCGAAATGACACGGCTCGGCGTTTCCATGGGAGCAAAGCAGGAAACATTTGCGGGGCTTACCGGAATGGGAGATCTGATCGTAACATGCGCAAGCATGCACAGCCGCAACAGAAGAGCCGGGATCCTGATCGGGAAGGGATATACCTTTGAGGCGGCCATGAAAGAAGTGAATCAGGTCGTAGAGGGGGTATATTCGGCGAAGGCCGCTCTGATGCTGGCGGAGAAGTATCATACGGAGATGCCTATTGTCAGGGAAGTGAATAAAATTCTGTTCTCAAATAAGCCTCCGAAACAGGCCGTGGATGATCTGATGCAGCGGAATCCCGTTTCCGAGAATAAGCAATTGAAATGGCAGCTATAACTAAAAGTTATGGATTGATTGGTTGACATAGCTTGGAGGGAACTATATAATAAGACAAAGTCAAATCAGAATGACTTCCGGAGAAGGAAGGAATTCTGATTTTCACTAATTGAGGGAACCCTGAAAAGGGTGAGGAGGATCATTATGAAAAAATTATTGTGTGTATTGATGGCATCGGCGATGGCAGTGTCCATGCTGGCCGGATGCGGCGGTTCTTCGTCTTCATCTTCTTCTGCTGCAACGAAAGCGGCAGAAACGACAGCAGCAGCAGCGGCAGGAACGGAAGCCAAGAAGGCTTCTTCCGGTGCGATTAAAATCGGCGGCATCGGACCGCTGACAGGAGCTGCATCTGTTTACGGTACGGCAGTTAAAAACGGAGAGGAACTTGCGGTAAAGGAAATCAACGCAAAAGGCGGAACACAGCTGGAACTCAAGTTTGAAGATGATGAGCATGATGCGGAGAAATCCGTAAATGCCTACAATTCTTTAAAAGACTGGGGAATGCAGATCCTTGCAGGTCCTGTTACCACGACACCTACCCTTGCGGTTGCTGCGGAAGCAGCAAAGGACAATATTTTTGAACTTACTCCGTCTGCATCGGCCCAGGCTGTCATTGAGACCGGAGACAATGTGTTCCAGATCTGCTTTACGGATCCCAACCAGGGCGTTGCATCTGCGGATTTCATCGCCGCAAAGAAACTGGCGTCCAAGATCGGAGTGATCTATGATTCCTCCGATGCCTATTCCTCCGGAATTTTTGCAAAGTTCAAGGCGGAAGCGGAATCCAAGGGACTTTCCCTTGTCGCTGCTGAATCCTTTACCGGCGATAACAAGACAGACCTTTCCACCCAGGTTACCAAATGCAAGGATGCGGGAGCGGAACTCGTTTTCCTGCCGATCTATTATACGGAAGCAACGCAGATCCTTACGTATGCCAATAAAAACGGATATGCACCCAAGTTCTTCGGCTGTGATGGACTTGACGGGATTCTGGATGTAGAAGGATTCGACACCAAGCTTGCAGAGGGCGTTATGCTTCTTACCCCGTTTGCGGCAGATTCCACCGATGCAAAGACACAGAGCTTTGTGAAGGCTTATGAGGCCGCTTATTCCGGAAAACCGAATCAGTTTGCGGCGGATGCCTATGATGTGATCTATTCCATTTACCAGGCGATCGAAAGCGGCAAGGTTACATCCGACATGAAGGCTGCCGATATTACCAAGATCATGGAAGAGCAGTTCACCACAATGAAATTTGACGGACTGACCGGAACCGGAATGACCTGGGATAAATCCGGTGCAGTTTCCAAAGAGCCGAAGGCCGTTGAAATCAAGAACGGTTCTTATGCGGCAATGGATTGACGGATACAGGAAAACCTGAAACAGTAGATTTCGAAAAAGAAATGGGATTCTCTCAACGAGGACTGGCGGCTGGGGAAATGCTGCAGTCCTCGTTTCTGTTTTAGCCTGTTTTTTTTACCGGGATTGTGTTACTATATTTTTATTGCTGTTCTGTTTTTATTTTTTCGGAGGTATCGCTTATGCAGTTTCTGGGTCAGCTGATCAATGGGATTTGTCTCGGGAGTGTTTATGCGTTGATCGCCCTTGGCTATACGATGGTTTACGGGATCGCCAAAATGCTGAATTTTGCACACGGGGATGTCATCATGATCGGCAGCTATGTGATTTTCTTTACTTTCGGCAAGGCCGGTATGAATCCTGTTCTTTCTCTTTTGCTTTCCATGGGAGTTTGCCTTATCCTCGGGGTGACCATACAGAACGTTGCCTATAAACCGCTTCGCGGTGCATCAAGTCTTGCCGTTCTGATCACGGCGATCGGCGTAAGTTACCTGCTTGAGCAGATTGCCCAGCTGGCGTGGACTTCCAATCCGAAAAACTTCAAATCGATCGTATCCGTCCCCGCCTTATCCCTGTTTGGCGGACAGCTGGTTATTTCCGGAGAAACGATCGTAACGATCATTGCCTGTGTTCTGATCATGATCGCCCTGATGTGGTTTATCAACAATACCAAGTCCGGACATGCCATGCAGGCAGTCTCGGAAGACCGCGGTGCGGCACAGCTCATGGGGATCAATGTCAATTCGACGATTTCTCTGACGTTTGCAATCGGAAGTGCATTGGCTGCAGTTGCAGGCGCCCTTTTGTGCTCTTCCTATCCCACACTTACCCCTATCACGGGAGCCATGCCCGGGATCAAGGCCTTTGTAGCTGCCGTATTCGGGGGGATCGGCTCCATTCCCGGTGCTTTCCTCGGCGGGATTCTCCTCGGGATCATAGAAAATCTCAGCAAAGCATACATTTCCACACAGCTTTCCGATTCGATCGTATTTCTTGTCTTGATTGTTGTCCTTCTGGTAAAGCCCACAGGACTGCTCGGGAAAAAGGTGAATGTTAAAGTATAATTTTCTGGAAGGGCAGGAAGTATGAAAACAGCAGGAATCAAATCCATTCAAAAAGCCACAAAAGACAACCTGATCGCTTTCGGGATTGTTATTGTTTTCTATATTGTTGTTCAGGTCATGTCCGCCTGCGGCGTTCTGACCAGTTCTTTTTCAGGGCAGCTGATCCCGGTTTGTGCCTATGCCATTATGGCTGTTTCCCTGAACTTAACGGTTGGTATATTGGGAGAACTGTCTCTGGGGCATGCCGGATTCATGAGCGTGGGGGCTTTTACGGGTGTTCTGGTCTTTACGAACCTGACGCCGGCTCTTCCTTCTGCCGCGGCAATGGTTCTCGCTCTTGCAGCCGGAGCACTGGCTGCCGGTGTCTGCGGCCTTCTGATCGGAATTCCTGTTTTAAGGCTTTCAGGGGATTATCTGGCAATCGTTACGCTTGCTTTCGGAGAGATCATCAAAAATCTGCTGAATGCCATGTATCTGGGAGTGGATGCTGCCGGTCTGCATGTTTCCTTTAAGGATGCAGGCTCCATGAATCTTGCCTCTGACGGGAAAGTACTGATCAACGGGGCTCTCGGGATCACGGGTATAAAAAAGGAATCCACTTTTACACTTGGGATTGTTCTTTTGATCATTACTCTGGCGGTTATCCTGAATCTTATCCATTCCCGTTCCGGCCGTGCCATCATGGCTATTCGCGACAACGAGATTGCGGCAGAGAGCATAGGGATAGATCTGACAAAGTACAAACTGATGGCTTTCATTACTTCAGCGGTATTTGCCGGTGTTGCCGGCGTTTTGTATGCATTGAATTATTCGACTCTGGTCGCCACGAAATTCAATTATAATACCTCCATACAGATCCTGGTCTTTGTGGTTCTCGGCGGCATAGGAAATATCAGCGGTTCCATTGTTGCAGCGGCTGTTCTTACCGTTCTTCCGGAGATGCTCCGTGTGATGAAGGATTACCGGATGCTGATCTATTCCATTGCACTCATCGTCATGATGATTTTCAACCAGAGCCCGGCCATGATTTCCTGGCGGAAACGGTTTGTATCCAAAGTAAAATCCAATCATTCCGGTAAAACCGGCGGGAAAGAGGTGGGCTGAGATGGCGCTTCTTGAAATCAGCGGACTTGGGATTTCCTTCGGCGGTTTGAATGCGGTATCCGATTTTAATCTTGTGATAGATCAGGGACACCTGTACGGGCTTATCGGGCCGAACGGTGCAGGGAAGACAACCATTTTCAATATGCTGACCGGCGTATATAAGCCTATTTACGGCAAAATCATTCTGGACGGCGAAGAAATAACGGGGAAAAACCCCGAATTCATCAATAAGGCCGGTATTGCAAGAACATTCCAGAATATCCGTCTTTTTGACAACATGACGGTACTTGACAATGTCAAAGCGGGATTGCATAACCGGATCCGTTACGGAATGCTGACCGGTGTGCTGCGGATCCCTCCCTACTCCGTCCGGGAAAAGGAAATGAATGAAGAAGCGCTTTCCATCCTGAAAATCTTTGATCTGGAAGAAAAAAAGGATTTGAAGGCTTCCCAGCTTCCCTACGGGCAGCAGAGAAAGCTGGAGATAGCCCGTGCCCTGGCAACAAATCCGAAACTGCTTCTTCTGGATGAACCGGCGGCCGGAATGAATCCGAATGAAACGGAGGAACTGATGAAGACAGTCAGGAATGTCCGGGACAAATTCGGGATCGCCATTCTTTTGATTGAGCATGATATGAAGTTTGTCATGGGAATATGCGAAAAGATTACAGTGCTGGATTACGGGAAGATTATTGCAGAAGGAGATCCTGCATCGGTTCGGCATAATCCGAAGGTCATAACTGCCTATCTTGGAGGAAATGAATAGAATAAAAGAAGGAAGCCGAAAGGCGACCGGAAAATCCCCGGAAGGGGGACAGGAGTACCCGTCATGTCAAGTATGTTATCGGTAAAGAACATAGATGTGTTTTACGGCTCCATCCATGCGATCAAGGGCATTTCTTTTCATGTGGATGAAGGTGAGATCGTTACGCTGATCGGGGCAAACGGAGCAGGGAAGACCACCATACTTCATGCGATCTCACGGCTTTTAAAAATTGAAAGCGGAGAAATCGAATACTGCGGAAACCTCATCAGCAAAATGGAACCGCATAAAATCGTTGAACTGGGACTTTCTCAGGTTCCGGAGGGAAGACGTATTTTTTCCAATCTTTCCGTGTACAATAATTTAATGATGGGAGCGTATACCAGGAAGGATTCGGATAAAATTGCCGCTTCGCTGAAAGATGTTTATGAACGTTTCCCGCGTCTGGAAGAAAGAAAAAATCAGGTTGCAGGTACTCTTTCCGGCGGAGAACAGCAAATGCTTGCCATGGGACGTTCTCTGATGAGCCGGCCGAAAATGATTCTGCTGGATGAACCGTCCATGGGGCTTTCTCCGATTTATGTAAATGAAACATTTGATATCATTGAGGCCATTCACAAAAGCGGTACGACGGTACTTTTGGTTGAGCAGAACGCCAATAAGGCCCTGTCCATTGCAGACCGTGCCTACGTACTGGAAACCGGGACCATAACGCTTTCCGGAAAAGCGTCCGATCTGATGAATGATCCGTCCGTCAGAAAGGCCTATTTGAGTGAATAAAATTTAAAAGCGGCACAAGGAGGTGCAGATGATTCTGGAATTCATCGGTGCAGATCATGAAGTGACGGGAAGCTGTCACTATCTTTCCGTAAACGGAAAGAATATTCTGGTTGATTACGGAATGGAACAGGGATCCAATCCGTTTGAAAATTCCCCGCTTCCCGTCCTGCCTTCCGAGATTGATTTTGTCCTGATCACCCATGCGCATATCGATCACACGGGAAGTCTTCCGCTCCTGTACAAAAACGGTTTCCGCGGAAGAATCATTACCACCTGTGCCACAAAGGCTCTTTGCAATATCATGCTGAAGGATTCGGCCCATATCCAGCAGTCGGAAGCGGAATGGAAGAACCGGAAGGCAATGCGGGCAGGAAAAGAACAGGTGGAACCGATCTATACCATGGAGGATGCCATGGGTGCCGTGGAACTGATTGAAGGGGTGGATTATCTGGAAAAGATAAAACTTTCGGATGGCATCACAGCCCGTTTTATCGATGTGGGGCATCTTTTGGGTTCTGCTTCCATAGAATTCTGGCTGGAAGAAAACGGGATCAAAAAGAAGATCGTTTTTTCCGGAGATATAGGAAATCTCAATAAGCCGCTGATCCGGAACCCGGAATATGTGGATGACGGGGATTATGCGGTAATGGAAAGTACTTACGGAGACAGACTTCATCCGGCCAATGTCGATCATACGGAAGAACTTCGGAAGGTGCTTCAGGATACGTTTGACCGCGGAGGAAATGTTGTAATACCGGCTTTTGCCGTGGGAAGAACGCAGGAGCTTCTTTTCTTTATGCGAAAGATCAAACAGGATAATCTGATCACGGGTCATCCTGATTTTGAAGTCTGGGTGGATTCACCGCTGGCGGTGGAAGCAACGGGAGTTTTCAGAAGCAATCTGATGGATTGCTTTGACAGGGAGACGCAGGAGCTGGTCAGAAAGGGCATCAATCCCATCTCCTTCAGCGGACTGCGGACAGCTGTCACCGCAGAAGAATCAAAAAGCATCAATTTTCTGAAAGAACCGAAGGTTATTATTTCCGCATCCGGAATGGCGGATGCCGGAAGAATACGGCATCATCTGAAGCATAATCTTTGGAGAGCGGAATCCACCGTCGTTTTTGCCGGTTATCAGGCAGAGGGAACTCTGGGGCGTATTCTGCAGGACGGGGCGGAAACGGTAAAGCTCTTCGGAGAAACCATTGAAGTTCATGCCCGTATTTCAACGCTGCAGGGTATCAGCTCGCATGCGGACAGAGACGGACTGATCAAGTGGATCACCTCTTTTAAAAAGCAGGAACCGGGAAAGGTTTTTGTAGTTCACGGAGAGGACAGTGTTACGGAATCTTTCAGCACCCTGCTGAAAAATGAACATGGGCTGAATGCAGAAGCTCCCTATTCCGGCTCTGTTTTTGACCTTGCGGCCGGGAAATGGATGAAACAGACGGAGGGAGTTCCGGTTTCAAAGGAAAAGATCAGACAGAGGAAGGAAAACAGTGTCTATGTCCGTTTGTCCGGCTGCGGACAGAGACTTCTGAAGCTGATCGAAAACAGCGAAGGATGCTCAAACAGGGATCTTTCAAAATTTGCGGATCAGATTGATGCACTTTGTGAGAAATGGAGTTCATAATGGGAATTGTAAAGATTTTTTCTGACGGAGCGGCAAGAGGAAATCCGGAAGGGCCGGGAGGTTACGGTACCATTCTTCAGTATGAGGATAAGAGCGGTGTCCTTCATGAGAAGGAACTTTCCCAGGGCTATACAAAAACCACAAACAACAGGATGGAACTGATGGGTGCCATTGCCGGTCTGGAAGCATTGAAGAGACCGTGCCGTGTTGAAATCTGGTCGGATTCCAAATATCTTACGGATGCCTTCAATCAAAACTGGATTGATAACTGGGTGGAGCACAACTGGAAAAGAGGAAAATCCGGTCAGGTAAAAAATATTGATCTCTGGGAGAGGCTTTTGGATGCCCGGGAAATCCATGAGGTGACTTTTCACTGGATCAAAGGCCATGACGGGCATCCGGAAAATGAAAGATGCGACAAGCTTGCCACAGCGGCGGCAGACGGTGCCTCCCTGATTGAAGACAGTCTGGTTAACGGGTAGGATTCATGGATATCAGAAGAGGCCCAAAACTGATTGCCGTTCTTTTATTTACCGGTATTCTGATTACGGGGATGACAAGTCTTATTGTAAATAAAGAGAGAAACCGATACCGGTCTTCTTTAAAAGACGAAGAAAACAGCACATCTGTATCCTCTCCCGAAAAGACAGAAAATGCAGACAAATTTAACGAAGACTATTCCGTTGGAAACAGTACGGATGTCCGCTTCGGTACTTATGATGATTTCCTGAAAAAATTCAGGGATGTGGATGCTGCCATTGAGGGGATGAAGGAAGACAGCAAAAAAAATCCTTCGGATACAGCCCAGAAAACACTTGCATCCGCTGAGCTGAAATACTGGGAGACGCAGCTCAGTTCGCTTTATAATACCATTCTGTCAAAACTTTCATCGGAAGATGCGGCGGCGCTTGCAAAAGATGAACTGGACTGGAAAAAAAGGAAAGACACGGATTCCGCTGCGGCAGCATCCAAGTCAGCCAAAACAGCAGATGAAAGCCTCGCTTATACGGAGAAAGAATCATCTCTGACAAGAGAGCGGGCTTATGAACTTCTTGAAAAATATAAATCCGGGTTATAAGAAAACTTGTTCCGTGATATTACTTTTGGCGACCACATCATTTATATCACACATAATCTCGGGGACTGGTCGGAAAATCTACGATCGTCAGATACGAAGAGCCTGCTCTCCGCGATCCCGACGCCGAATCCGATCATCGAAAAAAAGAGGGTACCGATTGAATATGACTATGCATCATCCGGTATCGATTACAATGTGGGATGCGCACACTTACTGAAGGGAACGCATTTCGTAAGATGTACGGATGCAGAACTGAACAAATGGGTCTGAAACTTGCGGGTTTCAGGCTCTTGTGCTATCATAAGACCTATGTTTTGCCGAGGGGAGTGCATGATCATGTCTACCAGGAAATACGGAGTAAATGAGCTCCGGAAAATGTATTTGGATTTCTTTCAGAGCAAGGGGCACCTTGTGATGAACAGTTTCAGTCTTGTGCCGCATAATGACAACAGTCTTTTGCTGATCAATGCCGGCATGGCACCTCTGAAACCCTTTTTTACCGGGCAGGAAATTCCGCCGTGCAAGAGGGTAACCACCTGTCAGAAATGTATTCGTACCGGAGATATCGACAATGTCGGAAAGACGGCACGTCACGGTACTTTTTTTGAAATGCTGGGCAATTTTTCCTTCGGCGACTATTTCAAGACGGAAGCGCTGCACTGGACCTGGGAATTTTTGACAAAGACGGCAGGCCTTGATCCCGATCGTCTTTATCCGTCTGTTTATACGGATGATGATGAAGCTTTTGATATCTGGAACAAAGAGATCGGTATTCCGAAAGAAAGAATATACCGTTTCGGAAAAGAAGATAATTTCTGGGAACACGGATCCGGTCCCTGCGGCCCCTGCTCGGAGGTCTATTACGATCGCGGAGAAAAATACGGATGCGGGAAACCGACCTGTGCGCCGGGCTGTGACTGTGACCGTTATATGGAAGTCTGGAATGATGTCTTTACCCAGTTCAACAATGACGGCCACGGAAATTATACGGAACTGAAGCAGAAAAATATTGATACCGGAATGGGTCTTGAAAGACTGGCGGTCGTGGTACAGGATGTGGATTCCATTTTTGAAGTGGATACCCTCCAATCGCTTCTGAACGCTGTTTCGGAGCTTGCCCATACAGCCTACAAGGAAGATGCGGAGAAAGATGTTTCCCTTCGCCTCATTACGGATCACATCCGTTCCTGTACTTTTATGATCTCCGACGGCATCATGCCATCCAATGAAGGCAGAGGTTATGTGCTTCGCCGTCTTTTACGCCGTGCGGCAAGACACGGAAGACTGCTCGGCATTCAGGGGAAATTTCTTGCTAAACTCGCGGAGACGGTGATCGAATCCAGTAAAGACGGTTATCCGGAACTGGAAGAAAAACGCGTGATGATCTTAAAGGTACTGACGGAAGAAGAAGAAAAATTCAACCGTACCATAGACCAGGGGCTTTCCATTCTTTCCGACATCGAAGCAGAAATGCAGAAGGAAGGAAAAACCGTGATCTGCGGAGAAGATGCCTTCCGGCTCTATGATACCTACGGATTTCCGCTGGATCTCACCAGGGAGATCATTGAAGAAAAAGGTCTGACACTGGATCAGGAGGGATTTGACACGGCAATGCGTCAGCAGAAGGAAACAGCACGCAAAGCCAGAAAAGTCACCAATTACATGGGCGCCGATGTGACGGTATACCAGTCCATCGATCCGAAACTCACAACGGAATTTACCGGTTATGATACGCTTCGTTCGGAAGGAAAAATTACGGTGCTGGCCACGGAAACCGAACTTACCGAAGCAGTTACGGACGGAGAGAATGCCACTGTTGTAACGGATGTTTCTCCCTTTTACGGAACCATGGGCGGACAGCAGGGAGATATCGGCATCATCGAAAATGCTTCCGGAAAATTTGAAGTGAAAGATACCATTCATCTTCAGGGCGGAAAAATCGGCCATGTCGGGATCATGCTTTCCGGCATGTTTAAGGCCGGGGATGCCGTTACCCTGAAGGTCGATGAAAAAAACCGGACCGACACCTGTAAAAACCATTCCTGTACGCATCTTCTGCAGAAGGCTCTGCGCATGGTCCTCGGGGATCATGTGGAACAGGCAGGCAGCTTTGTGGACTGCGGCAGACTTCGCTTTGACTTCACACACTTTGCGGCAATGTCGGAGAGTGAAATCAAAAAGGTTGAAGAACTGGTAAATGAGGAGATTCTGGAGAACCTGCCGGTCGAAACCAGGATCATGAGTCTGGAAGATGCCAAGAAGAGCGGCGCCATGGCTCTGTTCGGTGAAAAATACGGGAATCAGGTGCGTGTGGTAAGCATGGGGAATTTTTCCAGAGAACTCTGCGGCGGTACCCATGTAAAAAATACAGGCATTATTTCGGCTTTCAAGATTATTTCCGAAACGGGAATCGCTGCCGGTGTGAGAAGAATAGAAGCGCTTACCGGAGATGCTTTAAGACAGTACTACAATGATCTGGAATCGGAAGTAAAAGCAGTTTCAGAGAAGCTGAAGACAACACCGGCGGATCTCCCGGAACGTCTGGATTCTCTGCTTCAGGAAGAACGCGAGCTGAAGGCGGAAAATGAAAAATTGAAAAACAAACTTGCTTCCGAAGCCGCACAGGGTGCGGACGAGAGTGTTCAGGATATCAAAGGCGTAAAACTGCTTGCCATGAAGGTCAGCGGGGTTCAGATGAATGAGCTGAGAAATCTGGGTGACCGTTTGAAATCGAAAACGGATGACGGGGTGGTGGTTTTGGCATCCGAAGCTGACGGAAAGGCAAACCTGATCGTGATGGCCGGAGAAGAGGCACAGAAAAAGGGAGCACATGCCGGAAATATCATAAAATCCATAGCCAGACTGGTAGGGGGAGGCGGCGGCGGACGTCCGAATATGGCACAGGCCGGCGGGAAAAATCCGTCAGGGATTGACGAAGCCCTGAATATGGCTTCGAAAGTACTTGCCGAACAAATAAGTTGAATGTATAATATTTGCATATTTATAATTGTATTTTGATTATATTTAAATAAATATACGTCATGGAGGGGAATTATGAAAAAAATCATTGCAGTATTGGTAAGTACGGTATGCGCGGCTTCACTTCTTGTATCCTGCGGGGGGACTTCCTCAGCAAGTTCCACGACAGCGGCTGCAGCATCAGGCGGAAAGAAAACATACGTAATCGCAACGGATACACAGTTTCCTCCGTTTGAATTTACAAATTCGGAACAGAAATTTGTCGGGATCGATGTGGATATTCTGGATGCCGTGGCGAAAGATCAGGGCTTTGCGTATAAGCTGAATTCTCTTGGCTTTGATGCTGCGCTGACAGCTGTGCAGTCCGGACAGGCGGAGGGCGTTATTGCCGGTATGTCCATTACGGAGGAACGGAAAAAGAAATTTGACTTTTCGGATGCCTATTATGATGCGGATGTGACCATGGCAGTTGCACAGGGGTCTGCCATCAAGAGCTTCGATGATCTGAAAGGAAAGAAAGTTGCCATCAAGACAGGAACAAACGGCGGAGACTATGCAAAGTCCATCATGAAAGACAAAGGATTTGAAGTAGTCGAATTCAAGGATTCGCCCACCATGTATCAGGATGTGATTACCGGAAATACGCAGGCCTGTTTTGAGGATTATCCTGTAATGGCATACAACATCAAAAACGGAGCAAAGCTTGTGATCCCGGAAGGATGCACAGCGGCCGGTTCTTCCTACGGATTTGCCGTAAAAAAAGGACAGAATGCCGAACTTCTTTCCATGTTTAACAAAGGACTTTCCGATATCAAGGCGAACGGGACATTCCAAAAAATTGTAGATTCCTACACGAAATAACGGAGGGTATTTTGGGAGATATTATCCGGGTATATTGGACACTTTTACTGCGATCGCTGGGTCAGACGATGCTGCTGACCCTGCTTTCGCTTTTTTTTGCTTTTTTTATCGGTCTTTTGTTTGGATTGATGAACGTAAGCAGAAACAGAGTCTTGAATTTTTTCGGAACGGTTTATGTGGACGGGATTCGGGGCGTTCCTCTGATCGTCCTTGCCTTTTTTATTTATTTCGGAATCCCGACTGCGGTACAGGCTGCCGGATTCTCTGATTTCAGGTTATCGGCGCTTGCCGCCGGTATTATTGCCCTTTCCATGAATGCCGGTGCCTATATGGCCGAGATATTCAGAGCCGGTATCCTGAGCGTGGACAAGGGGCAGATGGAAGCCGCCAGAAGTCTCGGACTTCCCTATGGGATTTCCATGCGAAAGGTCATATTGCCGCAGGCCATACGGACTATGGTTCCGCCGATCATCAGCCAGTTTATCATCTCTTTAAAAGACACCTCCATTTTGTCTGTGATCGGTTTTCCGGAATTGACAAAAGCGGGAAGCATTATTGTTGGAAATACCTTTGCAGCACTTGAAGTATGGGGCATTATCGGGATCATGTATATGATCGTGATCGTGACGCTGTCACGTTTTGCCAAGAAGCTGGAGAGGAGGCTGAATGTCAGCAATGGGGGATGATATTGCTTTGAATCAATCTGCGGATAAACGGGTTATGATACATATTGACGGTCTGAAAAAAAACTTCGATGAACTCGAGGTCTTAAAAGGGATCAATGCAGACATCCGGGAGGGAGAGGTTGTCGTAATCATCGGTCCTTCCGGATCCGGAAAATCAACCTTTTTAAGATGTATGAACGGACTCGAAAAAATAACAGCCGGTGTCGTAAAAATAGACGGCAGGGATGTAACCGATCCGCATACGAACATGAACAAGGTACGGGAAAATATCGGCATGGTTTTTCAGCACTTTAATTTGTTCCCGCACATGACGGTCCTGGAGAATGTCATGCTGGCCCCTGTTGAGCTCAAGATTATGACCAGACAGGAAGCTTCGGAAAAAGGGATGTCCCTGCTGAAGAAGGTAGGACTGGATTCCAAGGCGGATGTCTACCCCCCGCAGCTTTCCGGAGGACAGAAGCAGAGAGTAGCCATTGCACGTTCGCTTGCCTTGAATCCGGACATCATGCTTTTTGATGAACCCACATCGGCGCTTGATCCGGAAATGGTCGGTGAGGTGCTTCAGGTCATGAAATCTCTGGCCCGCGGCGGCATGACGATGTGTGTGGTAACACATGAAATCGGCTTTGCGAAGGAAGTCGCAAGCCGGGTCATATTCATGGATGCCGGTTATATTGTAGAAGAGGGCACACCGGAGGAGATATTCAGCCGTCCGAAGGAAAAACGTACCATAGATTTTCTGAATAAGGTGCTGTCATGAAAAAAGTGATTACAATTGCACGCCAGTTCGGGGCATGCGGAACAACCGTCGGCAGAGCTCTGGCAGATGAGCTTGGTTATGACCTGTGGAATAAAGCGATTATTTTAAATGCACAGAAAAATTCCAATGTGGACATTCTTGACCTGGTGGAATTTGATGAAAAAGTTCCTGTGAATTTTTCTTTCGGGCAGTCCATATTTGAATTCAGCAACAAACAGCTTTCGGATCAGATTTTTCTGGCACAGACCCAGGTCATCCGAAAAATGGGAGAGACCGGAAAATGCGTGATCATCGGAAGAAATGCAAACTATATCCTGAAGGAATTTGATTCTGTTTTGAATGTTTTTATTTACGCGGATGAAGAATGGCGCCTTGCCCATATGCAGGAAATGAAACCGGAATATACAGGGGAAAACATGAGGGAAAGGCTGAAACAGATCGATAAAATAAGGGAGAAATACTGTGTTTATTATACACACACATCTTTTACGGATGCCCGGAACTATGATATTTCTGTTGATGTCGGGAAAATGGGAATAGAAAGAACGGTCTCCCTGCTGGCACAGATAGTCGAAAATACCTGAAAAGATGATAAAAAAGCAATTTTCGGTTGACGGAAAAGCGCAGTGGGGCTATAATCATTATGTTTTAAGCAATACAGATTAAAAGTTTCCGTTTTCAGGAAACGAAAACCCCGTAAGGGGTCCGGAGGGAGGTTTGGTCGTTCCATGTCGAGCGTGATTGTAAAGGAGAATGAAAGCCTTGACAGTGCACTGAGAAGATTTAAAAGGAATTGTGCAAAGGCAGGCATTCAGCAGGAAATCCGCAAAAGAGAGCATTACGAGAAACCCAGCGTAAGACGGAAAAAGAAATCCGAAGCTGCCAGAAAACGCAAATTCAACTAATGCATATTTCGTACCCGGTCTTGCGAGACCGGGTATTTTTATAAGAAGGGAGCACATTTCTTGGGAGTTATCGAATCCATGATCGACATTCCGTCGGATCACCAGCAGAATGTATACGGACAGTTCGACAGAAATCTGAAAAAAATAGAACGTACCCTTCATGTAACCATGCTGGAACGTGACGGGGAAATCAAAGTAATCGGACCGGAAGACGCGGTGACCAGGGCATCCGGTATTTTCCAAAGTCTTGTGGAGCTGTCAAGACGGGGGAATTCCATTACGGAACAGAGCGTGGATTATGCTCTTTCTCTTTCTTTTTCGGAAGGGACGGGTACCATGCTTGAAATCGATAAGGATGTGATCTGCCGCACCATAAACGGAAAACCGGTCAAGCCGAAAACACTCGGACAAAAAATTTATGTGGATCAGATCCGGAATAAAATGATCACTTTCGGAATAGGCCCTGCCGGAACGGGAAAAACGTATCTTGCCATGGCAATGGCCATTCAGGCTTTCCGGGACGGAAACGTGGACAGGATCATCTTGACAAGACCTGCCATGGAGGCGGGAGAAAAACTCGGGTTCTTACCGGGAGACCTGCAGAGTAAAATAGACCCTTATCTTAGACCGCTTTATGATGCACTCTATCAGATCATGGGGGCGGAAAGCTACCTGCATAATTCTGAAAAAGGTTTGATCGAAGTAGCTCCTCTTGCCTATATGCGGGGCCGTACTCTTGACAGTGCCTATATTATTCTTGATGAGGCGCAGAATACCACTCCGGCACAGATGAAAATGTTTCTGACCAGAATCGGCTTCGGCTCCAAAGCAGTCATTACAGGTGACCGTACCCAGAAGGACCTTCCGTCAGATGCGATTTCCGGTCTGGACAGCGCAGTGAAAGTTCTCGGCGGAATAGAAGATATCGGCATCTGCACACTTACAAGCAAAGATGTGGTCCGTCATCCGCTTGTCCAGAAGATTGTGGATGCCTATGAAAAATATGAAAAGCATTCTGCATCTTCCGGTGTTAAAAGAGAAAACGGAAGATATGCCGGAAAGAAAAGATCATGAATATTTTTCTTCGATATGAAGCCGGAAAAAGGCTGAACCTGCCCTGCAGGAAAATCCTGGAAGATGTCATTGCCGAAACCCTTCATACGGAACATTTTCCCTGTGAAGCGGAGGTATCCGTTACCATGACGGACAATGACGGGATCCGGAAACTGAACAGGAAATTTCGGAAACTGAACAGGGAAACGGATGTGCTTTCCTTTCCGATGATCCCGTTCCGTAAGGCTTCAGATTTCCGCCCCGGGATAATCAGGGATTCCGTTGATCCGGAAACCGGGGAATGCATGATAGGCGATATTGTGCTGAATGTGGACCGGATCAGAAGCCAGGCACATGAGTACGGACATTCCCAGAAACGGGAGCTTGCTTTTCTTACCGTACACAGCATGCTTCATCTTCTGGGATATGATCATGTCCTTGAAAAAGACCGGGTCAGGATGGAAAAGAAGCAAAAAATCATTCTGGACGCATGCGGTTATTTCAGATAAGGAAAGGGTAATTCCGGATTTTATGGAAGAAAATACGGAGCACGGCAGAAAAAAAAGTTCGAACTTTCTGGTACAGGGCAGCATATATGCGGTGTCGGCGATCATTTCCAGTATTATCGGACTGCTTTACCGGCTTCCGCTTACCAGAATCATCGGAGACGACGGAATAGGATATTATTCTGCCGCCTTTAATGTTTATACGATCATATTGCTGCTTTCCTCGTACAGCCTTCCGCTTGCTGTTTCCAAAATGATATCTGCCCGGATCAGCAAAGGAAGCTATATCAACGCCAGAAGAATACTCAATGCTTCTATCCTGTATGCAACAGTCGTGGGAGGTGCCGGATTCTGTATTATCTGGTTCGGCGCCGGATGGTTTGCTTCTTTCTTTCTTAAAATGCCCGAATCCGTCTATGCGCTGAAGGCCCTTGCCCCGACCGTCTGGATTGTATCCTATCTCGGTGTGATGAGAGGGTATTACCAGGGATATTCCACCATGGTGCCGACATCCGTTTCCCAGGTGATCGAGCAGCTCGTGAACGCCGTGGTAAGCGTGGGAGCCGCATGGTTTCTTTTGCATTATGCGATGCGGGCGGGAATGAATCCGAAAAATGTATACGGCTACGGTGCCATGGGAGGAACCATCGGTACGGGCGCCGGCGCTTTCAGTGCGCTTCTTATGTTCCTCATTCTTTTTATCTGCGGAAGAAAATACTTTAAAAAAAGGGTAAAAGAGGACCGGAGCATCCACACGGAATCATACCGTGAGATCAGCGGCATTCTGTTTATGACCGTGGTACCGGTTATCCTGTCAACGGCCGTTTACAATGTCAGCGGGATTATCGATACTTCTATTTTCGGAAATACGATGGCTTCCATGGGCCTTGCTTCCAAAACGGCAGGCGATTTCGGAATTTATTCCGGAAAATATAAAGTTCTTATCAATGTTCCGATCGCGATCGCCAACGCGCTTTCTTCCTCGCTCATCCCGACTCTGTCCGGTGCCAATGCTGCACGCGACAAGGGACAGGTGGAAAGCAGTATTTCCAAAGCGATCCGTTTTTCCATGATCGTTGCCATTCCTGCTGCAGTCGGTCTGGCCGTTTTGGCCGAACCGATCATTTCCCTCCTTTTCGGCGCCGGAAGCAGTGAACGCGCGGTTCTGATGATGCATGTCGGATCGATCGCCGTTATTCTTTATTCCCTGTCAACGGTCAGCAACGCCATTCTTCAGGGGACCAGCCATATGAGAGTTCCCCTCCGCCATGCGGTAATTTCACTGCTGATCCATATCTGTGCTCTTTTGATCTGCCTGAATATTTTTCATCTGGGAATTTTCGGCGTTGTTTTTGCGGATATTGTTTTTGCCCTTTGCATGTGTCTTTTCAATGCAGCATCCATAAGAAAGATACTGACATACCGTCAGGAAATAAAACGAACCTTCCTGCTCCCTGCATTGTGTGCCTCCATCATGGGAGCTGCAGCGTATTTCCTTTACCGGTTCATTACCCGTATTCTTTACCGCTTCGGTTTTCGCATTCTGGCCGGGACCGTTTTGTCCATACTGGCTGCAATTCTGATATATGGCTCACTATTGATCAGGACCGGATGTATTACGGAGTATGATCTTACATTTTTTCCCGGCGGGAAAAAGCTGGTCAGAGCAGCCAGAAGGTTACATCTTTTAACTTAGGGAAGCAGGAGGTTCTGTATGCCTGAAAGGGTTTGTGTGATCGGGGCCGGTGCATCCGGAATGACGGCATCCATCGCTGCCGCACGATGCGGCGCTGTTGTTACGGTTCTTGAACGCAGGGAAAGGGTCGGAAAAAAGCTTCTTCTCACCGGAAACGGAAAATGCAATTTTACGAACAGGAATCTTGATCCCGGATGCTTTCACGCATCACGGGATTCATTTGCATTCCGGGCAATTTCAGATTTCGGGCTCCAGAATACCGTGAACTTTTTTGAGGGAATGGGAGTGATTGCCAAAGAAGGAAAAGGCGGATGTATTTACCCGCGTTCCGAGCAGGCATCCGGCGTTCAGAATGCCCTTCGCGGGGAAATGAACAGATTGGGAGTGAGAATACTGACAGACTGTAAAGTAAAAATGATCCGTCCGGAATCCGGACATTCTTTTTCTGTTTTGACAGACGGAGAGAAAATCCCGGCAGACAGAGTTATCCTTGCCGCCGGGTCACCGGCAGGCATGAAAGAGGGAACGGATATAGCCGGTTACGAACTTGCTTCTGCCCTGGGACATACCATTCATAAGATCCTTCCTGCCCTGTGTCCGCTTTTTTGTGCGGAAAAAAATTTCTTCAGGGAAACAGCGGGAGTCAGAACCGATGCTGAGATCCGGTGTCTTGTGGATGGTACGGAAGCGGACAGGTCGTACGGTGAAATGCAGCTTACTTCTTTCGGACTTTCCGGCATCCCTGTTTTTCAGATCAGCAGGACCGCCTCCATTGCCCTTTCTCAAAAAAAGAAAGTGACCTGCAGGGTAAATTTTCTTCCGGAAGTGATTTCCCCGGAAGATTACCTGAAAAACAGGCTTTATGCGTATCCTTATGAAAATGCCGGCATGTTCGGAAACGGCCTTCTGAACAAAAATCTCTGGTCTGCGCTTTTAAAAGAAGCCGGAATAAAACCGGAAACCGGAATGAAAAATATCCGTACGGAAGATATCAAAGAACTTGCCGCCCGGCTTTCCGCCTCCGTTTTTACCGTCGTAAAACCGGCCGGATTTGAAAATGCGCAAAGCTGTACGGGAGGAGTTTCCACGGAAGAGATCAATCCTCATACGATGGAGTCATTGCTTGTTCCGGGACTGTATTTTGCCGGAGAAATGATGGATGTGGACGGGCTCTGCGGCGGATATAATCTGCAGTGGGCCTGGACAAGCGGGATGCTTGCAGGTCTGGCTGCGGCGGGAAAAACCTGCTCTTTTGAAACAAAGGAGGAGAGTATATGATCCGCATCAATCCGATCGAATTATCTGTCCATTACAGCAAAGAGGATCTGGAAAGAAAAATCCTTTCCGTTCTGAAAATTTCCCCGAAAGAACTTATCCGCTATGAGATTGTGCGCAGATCTCTGGATGCAAGGAAAAAAGAGGATATTCGCTATTCCTTCATGATCGAAGCGGCAGTATCGGATGAAAAAAAAATTTTGAAACGCTGTAAAAATAAATGTGCCGCCCCGTTTGTCCCGCATCCTTATGTAATTCCCCCCTCCGGGACCATCCCTTTGATCCATCGCCCGGTTATCATCGGAACAGGACCTGCCGGGCTTTTCTGCGGCCTGATCCTGGCGAGGGCCGGATATAACCCTGTTCTTCTGGAACGGGGGGAAGATGCGGATACGCGGGAAAAGACCGTCCGGACCTTCTGGGAAACAGGAATCCTGAATCCGGAATCCAATGTATCTTTCGGAGAAGGCGGTGCGGGAACTTTCAGCGACGGGAAACTCAACACGCTGATCAAGGATGCTGAGGGCAAAAACCGGGAAGTATTAAAAACCTTTGTTGATTTCGGCGCGGACCCCGAAATCCTTTATGAGCAGAAGCCGCATATCGGGACCGATCAGCTGATCAAAATTGTAACGAATATCCGAAAAGAAATCATTCGTCTCGGCGGATCCGTGAGGTTTCACTGCCGTGCAGATGCATTGATTTTAAAAAACGATCAGATCGCGGGAATATCCTGCATCGGACCAAAGGGAAAAGAGGAAATCTCCTGCAGTGTCCTGATCGCAGCGACAGGGCATTCCGCCCGCGATACCTTTTATACATTCCGGGATCAGGGTATTTTGATGGCGTCTAAATCCTTTGCGGTGGGGCTTCGTGTGCAGCATTCCCAGAGAAGCATCGATCTGTCACAGTTCGGAGAAAAAGAGGCTTCTTTTTTAAGCCCGGCGTCCTACAAGCTGACAGCAAAGTCCTGCACCGGGAGAGGAGTCTATACCTTCTGCATGTGTCCGGGGGGCTATGTGGTGAATGCTTCCACGGAAGAAGGTCTTCTTGCCGTGAACGGTATGAGCTATCATAAGAGGAACGGCAGAAATGCGAATTCGGCTGTGATCATGACGGTCGATCCTTCCGATTTTCCAAGTACGGATCCGCTGGCAGGCCTGGAATTTCAAAGGCAATTGGAAAGAGCAGCCTGTCGGGAAGGAAACGGAAAAATCCCGGTTCAGCTGTATGAAGATTTTAAAAACAAAAAAGCTTCTGTATCCTGGGGGAATATTGAACCGTGTTTTAAAGGGGAGACTTCCTTTGCGGATCTGAACCGTGTTCTGCCCGGTGAACTGTGTACGGCATTTTCCGAAGGGATGGAATCCTTCGGGAGGAAAATAAAAGGTTTTGCAGACCCGGATGTGATCCTTGCAGGAGTGGAAAGCCGTACTTCTTCGCCGATACGGATTTTTCGGGATGATGCCTTTCAGGGAAATATTCACGGTTTTTTTCCCTGCGGAGAGGGAGCGGGCTATGCGGGCGGCATCACAAGTGCGGCCATTGACGGAATGAGAGTGGCGGAAGCCGTTATCCGGTCCTACCGTTTCGGTTAACATAAAAAAGGAGTGCCTTTCCGGGGAGATACGGCGGCCCATCCTGCGGAACGTTGACGGCTGCGGGAAAAAAAGGTAAAATTTTTTATATGACAGGGAAAAAAGAACTTCGGGAAAACATGAAGCAGGAGCGTATTTTTCCGGATCACCGGATAAAAATCATGACAGATGCGGTGATCTGCGGGAAAATCATTTGTCTGGCCGAAAAGCATCCCGGTTTATCCGTGTTTGTTTATATGGCGAAAAAGGAAGAAGTGAATACGGATGCCGCCATTCTTGAACTTCTGGAAAGGAATTTCCCTGTTGCCGCGCCGCGGGTATACGGAAAGGAACTGAAATTTCACCGGATATTCTCGCTGGATGATCTTGAAAAGGGAAGCTTCGGATTGCGGGAACCGAAGGAGTTTCTTCCTGTGATGGAGCCGGACCATTCCCTTTTTCTTGTGCCCGGACTTGCTTTCGGAAAACAGGGAGAACGTCTCGGATACGGAGCCGGTTATTATGACCGCTATTTTAAAAAAAATCCGGGCAATATCAAAATCGGGATCTGCTATGATTTTCAGGCTGACCGGATCTTTGAAACGGATTCAAACGATATTCCGATGACCGGTATTCTGACGGAAAAAAGAGAACCCGTTCTGACCAATAAAAGCTGACGAAGAGAGGTAAAAAATGGAAACTGTCGAATATGGAAAACGTGCAAAGGCTGCGATGGCTCAGCTCATTCGTATGGACACGGAAGAAAAAAACCGTGTGCTTCTTTCCTGTGCAGATGCTCTGGAAGCCGACTGCCGGGAGATTCTTTCCGCGAATGAGAAGGATTACCGGAATGCGGTCGGAAACAATATGACTGCGGGTATGCTGGACCGGCTCCTCCTCAATGAAAAAAGAATAGCGGAGATGGCTGACGCCGTAAGGAAAATTGCATCCCTGCCGGATCCCGTCGGAGAAATCCTTTCCGAGGACAAACGGCCGAACGGTCTTCTGATCCGTAAGGTCAGGGTCCCTCTGGGGGTAATCGGCATTATCTATGAAGCACGCCCGAATGTTACCAGCGATGCATTTGCTCTCTGTTTTAAAGCCGGAAATGCCGTTATCCTGCGGGGCGGGAGCGATGCGCTGCTTTCCAATCAGGCGATCACGGATTCCCTGCGGAGTGCCCTTTCCGCAAACGGGTTTCCCGCCGATGCGGTATTGCTTCTGAATTCCTCTTCCCGGGAAAGCGCACAGGAACTGATGCATTTGAACGGCTATCTGGACTGCCTCATTCCCCGCGGAAGCGCCGGCCTTATCCGGACCGTGGTAAAGGAAAGCACAGTGCCTGTAATCGAGACCGGTTCCGGAAACTGCCATATTTATGTGGATGAAACGGCAGATACGGACATGGCGGTCTCCATTATCGTGAATGCAAAAACACAGCGGACCGGCGTCTGCAATTCCTGTGAATCCCTTGTGGTGAACAGGAAAATAGAAAAGGAACTTCTCCCCAAACTGGAAAAGGCCATGAAAGAACATCAGGTAGAGGTTCGTGCGGATGAAGAGGCCAGAGAAATAATTCCCGTTTTCAAAAAGGCAGCGGAAGAGGACTGGGGTACCGAATACCTTGACCTGATCCTTTCCCTGAAAACGGTAGACAGTCTTGAAGAGGCGATCGAACATATCAACCGCTACAATACCGGGCACTCGGAGACAATCGTAACAAAAGACCGTTCTCATGCGGAAAAATTTCTTCATGAAATCGATGCTGCCTGCGTCTATGTCAATGCCTCCACCAGATTTACGGACGGGGGGGAATTCGGTTTGGGTGCAGAAATCGGGATCAGTACGCAGAAACTGCATGCAAGAGGACCCATGGGGCTGAAAGAACTTACGTCCTATAAATATGAAATTACGGGAAACGGGCAGGTACGTCCCTGAAATGGAAAAAACCGATCAAAAACAACAGGAATATCTTTCTCTTCTGAAGGATATGGTAAAAAAAAGAACGGCAGAAAAAAATACCCCGCCTACGTATTTTATTTTTACAATGGGCTGTCAGATGAATGCCAGGGATTCCGAAAAACTTTCCGGGATCCTGACAAAGGCCGGCATGACGGAAGGCATGGATGAAAAGGCGGATCTGGTTATCTACAATACCTGTACCGTCCGTGAAAATGCCAATGAAAAACTTTACGGACATCTGGGGGCCGTAAAGAGCATGATGGAAGACAATCCGGATAAGATCATTGCCATCTGCGGCTGTATGATGCAGGAAGCGGATGAATCCCGGAGGATACGCGACCGTTACCCCTTTGTGAATCTTGTTTTCGGAACCCATAATCTCTGGAAATTTCCGGAACTCCTGTACACCTGCATTCACGAAGAAAAACGAATTTTTGAAACACCGGAAACATCCGACTATTCGGATGATGCGCTTCCCGTAAAAAGAAAATATGTTTTTAAATCCGGTGTCAATATCATGTACGGGTGTGATAATTTCTGCAGTTATTGCATTGTTCCCTATGTGCGGGGAAGAGAACGGTCACGTCGTCCGGAAGATATCCTGAATGAGATCCGTTCTCTTTCCGGGAGCGGCGTAAAGGAAGTAATGCTCCTCGGCCAGAATGTGAATTCTTACGGCAGAAAGCTTTCCGATCCGGTTTCTTTTGCGGAGCTTCTCGAACAGGTATGTGCCGTTGACGGGATACAGAGAGTGCGTTTTATGACTTCCCATCCGAAGGACCTGTCGGATGACCTCATCCGTGTCATGCAGAAAGAACTGAAAATATGCCATCATCTGCATCTGCCGCTTCAGTCGGGAAGTGACCGTATTCTTCAGAAAATGAACCGGCATTACACAAAAGAGGGATATCTTTCCCTGACGGACAAAATAAAAAATGCGATTCCGGATATGGCGCTTTCCACAGATATCATCGTAGGCTTTCCCGGAGAAACCGAAGAAGATTTTCAGGAGACGCTGGATGTGGTCCGAAAAGTGGGATTTCAGGCCGCATTCACTTTTATTTATTCAAAGCGGACCGGGACGCCGGCCGCAGCCATGCCAGATCAGGTTCCCCCGGAGGTGATCGCAAACCGTTTTAAACGCCTGCTTTCTCTTGTACAGGAGCTCTCATCCCGGAGCGCAGGGAATGATCTCAACAGGGTCCTTCCCGTGCTGGTGGAAGGAGAGGATGAACACAGGGAAGGATATCTGACCGGAAGGCTCGGAAACAATCTGATGGTCCATTTTCCGGGCCGTCCGGAGGAAATCGGGAATATCGAAAACATCCGGCTTACGGAATCCAAAGGCTTTTATTATAACGGGATCAAGGAGTAAATTTTGGCTGAACTTTCACCTATGATGCAGCATTATATGGAAACAAAAAAAAGCTATCCGGACTGTATTTTGTTTTACCGTCTGGGTGACTTTTATGAAATGTTTTTTGAGGATGCAAAAACAGCCTCCCGGGAAATTGAACTGACCCTTACCGGAAAAGACTGCGGGATGGAGGAACGAGCCCCCATGTGCGGTGTTCCTTTCCATGCGGCAGACGGATATATTAACCGTCTGGTAAAAAAAGGATATAAAGTTGCGGTTGCAGAGCAGATGGAGGATCCCCGTTTTGCAAAAGGACTGGTGAAGCGGGAAGTGATTCGTGTGGTTACTCCCGGAACCGTTACCAATGAACTGGCACTGGATGAGGGGAAGAACAATTATCTTGCAGGGATCGCTTTTCTTTCCGAACGGTTCGGGATCTGTGCCGCGGATATCAGCACGGGTGAATTCTATGTGACGGAAGCGGATTCCGTAAAGCATCTGTCGGACGAATTAAACAAATACAATCCATCGGAAGTCATTTTGAACCATGCCTTTGAAATGAGCGGCGCCGGAAAGGAATCTCTCGGCGGAAATCCGGATGTGTCCGTAAGTTACCAGGAAGATTTTGTTTTCTCGGAAGAAAACAGTTCCGGGATATTGAAAGAACATTTTCATGCGGCCAGTCTGGAGGCTCTCGGATTAAAGGATTATCCGGCCGGATCATCCGCCGCCGGCGCGGTCATGCGGTATCTGTATGATACGCAGAAAAACACCTGTGACCTTATCACTTCTCTTTCACCCTATTCCGACTGTGCCTATATGATCGTGGATTCTTCTTCCCGGAGGAATCTCGAGCTTGTGGAGACCATGCGGGAAAAAGAGAAAAAGGGGAGTCTTCTCTGGGTCCTTGACAGAACAAAAACGGCAATGGGAGCCAGGATGCTTCGTTCCTGGATTGAGCAGCCTCTGATCCGTTCTGAAAGCATTCAGGAAAGACAGGATGCAGTGGAGGAACTGAAAAACCGTTATATCGACCGGGAAGAATTGCGGGAATATCTGAATCCGATTTATGACATGGAACGTCTGATGGGACGAATCAGCTCCGGCAGTGCAAATCCGAGAGATCTGATCGCATTTAAAAATTCCCTGGAAATGATACCGCCCATCCGGAGCCTGACCGCTTCTTTTACAGGCTCGCTTTTGAAAGAACTTACCGGTAAAATGGATCCGCTCGAGGATGTTTTTTCTTTGATCAACAACTCCGTAAACGATGATCCGCCGATCACGGTGCGGGAGGGCGGCATCATAAAATCGGGTTACAGCGAACAGGTGGATACTTTACGAAAAGCAAAGACCGAAGGAAAAAACTGGCTGGCGGAACTTGAAACACGGGAGAAGGAAAAAACCGGAATTAAAAATATGCGGATCAAGTTCAACCGGGTATTCGGCTATTATTTTGAAGTGACCAATTCCTTCAGGGATCAGGTGCCCGATTATTTTATCCGGAAACAGACGCTGACCAATGCGGAACGTTTTACCAGTGAAGAACTCCGGAAACTGGAAGAGTCCATTCTGGGGGCGGAAGATAAACTCTTATCTCTCGAATACGATCTGTTTGCGGAAGTGCGCATCAAAGTATCCGCCGAAATCAAAAGGATACAGGATACGGCGCGGGCCATTGCGCAGACAGATGTTTTAGCTTCTCTTGCGGAAGCCGCCGACAAGTTCAATTATGTCCGGCCGAAAATCAACAAAAAAGGACTGATCCGGATTAAAGACGGAAGACATCCCGTGGTGGAACGGATGATGGACAGCGGAAAGTTTGTATCCAATGATACATTCCTGGACGACGATAAAAACAGAATTTCCATCATAACCGGACCCAACATGGCCGGAAAATCCACCTATATGCGGCAGACGGCCCTGATTGTCCTGATGGCACAGACGGGTTCTTTTGTGCCGGCCTCGGAAGCGGATATCGGGATCTGTGACAGGATCTTTACACGTGTCGGGGCATCGGATGATCTTTCCAGCGGACAGAGCACCTTTATGGTGGAAATGACGGAAGTGGCGAACATTTTGAGAAATGCCACCAGGGACAGTCTGATCATTCTGGATGAGATCGGCCGGGGAACCTCTACTTTTGACGGCTTATCCATAGCATGGGCTGTTGTGGAACATATCAGCAATACGCGTATCATAGGAGCCAAAACTCTTTTTGCAACGCATTATCACGAACTGACGGAACTGGAAGGTACCCTCCCCGGCGTAAACAATTACTGCATTTCCGTCATGGAGCAGGGAGACGATATCGTTTTCTTACGGAAAATTGTCCGGGGCGGAGCGGATAAAAGTTACGGCATACAGGTTGCCAGGCTGGCAGGGGTACCGGAACCCGTGATCATCCGCGCGAAAGAACTGGTGGAGGAGCTTTCCGGAGCCGATATTGCAACAAGGGCAAAGGAAATCGCAAGACTGGATGTTTCACCGAGAAACCGGAAACCGGTGCTGAAGCAGAATGAGGTGGATGCTTCGCAGTTATCCCTGTTTGATACCGTGCGTGATGATGACATCATCCAGGAGATGAAGGATCTTGATCTTTCCGCCATGACGCCGATCGATGCACTGAATACATTATACCGGCTGCAGAATGAGATCAAAAACCGCTGGTCGGATGAGGAGAATACAGGAGAAAGAAAAGCAAAACAATGAACATTCAGATTCTGGATCATGATACCATAAACCGGATAGCCGCGGGAGAAGTAATTGAACGTCCCGCCTCCATTGTCAAGGAGCTTACGGAAAACGCAGTCGATGCGGGATCCTCTGCCGTTACCGTGGAAATAAAGGACGGCGGGATTTCCCTGATCCGGGTAACGGATAACGGCTGCGGAATACCGAAAGAGGAAGTAAGGACGGCATTTCTTCGTCATGCGACAAGCAAGATCCGGAGTGCCGAAGATCTTTTTTCGGTCAGGAGTCTTGGCTTTCGCGGAGAAGCCCTTTCCAGCATTGCCGCGGTATGCCGGACAGAGATCATTACCAAACCCGGGGAAGCATTGACCGGAACACGTTTTGTGATCGAAGGAGGGAAGGAAAAGATCTTTGAAGATGTCGGAACGCCGGAGGGGACGACCATCATTGCAAGAGATATTTTCTTTCATACGCCGGCCCGCAGGAAATTTTTAAAGACACCTGCCACGGAAGCTGCGCACATTGCTTCCCTTACGGAACACCTTGCCCTGTCGCACCCGGATATTTCCTTTCTTCTTATTGTTAACGGCGTTACCAGATTTCATACTTCGGGAAACGGGAATTTAAAAGATATTATTTATCAGATATACGGCAGGGATACTGCCAATGCGCTTCTCCCGGTCCATGAAAAAAATGATTCTCTTGAAATGGAGGGATTTCTCGGAAAACCGGAGATCTCAAGGGGAAACCGTGACCTTGAAATTTACTGTATGAACGGAAGGGTCGTAAAGAGCAATATCATTGCAAAGGCGATCGAAGACGGGTATGGCAGAAAAATGATGCAGCACCAGTATCCTTTTTCTGTCCTGCTCCTTTCGGCAGACCCCGGAAAACTGGATGTCAATGTTCATCCTTCCAAACAGGAAATCCGTTTTTCAGACCCGCAGGCAGTATACGGATTTGTTTCCGAAGCGGTAAACCATGTATTGAGCAGCGCGGAACTTATCCGCACATCCCGTCTTACGGAATCCGCTGCAAAGCAGAATATCCCTGCATCGTCATGCGGCTTCCCTTCCGGACGGAAGGTGCGTCCCGCGGAACCGTTTGAAGAAAAACGCACGGAAGAAATGCGTATCCGTGAGCGGGAAACCGGAGAAGAAAACGTTCAGGAAAGATTTCTGCCCGATGCAGGGGAAGCAGGAAGGGAAAATCCAAAGACGGATGATCTGAAACCGGAAAATTTGAGAACGGGTAATCCAAAGCAGGAAGAACTTCGTCTTCTGACGGAGGAAAACAGAAAGAGCCATCGTCTTGTCGGAGAAATATTCGATACCTACTGGATAGTCGAATTTAACCGGGCCATGTATATGATCGACCAGCATGCCGCACACGAAAAGGTTCTTTATGAACGTCTTTTGAAGCAGTTTCAAAAGCAGGAGGTCACATCCCAGATGCTGATGCCTCCTTTTATCCTCACCCTTTCCGATAAAGAGGAGGTCCTTCTGAAAGTTCATTCGGAAGAATTTCGGAAAATCGGATACGAGATGGAACCGTTCGGCGGGCATGAAATTGCCGTCCGTTCCGTGCCGGATATCCTGCCGTCCGTTTTAAAGGAGGATCTTTTAAAGGAAATGATCGGAAGCCTTTCGGAAGAAACATCTTCCGGAATCCCGGATCTCATTCTGGAAAAAACCGCATCCATGGCCTGTAAAGCTGCCGTAAAGGGGAACCGGCATATTTCCGCAGAAGAAGCAGAGATTCTTATTGATGAACTTTTATGTCTCGATAATCCGTACAACTGTCCTCACGGGAGACCTACGATCATAAAGATCACACAAAATGAACTGGAAAAGAAATTTAAGAGGATCGTGTCGTGAAAAAGAAACCGCTGATCATTCTGTCAGGACCCACGGCCGTGGGGAAAACGGCGTTGTCCGTTGATCTTGCAGCACAAATCAAGGGGGAGATCATCAGCGCGGATTCCATGCAGGTTTACCGCCGTATGAATATCGGAACCGCGAAAATAAAGGAAGAAGAGACCGGAGGGATCCCGCATTATCTGATCGATATTCTGGAACCGGAGCAGCCCTTCAGTATTGTTGCGTTCCGGAATGCCGCATGGGATGCCATGAATCTGATCTACCGAAACGGACATATCCCCATTCTTACCGGCGGAACGGGTTTCTATATCCAGTCTGTTCTCTATGACATTGACTTTAACGATGCTGCGGATAATCCGGCAGTACGGCGTGAACTTGAAGAGGAGATGAAAAAGGCCGGTCCGGAAAACATGCATGAGAAACTTTCCGAGGTGGATCCCGCATCGGCCGAGGTCATTCATCCGAATAATAAAAAGCGGGTGATCCGTGCGCTGGAATTTTACCGGACAACCGGCAAAAGGATTTCCGAACACAATGAAGAGCAGCACGAAAAAGAATCCCCTTATGATTTCCGGTATTTTGTTTTGACCATGGAAAGGGCATCTCTCTACCGGAGGATAGAAATGCGGGTGGATCAAATGATGGAGGACGGTCTGGTGGAAGAGGTCAAGATGTTAAGGGATGAGGGCTGTACGCCGGATATGACATCCATGCAGGGACTCGGATACAGGGAAATCTATTCCTATCTGAACGGGGAATCCACATGGGAGGATGCGGTCCTTGCAATCAAGGAAGATACCAGACATTTTGCCAAGAGACAGCTTACCTGGTTTCGCCGGGAAAAAGAAACCATCTGGATTAAAATGGAAGATTATGATTTCGACAGAAAAAAAATTCTGAAAAAAATCCTTTCGGATTGCGAAGGACTGAAGGAGTGGGAAAATGCGGGAAAGTGAACAAATAAAGGATATCATTCGGGAGATCGGTCTTTCCGAATCTGTTTGGAAAATCGGTGAAAATGCCTGTGAGGGGCTGAAAGAACGTTTTGCGGAAATAGACCGCATCGCCGAATACAATCAGGCAAAGGTTCTGAAAGCGTTCCGGGACTGCCGGGTGGGGGAAGCGCACTTTGCTCCGACTACGGGTTACGGTTATGACGATATCGGCAGGGATACGCTTGAAAAACTCTATGCGGAGGTCTTTCATACGGAGGATGCTCTGGTAAGGCCGCAGCTCATCAGCGGAACGCATGCACTGACGGTGGCTCTGTTCGGAAATTTAAGACCGGGAGACGAGATCCTTTCCCCCGACGGGAAACCGTACGACACGCTGGATGAAGTGATCGGGATCATACCCTGTGCCGGTTCTCTTGCGGAATTCGGTGTTTCTTACCGGCAGGTCGATCTGAAGCCGGACGGCACTTTTGATTATGAAAAAATCAGAGAGGCCGTGAACCCGAAAACAAAGCTGGTGGAAATCCAGCGCTCCAGAGGATATGCCTCACGGCCTTCTTTCTCAACGGAGGAGATCGGAAAACTCATTGCGTTTCTGAAGACGGTCAAACCGGATCTGATCTGTCTCGTAGATAACTGTTACGGGGAATTTACGGAAACAAGCGAGCCTTCCGATAGGGGGGCCGATCTTGTGGCAGGCTCACTGATCAAAAACCCGGGCGGCGGCCTTGCCCCGATAGGAGGGTATATTGCCGGAAAGAAAAAATACGTGGAAATGGCGGCTTACCGGCTTACGGCTCCCGGACTGGGAAAAGAGATCGGGGCATCCCTTGGGATTACAAAGTCCTTTTATCAGGGACTGTTTCTGGCTCCGTCTGTTACGGCGTCAGCGCTGAAGGGTGCGGTTTTCGCTTCCAGGATCTATTCGGACATGGGATTTCAAACAGATCCCCTTCCGGAGGATAAAAGACATGATATTACACAGTCAATCACTTTGAAAAGCAGAGAGGCTGTAATCGCATTCTGCTGCGGGATACAGGAAGCTTCCCCCGTGGACAGCTTTGTTACACCCGAGCCGTGGGATATGCCGGGTTACGATTCGGAGGTGATCATGGCGGCAGGAACTTTTGTATCCGGTTCTTCCATTGAACTTTCCGCGGACGGCCCCATGAAAGAGCCTTATAATGTGTATTTTCAGGGAGGTCTTACCTGGCCGCATGCCAAAATAGGCATTCTGATGTCCCTTCAAAAACTTTTGGATGATTCCGTCATAAAAGCGTGATAAAATAGATAACATAAAATTCTGATCCAAGTGCCCGGAGAGCCGCGGAACAGGAGATTTGCTATGAATGATTTAAAGGAAACACCCGTGGAGGAACGTCCGTATGAGCGGGCTGTACTTTATGGGACAGCAGCACTGACAGATGCGGAACTTCTGGCTGTCCTTCTGAGGACGGGAACATCCGGTTTTGATGTCATGGCTCTTTCCCATGCCGTTCTGAACCTGGACGGGAAAAACAACGGGATCACGGGACTCCTGCATCATACCTATGAGGAATATCTGGATTGTCCCGGGATCGGGAAGGTCAAGGCAGTCCAGCTTCTGTGCCTTGGAGAGATATCCAAAAGAATCTGGAAAAGGGATGCCTCTTCCAGACGGGTATCGTTTCATGAGCCTTCTGCCTGCGCCAGGTATTACATGCAGGAAATGCGGCATCTGGAAAAAGAGGAACTGGTAGTTTCCTATCTGGATACCCGGTATCATCTTACGGGTGACGAGGTGATCAGTCTGGGAACGGTCGACTCTTCCGTCTGCTCTGTTCGTGATATCATGATCTCGGCGCTCAATCACCGGGCGGTCAGCATCATCCTCGTTCATAATCATCCCAGCGGGAATCCCAGTCCCAGCCGCGAGGATATCAATGTGACAAAGCAGGTGGAGGAAGCCGGAAAAATGATAGGAATACACCTTTCGGACCATATTATTATCGGTGACAATGCTTATTACAGTTTCAGGGAGTGGGGAACTTTGTAAATGAATTCTAAAACCAATAAAATCATTCTTTTTGTTCTGAGTGTTGTCTGTTTCGGAATGATCGCCGTTACGACGCTGAAAGACGGATGGCTTACTCCCTTCCGAACAGCTGTCGGTTATGTTCTGATGCCGGTGCAATCCGGTGTGAACCGGGTGGGCAGAGCTCTCTATGATAATATTCAGAATTATGAGAAGCTGAATACGGCACTTGAAGACAACAAAATCCTTCAGGAAAAGATCGAACAGCTTTCCATGGAGAATACCAGACTGGAAGGAGATCAGATTGAACTTGTCCGGCTGAGAAAACTCTATGACATGAATCAGAATTACGGACAGTTTCATATGACCGGGGCCAGAATTATTGCCAAGGATTCCGGGAACTGGTTCCATGTGTTCCGCATCGACAAGGGGACCTCCGACGGAATAAAACCGGATATGAACGTGATGGCGGATGGCGGACTGGTCGGGATCGTAACGGACGTAGGCGCAAATTATGCAACGGTCCGGGCTGTCATCGATGATGTGAGCCGCGTAAGCGCAATGGCCATGGATTCCGGCGATACCTGCATTGTATCCGGGGATCTGGAACTTAATAAGAGCGGGAAGCTGAAACTCGGAAGCATGAATGCGGATGCGGATATCAAAGAGGGAGAAAAAATCGTAACAAGCAATATCAGTTCCAAATTTCTTCCCGGTATTTTGATCGGTTATGCAAAAGATATTTCCCTGGATCCCTCACGGCTGACCAAAAGCGGTTCGCTGGTCCCGGTCGTGGATTTTGGAAATTTGCAGGAAGTTCTGGTAATCACCGAGCTAAAATCGGAAATGACCGAAAACAGCGGAAATCATACGGCTTCAGCAGGAGATGCCACACAGCCATGAGAAGAGACCTTGTCAATTTAGCATTTTTGATTGCTGCATTTGCAATCCAGAACTGTCTGTTTCCGTTTATTCCCTTTCTTTCTGCTGCCCCGAATCTGATCCTGATCCTTGTTTTTTCTTACGGATTCATTTACGGGCAGAGATCCGGAATGTTTTACGGATTCATAGCGGGCCTGCTGATGGATCTTTTTTACAGCGGCGCATTCGGGTTCTTTACGCTTATTTTTGTCTGGATCGGATTTTTAAACGGCAGATTGTCCCATTATTATTATGAAAACCTTATCACACTTCCTTTATTTCTTTGTATGATAAATGAACTTGTTTATAATCTGTATATTTATATTTTCCGCTTTTTCATCCGGGGGAAGATGAACATTCTTTTCTATTTTAAAAGCATCATTCTTCCTGAAATCATCATTACATTGCTGTTTACATTGCTTTTTTACCGTTTTTTCCTCTGGTACAACAGAAAGCTTGAAGTTCTGGATACCAAACATGCGGTAAATTAAAGAGGTATAAAATTGCTGAAGGATTTTTGGGAACTGTTAAAAGAATTAGGCAGCCGCTTCAAGGCATCCCGTCTTGTGATACTGGGAATCCTTTATGCGGGTCTGATTTGCATACTTTTTTCAAGGCTCTATAATCTTCAGATCGTAAACGGCGAGTCCTATATGAACAACTATATCAACATGGCTGAAAAAACCATTTCCATTCCTGCTTCACGCGGAAATATCTATGACTGCAACGGAAAACTTCTGGCGTATAATAAACTCACCTATTCTGTCGTTATTCAGGATAACGGGGATTACAAAACAACGGCTGCCAAAAATACCATGCTGTATACCCTGATTCAGATTCTGAATGCACATGGGGAAACGGTTGACGGAAATCTTGCGATCGGACTTGATCCCGCCGGAAATTATTATTTTACCTCCAGAAGCAGTGATGCCAAGAAGCGCTTTTTAAGGGATTTCTACGGGATAAAAAGCGTGGATGACCTGGATGATGCTGCCGGAAAATATCCTTCCGATGCAGCAGCAGATACTTTGATCAGGAATAGAATAAAAACTTATAAACTGGATGAAGTAAAAGATAAGAACGGAAAAGCCGTTTCTTTAACACCAAAGGAGATACTTCAGATCATTGATATCCGCTACAGCATGTCCCTTACGGCATACCAGAAATACGAGACCACCACGATTGCCAATGATGTAAAGGATGAAACACGTTCGGACATACTGGAAAACAAAGGAGATTTGCTTGGGACGGACGTTGAGGAAGCAACGGAACGGGTATACAACGACAGCATTCCGTTTGCTTCGATTATCGGCTATACGGGAAAAGTACAGACGGATCAGCTGAACGAACTGAACAGCACGGATGGGTCGGATTATTCTTTGAATGATACGGTCGGAAGAACCGGAATAGAAGAATACATGGAAAAAGAGCTGAGCGGAAAAAAAGGCTCACGTACCATATATGTGGATAACGTCGGACACATCATGGAAGTTAAGTCAGAGACACAGCCTGCCTCCGGAGATGATGTCTATCTTTCCATTGACAGGGATCTTCAGGTAGGAATTTACCATCTTCTTGAGCAGCACCTTGCAGGAGTGCTTGCGGCAAAGCTTGTAAATCAGGATGAACCGAATGATGAAAATACGGATTCCACGGAACGGCTGATTCCGATCAAGGATGCCTATTTCCAGCTGATCAATAATAATGTCCTTTCCCTCGATCACATGGAGAGCGGAAATGCCGGTGAAACGGAAAAGGCAATCAACGCCAAATTCACACAGTATCTTAACAGTTCCCTGGATGCCATGAAAACACAGATGGATTCCGCCGACCCGCTGCCGGTTTCCGGTTTGTCCGAAGACCAGCAGGCATATATGTATTATCTTTTTTCCTGGCTTTCTTCCAAGGAAGTAGGGATTGTTCAAAAAGATAAAATCAATGCGGTAAAAGATTATTATTCCCGCTGGAAAGCGGACAGTATCAGCCTTCGGGAATTTTTGTATGACGGGATCGCAGATAACTGGATCGATACCACAAAGCTGAAAAATCTTTCCAAATATGCCGATGCGGACGATATTTTCAATTCGATCGTGGAGACTTCGCTGGACTCCCTGAAAAAAGACACGGCGTTTCATAAGCTTATCTATAAATATTTGATCCGAAATAATACGGTAACCGGTTCGGAACTCTGCATTGCACTATTTGATCAGGGCGTTCTGGAACCGGATGCGGCTGAAGTGGAACGCCTGAAAAACGGTACGGGGGAGTACGCCTACCAGTTTTTTGTCAAAGAGGTTCTGGCAATCAAGATAACACCGGCCCAGCTTGCCCTGGATCCCTGTACGGCGGGATGCGTTGTGACCGATGTGAAAACCGGAAAAGTCCGTGCACTGGTTTCCTATCCGGGGTATGATAATAATAAGCTGAGCAATAATATGGATGTAGACTATTACAACCGTCTTCTTGCAGATCAGTCCCTGCCGCTTTACAACAACGCCACACAGGCAAGGAAAGCACCCGGATCCTGCTTCAAACCCGTTACGGCTGTTGCAGGTCTTGAGGAAAAAGTAATCGGACTGAATGATACGATCACCTGTACCGGCCTGTATGATACCATTACGCCGCCCATGAAGTGCTGGATTTACCCGGGCGCCCACGGCCCGCTGAATATTGTCGGCGCCATCCGAAATTCCTGTAACTTTTTCTTCGGAGAAGTGGGACACAGACTCGCAACGGATGCAAACGGGAATTATGATACGGCACTTGGAGTTGAAAGAATCCGAAAGTATGCATCCATGTTCGGGCTTGACCATAAGTCAGGAGTTGAAATAGCGGAAACAGATCCGCTGATGACGGACCAGAGCCCGGAGCAGTCGGCTATCGGACAGGGGACACATTCCTATACGAACGTTCAGCTTTCACGATATGTAACGGCGATCGCCAACAGGGGAACAGTTTTCGAACTTTCTGTTCTGAATAAAGTAACGGATGAAAACGGAAATACCGTGAAGGAATATGAACCGAATGTTTCTTCCCAGATCCATATCCAGGATTCAACCTGGAATGCCGTACAGCAGGGAATGCGGGAAGTGATCGAATACGGTTCCGCCAGCAAATTGTTCAAAGACCTGGAAGTGGATATTGCCGGAAAGACCGGTACCGCGCAGGAAACAAAATCAAGAGCCAACCACGCATTCTTCATTTCCTTCGGTCCATACAGCAATCCGGAAATTGCCGTGACTGTAAATATTCCTTACGGTTATACATCCAGCAATGCGGCGTCCATTTCCAAAGATGTTTATCGGTTGTGCTTCGGCTATACAAGCCTGGATTATATCATGAATGCCGAGGCCCAGAACGCGACCGATGTGAAACTTACCGATTAAAGGAGCAGAAGAATGAAACAAAACGCAATTATAAAAAGCAGCAAAACCGGGATGACCATCCATCTGGATCCGGATGCATCCATGGACGATATTCTTTTGGAGCTGGCGGAAAAATTTGAAAAAAGCCGAAAGTTCTGGGGCAGAATTTCGATGATCCTCACGCTGGAAGGAAAAAAACTGTCTGTCAGGGAGGAGTCGGAAATTGTAAATACGATTTCCGGTCATTCCGAAGTGGACATTCTCTGCCTGTATGATTCAGATACGGAGAACAACAGCCGGAATGATCTGATCTTCCGCAGAAAATACATGGAATTAAATCAGCTGACAGGCCAGTTCCATTCAGGCAGTGTAAAAAAAGGAGAGATCATTTCCGTAGAACCCAGCATTGTAATCATCGGTGATGTCTATGAGGGTGCCTGTGTGGAATCCAGCGGAAATGTGATCGTTCTCGGGGAATTGTCCGGGACGGTAAAGGCCGGCTGCTGCGGGAATACCGATGCCGTTGCAGTCGGGTTTTTAATGACAACGGACGATGTTTCCATAAACGGTATTTCCCTTTCTTCCTCCGGGATCCGCTTCAAAAAAAGCAATCATCCGACTGCCGTTATGATCCAAAACGGAGAACTTTGTGTGAAAGAGATCAAAAAGGACTTTTTTGATGCGTTAAGACATAAAAAATGCTGGTAAAATACTGGAAATTTTCCCGAAATTCATGTAAAATTTGGAGTATCCATCATGCTGCCTGACTGGAAAAGAAAAAATTTTGATTTTAAATTGATTTTATTTGTTCTTGCATTGAATGTGATCGGCATTCTGATGATCGCAAGTGCAACCGATCAGAATTCGGTTATGGTACAAAGACAGATTATCGGCGTTCTGGGCGGTCTGGCTGTTATGTTTGTGCTTGCTTTCATTCCTTACCAGAAAACACTTCGATTTGCTCCGGTTTATTATATTGTATGCTGTGTTTTCCTGCTTCTGGTCATTCTTTACGGGAGCATACATGGAGGCGCAAAACGATGGATTGTGATTCCCGTGCTGGGGCAGCTGCAGCCTTCCGAATTTGCAAAAGCCGGTATCATTCTTTTTTTTGCATGGTATCTCGGAAAGCATGTGCAAAGCATCAACAGATTAAAAATCATATTGCCGGCAGCGGGTTTTGCTTTCATTCCTTTTCTGCTCGTTGCTTCGGAGCCGGACCTTTCAACATCGATTGTCATTTTGCTTTGTATACTGGCTATGGTTTATGCAGCAGGGATAAGCTATAAATGGGTTTTCGGAATCCTTGCCGTTATAGTGCCTTTTGCATTGATTTTTATCAGACTGCTTATGGATGGAATGATTCCGTTTTTGAAAGATTATCAGATACGAAGAATACTGGCCTGGATTGATAAATCCAAATATGCGGATCTGAACCTTCAACAGAACAATTCCGTTATGGCCATCGGATCCGGACAGCTTTTCGGGAAGGGACTGAACAACAGCACCCTTTCCGTAAAAGGAGGAAATTTTCTTTCCGAAGAGCAGACAGATTTCATTTTTGCCGTGATCGGGGAGGAACTCGGATTTATCGGATGCATTGCAGTAATTCTTCTGTATATTTTAATTGTATATGAATGTTTCAAACTTGCCGGAAAGGCAATAGACGCGGAGGGAAAACTGCTCTGCACGGGAATGGGGGTTTGGATATCCTTTCAAAGCTTCTGCAATATTGCGGTCGCAACGGGGATTTTTCCAAATACGGGTCTTCCTCTTCCTTTTATCAGTTATGGAGTCAGTTCCCTGCTGAGTCTTTATGCAGGGATAGGAATTGTATTAAATGTCGGACTGCAGCGAAAAAGAATTTCAGATCAGGATGATTTTTCCCTGCTTGACCAGGCGGAATTTCAGTTACGGAAAGGGGTATAGTATGAATATCGGACTGATTGCTCACGATGCCAAAAAAAAGCTGATGCAGAATTTCTGCATTGCCTACCGGGGAATCCTCTCAAAGCATAATTTGTATGCCACAGGTACTACAGGAAGGCTGGTGGAAGATGTGACCAACCTGAATATCCATAAGTATCTGGCCGGTCATCTTGGCGGAGAGCAGCAGCTGGGAGCACAGATTGAGAATAATGAGCTGGATCTGGTTATTTTCCTGCGGGATCCGTTAAGACCCAAGCCGAAGGAACCGGATATCAGCAATGTTCTTCGGCTGTGTGATCTTCATAACATTCCCATTGCCACGAACCTGGCAACCGCAGAACTTTTGATTAAATCGCTGGAGCACGGAGACTTTGAGTTCAGAGAGATTTATAAACAATGATATTTCAGCCGTATCTTCCATGGGAAAATACGGCAGTCACAGCAGAAAAAGACGAAAAAAAAGAAGCATCCTGCCGGTTGTAATAGCGGTTTCTGCGATGCTTCTTTTTGGGCTTTTATTTTATTTTATACAGAAGGATCAATTTCGGAATCCGTATGATCTTATAAGCCGGACAGACACACTTTGTTATTCGGCATACACACCGGAAATAGCAGAGGCGTTTGCCGGGGATCTTTCCGTTATCAGGAAGAACAATGACGCCGATACGGAAAACACGGCGCAGACCGGTCTCCTTTGCAGTGATGACGGCGGGGACGCCCTGTATGCAAAAAATGTATTCAGTAAGATGAACCCGGCGAGTACAACCAAAATCATGACCTGTCTTCTGGCACTGGAAAATGCCGATTTGGATAAAAAAATAACCGTAGGAAATGAAATTTATATGAATGAGGCAGGCGTAAGTCTGGCCGGACTCAAGCAGGGCGATACCCTGACCATGGAGCAGCTTCTGTATGCGCTCATGCTTCCTTCCGGCGCAGACGCAGCCAATGCCATTGCCGTCAGTATTTCCGGCAGTATTGACCGGTTTGCTGCGCTGATGAATGACAGGGCAAAAAAAATAGGCGCCTGCCAGACACATTTTTCCAATGCAGAGGGGCTGACAGATCCCGGGCATTACACGACCTGCTACGACATGTATCTTATTTTGCATGAAGCGGTAAAAAATCCGGAGTTTCTGAAAATAGCCGGCACTTCGGAATATCAGGCATCCTTTACTTCTGCCGACGGCTCGGAAGCTGCGCTGAAATGGACCAATACCAATTTGTTTTTGACCGGAAAAGCAGAAGAGCCTTCCGGAATGAAGGCAGTAGCAGGAAAAACAGGAACAACCCTGGCTGCAGGGAGCTGTCTGGCCCTTCTCAGTAAGACAAAAGATAACCGGAATTACTATTCTGTTATTCTGAAGGCGGATAACAGAGCGGATCTTTATTCAAATATGGGAGATCTTCTTGAAAAAGTGCCTGAATAGGATTGAACTTTTCGATACTCTAACTTATAATTGAATCAGTAAAACTATCCAAGGAGGAATGCAACTATGGTTCAGATCATAGCAGGAGAGAAAGGCAAGGGAAAGACTAAGCATCTTTTGGATATGGCAAATGCTGAAGTGAAAGACGCAAAGGGTTCCGTTGTATATCTGGATAAAAGTTCCAAACATATGTATGAGTTAAGCAATAAGATCAGATTGATCAATGTGGGGGAATATCCGATACTGAGCAGTGACGGGTTTGTAGGTTTTATTTCAGGTATTATTTCGCAGGATCATGATGTCGAGACCATGTTTCTTGACAGCTTTTTGAAGCTTTCCTGCCTTGAAGGGGAAGATATTACTTCGACTATCGATTCTCTTGAAAAGCTCGGAGATAAATATAAAGTCAATTTTGTATTGAGTATTTCCATAGATGCGGGCCTGCTTCCGGAAAACGCAAAGAAAGATGTTATTGTTTCCCTTTGATTCGGGCCTCTGCGGATAAAATAATGGCGGGCAGCTTACAGGGCTGCCCGTATTTATTGAGTAGGAGGAATTTTTGGCATCCCCGAATAATAAAATAATAAAATACAAACATCCTTTTCGGATGAACATTGGGTTCCTGATTTTTCTGATCCTGTTTATCTATATGTGCTTTTCCATCACATCCTATATGAGCAGGCACAAGGTCAGATATTATGAGGTCGTTTCCGGCGGTATTGTAGATGATACGGAACACACAGGAATGGCATTAAGGGAGGAAAAAGTTCAGAATGCCCCTTCTTCGGGGTATGTCAATTATTATATTCGGGAGGGAAAACGCTGCGCCGTCGGAACCAAGGTGTATTCCCTGGATGAAACAGGAAATCTGACAAAATTTCTGGAAGAAAATTCATTGAGCGGTGCGGTACTGAGCGATGAAAACCTGTCAAGCCTGAAAAAACAGCTTTCCTCTTTTTCCATGGGCTATTCAGACCAGGAGTTTTCCCGTGTCTATGATAACCGTTATATGCTTGATTCCTCGTTGAATGAGTATACGAACCTGAACGCCATGGAGAACCTGGATCAGGTCATGAAGAAAAACGGGATCAACTATACGCAGGTCACATCCCCTTTACCCGGTGTGATTTCCTATAACATTGATTCCTACGAAAGTAAAACAGCGGATCAGATCTCCATGTCGGATCTGAATAAAACAGATTATAAACCGGTCTATATCAAGTCCGGGGAGCTTGCGGAAGCAGGAAAACCTGTCTATAAGGTTGTTACTTCCGAACAATGGTCCCTGGTCTTTGCACTTTCCGACAGTGACAAGACGCGTTATGCCAATAAAACTTCTCTGAATGTAACCTTTAAGGGATATGATCTGAGCATGGCGGGAAATTTCAGCATGATTACGGGTGCGGACGGAAATGCGTACGGTGTCCTTACCTTTGACCGTTTTATGGTTAAATTCATCGGAGACAGATACCTGACATTCAATATTCAATCGGATAGTGAATCCGGTCTTAAAATACCGAAGTCAGCAGTTACATCAAAGACCTTCTTTACGGTTCCGGTAAATTATCTTGCCAGGGGCGGCAATGACGTGGACAGCGGATTTTATAAGGAAGTCTACCAGGACGGGAAATCAAGCGTTCAATATATTCCTGCGGAAATTTATTATCAGACGGATGATTTTTATTATCTGGATGCTTCGGATGCCGGAAAATGGAAGAGCGGAGATTATATTGTGAAGCCGGACAGTCAGGAACGTTTCCAGATAGGCCCGACTGCCGAGCTTCAGGGTGTTTATAATATCAACAAGGGTTATGCCGTTTTTAAACAGATTGATGTCATAGCCGAGAATGATGAATATGATACCATCCGGAAAAATACAAAGTACGGGTTGAATGTGTATGATCATATTCTTTTGATCGGGTCAGACGCACAGGAGGGAGACCCGATCTATCAATAAAAGGAGGGCTTGATTGTATGATGGTGAAGGATAACCTTATTCTTGCAGAGCAGAAAATTTCCGAGGCATGCAAAAGAAGCGGCCGGGACAGAAGTGAAGTCAAGCTGATTGCTGTCAGCAAAACGAAACCGGTGGAAATGGTTCAGGAAGCTTATGATCTGGGAATCAGGGATTTCGGTGAAAACAAGGTTAAGGAAATGCTCGGAAAAGAACCTCTGCTGCCGGAAGATATCTGCTGGCATATGATCGGCCATCTCCAGACAAATAAGGTTAAGGACATAATCGGTAAAACGGTTCTGATTCATTCCATAGATTCCATTAAACTTTCTGATACCATTGATTTTGCCGCCAGAAAAGCAAAACAGACAGTGAACGGTCTTCTGGAGGTCAATATATCCGGTGAAGAAACAAAATTCGGCTTTTCACCGGAGGAGCTTTTTTCTGTACTGGACAGATTGAAACAGTACCGGAATCTGAAAATCTGCGGTCTGATGACAGTGGCTGCTCCCATTCAAAATGATCCCGAGGAAAACAGACCTGTTTTCCGAAGATTAAAGCAATTATCCATTGACATAAAACAGAAAAACGTTGATAATGTTTCTATGAATATATTATCCATGGGTATGTCCGATGATTACTGCGTTGCTGTTGAAGAAGGTGCCACCTGTGTTCGCATCGGAACAGGAATTTTCGGGGTAAGAGAGGGAAGGGAATAACTATGAGTATATTCGGTAAGCTGATGGACAGTATGCGTGTAAACTCTGATGCCGATGATGAAGATTATTTTGATGATTCAGAGTATGACGAAAAACCGAAAAGCTTTTTTAAACGCAAAAATGAAGATGATGCCGATGAGCTGCCTGCAGAACCCCGCCTCCGTTTGTCCTCAAAAAATAAAGTTTCCTCTGTCCGTAAAAATATGGAAGTTGCCCTGATCAAACCTTCTGCCTTTGATGATGCAAGAGAAATCTGTGATGATCTTTTGGACGGGAAAGCCGTCGTGCTGAATATGGAAGGAATTCAGACGGAAATCGCACAGAGAATCATTGATTTCACTTCCGGTGCTACTTACAGTATGGACGGAAAACTTCAGAAGATTTCAAATTATATTTTTATTGTCACGCCTTCTTCCATTGATCTTTCCGGTGATTTCCAGAATCTGATCGCTTCATCGGGTTCTTTGGATATTTCCGGGTTGAATATGCATGTTTGACCGTTTGCGGATTATTTGAACCTTCAGGCGATTTTGTATTCCGGGTTTTTCGGAAAGGCAAAGTCGTCTTTTATTCTGTAAAGGGCAGAAAAAGTACAGGAAAGGATGAAAGGATGCCGGATCGAATCATGGTTTCCCGCGGGGGAAATAAAATATATGATATTGTTATGGAACGGTCTTTCGGTAAACTAAAGGAAGAATTGATTTCTCTCGGTCTGGAAGGGAAAAAAATCTGTATCGTTACGGATGACAGGGTCAGTGGATTTTATCTGACACCGGTGTATGAGATCGTATCGGAAATTGCCTCCAAAGCCGCCATGTTTGTTTTCACGGCGGGAGAAAAAAGCAAGACGCTCGAAACAGTCAGGGAACTATATGAAGCATTGATCCGCCAGGAGTTTGACAGGAAGGATGTTCTGATTGCACTGGGCGGCGGTGTAACAGGTGATTTGTGCGGTTTTGCGGCCGCGACCTATCTGCGAGGGATTTCTTTTATCCAGATTCCGACTTCTCTGCTTGCCCAGGTGGATTCCTCCATCGGAGGAAAAACCGGAGTCAATTTTTCCGGATATAAGAATATGGTCGGAGCTTTTCACATGCCGTTGCTTGTGTATATCAATCTGACCACTCTTCAGTCGCTGCCTGACAGGGAATTTTCATCGGGGATGGGGGAAGTAATAAAGCACGGACTGATTTGGGATCCCGTTTATTATGAGATGCTGTGTCAAAACAGAAAAGAGATTTTAAACAGAAATCCGGATTTTCTGGAAAAGGTCGTTTCCGGAAGCGCCAGGATCAAACAGCAGGTAGTGGAAAATGATCCCGAAGAGAAGGGGCTCCGCCGTATTCTGAATTTCGGACATACCCTCGGACATGCCGTTGAAAAAGAATCCGGCTTTCTTTTCTCTCATGGGGAAAGCGTAGCGCTGGGCATGATCTGTGCTTTATCGATCTCGGCAGACCGCGGGATGGTTCCTGATATCGAGCTTCAGAAGCTGATTGATCTTCTTTCCTTTTTTTCGCTTCCGGTCAAATGTGGTAAAATTGATCCGGGTCATATTCTTGAAGATACTTTACATGATAAAAAAATGGAGTCCGGCAAAATCCGTTTTATCCTCCTTGGAAAAATAGGAGAGGCCTACGTGGATGATACGGTAACCGAGAATGAAATGAGAAAATCCCTGGAGAAGATTTATGAATAAAAAAAAGATTGCTTTTCGATATCTTGCTTTCCTGCTGATTGCGTTTTTCGGAATTTTTCTTGACAGAATAACAAAACTATGGGCGCTTCATATGCTGAAGGATAAACCTCCCATTATTCTGATCGACGGGGTACTTGAATTCCTTTATACGGAAAACCGCGGAGCGGCTTTCGGAATTTTGCAGGGAAGATTTTTTTTCTTTTATTTAATAGCCGCGATCGTTATTGTATTTATTCTTTATGTGATCTTTCGTCTTCCGGATGGCAGAAAGTATCATATTCTGCTGGTCCTGCTTTCCCTGATAACAGCAGGGGCAGTTGGAAATCTGATCGACAGGACCCTGCAGCATTATGTAATTGATTTCATCTATTTTGTGCCGATCAATTTTCCGGTTTTTAATGTGGCGGATATCTTTGTTTCGGTTTCCACCTTTTTGCTTGCTTTTATATTTATCTTTATTTTCAAGGAAGAGGATTTCAATTTTTTAAAAAGAAAAAGAGCGGATAAAGGGAATGGAACTGACAGTTGAAAACAGCAGCGGTAATGAGCGTATCGACTCTTATCTTGCAGAAAATATTGCAGGCTGTTCAAGGTCGCATATTCAGAAACTGATACGGGACGGACATGTCTCGATCAACGGGAAATGCGTACGCAACAACTATCGCATAAAAGAAAATGATGTGATTTCCGTGATCCTGCCTGCTCCGACGGAAACCGGTATTGCGGCGGAAAATATACCGCTGGATATCCTTTATGAAGATGACGATGTGATCCTGATCAATAAACCCAAAGATATGGTGGTTCATCCGTCAGCGGGTCACACGACAGGGACTCTGGTCAATGCGCTCCTTTTTCACTGCAGGGGCAATTTGTCCGGAATTAACGGTGTTTTAAGGCCTGGCATTGTCCACAGAATAGATAAGGACACGACCGGTGTTATCATTGCCTGCAAAAATGACAACGCACACAGTAAAATTGCGGAACAGCTGAAGAATCATACGATGACAAGGCGTTATCGTGCCATTGTCTGCGGAGTCATTCCGGAGGAAAAAGGAACCGTGAATTCGCCGATCGGACGGAATCCGGCTGACCGGAAAAAAATGAAATCCGGAGTGGATGACGGGAAATGCGCCATAACGCATTTTACTGTTTTAAAGAGATTCCATGATTATACCTATATTGAGTGCATTCTGGAAACAGGACGGACTCATCAGATCCGTGTTCATATGGCGTCTCTCGGCCATCCGCTGTTGGGAGATACAGTCTACGGTTCGTCCAAAAATCCCTATCATCTTCATGGTCAGGCCCTGCATGCCATGGTCCTTGGATTTATCCATCCGGTCACCGGAAAATACATGGAATTCAGTTCGCCGCTTCCGGACTATTTTCAACATCTTCTGGATATCTTACCCTGATTTTCTGCATGTTGTGGCATGCCATGCTTTTTTCCTTTCTATACTTTCCCTTTGATTTCGGATATAATGAATAAACAGGATAAGGGATCAAATCCGATAAGGAGGTGTGCATTATGAACGATAATCTTGTGATCACAATAGGACGTCAGAGCGGCAGCGGCGGAAGAGCGATCGGGCAGATGCTGGCAGAGGAAATGGGGATCAAATGTTATGATAAAGAACTGTTAACGCTTGCGGCAAAAGAAAGCGGTCTTTGTGAGGAACTTTTTCATTCAAACGACGAAAAACCGACAAACAGTTTTCTTTATTCCCTTGTTCTGGATACCTATTCTCTCGGATACTCTACTTCTGCCTACATGGATATGCCGATCAACCATAAAATTTTTCTGGCTCAGTTTGATACGATCAAACGGCTCGCACAGTCGGAATCCTGTGTCATCATAGGGAGATGTGCAGACTATGCACTCGCCGACAACCCGAACGTTACAAACGTTTTTATTCGCGGGGACAATGAGGACAGAATAAAAAGACTGATGGAAATCCATCAGCTGGATGCAGCCAAAGCAAAAGAATATATGAACAAAACAGACAAAGGCCGTTCCAGTTATTATAATTATTATTCCAATAAACGTTGGGAAGATTCAAGAAGTTACGATCTGTGCATCAACAGCAGTGCGATCGGTATTGAAGGATGCGTTAAATTCATCCGCGAATTTGCAGAAAAGAAATACGCATCCAAAAAGGGAACTCAAACGAATACAGACCGGTAAAGGGATAAAAATAAACTTTTTATCCCTTTATTCAACGGTAACGGATTTGGCTAGATTCCGCGGTTTATCAACATCCAGGTTTTTGGAAACGGAAGAATAATAAGCTATGAGCTGGAGAACAACGGCAATCGGGAATACCGTAAACATGTCGTCGATATCCGGTATTGTGATTTTTTGATCATAGACATCCGGCTCTATTTTTGCATTTTCCCTGGAAAGCAGAATGACAAAGCCCCCCCTTGCCTTCACTTCCCGAATGTTTGAAATGGTTTTTTGCATGATTTTTGTCTGTGTAACAATTGCAATGACCGGAACATTGGGGGCAATCAAAGCAATGGTGCCGTGCTTTAACTCACCGGCAGCGTATGCTTCCGCGTGGATATAGGAGATTTCTTTCAGTTTCAGCGCACCCTCCAGAGAAAAAACATAATCCAGTCCGCGTCCGATAAAGAAAGCATCGGGCATGCAGACAATGTGCGGGACAACAGATTTGATTTCCTGTTCTTTTTTCAGTACGGATTCAATAACCGGTATTACACCGTTTAAATCCCGGATAAAACGCCTGGCGTCATCCTCTGTATATTTTTCACGCATCAGGCCGAATTTGCAGATTAAAAGGTAAAGAGCAGCAAGCTGTACGGAATAGGCTTTCGTACTGGCAACGGCGATTTCAGGACCGGCATGCGTATACAGAACATAATCGCTTTCTCTTGCTATCGTAGAGCCTTTCACATTAACCAGAGAAAGAACCTTTGATTTCTTTTCCCTGGCAAGACGAAGCGCGGCAAGGGTGTCAATGGTTTCTCCGGATTGGGAAATTACAATGACCAGCGTTTTATCATCGATCAGAGGATCATCATACCGGAACTCCGAAGCAATGGTAACAAGGACCGGTATCCGCAACAGGGGCTCCAGAATGGCCTGGGATACCATGCCGGCATGCATGGCGGTCCCGCAGGCTACGATATGTATCTTATTACAGAAAGTAAAGAGATCATCGGGAATATTATCATCGGAAAAATCCGGCAGGCCATTTTGAATTCTCGGGCGGATGGTATTTTGAACGGCATCCGGCTGTTCGTGGATTTCCTTTAACATGAAATGCGGATATCCGTTCTTCATTGCTGCATCCGTGTTCCAGTTCACCTCAAGTAATTCCGGATCATATTCGGTCAGATCCTGTCCGTAAACATGAATTTTATAAGGGGTAAGACGGATAATATGATATTCCGGGGCAACAAAATATTTTTTTGTATAGGGAATAAGCGCCGTGAGATCGGAAGCAACAAATGCACCGGAGGAACAATAGGAGGCTACAAGCGGGCTTACATTCCGGACACAGTATATTTCTCCCGGGATGTCCTCAAAAATAATGCAGAAAGCAAAGGACCCCTTTAATTCTCCTATAAATTCGCGGATGCATTTCTGAGGGCCCGCCTCATGATCCTTTGTATAAATACAATCAAGGACCCAGGCAGCGACCTCGGTATCCGTTTCGGACAGCAGTTTCTTTTTCAGATCATATTTTTCTGTCAGTTCATGATAATTTTCTATGATACCGTTATGGATCAGAGTGATCCTGCCGGCCCGGTGCGGATGTGCATTGATATCTGTTACGCCGCCGTGCGTCGCCCATCTTGTATGACCGATACCGGTATGAAATCCGTCAGACATTTCAGCGGTATATTTTATCAGGTTTTCGACTTTCCCGGTTTTTTTAGCGATATGTACCTTGCCGGAATAATCACAAAGAGCTATTCCCGCGCTGTCATAACCTCTGTATTCAAGTTGGGAAAGACCATTCAGAATTACATTTTTTGCATCCAACGGTCCGGTATATCCGATGATACCGCACATAGTATTCACCTCATTGAAATTTTTTTTATCCATGCATCTTACTGGGATGAGAATAATAGAAATAAACGGAAACGATTCATTTTTCCAATTATACGTGTTCAGGGTTTATGCGTCAACTTTAAAAGCCTCCTTCTTCCTTTAAAAGCTCCCTCCTTCATTGAATATTAAGACTTCACCGCCTGTTCATTTTCACTTCTTTGTGATATATTATCTCATAAAATTTCAAAGAATTTTGGCTGATGAATAAGAATCCGGTAAAAAAAATTGTAATTCCTGTTTTGTTGATGACAGCTCTCGGTATTGCTTCCGCATACGGAGGGTGTTTTTTAGTACAGCAGGCCGGCCGCATGTCTTCTGATAATTCCGGTACGGGAAAAACAAACGAACCGGTTCCTGCATCGGAAAGGAATGCGGTTATGGCAGTTATGCCGGAAAGCGAAGCTTTTTCCTTTCAGGCGACACCTTCCTCCCTGCCTGTTTCATCTGCCGCATCCGAATCTGATTTGCCGGAATCCGGCCCGACCGTATTTAATCTCATGTATTCCTATCCGGAAGGCGCCGACCATTCCGATCCTCTTCAAAGCTATGGCGGGATGGCTTTTAGGAATTTGTTTAATCTTGATGCGGACTGGTATTCGGATGTTTTAAGCAGCAGTGATAGGAAACCGGAAGAGGTTGCCCTGCATCTGGAAAGAAGCAGGGAAAGTATTCTTGGAAAATACAATGTTCTTGATGATGCACAAAATCCGGCAGATCCGAATTCATGGGTGGTAGGCAAATGGGGGAACATTCGGATAGATATTGAAGACGGAAACGGGAATAAAACGGATGCTTCCTTCAATGCAAAACAGATCCTGGCCATGGCAAGTGTATATACCTATTACCATGACAGGAATGATTATGACAGTTTTACAGGTTATGCGGAAAAGCTCTGGAATTCAACCAGATCCTATCGTGTTTCCATGGGAGATGTCTATTATGACAGCGGCTGTATTACCGAAGAGAAAAAGGCGGAAGCCGTTTTAAAAAGGAATTCCCCGGCATCCGCTTCTGAGGCGGAAGCCGTTTTCACAAATTCGGATGCATCCGGAGGCGGGCTTCCACAATCAGAGGCAGCCGCTGCCGCACAGGAAAATAAAGCCGGGCCGACAGAAGTTTTATCCGGGGAAACTGCTCAATCCGGTTCCGCAAATGAATCCGAAGATAAAAATAATTCCGCGGATTTTGCCCTTGAAAATACCGGGACGGCTTCTTCATCGGATGCGGCCACTCTCTCCGGCGGCTTTCCGGCATGCCCGGGACATATTGATCTGTCGATCACAGCCGTTGTGTATGGAATGGAAGGAACCGAAAATCTGTTCACCAAGGATAAAACAGGAAACAGCAAGTCGAATTTCAATGATTCCTGGCACGGATGGACAAAGGATAAAATTGAGGAAGCAAAGATTCTTTTCAATGCTGACTGGTATAAGGATTATAATATATCCGTAAGTGATTTTTCCATGAGAACACCGCTTTCGGAAGGAGAAATCAGTCATTACTTAAATGGCCTGCCTGAAAACATACCCGAAAAGAGGAAAACAGTCATAGACTGTGCCCTCCGCAGCGTCGGAAGAATTCCTTATTATTTCGGAGGGAAGCCTTCTTATGCCGGAATGGAGAAGAATCATTTTTATAAGATCATCGAACCGGATTATAAAGGAAGAATATTCAAAGGACTTGACTGTTCCGGATGGGTTTCCTGGGTTTACTGGACCGCTCTCGGAAATCATCTTCCTGTAGAAAGTACTTCCGGCCTGATCAGCCTCGGACATTCCGTCAGAAAAGAGGAGCTGCAGCCCGGAGATATTATCATACGAGCCGGAGATCCGGAGACGATCGGCCATGTTATGATCTTCCTGAAATGGAACGATGACGGCACCGCACAATGTATTCATGAAACAGGTGGTAAAATAAATAATGCGGCCGTATCCGACATAACAGCTGACTGGAATTACAGAAACTTAATTGACTGAAAGGAAAAATAAAAATGTATCCTGATCAAAATGATTCTGACAAAGAAAATCAAAAGGAAAAATATCTGCGTGACCTTGAACACCTGAAAAATATACGCAGAAAGAATATGTCACAGGACAGGGATGAAATGTCACAGGACAGGGATGAAGAAACCGGAAGAACAGAATCGCAGGTTTTGCCTTCATCCGGTTCCCCCAAAAAACAGCCGTGGGAAGAAATGGAAACCGTTTCTCCGGAAGAGTTGGATATTGAAACAAATTATTCAGATACAGAGCCTGACGTACAGCCCGGGCAGGTGGAAAAACCGGGCAGAAAAAAAGGAAAAAAAGAACCGGAAAAAGGAAAGAAGAAACATCATTTTCTCAGGAACTTTATTATTATCGTTTGTGTTTTGCTCGCCGTGTTCGGGATTTACACATTATTTTTTAATAAAGCAACAGGAGACTATACCATTGCGGTGTTCGGCGTGGATTCCAGAAACGGGAATCTTGGAAAAGATGCCCTTTCGGATGTAAACATGATCGTACGGATCAATCGGGAAAGCGGAGAGGTAAGGATTGTCTCCGTGTACCGGGATACTTATGTGGAGATCAAGAAAGACGGAACATATCATAAATTTAATGAAGCGTATTTCCGCGGCGGACCGGAGCAGGCAATCTGGGTCATGGAAAACAATCTTGACATTCATCCCGATGATTATGTGACCTTTAACTGGAAAGCCGTTGTTGATGCGATCAATATCATGGGCGGAATTGATATTGACATCACGGAACCTGAATTCAAATATATCAATTCATTTATTACCGAAACGGTCAATTCCACCGGAATAGGTTCCGTTCAGCTTGAGCATGCCGGCCAGAATCATCTGGATGGTGTTCAGGCGGTTGCCTATGCCAGGCTTCGTCTTATGGATACGGATTATAACCGCACGGAAAGGCAGAGAAGAGTAATCGGCCTTCTTGTAGACAAAATCAAAGCGGCAAATCTTTCCAAGCGTATGGAGCTTATTACATCCGTGCTTCCCGAAACATCCACAAGCATGACCTTTGACGATCTGATTCCCTTTGCAAAAGATGCAGGGAAATATTATATAGGAGAAACCACCGGCTTCCCCTTTGAGAAAGCAGGCGTTGATGTCGGTACCAAAGACTGTGTGGTAGCCGTAACAATGGAAAGCAACGTAGTAGCGCTTCATCAGTTCCTTTTCGATGACAAGAATTATACGGCCAGTGAGTCCGTAAAAAAGATCAGCAGCCATATCATTCAGGAGACCGGACTCGGCGGGAACGGAAAAAAGGTGGATGTATCCGCGGATGATAAAGGGAATTCACCAATCGGGCCTGTTGCAACAAAAGCGCAGGATGAAACACAGCCGGAAATCCCGATAGATGAGACGACAAATACTTCTCAGGAAACGAAGGAAAGCACCACGGTGGAAGAAAAAAATTCCGAAACATCCAAAAGCAGTACGGAAGAATCCAGCTCCGTCAGGGAAACCACAAAGGGAAACGGACCCGGCGTAGTTACGCCAAAGACAACGGCCGAACAAAGTACCCAGGAAAAAGGTCCCGGTACGGGAACCGTTACCGGCAGTACGGCAGCTGAAAGTACTTCCTCACAGTCCATCACCATTCCGGAGACAACCGAGAACAAAGGACCCGGCAATCCGTGATATTCCTTTTGGCGGCCGCATCATAAAATAAGGTCATAAAATTAAGAGATAAACAGAAAGGCCGCGGATTGTACCTGCGGTCTTTTTTTGATATAATTGAAAATTGAAATAAAAAAGTTCTTGACGTATATTATGTATAATGTTATAACTTTAACATGATAGTTAAATAAATAACAATCATAAAAAACGGAAGGAGTGTTCTATGGAAGAGAAAGACACAAGAATCATTATTGACAGTGTCGATGAACTGGATAAGGCTCTGAAACGTCTCAGGACGGCTCAGAAGATTTATGCTTCTTATCCTCAGGAAAAAGTAGATAAGATTTTTTTCGAAGCCGCGATGGCTGCAGACAAGGCCCGTATTCCTTTGGCAAAGCTTGCAGTTGAGGAAACCGGCATGGGGATTGCTGAAGATAAGGTTATTAAAAATCATTTTGCTTCCGAATACATATACAATAAATTTAAAAATGCAAAGACCTGCGGTGTTATTGAAGAAGACACCGAATTCGGTATTCGTAAGATCGCGGAACCGCTTGGAATTATTGCGGCGGTAATCCCGACAACAAATCCCACATCAACGGCTATTTTCAAAACACTGATTGCGTTAAAGACACGCAACGGAATTATTATCAGTCCGCATCCCCGGGCAAAAAAATGTACGATTGCTGCTGCACAGCTTGTTCTGGAAGCTGCCGTCAAAGCAGGAGCACCCGAGGGAATTATTGACTGGATCGATGTGCCCAGTCTTGAAATGACCAATATGGTCATGAAGGAATGTGACTGTATTCTTGCAACCGGAGGCCCCGGCATGGTGAAGAGCGCCTATTCATCCGGGAAGCCCGCCATCGGTGTCGGCCCGGGCAATACACCTGCCGTGATCGATTCAAGTGCGGATATTGTTCTTGCCGTCAGTTCCGTGATCCATTCAAAAACATTCGATAACGGAATGATCTGCGCATCCGAACAGTCTGTTATTGTAGATGATAAAATTTATAAGGAAGTCAAGGAAGAATTCAAAAACCGCGGCTGCTATTTTCTTTCCAAGCCTGAAACCGAGAAGGTAAGAAAAACCATTATCATCAACGGCTCCGTGAATGCCAAAATTGTAGGACAGTCTGCTTATAAAATTGCTGAGACAGCCGGGGTGAAAGTGGATCCCAGAACAAAAATCCTGATCGGCGAAGTTACCAGTGTGGATATTACCGAAGAATTTGCACATGAAAAACTTTCCCCTGTTCTTGCCATGTATAAGTCGACGGATTTTGATGATGCCTGTGATAAAGCGGCTCATCTGGTTGCCGACGGCGGATACGGGCATACTTCCTCCCTGTATGTCAATGCTGTTACGGAAAAGAAAAAGATTGAAGTGTTCGGAGAAAAAATGAAAACCTGCCGTATCCTTGTGAACACACCTGCTTCTCAGGGCGGAATCGGCGATATCTATAACTTTAAGCTTTCTCCTTCTCTCACTTTGGGGTGCGGTTCCTGGGGCGGCAACAGTGTTTCCGGAAATGTAACGATCAACAATCTTTTGAACATTAAAACTGTCGCGGAGAGGAGAAACAATATGCTTTGGTTCAGGGCTCCGGAAAAAATATATTTCAAGAAGGGCTGCCTTCCGGTTGCATTGGAAGAACTGAAGGATGTAATGAATAAGAAAAAGGCCTTCATCGTCACGGATCAGTTCCTCGGTTCTCACGGATACACAAAACCGATTACCCAAAAACTGGATGAAATGGGAATCGATCATGCAACGTTTTCCGATGTAGCTCCGGATCCCACACTGAAATGCGCGTTAGAGGGACTTGCCCAGATGCGTGCGTTCGGTCCTGATGTGATCATTGCACTCGGCGGCGGATCCGCTATGGATGCAGCAAAGATCATGTGGGTCATGTATGAGCATCCGGAAGTGGATTTCATGGATATGGCCATGCGTTTCATGGATATCCGAAAGAGGATCTATACCTTCCCGCACATGGGTGACAAAGCATATTTCATCGCTGTCCCGACATCGGCAGGTACAGGTTCCGAGGTTACCCCGTTTGCAATCATCACGGATGAAAAGAGCGGAATCAAATGGCCGCTTGCGGATTATGAGCTGATGCCCAAAATGGCGATTGTAGATGCTGATCTGATGATGGATGCGCCGAAGGGCCTGACCAGTGCGTCCGGTATTGATGCGGTTTCCCATAACCTGGAAGCTCTTGCCAGCATTATGGCAACGGACTATACAGACGGTATTGCCATTCAGTCCCTGAAGACCATATGGGAATATCTCCCCAGAGCCTATGATAACGGACCGAATGATCCGGAAGCAAGAGAGAAGATGGGAAATGCAGCAACCATGGCCGGTATGGCATTCGCAAATGCGTTTCTCGGTGTCATGCATTCCTGTGCGCATAAGATGGGAGCTTTCCATCATCTGCCGCACGGCATCTGCAATGCTCTGATGATGGAGCAGGTGATTCGGTTCAATTCTGCCGAAGTACCGACAAAAATGGGTACTTTCCCGCAATATGATCATCCGAAGACGCTTCACAAGTATGCGGAAACAGCAAGAGCGCTCGGATTTGGCGGAAAGACAGATGAGGACAGTGTTGAAAATCTGATCAAAGAGATAAGAATTCTGCAGGATAAGATCGGAATCAAGAAAACCATCAGGGAATACGGAGTTGATGAAAAATACTTCCTTGACACACTCGACCAGATGACAGAACAGGCATTTGACGATCAGTGTACAGGCGCCAATCCGAGATATCCTTTGATGAGCGAGATCAAACAGATGTATTTGAACGCTTATTATGGGACAAATGTGAAAGTATAAGCAAAGGAGGGAGAAAAAATGAAACTCGAAAAAGTAATTGCCGTACGGACTACAAAAACCATCTATCGGGATGCTGATAAGGCGATTAAGGTTTTTGCCAAGGATTATTCCATGGCAGATATTCTGAATGAAGCATTGAACCAGGCCAGAGTGGAAGAAACCGGCCTTCCTGTCCCGAAACTTTTGCAGGTATCTGTTATAAACGGAAAGAATGCCATTGTTTCCGAATATATTGCAGGGAAAACTCTGGAACGCCTGATGCAGGAAAATCCCGAAAAAGAAGATGAATATCTGAAGCTTTTTGTTAAGATTCAGATGGAGATCCATTCGAAAAAGGCACCGCTCCTGATGCGTCAGTATGATAAATTCGAAAGCAAGATTTCACAGTCGGATTTTGATGCCACCACACGATATGATCTTCATTCCCGGCTGGATGCCATGAAAAAACATGATAAAATATGTCACGGAGATTTTAATCCGTCCAATATTATCATTACAAAAGATGGCGGATACTATATTCTTGACTGGGCTCATGTAACACAGGGAAATGCAAGTGCGGATGTTGCCAGAACTTATCTGATATTCTGGCTCCAGGGAAATATTTCTCTTGCGGATAAATACCTGGATCTTTTCTGCAAGGAAAGCGACACGGCAAAACAGTATATTCAAAAATGGATGCCGATTGTAGCTGCTTCCCAGTCCGTAAAGGGAAAACCGGAAGAAAAGGAATTTCTCGCCAGCTGGGTAAATGTGGTCGATTATCAATAACAGGAGGAAAACAATGTTAAAAGTTGTTGTGTGTATCGGGAGTTCATGCCATGTAAGGGGATCCAAGCAGATCGTGGAGGAACTGCAGTATTTGATAGAAGAGAATTCACTGAAGGATAAGATCGAGCTTTCGGGTACCTTCTGCACGGGAAATTGCGAAAAGGGTGTTTGTGTAACAGTAGACGGGAAATTATATTCTGTGTCTCCCGATACCACCAAAAAATTCTTTAATGAGGTCATTCTCAAAGAAGTCGGTAAAATGAAGTCATCCGAAACCGTTAAAAAGAAGGCTGCCGGTACTTTAAAAAAATCATCCAAAAAAGAATTATAAAAAAGACAGAAGTAAAATTTTTGAATCGCTTCCGTAAAAAAAGTCAGGCCCTTTATCCGACAGGCGCCTGACTTTTTTGAATTCCCGGTTATCGGTATGCTCCGAAAATCAGACAGAAGATGAAAGTATCTCAAAAAATATTTCAAAAGAAAGAAAAGGTATGGTAAAACCACTGGGAATATGATATGCTTCAAATATACAACTATTCGCGAAACCCAGGTTTAACGAATAGTTATGGCAGAAAAAGAGCAGGTCAATCAGAAGCACGTCGGGAGGTCCCATTATGCAGCTTCAAAGGCTATACAGCTTAACCAGACAGGCCTTGCAGGATTATGACATGATTTCCGAAGGTGACAGGATTGCTGTCGGATTATCCGGGGGAAAAGATTCCCTTTCCCTTCTGTATTCTCTGGCAGGACTCCGTTCATTTTATCCGAAGAAATTTGAACTGGAAGCAATTATGGTGGATCTGGGACTCGAAGAAATTGATGTTTCCGGTATCAGAACATTCTGCGAGCGTTTTTCTGTCCCCTTTCTGTGTATTCCGACCCGGATCGGAAAAATTGTATTTGATATACGGAAAGAGCCAAATCCCTGTTCTCTTTGCGCAAAACTCAGGAAAGGTGCTCTTAACAAAGCCGCTCTTGAACACGGATGCAGCAAGATTGCTTATGCGCACAACAGAGACGATATGATCGGTACAATGCTGATGTCCTTATTGTATGAAGGTCGTTTTCACAGCTTCGGGCCTAAAACATATCTGGAAGATACAGGACTTACCGTGATCCGTCCGATCATGTATGTTCCTGAAGCGGATCTTGTTGGTTTTGCCCGCCGATATGACCTTCCTGTATTGAAAAATCCCTGTCCGGCAAACGGAAAAACAAAACGTGAATATGTTAAATTATTAACAAAACAGCTGGAGAAAGATAATAAAGGAGCCCGTGACCGTATGTTTCACGCAGTTCTTGAAAAGGGTTTTGATGTTTTCACAGAACCGGCAGAAAATCATAAGTCATAACAGATCGCAGATCGGCAGGCCGGACTAAGGAGAAACAGCCATGAACAATCTGACTTACAGCGAACAGATCGACAGGGAAAACATAGAACATTTAAGAGAACTTCTCTCTTCTCTTCCCTACTACTGCAGGGAATTCTTTCGGGGGATCGAAAACAGGACCCAGTCCAGGACAAGGATAGCCTATGCCTATGATTTGCGCATTTTTTTTACTTTTCTGATGGAAGAAAATCCGGAAATCAGAAAATGCGGCGAAATCAAGAATATCACTTTGGGAATGATGGAAAGTCTCCATCCCACAGATATAGAAGAATATCTGGATTATCTGAAATACAGGCAGGAAGACAGCGAGCACGGGGTATTGAATAAGGAAACGGGGATCAAAAGAAAGCTTTCTTCTCTCAAGAGCTTTTACAATTACCTGTACAGGAAAGAAATGGTGAACAATAATCCGGCGGCCCGTGTTGCGGTGCCGAAAATCAGGGAGAAGGAAATCATTCGACTGGATGTAGATGAAGTCGCAGAAATGCTTGATGAGGCCGAAAGCGGCGATCAGCTGACCGTAAAGCAGAAAACTTATCATAAAAAAACCAAAGTACGTGATCTTGCCATTCTTACCCTGCTTCTCGGAACCGGAATCCGTGTTTCCGAATGTGTAGGGTTAAACACAAAAGACGTGGATTATAAAAACGATGGGATTAAGATACACAGGAAAGGCGGCAAGGAACAGATCGTTTACTTTGGGGACGAAGTACATCGGGCACTGAAGGATTATATGGAAGAACGGGAAAAATGTATTTTGGAATCCGGCGGGGATGCCATGTTTTTATCCATTCAAAATAAGCGCATCAATGCAAGAAGTGTTGAAAATCTGGTCAAAAAATATGCAAAGATCGTTACCCCTTTAAAGCATATTACACCGCATAAACTGAGAAGTACCTACGGCACGGAACTGTACCGTGAAACCGGCGATATCTATCTGGTGGCCGATGTTCTGGGACACAGTGACGTCAATACGACCAAAAAGCACTATGCTGCAATACAGGAGGACAGACGGAGAAGCGCAAGGAACAAGGTGAAACTGCGCGAAACAGACAAAACAGACAAAATAGAGAAAACAGAGAAAACAGAGAAACCGGTCAATCAATGAAAATAATAAAAAGATAAATTCCGATTTTGAGATTCCAGGCTGACAGGTTCCATAAGAAGATTAAATCACCCGAAAAAAATCAGCTCAGCGGTTTATTTGTCCCCATAGTATTTTACTGTCAGATAACATCCCGGATGCAGGTTTGTTCCTTCTATATTGTTTATATGCTTCATCTCCCGGATATAATCTGCATTGTCCTGCACAGAGTCGTCATTGAAACGCTCCGCAAGGTTATCCCAGGTATCATGATCGGAAAGTTTGACGCTTCCGTAGAACGCTTCAGAAGCTGTTTTAACCGTTTTTTCACTTGCCTCGGCTGTGAATGTGCAGGAAAGGATCAGAACCGTCAAAACGGCCGAAATCATAGCCAGAATCAAAATTTTTTTTCCTTCTGCCTTGCTCGTCATATTCCTGCCTCCCAAAACGGATCCTTTATAGGAACGTATGTTCTGATATCATTCTACAGCACGAACAGACGTTTGTCAATCAAAATCGAACAAAAGTTTGCATTGTCCGTACAGACGTGCTATTATAAAACCATAAAGGAGGTTTTGACATGGCAAAGGGAAAAATAACTCCGAAGCAGCAGGAAATCCTGGAATACATCAAAAAGACAATATTACAGAAGGGGTATCCGCCCGCAGTCCGTGAGATCTGTGAAGCGGTACATTTAAGGTCAACCTCTTCCGTTCATGCACATCTGGAAACATTGGAGAAAAACGGATATATCCGCAAGGATCCTACCAAACCGAGAACCATTGAGATCGTGGATGATACCTTTAATCTGACACGCAGAGAAATCGCGAATATCCCCGTTATCGGGCGCGTTGCGGCCGGTCAGCCCATTCTGGCAGAAGAAAATATTACGGATTATTTTCCCATTCCGGTTGATCTCCTGCCGAATGAAGAGACTTTTATGTTAAAGGTCAAAGGGGATTCCATGATCAATGCCGGTATCTTCAACGGTGACAGCATCATCGTATCCCGGCAGCGCACGGCGAGCAATGGGGAAATTGTGGTTGCCCTTGTGGATGACGGCGCTACGGTCAAGCGTTTCTTTAAGGAAAACGGATATTACCGGCTTCAGCCGGAAAATGATTCCATGGAGCCGATCATCGTAAATGAGGTCTGCATACTCGGGAAGGTGATCGGTCTGGTCCGTATGATGTAAGGCAGGCTTTCTTTTTGACAGACGAATACACAGCCGGGCGGAACTTTCCAAAGTGAATGTGAAGATGAAAAAAAAGTGAAAAGGGGGATTGGTTGACATAAAATAATTATGTCAACCAATCCCCCTTTTTTATACAAAAACAGAGAAACCATGTGAACAGGAAAAACCCGGGAACAGTTTTTCACATTTACAATCTGCCGATATCCTCGATCACGGTTCCATCCGTCCAGATCCGTTCCAGATTGTAGAAGCGGCGGTCATCACGGTCAAAGATGTGGATCACAAGATCAGAGTAATCCAGAAGGATCCATTTGCCGGTACGGTATCCTTCTATATTTTTCGGCTCCCGTCCCGCCTTGGTGAATCTGGACTGGATTTCTTCGACAATAGCCTGGGTCTGAACGGTATTGCCGCCGCTCGCAATGATAAAATAATCCGCGATCACGGAGATTTTCGAAATATCAATAACCCGAATATCCTCTCCCTTTTTGTCTTCTATAGCCGATACAGCAGTTTTAACCATTTCCGTTGTTGTCATGGATTCCGTTTTCCTCCAGCCATTCACAGCATGTTTTTGTCATGCGGTCTATCGTATATTGTTTTTGTTCGAGATAAGTGAGAGTATCTTTTGTGATGCGGTATACACATTCTGTTAAATCCTTGAAAGCAAGCGTTCTGATTACGGGAAGATCTTCCGATTTCCATCGATTCGGTTCAATATAATCCGCTGTAAAAACAATTTTTTCCAGGAGAGTCATATTGTCCTTTCCTGTGGTGTGCCAGCGGATCGCATCAAGTACCTCCGGATCGTTAACCCCATATTTTGTTCTGGCAAGAAACGGACCGTATATCGCATGCAGAACCTGCGGTGTTTTCTTTTCTTCTTCCGCGAGCGGAAAACCGTTTTTCCGGCAGGCATCCGGGATTTCCCTGTCCTTGAATTCTTTTGCACAGTCATGCAGGAGTCCTGCCAGTTCCGCCTGAAACGGGTCTGCTCCGTAGCGCATGGCAAGACAGGCTGCCGTATAGGATACGCCAAGCGTATGTTCATACCGCAGGGCATTCAGACTCTTCTGCAGCATTTTTTTGATCTCATTCAGATCAGCTCTGTCCATAGTAGAGATGATTCTCCTTAATGTAATCAACTACCGGTTTCGGAAGAAATTTCTCCGCGCTTTTTTTCCCGTCAGCCAGCATTTTTCTTAAATGTGCCGATGAAATATCAACTTCCTCCGCACGGATAAAACCGACCCTTGCCTTATATTTTTCCTTCAGGACCGATGCCTGCTTTTCAAGCGAACCTTTATTTTTGTCGTAATCCCTGTCTTCCACGATCAGATCGGCAATTTTAAAAATAATATCCGGACGGTACCAGCTTTCAATTTCATAAAAGGAATCCGCACCGAGAATAAAACTGAATGCAGTATCCGGATAGATTTTTGCCAGTTCCTTCAAGGTTTCCGCCGTATAGGATTTCTCCTCTCTTCCGGATTCAAATTCGGAGCAGGAAAAACCGGCGTGTCCCATGATGGCCAGTCTGACCATGCAGACCCGATGCCGGTAGTCTGTAATGCTGCGGCCGGTTTTATGAGGAGGCATCGGTGCGGGCATAAACCATAACTCATCCATGGGAAACTGGGAGAATGCATTTTCGGCAAGCTTGATATGGCCATTATGAATGGGATCGAAGGTTCCGCCCAGAATACCGATACGCCTCATGAAAGCCTCCGTCACTTCTATTGTTTATTCAGAGATTTCGGAAATTCTATCTTTCTGTCCTTCGGATCTGCTGCCGGCTTGTACAGAATGATCTTTTTCCCGATCACCTGAACCACTTCGCTCCGGGTTCTTCCCGCAAGCGCTTCCGCTATTTCTTTCGGATCACCGGCACAGTTTTTTAAAATGGAGACCTTGATCAGTTCGCGTTTTGCCAGCGCTTCCGATATGGCAGATGATATTTCCGGCGTAAGTTCGGATTTCCCGATCTGAAAGATTGCTTCTTCCTTTACTGCAATGCTTTTCAGGTAAGCCCGTTGTTTGCTGGTAAGCATGAAATTCCTTCCCCGGAATCATATCCGGACTTATTTATAATAGTTGAATTCATGTCCGTACATATGGACAGTATCCCCTTCTTTAATTCCCTTTTCTTCAAGTTCCTTCAGGATTCCGGTATTTTTCAGAAAGTTCTGAAAGAAAACAAATCCCTTTTCCGAATCCAGATTCGTATAACCGAGCATTTTTTCAATACGCGGACCTTCGATCACATAGCTGCCTTCGTCCTCTTTTGTAACGGTATAGGGGAGATTTTTGTCATCCGCATAATCGATCTCCATTTCAGGTGAAAAAACAATGGGGGATCTGTCCATGTCTTTCAGAACATCCCATATCCCGTAAATCAGATTTTTGATTCCCGATCCGGTTACTCCGGAGATCGGAAATACCCTGATATCCGGTTCAAATGCTTCCCGGATTTTTTTTACCGGATCATCCTGTTCCGGGACGATGCAGTCGATTTTATTGGCTGCGATGATCTGCGGCTTTTTCAGCAGGGCAGGATCATATTTTTCAAGTTCATTCCGGATGGTACGGATATCCAGAACGGGATCTCTTTCTTCCGTGCCGGCTGCATCAGCAACGATCACCAGTACTTTGGTCCTTTCAATATGCTTCAGGAAATCGTGTCCCAGTCCAATGCCTTCGGAGGCGCCTTCGATCAGTCCCGGCATATCCGCCGCCACAAAACCGTTTCCGCCGTCCAGATCCACAACACCGAGATGCGGTGTGATGGTGGTAAACGGATAATTTGCAATTTCGGGTTTTGCATTGCTGATCCGGGAAAGAAGCGTGGATTTTCCGGCATTGGGAAATCCGATGAGACCAACATCCGCAATCACCTTTAATTCCAGTTTCACACAGATTTCTTTTCCTGCCTGACCGGGCTTCGCATACGTCGGGGCCTGCATGGTCGGTGTGGCAAAATTCATATTGCCAAGCCCTCCCCTGCCGCCTCTTAAAATAATGACCCTGCGGTTCTGCCCCGACATATCCGCAATGATCTTCCCGCTTTCTTCATCACGGATAACCGTTCCTTCGGGAACTTTCACAATGATATCTGCCCCGTTTCTTCCGTGGCATTTTCTTTTTTCTCCGGGTAATCCGTCTTCTGCAAAAAACTTACGGTTTTGCCGGAAATCGGAAAGAGTATTGAGACCGTTATGGATCTCAAAGACCACATCTCCTCCCTTTCCGCCGTCTCCGCCGTCCGGACCGCCGGCCGGAACAAATTTCTCCCTGCGGAAGCTGACATGTCCGTTTCCGCCTTTTCCCGATCTCAATATGATCTTTGCTGTATCCTGAAACATAGTACCGCCTTTTTTAATAAAAGGCTCCATACAGTAATTGTATGAAGCCTCATCTCTTTGTGAACTTAATTTGCCGGTTCTTCAAGGTAATTACGCTGAAGGGGCTTACAATTATTCTGCTGCTGCGGTTTCTTCCGCCTTCGGATATACAGAAACCTGCGTCCGGAATTTGCCGGATCTTTCAAATCTGACAACACCGTCCACTTTTGCAAACAGGGTATCATCTCCGCCTCTGCCGACATTGGTTCCCGGATGAATATGCGTTCCGCGCTGTCTGTAAAGGATATTGCCGGCTAACACAAACTGGCCGTCTGCTCTTTTGGCACCAAGACGCTTGGATTCGGAATCCCGTCCGTTCTTGGTGGAGCCGACACCCTTCTTATGAGCATGCAGCTGAAGGTCCATTCTGAACAACATGATTTATACCTCCTGATCTTCTAAAAGAATATATTTGCCGCCGTATTCTTCTTCAATTGCCTGAAATCCCAAAAGGCAGGATTTTAAAAGAAGAACGGCATTTTTGTTTTTTGGTTCAATAAGCTGAAACCGGAAAATTCCTTTTTCTTTCTCACAGTGAAAGTGAGCACCGGTCAATTCCGAAACGGAATTTGCCAGATTTTGTTCCAGTACACTGACAGCGGAACAAATGATATCCGTTCCTTCCCTGCCGTAGCCGGCATGCCCTTCGGTACAAAACCCTATCGGTTCATTTCCGGCATTTTTCAGAACAGTGATCCTGATCATAACTTAGGCATTGATCTTTTCGATCTTGATCTGGGTATAAAGCTGTCTGTGGCCATTTTTTTTATGATAGCCGAGCTTCCTTTTATACTTGTAAACGATAACTTTCTTTTCCTTGGCATTTTTCATAACGGTAGCTGTTACGGTTGCACCGTCAACATTCGGACAACCGATCAAGAGCTCTCCGTTGTTTACAGCAAGGACCTGATCAAATGTAACGGTCTCTCCTGCTTCAACACCAAGCTTCTCTACACGAATGATATCGCCTTCTGATACTCTGTATTGCTTCCCTCCGGCAGCAATAATCGCATACATAGCGGCACCTCCTTATTATCATTACTCGCCAACTTCGGCGTTTTCGGAATATTGCCCCGAAAAACTTATAAGCCTCATTGAGCGGCATATTCAAAAATAATACCATCTGCGAATCGGGATGTCAATCAAAATCAATGTTTTTATACTGATCGGAAAAGGATTTCCCGCTTCTTTTCCGCACGATTTCCGCAATATGCAGGGCAGTCAGATCCAGTGCTTTTGTCTCCGTCGGGTCTTTCTTCAGGAATCCGTTCAGGCAGTCCATGAGTTGGAGACGATTTTCCCCGGACTTGAGATCAATGAAATCGACCATAATCATGCCGGAAAGGTTGCGAAGCCTTAACTGCCGTGCTGTTTCTTCTGCCGCTTCAAGGTCCGTATGGAGGATGATCTCCTCCTTGCTTCCTTTTTTATCTGTTTTTCCGGTATTCACATCGATTACCGTCATGGCTTCCGTCTGCTCGATGACCAGATACCCTCCGCCCTTCAGCCAGACTTTTTTTGACAGGGCCTCCGAAACAACGGTTTCCAGAGAACAGACTTTAAAAAGCGGGATCTGCGGATCGCAGTAAAGACGGCAGTCTGTAAATTCGGAAAGCTTTTCCCGAACATCCGGAATATCCGTGACGGAATCGGTCGGCTTTTTCCCGGTTAAACTTCTGGTAAGGTGCATCCAGAAAGGTTCCGCTTCCCGGAGAAGACAGGGGGCAGTATGAAAAAGTGCATGATTCAGGAATTTGCTGTCTCCGGCTTCATGAAAGCGGCAGGTGCAGACAGCTGCTTTTTCCTTCACGGCGTCTTTTTTGATTTTAACGACGATCTCATCTCCTGCTTTCAGATGATCATGTGCCTTCCGATCCGCAAAAACGGGAAACGGTTCTTCTCCCATGCTGTAATAGACCGGAGAATCTTCCCCGACATCCACAAAAGCCGCATTGATGTTCTTAACGATATTCTGAACTTTACCGACATAAACATTTCCGACCTGGGAATGTTTTTTGGTTTCAAAGTTCAGCAAAACAGCTCTGCCTTCTTCCGCAACACAGGTCAATATGCCGTTTTTATAGGAGGCAATGATGATCTTAGAGGAGTTCTCTTCCATAGGTATCCAGTTCCTTATGCATTTTGTCATAGATTTCAGTCCGGACGATACGGAAAGGAGAAGCGAAAATCACCGAACTGTGTGTTCCCTGTTTTCTGAGAACATCTGTTAACATACCGGGTTTCAGATTGGCTTCACTTCCCTGCGCAATGTTCATGAACAGTCCGTTTTCACGCACATTTAATTCAAATATCAACGGCCGGATATTGATTTCCTTATCCCCGTTCTTCGTTTTTTTACCGGAGATCAGTACGCTTTGTTCCAGCAGATTTTTCAGATCTGCCTTCAGCATGGAAAAATCATTTTCAGAGAGAGGATCCGGAAAAAGGATCCTGTAGTCCGCAGAATGAACGGATGCCATCGCATTTTCCGTTTCCTGCGGGATCTGAAGATATTTCAGAATCCGCATGCCTTCCGCCATCTGCGCATTCAGTCTGTCGATGCAGGAATGAGAAGAAAGCATCTGCTGCTCTTCGTCACGCGTTTCAATATCCATATATTCGCCTGTGCCTTCAATGCCCATCCCGAGAGGGGCGGCAAAGGACATGATCTGATGCGGAGAAAATCCTTCGCTGTACCGGATTGGGATATCCGCTCTGCGGATTGCTTTTTGAAAATAACGCATCAGATCAAGATGACCTACAAAACGAAGCAGTCCCTGTTTTTCAAATTTAATCCTTATTTTCAAAGCAGACTCCTCCTCCGTACTTTATTGCGCCGCAGCCCTGACAGGATTTCCGGCAGTTCGGTGTTGTTTTTTCTTCTTTTGCTCTTTCCCATTCCTTTTTCAGAAATTCCTTGGTGACACCGACATCAATGAAATCCCACGGAAGGAGTTCCTCCTGGTCCCTTTCTCTTGTAACAAGCAATACCGGGTCCGTTTCGCATTCCGAAAAAGCTGAATTCCAGATTTCCGGCTGAAAGCAGTCACTCCAGGCATCAAATAATGCGCCTTTCCGGTATGCCTTTTCTATGACACGCGAAATTTCCCTGGTACCGCGGGCAAATACCCCTTCCAGGATCGATACATCGGCATCGTGATATTCATACCGCATGCTTTTTGCATTTTTCATGGTGCGGAAAGTATCCTTTACAAAATGTGCACGGTCAAGATATTCCTTTTCGGTCAGCATGGGAACCCACTGGAACGGTGTGAAAGGCTTCGGGATAAAAAAAGACGAGCTGGCAGTGATTTTCAGTTTACCGTTACGTTCTTCCTTGGGAATGTCATAATAAACATCTGTGATTTTTTCACAGAGTTCCGGAATGCCTGTTCTGTCTTCTTCTGTTTCCGTAGGGAGTCCGAGCATAAAATACAATTTGACCTTATTCCATCCGCCGCGGAAAGCACCGAGGGACCCTGTCATGATATCCTCTTCCGTAATCCCCTTATTGATCACATCCCTGAGTCTTTGCGTTCCGGCTTCCGGCGCAAAGGTCAGGGAACTTTTTTTAACATCCTGGATCCGGCTCATGATATCCAGTGAAAAAGCATCAATCCGGAGGGACGGAAGCGAAATATTGATTTTTTTCTTCCCGGCGGACCCGATCAGATAGTCCAGCAGATCTTTTAATCCGGTATAATCACTGGAACTCAGAGAACTGAGGGTGATTTCTTCATTTCCGGTGGCAGAGAGCATTTCATCGGCATATTTTTTCAGGTAGGAAACGGAATGCTCTCTTAAGGGCCTGTAAACACATCCTGCCTGACAGAAACGGCATCCGCGGATACAGCCGCGCATGATTTCAAGAGCCGACCGATCCTGCACCACCTTGATAAAAGGAACCAGAGGCTTATGGATATAGGAAACACTGTCCATATCGGACACGACCTGTCTTTTCACAACGGATGGAATGTCCGGGGATTTCGGCCGGAAAGAAAGAAGCGTTCCGTCCTTTTTACAGGAACTCTCATAAAGAGAAGGAACATAGATCCCCGGCAGAGAAGATGCCGCCGTCAGAAAGTCCCTGCGTGATTTTCCGCCTTCCCTGAAGTCTTTGTAGAGATCAAACAGTCTGTCATAAGACACTTCCCCTTCGCCTATATAAAAGAGGTCAAAGAATTCCGCTATGGGCTCCGGGTTATAGGTACAGGGCCCGCCTCCGATCACGATCGGGTCTTTCTCCTCCCGGTCGGCAGAATGAAGGGCTATCCCCGAAAGGTCCAGAATCTGCAGGATATTCGTATAGCACATTTCGTACTGGATCGTAATTCCGAGAAAATCAAAATTCTTAATGGGCTCCTGTGTTTCCAGCGAAAACAACGGTATTTTTTTATCCCGCATGATACGGTCTAAATCCGTCCACGGAGAAAAAACCCTCTCACAGTAAACATCGGGCCGCTGATTGAACAGTTCATAGAGAATTTGTATGCCGAGGTGACTCATGCCGATTTCGTAGACATCCGGAAAACACATCGCAAACCGGATCTTTATATTCGACAGGTCCTTTTTTACCATGTTGATTTCGTTTCCGATATAACGTGCAGGCTTATCCACACCGAGAAGAATTTCATCGCTTAATGCAGGATTTATCATTTCAGTTTTTCCTTTTCGGAAGAGGTTTCTCTTCTCATGAGCTCATCGGAAATATCATTCCAGTCAATGTCCTTCTGAACCATGAGAACCATCAGATGATAAAGCAGATCGCTGATCTCATAAACGATCTCGGAACGATCGGTATTCTTTGCCGCAATGACGGTCTCTGTTGCTTCCTCTCCTAATTTTTTCAAAATTTTATCAATTCCCTTATCAAACAGGTAATTGGTATAAGATCCTTCTTTTGGGTGAGTCAGTCTGTCCTGAATAACCCCGTAAACGGTTTCCAGGATATCCTCCGGTTTCTTTTCCTCTATTTCAGAAGATAATACCGTTTGGAAAAAGCAGGAACGATTCCCGGTATGACAGGCAGCGCCGACCTGAAATACTTTGGCCAGCAGGGTGTCTTTGTCACAGTCAAGCGTCAGAGATTTGACAAACTGAAAATGTCCGGAGGTTTCTCCTTTGATCCATAGTTTTTGCCGAGATCGTGAATAATACGTCATTCTTCCGAGGGCTAAGGTTTTCAGAAAGGCTTCTTCATTCATATAGGCAGCCATCAGGACCTCGTTGTTTTTGTAATCCTGAACCACGACCGGAAGAAGGCCTTTTTCATCCGTTTTTATTTCAGACCATTGAAAGGCTGCCGCAGGAATAGAAACAGCAATTCCTTCTTTTGCCAGCTTTTCCTTCCGGTCACGATAGTCAACCGTGTTCTGTTCCTTCATCACCATGATCTGATCACAATAAGGCAATTTGAGAAAAGCTTCCATTTCCGTTTTTTGATCCGTACAGGTGAGCATGGTTTCTCCGGAAAAATAATCCGGAAGGCTGATTTCCGCCAAAGGAATCGTATCCGTATCGATGAGAAGTGCAGAAATGAGTTCCGTACATTCCCTTGCAAGGAAAGAAAACTGGGAAGAAGCATTCAGATAAAGCCATATCCTGTTTTTTCCGAACCGGGTGGAGGCTTCTTTCAGCAGATCCATATTCCCCGGAACGGATGCATCCAGATAAACGGCATCCGAACCGGCATAGATATATTTTTTGACATCTTCCATGCGTTTTATCCTTCCGCCGGAAATAACGGGTACATCACTGAATGTACGGAAGGAACGAAGCCGTTCCATAAAACGGTCATGATCTGCATCATTGTCTGAAAGATCAATGAAAACCACTCCGTCAGCGCCGCACAGGACATTTTCACGGGCTTCTGCTGCCCATTCATGATCGGTTAACTGCCCTGCAAATATTTTTTTGGTCATAAAGCTTTTCCTTTCACTGAAATTGTTTTACGGCTGCACTTAAATCGATCTTCTTTTCATAAAGTGCTTTGCCGATGATGGCACCGGATATCCCTGCCCTGTTCAGATCATCCAGATCCTTCAGGGAAGAAATCCCGCCGGATACGATTACATCCAGCCCGGTTTCCTTTGTCATATCTGCTGCGGAGGAAATATTCGGTCCGCTCATCATGCCGTCGCGGGATATATCCGTATATACAATATGCCTGATCCCGTCTTCTTTCAGGCGGAGTCCGAGTTCATCCGCGCGGACAGAAGAGACTCTTTCCCAGCCTTCTACCGCTACCATCCCGTTTTTCGCATCCACACCCGCAACGATTTTTTCAGGGCCGAAATTCCGTATCACCTCTTTGAGAAAAAGAGGATCCGTAAGTGCTTTTGTTCCAATGATCACTCTTGTGATCCCTGCTTCAAGCATTTTGGATACGGAGCCGATGTCGCGTATCCCGCCGCCGAGTTCAATGGGGATCTTTACTGCCTTCCGGATATTCTGAATGGCGGCTTCATTGACACGGTAACCGGACAGAGCCCCGTCCAGGTCTACAATGTGAAGGTAGGTTGCGCCGAGACTTTCCCAGTAAGAAGCAACATCAACCGGGGAACCGGAATAAAATTTGACATCACTGAAGGAACCCTGACGGAGTCGGACACAATTTCCGCCCTTTAAGTCGATCGCCGGATAAAGCTGCATATTAATTTCCTTTCCCGTTCGAAGAACGCTTTCTTTGTTTTTTTCCGGAAAAGCGTACGGAAATGGAGTTTGCGTGAGCCGTAAGCCCTTCCGCCTTTGCAAAAGCTTCAATGTTCCGGCTGGCAGCCTTCAGTGCCGGTTCGGAATAATAAATCACGCTGGTCTTCTTTATGAAGTCATCCACAGACAACGGGGAGAAAAATTTTGCCGTCCCGTTGGTAGGAAGAACATGATTCGGTCCCGCGTAATAATCCCCCAGCGGTTCCGAAGAATAGGGGCCGAGAAAAACCGCTCCCGCATTCCGGATTTTTGTAAGCAGTTCAAACGGATTCTCCGTCATGAGTTCAAGATGCTCACTGGCTATATCATTTGCTGTTTCTACGGCACTTTCCATATCATCGGCAAGAAGAATATAACCGTAATGATCCAGCGATTTCTGTATGATATCCCTGCGGGAAAGGGTTTTAAGAAAAACGGCTATTTCTTTATTTACTTCTTCCGCAAGTTTTTGATCGGTCGTGATCAGAATGGCAGATGCCATTTCATCGTGCTCTGCCTGTGACAGGAGATCCGCTGCTGCATATTTGGGGTCTGCGCTTTGATCCGCGATCACGAGGATTTCACTCGGACCGGCAATGCTGTCGATGCTGACATGTCCGTAGACGCATTTTTTCGCAAGGGCAACAAAAATATTACCGGGGCCGACGATCTTATCCGTTTTCGGAATTGTTTTTGTACCGAAAGCCATGGCGGCAATTGCCTGTGCCCCGCCTGCCTTATATATTTTTGTTGCGCCGGCCATATGAGCTGCCGCAAGGGTTACCGGATTGATGATCCCGTCATGGGCCGGAGTTGTCATGATGATTTCGGGAACACCGGCCACATGCGCCGGCACAATATTCATCAGAACGGTGGAAGGATAGGCAGCTTTCCCTCCGGGAACATAAACACCCACCCGGTTCAGCGGCGTGATTTTCTGACCGAGTATGGTTCCGTCCGCCCCGGTATGAAACCAGCTTGTTCTCTTCTGCATTTCATGATAGGAGCGGATATTCTCCAGAGATTTTTCCATGACCTTCAGAAGATCGGGAGAAACCCCGGAAACGGCTTCCTCAATTTCTTTTTCGGAAACGAGCATTTCGGAAGGCTTCATCCTGATATGATCAAATTGTTCCGTATAAGAAAGAAGAGCCTTGTCTCCCTTTTTTCTTACCTCCTCTACAATTGTTTTTACGGTTTCTTCGTATTGAGAATAGGAATTCGGGTCCCGCCTGAGAAGATTTTCCAGAATATCCTTTTTTGTTTTTTTATCCAGATGAATGATTTTCATTTTGCATCCTCCGAAACAATTTTTCGCAAACCGTCAATGATTCTGCCTATCTTTTCTTTTTCCCTCTTCATGGAAACGCGGTTCACAACAACACGGGCCGAAAGCGGACAGATTTCCTCCAGAACCGTAAGCCCGTTTTCCCGGAGTGTATTGCCGGTTTCCACAATATCCACGATCACTTCGGACAAACCTACGATCGGCGCCAGCTCAACGGAGCCGTTTAATTTAATAATTTCTACGGTCTGATGCTTCTTATTGTAAAAATAATCCCGGGCAATATTCGGGTATTTTGTCGCGACCCGGATCTGCTCCTGATGCAGGATAAGATCATGGGAAGATTCCGGCCCGCAGACGCACATCCGGCAGCAGCCCGTTTTCAGATCAAGAACTTCATAGAGCTTTCTTCCTTCTTCCAGAATGGTATCTTTTCCGACGATGCCGATGTCGGCAGCCCCGTATTCCACATAGGTAGGCACATCATTTGCTTTCGAAAGGAAAAAACGGATCCCCTGTTCTTCATTTGTAAAAATGAGCTTCCGTGATTTTTTATCTTTCATTTCGTCACAGGGCATTCCGATGCGCCCGAAATAATCCATGGCCTTTTCAGAAAGTCTTCCTTTGGAAAGTGCAACCGTAATGTATCTCATTCTCCGTGTTCTCCTAACCGGATAATCTCCTCGATCCCGTTTTTTTCTGCAAAGGAAATGATCTCTTCTTCTTTCCATTTTCCGTCATTCACAATTCCCGCGGTGCGTTTTCCCTCTTCTCTCATTTTGCGGAGAAGATTCAGTGCTTCTTGTGAATTTTTCCTTCCGTAGACAACCAGGGACGGTCCTTTGGCAACAGGGATCGTGATACGCTGACCCTGAATGGCAAGAAGCAGCCGGTCTATTGTGATCCCGAAACCGACAGCCGGTTTGTCTTTTCCGAATTGGATCAGCAGCTTGTCGTAGCGCCCGCCGTTGATCAGATAATCCCCTGTCCCGTAGGAATAGGCTTTAAAGATCACACCGGTATAGTATTCGTACTTGCTCAGCATTCCGAGATCATAGGTAACATACTCGGTCAATCCGTAGCAGCGGATAAGTTCGCTTATTTTTTCCAGTCTTTCAACTGCATTTCGGGAACGGATATTTCCGGTAAGCTCTTTTGCATTCCGGATCTGTTCAATTGTGCCGAAGAGTTCCGGCAGCCTTTGAAAGATTTCTCTTTGTGCGGGATCTTTTATGGTTTTGTCGGCAAATTCCTGTACTCCGAAGGAGTTTTTATTTTCAATCAGTTCCCGGATCTGCATATCCTGTTCTTCGGACAGGCCGGCATCATCCAGGATCCCTTTATAAAAATCGGCCTGCCCGACTTCCACCTGAAAATCGGTAAGACCGGCGGCCAGGAGACATTTTACCGCAAGAATGATCATTTCCGCATCCGCATCAACCGAATCATCCCCGATCAGTTCGGCACCCGTCTGCGTGGTTTCTTTCATTTTTCCTTTGAGGTTGGAATTGTTGAGGAAGGTATTCCCCAGGTAGCAGAGCCTTAAAGGCATGCTTTCTTCCCCGAAATATCCGGCAACACACCTTGCGATCGCAGGCGTTATATCCGGTCTTAAAACCAGGGTATTATTGTCACGGTCAAAAAATTTATACATCTCACGGGAGGGTACGCTTCCTCTCTCCCGGTTGAATACATCAAAGAACTCAAAGGTAGGCGTTTCGATCTTTTCATACCCGAAGAGAGAAAGCTGATCGGAAATCAGCTCTTCCACCTTGTTCTTTTTTGCACATTCCTTCCCGTAAATATCCCTTACGCCGTCCGGTGTGTGAAGCAATCTGTCCATACATTTCCTGCTTTCAAAGGTCTTTTGCTTTAGCACTTTAACATGCTACCATATGAAAATATCCGTGTCAACCGGCATTTAGATAATGCTCCAGCTGCTCCAGATAATGAAGCGGTACATCCCTTTTTTTCCGGATCCGGAAACCTTTATTCATTTCCGCATAGGTGAAACTTTTTCTTCCGCCGTTCTGCATGCGTTCCCAGTAACGGTTCAGGTCATCAAAAGGCAACAGATAAAACTCATCTCTGGCAGTAAAGGAAAGGATCAAAAATGAAATCCCCTTCTGCTTCTGAAACTCATCCATAAAAACGATCTGATGCGAATGGACATTGGAGAGCGGAAAAGTATCAGAAGCACATTCCTTCGCATCAAAGCAGACAGGAATTCCCTGGATTGCACCGATATAGTCAACGGTACTCCTCTGATCAAAATAGGCAAGCGTAATATGTCTTGTGTTCTTGTCGATTTCAATAGGCGTAATCGGGGTCGGGATTTTTTGTATGAGAGCGATTCCGCTGCTCCTGTAAATTTCGTTTGTTACATTCAGGAGGTCTTCCAGCACGGATCCTCTTAATCCTCTGGTTTTCCAGGTGCCCATTCCAATGCTCCTTTTTTATCTTGTCTTATTCTCCGGTATTCAATCCGTTCAGAACTTTGCAGAAAATATCCGGTTTTTCCGCCGTAAGGGTTTTTCCGCTTATTTCGGAAAGCGGTACGGGAAGATCGGGAAAAGTAATTTGCCATGCATGAAGAAGCTGATAATTCACCCCGTATTTTTCATGGAAATACCGGTTGATCCCGGAATCTCCGTATTTCGGGTCGCCGATAACGGGATGCCCGATGGAGGAAAGATGCGCACGGATCTGGTGTGTTCTGCCCGTGATCAAATGCACTTTCAAAAGAGTAATATCCTGTGTTGCCTGAAGCGGAAAATATTCCGTTTCAATTTTCAGGTCATTTTCCTGTTCCGGCCGGAGCGATATCCTGACGGTATTGGTTCCTTCGTCTTTTTTCAGATAACCGGTTATACGGGAAGCCTGATTTACGGCTCCGTGCACAAGTGTCAGATATTCCTTACGGATATTTCTGCTGCGGATCTCTTCTGAAAGGATCTGCAGCGCTGCAAGTGTTTTTCCGGCGATCAGAAGACCGCTGGTATTTCTGTCCAGGCGATTTACCACGGAGGGTCTGAATGTCCGCATCTCTTCCCGGGAAAGAGAACCGCTTTCCAGAAGATAGGAAAGGATCCATTCGTTTGCGGAGAAGTCCTGCGGATCGGCTTTTTGGGAAAGCATACCCGCCGGTTTATCCATAACCAGGATATTCTCATTTTCAAATATCACCCGGGGTGCAGGAATACCTTTTTCCGGAGAAAAAGATTTTTTCGGCACTTCTTCCAAAGAAGAAAATTTAAGAATGGTTTCCTCGGAAAGAAATAATTTCACAAGGTCCCCGTTATTTAAAATTTCCCCTCCGGTGCATTTTTTCCCGTTTAATGTAATATTTTTTTTCCGGATCATCTTATACAGAAAACTTTTTCCTGCCGTATTCATGTATTTTGCAAGAAATTTATCCAGTCTTTGTCCGGTTTCATTTTTACCGATTATGATTTCTTTCATTTGTTTTTTCTCAATAGGAATTGCTTTTTAAAAGTGCACAGATTTTGATGACCGGATCTGAGTCCCGGCTGTTTTCTTCCGGTTCTTTTTTCTCCTCCGCAGAAAGAATTTCCAGTGCCCTGATATAATCCTTCAGGTCGGAATAGACATGTACCACCGGCCGTATCCCGTTCTTTTTCAGAAAGTCCGTAATGGTATCTTTTATAAAGTCATTTTTCACTTTTGCGGACGATGAAAAGGCAAGCACCGCATCCCGGCGGACAAGACAATAATCGATGGGCATTGCCTTTTCCTTTGAAGTAAGGATGAGATCGAAAAGAATGGTGCCCTTGGAAAGAAAGCCGGAAATGGTATCCGCTTCCTTTTGATCGGGGGACCGGTAGGAAAGCATGGCGATCAATGGTGCCATGACATTGGCCAGAGGAAGTACCGTAAGGATGCCTGTCACGGTAAAAAGCATGGAAACGCTTCCGTGCAGTGTTTTGCTCAGGATGATCTGTACCGAGACAAGAAGAACCAGCAGTACGGTTATGAGGATCATCTTTTTCTGATGGGATTTTCTGTATCCGTATTCTCCCTTATTGATTTTCTGCTTCATCTTCATCTGATCAGTTCTCCGTAATCTTTGATCATATAGTCGGAAAGTGCTTCTTTTTCCTTCCGGCAGCCTTCGGAAAAATCATCTTCTACCGCGCATACCGTCATTCCTGCGTTCTTTCCGGCAAGTATTCCCGTCGGAATATCTTCAAAAACAAGACAATCCTGCGGAGAAATTCCGAGCTCCGAAGAAACTTTCAGGTAGATATCCGGACTGGATTTTCCCTTCGGAAATTCATGGGAAGTCAGGATAACATCAAAGTAATTTCGAATCTGCAGGGAATCGATTACGGCATCTGCCATTTTTTTTCCGTTGGACGTAGCAATCCCCATGCGAATCTCTCTTCTTTGACATTCTGCAAGAAATTCTCCGGCTCCCGGTTTCAGACCCACCTCATTCCGGTATTTTTCAACAGACATTTCTTCCCAGTCACTCTTGATCTTGCTTAGGCTGTCTGAAATCCGAAATCTGTTCTTAAAGTAAACGGCCGTTTCATCAAGACTCATTCCCGAAATGCACCATTGAAGATCCTCGGGGAGCGGAATGCTGAATTTCTGCATATATTCTTCATCAATGGCATGCCACATCCACATGGAATCGACCAATGTTCCGTCCAGATCAAAAATACAGGCTTTTATTTTATTCAGATCGATCATTTCAACAACTCCAGAATTTTATTTTTTTCTTCTTCTGTCAGCATCCGGTATTCCCCTTCCTTCAGCTTAAGATCTTGTAAATTAAGGGGGCCGACGGCAATTCTCCTCAAATGGGTAACGTTACATCCCACACTTTCGAACATTCTTTTCACCTGATGAAACTTTCCTTCCCGGATGGTAAGGGAAGCGGAAAAGGGCGTATCCGGTTTTTTTACGGAAAGATCGGCGGGAAGACATCTTGTCCCGTCCGAAAGTACCATTCCTTCCCGAAACATTTGAACTGCTTCCTCCGGTATGGTTCCGTTTCCTTCCGCTTCATATACCTTGTCAATATGAAGTGCCGGAGAAAGGATGCGGTGAATCAATGCCCCGTTATCCGTGATCAGGAGCAGGCCTTCGGTATCCCGATCAAGACGTCCGCACGGAGACATGCCTTTTCGTGTAAGTCCCATGTAATCAATTACCGTCTCATGCCGGTTATCTCTTGTGGCGGTTATGATCCCGGAAGGCTTATTCAGGACCCAGTATTCATATTCCGTAAAGAAAATCCGTTTTCCGCATAACTCCACTCTTTCTGTTTCCGGATCACATTTTGTTTCCGGCCGGAGCACTGTCCTGCCGTCTATGCAGAGTGCGCTGTCTGCAATGAGCTTCTTAACTTCCGTTCTTGTTCCGTATCCGAGCACGGAAAGAAGTTTATCCGAACGAATCCGTACCATTATACCCACCGCCATCCGGGAAGAAGCATGTTTTTCATTCTTCCTCCATCCGTTTTTATAAAGCCAAGGGGAAAAGAGTCCGCACAGAGAAGGCGGTATCCCTTTCCGGGGACGGAATCCGGCGCTTCTATTGTTTCTCCTTTAAGATATCTTATCACACGCGGATCATCCGCATCAAATAAAACAGGATTCGTACATTCCTCTTTTTCCAAATTCATGGCAAGAGCCTGAGAGGGTTTAAACCGATTGTTTTTGACCTGCCCGATCAGAAGTCCCGTTCTTAAATAACGAAGGCCGGAATGAATTTCTTCATTTTCCGGAAGGTAGGAAATATATCCGTCCGATTCCGAAAAGCGATTTGTATCCCAGGTTCTTTTGATCGTTTTCAGAAAAGACTCTGCATCCTTGCATATTTTGTTGTCTTTTCGAATGAAATTCGGTATCGGAATGCCGGATGAAAAAACGGAATCCTGTCCTCTTTTTTTCATTTTTGCAGCAAAATGGCCCTCCCCTTTTGCCGTATGCGGAAAAAGCCGGATACATCCCGGAATTTCGGCAGAATCCGTAAAGCCTTCTCTTAACGGGATAGGATCCGGAGCAAAGTCCGGATGAGACGAAAGAAAAAGCCGGATCTGTTCCTCATCCTCACGGCGGTTATAGGTACATGTCGAGTATACGAGGGTGCCGCCCGGCTTCAGCATAACGGATGCATCATCCAGGAGCTTTTTCTGGACCGGACAGTAAAAGTCTCTTCCGTGTTCCAGATAAGCATTCAGAACAGCCGGATGTTTCCGGAACATTCCTTCCCCCGAGCAGGGCGCATCGATCAGAATACGGTCAAAATACGCCGGGAAAAGCGTTTTCAGTCTGCCGGATTCCTCACAGATCAGGATGGAATTTCCTATTCCCGAAAGTTCCGTGTTTTTCAAAAGGGCCCTTGCACGGGAGGCGCTGATATCATTGGAATAAAGGACTCCCTTCCCTTTGAGATCAGAACCGATCTGTGTAGCTTTTCCGCCGGGTGCGGCACAAAGATCAAGAATTTTTTCGCCCGGCTTTGTACCGAGAATGGCAGCGGGTGTCATGGCGGATGGCTCCTGGATATAAAAAAGTCCCGCAAAATAATATGGCGTTTTTGTAAAATCAGATTCCCTCCGGATATAAAATCCGTTATCGGTCCAGGGGATTCTTTCAAGGGGACCGAATTTGGATAAAATATATTCCGGGGTCGTCTTCAGGGTATTTACCCGCAGACCGGAACAGGGCTGTTCTTTTAAAGAATCCAGATAATCGTTGTATCCGGATCCGAGGAGATCCCTCATGTCATTTAAAAACGATACCGGAAGATCCATTCATGCCTCCTGAATAAAAACAGAGTTTGCCGCAAAGCAAACTCTGAAAACAGATTCTTTTTTTGCAGCCGAATTTCAAATATTGTCCGGATCGTCCTGCCCGGAATTATTTCTGTCCCCGTCATCCTGAACCTCTCCGGAAGAAGCAAGTTCCTGACGGTTGGAAGAAACAATATCATAGCTTGATTTCAGCGTTGTCTGCAGCTGCTCAAATTTACTCTGGGAATTTTCCATGGTATGACTGATGATCGCCTGAAGACTTTTCAGCATGTCATCCGTATACCGGATGGAGGATATTTTAATGGCATCGGAATCATTGGCCGCATGGTCAACAATATCCTGTGCCTGTTTGTTTGCATCTTCAATCAATTTGTTTGCCGTAGCATAGGCTTTCTGCATGATCTCATGTTCATCCACAAGCTGTTCGGTCATACGGTTGGCTTCCGACACCATTCTGTCTGCCTGCCCTTTGGCATCATTCAGGATCGCTTCCTGATTGCTGATGATTTTCTGATACTGTTTTACCTCACTGGGGATCTGCAGGCGCAGCTCCACAAGCAGCTCACTCAGTTCCTCTTTATTCACCACAACCTTGGTACTGGAAAGCGGATATGGCTTTGCCTGTTCCACAAATTCTTCGATTTCCCCGATAATCTGCTCAATTCTGCTCATTGCTTTATCAGCTCCTGTTCTCTTTCATCTTCTGACGGATCAGTTGTGCAACCTTCGGATCAACAAAAGCATCAATTTCCCCGTTGTACATTGCAATCTCTTTTACGATGCTGGAACTTAAATAAGAATATTTTAAGTTTGTGGTAAAAAAGACAGTATCGACATCAGGATCAACGACCCGGTTTGTCTGTGACAGCTGAAGCTCATATTCAAAGTCCGTCACGGCTCTCAGGCCTCTGACGATAACCTGTGCATTTTGTTCACGGCAAAAATCGATCAAAAGACCGTCAAAAGCGTAAATCTCAATATTTGAAATGTGTTTTGTTACTTCCTGTAACATTGTAACACGTTCATTCGCTGTAAACAACGGCGTTTTTGATTGATTGTTCAGAACCCCGATCACCAGGACATCAAAAAGCCGGGCTGCCCTTTCGATAATGTCCAGATGACCGTTGGTAACGGGGTCAAAACTTCCGGGGTAAATTGCTTTTTTCATTTTTATTTCCTTTCCGATAAACCGGAATTCGAGAATTTCAGAAAAACATGCTGGTTTGTTTTATATTCCTTCACTTTCATGATCTCAAACGGCAGGGAAGAAAAATGATCGATATCCGAATGGATCTTCATCTCAATGATCAGGATGGTCCCGGAGTCCAGAAGTGAGGATCCGGACAGAAACGCCAGCGCACGGTCTTCCAGCCCCATTCCGTAAGGCGGATCCATGAAAATAATATTGAACGGTTTTTTTTCTGCCGCATTCAATTTCGTCAGTGCGGAAACGGCATCCGAATTGATGACTTCGGCATGATCCGCAAATTTCGTATGAAGAAGATTATCCCGGATACAGGATACCGCTTTCGGATTGTTATCTACAAAAACAGCTTCTTTCGCACCGCGTGAAAGAGCCTCGATCCCTATTCCGCCGCTTCCGGCATAAAGGTCAAGGAAACGGGAACCGGGGATATCAAACTGGATCATATTGAAAAGAGTTTCTTTGATACGGTCTGTGGTAGGACGTGTTTCCAGTCCCGGGAGTGTTTTTAAAATCAGGCTTCTGGCATTACCGGCAATTACTCTCATTTTTTCCTTTCCGATTCTTTAATTTCCCGGACCGGGTACTGCTGCAGAACTTTCTCCGGAATTTCCCTTCGGGGAAACATAACCCGGCCCTCCGGAAATACCTGTTTCGCGGGGCGTATCCGTAACAGCAGAGGTTTCTTCACTTGTACTTTGTGTTACGCCGGGGCCCTTTGGAGAAACTACATTGGCTTTTGTCTCTGTCGGAGCTGCTACCGTTGTTTCCGCAGCGGTTTCTGCGACGGTTTCTGTTGTGATTTCCGGGGTTTCCAGCTGCTCTTCCTTTGCTTCTTTTGTGGTGGGACCGGATACGGACCCGTCCATATTATAAACCAGCACAGGACATCCGGGCTCAATATGATTGAATATTGTCTTTGCTGCGGAGTAGGGGAGGTTGATGCAGCCGTGCGATCCGCTGGATTTATAGATATTCCCTCCGAATTCGGAACGCCAGTCAGCATCATGAAGTCCTACGCCTGCATTAAACGGCATCCAGTAATCGACCGGGCTTGCATATCCCTGTCCTCTCAATACGGCTTTTCGCTGTTTATAGGAAACCTGATAAATTCCAGTCGGCGTCCCCCTTCCTTTTGAGGTACAGCCGGAAACAAAATCGGAATCAACAACAAGAGAACCGTTTTTATAATAATAGAGATGCTGCATGGTCAGATTGATTTCCACGTATGTATCCCCGTAATCATTCTGTCCGTGCGATGCCGCCGTCCGGGTATAGGCAGGCGATCTCTCCAGTTTCTGCCCGGTCGGAAGCGTTTCATCCAGATATTTGATCTCGGCAGTCTGGTCCATTTTCCATCCGTAGCTGCCGCCTGTGATCTTTACGTCCGTTCCCCATGAGGTATGCAGATTTTTTGCCTGGTAGACAGTATCCAGCTGTTTGGCCAGATTTTTTACCCATTCAACTACAGCATCATGATTCAGGGATACCGTGAGATCACTCCCTACAGTAAGCCAGTCTTTGATCACGGAACCGTTCAGCACAATTCCCGGAACATCCGGATACCGGATTTCCGTAAGAACATATGCATTCAGGTTTTTGCAGGTTGTATTCAGGGTTTGATCATCGGATTTTATTTCCGCTTCCTGATACAGATCGGGCTGCGCGGCATTCAGATCGAGACTCTGCTGAAGTTCGAGAACAGCTTTTTTAATCAGTTCCTTTGCCCGGACTGTATCCAGAACATTTCCCCGGATCTCGGGAATAACCGTATACCCGGTTCCTTCCCGGTAATCTGAAACACGGGCATCTGCAGGTGTTGAAAAAGAAGACTTGTCCATGCAGGAAAGTTTATCCACCGCAGCATTGAATTTTGCATCGTCTGTCCTGGCAATGGTATCGATCTTGTAATCAATTTCCTTATTGTTGTGCAGGATCCATAAAAAAGGATTTTGTTTCTTGATCACATGATCCAGCGTGTCATCAAAGGAATATTCCAGGCCGATATCCGCTCCGGAAAGATTCTGATCCGGGAAGTCTCTCGCTTTCACAGACAGAAAATAATCCTTTACCTGATCATTGATCATATTTTTGGCCGTTTCGGAATCCAGCCCGGATACATTTACTCCGTTAACCGTTGTATTCGGAAAGAAAACCGTTTCATATTTTACGGATGAATAAAAATACCATATAAAGAAACCGGCAGCGGCGATCACCCCGAAAACAAGGATTTTTACCCATGGGCCTCTTTTTTTCTTTGGCTTTTCTTCCGGGCTTTCAAGATTCACTTCTTCAATTTCGGGTTCATTCGGATCGGGATTTTTAACCTCTGCTTTATCTTCCGGTATTTTCGGCTCCGGCTGTTCATCCGCAGCCGTAATTTCTTTTTTTTCGTCGGGGGAATCAAGATCTTCTATTTCAAGACCGAGATCATTGCTGGAATTTTTTTCTTTCCGTTCATCACTCATGTTCGGCTTCCTCATCCTGAGACCCTTAAACTACAAATTCAATACAGAATCATTTCTGCATAATTGATTGAGCATTGATTTTGACAGGGAATTTACCGCATCAAAAGCATCGCATAGTGTCGGATTATCATTATATATGTCGGCAATGCCAAAAGTCAACTCTCCGCTCTGGGCCGAACCGAACAATTCTCCCGGCCCTCTCATTTTCAGATCTTCAGATGCAATTTCAAAACCGTCATTTGACCGGTTTACGATAGCAAGCCTTTTTTTCGCATTTTCGGAATCGGATGTATTCACAAAAATACAATAGGATTGTTCCGTCCCTCTTCCTACACGTCCTCTCAGCTGATGCAGGGAGGAAAGTCCGAACCTGTCTGCATTTTCGATCATCATCACAGTGGCATTGGGAACATCCACACCGACTTCGATAACCGTTGTCGAAACAAGTACATTGATCTTTCCGGCAAGGAAATCCTCCATGATCCTGTTTTTCCTTTTATCGGACATCTGGCCGTGAAGATACTCGGCCCTGACCCGGTCTCCGAACAGTCCCTGTATTTTTTTGCAGGTATCCGTTACATTTTCCCCATATGAAAATTCAGTTTCTTCCACCGCAGGACAGATCACATAGGCCTGGTGTCCCCTGGCGATCTCTTTTCCGATGTGGGCATAGGCCTTTGATCTGTCCTTCCCGTCGATCACACAGTTTAAGATCGGTTTTCTTCCTTCCGGCTTTGAGTCGATCACGGAAATATCCAGGTCTCCGTAGAGAATAACCGCAAGGGTACGGGGGATGGGGGTCGCACTCATGACAAGCACATGCGGATCCTCTCCCTTTTGGGCAAGAGATTCTCTCTGACGGACGCCGAAGCGATGCTGCTCATCGGTGATCACCAGAGCAAGTTTTTTAAATGTTACATCCGACTGTATCACCGCATGGGTCCCGATGATAATATCCGCTTCATGATCTGCGATTTTTTCTTTTGCCAGTTCCTTTTCTTTTTTTGTCATGGATCCGGTAAGAAGAAGAACCCGCGGTCTTTCCTTCAGCGGTTCCAGAAAGGACAGGATGGTCCTGAAATGCTGTTCGGACAGTACTTCGGTCGGTGTCATGATAACACTCTGGAATCCGTTCCGGTATGCCGTATATAAGGCAAGAACGGCAACAGCAGTTTTACCGGAGCCTACATCGCCCTGAATGAGGCGGTTCATGACATGCCCTCCGGACAGATCTTCGCAGATATCCTTCCATACTTTCTTTTGTGCATCCGTCAGGGAAAAAGGAAAGGAAAAAAGCAGATCTTCAAACAATCCGTCCGTTTTCATTCGGAAGAGAGATTCCTTTTTCTCATTCCGTTCCCTCAGATTGCGGACTTTGCAGAGAAAATGGAAAAATTCATCAAAGACTATCCTTCTTCTTGCCCTTTCAAGAGCATCTTCATCTCCGGGGTCATGAATTCTGTGTATGGATAAATTTTCCTCTTCCAGCCGGTATTTTTTCAGGATTTCATCCGGAAGAAAGTCCGGGGGAAGCTCCGTTATATCCAGAGCCTGCCGAATGGCATCTCTCATGGTCCGGTTGCTGATCCCCTGCGTAAGAGGATAAACGGGCTCCGGCCTGCCGGCTAATTTCTGATATTCATCCGGTTTGAAAACTGCCGGCTGTTCCAGATAAAAACTTCCGTGATTTCTCACGGCTTTTCCGAAAAACACGAATAAGGAAGAAGTATGAATGGAATTTTTAAGATACGGCATATGGTACCATACAACCCGGATGATGCCGGTGCCGTCCGAAAGATTTCCCTGCGTCATAACAAGGCTTCCGTGCCGTATGACCGATAAAGGAGCAATCGGAGAAGCAAGAACGGCGCAGATTTCATTTTCTTTAAGAAACTCAATGTCTGAAGTTTCGGGATAACGGATAAAACGTGACGGATAATGCCGTATCAGATCCGCCGTTGAACAGATTTCTATCCTGTTCAATGCTGCCGCAGTTTTCGGCCCTATCCCTTTTAGAATTGTGATTGGAAAATCCTTCATTTGAAGTACCTGCATTTTTGAATATGAAAATGCTTCCGGTTCATCATTTCCTGACGAAATGAATTGAAAGGGAAGCAAAAAGGTTTCTTTTGATAAAAATGATTATTCAACGGAAATAAAGTAATAATAAACCGGCTGTCCTCCGTTATGGATTTCCACCTCCACATGGGGGAATTTCCCGTTGATTTTTTCTTTCAGTGCTTCGGCATCCTTTTCTTCCACCTGATCTCCGAAATACAGACTGACCAGTTCTGAATCTTCTTCTGCCGTTTTGCCCAGGGCATCCATCACTGCATCCGTTATGGACTTGGCATCGGAAAGCATTCCGTGATCACCGATTGCCATAAAATCGCCTTTTTTAATTTCAATTCCGTCTATACTGGTATCTCTGACCGCATAGGTAATTTCACAGGTCCTGATTCTGCCCATTTCTTCTTTCATGGAGGAAAGGTTCTCTTCCGGGGAACTGTCCGGCATGAAATTGATCATTGCAGTGATCCCCTGCGGTATATTTCTGGAAGGGATTACCACGACGTTTTTATCCTTACACATATGCTGTGCCTGTTCCGCAGCCAAAAGGATATTTTTATTATTTGGGAAAATAAAAACAGTATCTGCATTTACGCTGCCGATCGCCTTTATGAAATCGTCCGTGCAGGGATTCATGGTCTGTCCGCCTTCAATTACCATGTCTGCTCCTATATCCCTGAAAATATCGCTCAAGCCCTTGCCGGATGAGACGCAGATAAATCCGTATTGCTTATGCTCCGCCGCTGCTTTCTTTCTTTCCTCTTCCGCCTTCTGTTCCGCTGAAATACGGGAAGCATCCTTAATCAGACGTTCATGGTGCTCTTCTCTCATATTGTCTACTTTGATACGGGAAAGCGAACCGAAGGACAGCCCTTTTTCAATGGCAAGTCCCGGATCATTGGTATGAACATGCACCTTGACAACTTCCTCGTCCGCAACACAGACGATGGAATCTCCCATGGATTCGAGATAGGACTTGAAATTTCCTTCATCCTCTTCGGAAAAAGGTTTTGCCGCGTTGATAATGAATTCCGTACAGTATCCGAATCTGATATCGGCTGTATCCAGTTTTGAAGTATCCACATTTACGGAAGATGCTGCCGAAGAGTTTTCATTCAGAGTCAACTCTGAAAAATCCGTTTCTTTTCCCGTCAGGGAATCCAGAGCACCCTGCATGACCGCCATCAATCCCTGCCCTCCTGAATCCACAACACCGGCCTGCTTCAATACCGGCAGCATGTCAGGCGTTCTGGCAAGTGTTTCATTCCCAGTATCCACAATATCCTGAAGGAAAGAAGTCAGATCCGTTTTTTCGGAAACAATTTCTTTGGCTCTTTCGCTCATACTGCGGGCAACTGTAAGAATGGTTCCCTCTTTCGGCTTCATAACAGCTTTATAGGCTGTTTCCGTTGCCTTTTCAAAAGCGGAAGCAAGAATGGCGACATCGATAGCCTTGTCGTTACGAATCACTTTGGTAAAGCCGCGGAGAAGCTGTGATAAAATGACACCGGAATTTCCCCTGGCGCCCCGGAGAGATCCGGAAGAAATGGCCTTGCAAAGTTCCGGGATTCCCGGTTTGTCAAGTTCGGATACTTCCTGTACCGCAGACATGATGGTAAGTGTCATGTTGGTTCCTGTATCTCCGTCCGGCACAGGAAAAACATTCAATTCATTGATCCAGTCTTTTTTTGCGGAAAGACTGGCAGCACCGGCTAAAAATGCCTTCTTCAGTGAGGCAGCATTAATCTCTGTAAGTTCCAAGCAGCTCCCCTGTCCCGTCAGTCAATTGACCTGACGCCTTCCACGTATATTTTGATTTTCTCAACTTCCATTCCCGTAAAAGCCTCAACCTTGTATTTAACGCTTTCAATAAGATTGTCTGCAACGGCATGAATGCTGACGCCATAAGCCACTATGACATGAAAATCTATCGTTAACCTGTTGTCCTCGTCTATATTGACCAGGATGCCCTGTGCAAGATTCTCACGGCGCAAAAGTTTTACGATCCCATCTTTCATGCTTATGGCAGCCATTCCCACAATACCGAAGCATTCGACTGCTACGGAACCGGCATAGGAAGCGACCACTTCAGGCCGAATTTCAACCTGTCCCAGTTCATTGTTCAGTCTTCCTTTTTCCATAGGATCCCATTCCTTCCCTGATACATTTTACGGTTTTTCCGATGCAATCAGTATACCTTATTTCTTGTAAAAATGAAAGATATTTTAATAAGTGCTTGCAAATGCAAGGACTTTCTGATACTATGTATTTTGTTGCGGATTTAAGAATTAAGGAGGTGTAAATCATGGCCAAGTGTTCAATCTGCGAAAAGGCTGCCCATTTTGGAAATGCGGTAAGTCATTCACATAGAAGATCCAATCATATATGGAAATCCAATGTAAAATCCGTCAAAGTAAAAACACCTGCCGGCGTGCGTAAAATGGATGTCTGTACTTCCTGTCTCCGCTCCGGTAAAGTAGAAAGAGCCTGAAACTGATTTTTTAAAGCCCCGGTTTTTCCGGGGCTTTTTTTTATTCAGTTCCATCATTCTCATAAGAGCTTTATTCTCTTTTCTCATCCCCGAAGGAAATATCTTTTGCAGCCGCATTGACCTCAGGAGATATCTTGCTGTCTGCCGTAAACTTACTGATGACATCCGGAACAAGGTCAAGAACCTTTGTAACGGGGTCCTGGTTTTTAACATTTACAAGCTTTGTTACTCCGTTCTGGATGATCAGCACAGCCGCCGGGCTGATCTTGGTGCTCATTCCGCCGCCGCCGTTTTCTTTTGCATTTCCGGCGAATGTTCCTGCAGCCATCCCGCAGGACACATCCACAAGAGGAAGGATGATTGCATTATCAATCCTGACCGGTTCCCCCACTACTGTTTTTGTGGAAATAAAAGTGCCCATTCCCTTGAAAATCGCCTCAACCGTATTCGAGAAATTATTTTCTGCCATTCCGGCTACCTCCGTTAACTTTTCGGTACAATCTTCTTAAATCCCTGTTAAACCATATTTCCAACCCGGTGAATACCAATGTGATGAGATAAATCCGACCTTTAAAAGCAACATCCGCGGTGAATATTTTTTGTTCAAATACCGGAATCAGCTTCAGTTTATCATGATACAGCGGCAGCAGCAAGGCTGCATAAGACAACACCTGACCGGTTGTATATGGATCTTCAAAACCGAACTGCACCGTTCCGTCGATTTTTTTGGGCAAAACACCTTTCAGGATTCTTTTGAGTCTCTTCCATAAAAATCCGAAGAGAATACGGTTTTTCTCATCTTCCAGAAAGGATGTCAGCGTTTTTCTTTTATCCGCTATTTTGTTCCACGCGGTACGGATCTGATCGGCAGTTCTCCTGATCTTATCCGGAAGACCGATTTTCCTTTTCTTCCGCACGTTTTTTTCTGCAGCTGCGGAATCCTGTTCTGTTCCCGTTTCTTTTTGAATGACAACTCCCCGGTAGATTTTTCCCTGTTCCGGTCCGCTTTCTTCTGTCGGGGCCTCATCCCCGGATAAATCCGATGTCCCTGTTTTCATTTCCCGTATTGCTTCTGACTCCGTCTCCTGCCCGGATTTTTCTTCCGGCTTCGGTTCTGTTTTTTTCTCCGGTTCCTGAGGCTTCATTTCCGGTACGGAAGCCGGTTCATTTTTGACTTCGGATCCGGATTTCTCATTTCTCAGTGACCAGACACGGAAAAGAAAAACCTTTGCTTCCGCATGTGCGGATGAATCATAATAAAAATGAACCCGGACAAAGTTCAGAAGCCATCCCGCTGTGATGTCCGCCCTCTTTTCACCCGGATAACAGACTTCTCCGCTGTACCGGACAGGAACAAAAAGAACAAGAAGGATCAGGGCAAGAATAACCGCCAGGATCCACAGACAGATCAGCCCGATAATTTTAAGTATGCTCAGGACCGCAGAAAGAATCAATGTCGAAATCTCCGTTTCTGTGATACATATCATCCACTATTTTCCCGGCCACTTCCATTGCTTCTGTTTTCCCGGATGCAATTCCGATAATAAAAGGGTCCTGTTTCTGGTAATAATCCTTCAGAAAAACAATACTGTGGTAAATTTCAAGCAGACCATCCGAATCCAGAGCCCGGACAATAACATAGGTACCCGGGGAAAACTCTCTTTTACGCAGTGATCGGATAATTGCCGTTTTGTGTTTGGCTGCCTGTTTCCCGGCGTATAACGGTTTATACCAGCGCATGAAAGAACCCCGGTTTATTTGTAATTTTCAAGAATCAGTTTTCGCAAAAGATTTAAGGCGGCATTGACAGCCTGCTCCCGGATCTGCATACGGTCACCCGTAAAATGAAATTCTTCCACGGTTACTTTATCTTTCATGTAACAGCCTATATAGCAGAGGCCGACCGGCTTTTTATCCGTTCCGCCATCCGGTCCCGCTATTCCCGTAACAGAAACCGAGGTATCCGCATCCGCAGCAAAAACCGCACCCGTAGCCATTTCCTTTGCGGTCTGCTTACTTACCGCCCCATATTTTTTAAGCGTTCCCCTGCTCACATCCAGCGTCTTACGCTTTGCCTTATTGGAATAAGAAATAAATCCTTCTTTAAAGACATCGGAAACACCGGGGACGTTGATCAGTCTTCCGGCCAGAAGTCCTCCCGTACAGGATTCCGCGGTAGAAACCGTAAGCTCGTATTTTTCGAGAAGTCGGACGACCGCCATTTCAATGGTTTCATTTTCTCTGGTGGAATAAATGGCATTCCCGAAACGTTTTTTGATTTCCCTGGAAAACGGCTTGATCAGCGTCAATGCTTCTTCTTCGGACTCTGCAGCCGCCGATATTATGATGTGTGTTTCCGCATCATGCGGCTCTATTTTGATTTTCGGGGTTTCTCTTCCTTCCATGTCCTGAATCTGATTTTTCACCTCATCTGCTGAAATCCCGTAAAGTTTGATCGTTTTATATCTTGTTACCAGTTCTTCCCCTTCTGCCATAAAATAATCCCTCCGAATCCCGTTTTGGAAAAAATACAGCTATTGCCGGTTTTCCTGCTGAAATACCTGTTTATTTTTCACAATATAATCCACCAAAGAAACGACAGTCAGAACAAGCATGATCCAGACACAGCAAGCTGTCAGGAAAGAAAGCTCTTTTCTGTCTAAAATCAGAAGACATACCGTAATCATCTGGGAGACCGTTTTACATTTTCCCCACCAGCCGGCGGCAATAACAATCCCGCGGCCGGATGCGATCAGGCGGAAACCGCTGATGATAAATTCTCTGGCAACAACAAGAATTACCATCCATGCCTTAAGCTGTCCGAGCTCTACAAAACAGATCAACGCAGAGCACACCAGAAGCTTATCGGCAAGAGGATCCATAAATTTTCCAAAATCGGTAACCAGGTTTCTGCTTCGGGCAATCATGCCGTCGATCAGATCCGTCAGGGAAGCAAGAATAAAGATGATCAGTGCTGCAAGGCGAAAGGAAAACACGGTACCGCCTCCGAACATCAAAGCCAAAACAAAAAAAGGGATCATTATGACGCGCAGCATGGTGAGTTTATTCGGAAGATTCCAAATCATACGGTTCTCCCCTCCAGATCATATTCTGAAGATCCGCTAATCTTTACCCTTACAAATTCTCCCGTAAGGTATTCCCTGTCCCCGGTAAAAAAAACAGTGCCGTCCACATCCGGTGCATCTGCGGCAGATCTTCCGATATAAACTTTTTCCTTCGGAAGATAGCCTTCCACGAGAACCTCTATGACTTTCCCTTTTTTCTTTTTCAGAAGGGAGGCTGAAATTTTCTGCTGTACAGCCATGATCTCGTTTCTTCTCTGCTTTTTAACTTTTGAAGGGATCTGATCCGGGAAAAAGTAAGCCGGTGTGTTTTCTTCACGGGAATACGGGAAAACGCCAAGACGGTCAAATTTCATTTGTTTTACAAATTTCACCAGTTCTTTGTGATCCGCTTCGGTCTCTCCCGGGAAACCGCTGATCAGCGTAGTTCTCAGGGAGATACCCGGTATTTCGGATCTTAACCGGCCTATCATTCCCGTAATTTCTTCCTGATCCGTTTTCCTGCCCATTTTTTTTAGAATGGGATTGGAAGCATGCTGAATGGGCATATCCAGAGCCTTACAGATTTTATCTTCTTTTTGAATGGTCCGGATCAGGCTTTCGGTAATTTCCTCCGGATAACAATAGAGAATACGGATCCATTTCAGATCCCTGATCGCACAGAGTTTTGTTAAAAGCCTGTCCAGAGATTTCCTGCCGTAAAGATCCGTTCCGTACAGAGTGGTCTCCTGGGCAACCAGTATCAGCTCCCGGATTCCCTCTGCAGCCATCTTCTTTGCCTGGTCCAGGAGCGTTTCAATCGGATAACTTCTGTATTTTCCGCGGAGGTCCGGAATGATGCAGTATGTACAGTGCTTATCACACCCTTCCGCTATTTTCAGGTAACCGGTCACTCCGTTGAGGGAAGAAGGAACACGGTTTTCCGAAACAGCGGGAAGCCGGTTCAGATCCTCAAAAAGATTTTCTTTTTTTCCTTTTAGTACCTTTTTTAAAACAGTTTCGATGCGGTCGGTTCCGGAAGTTCCCACGATGGCATCCACCTCGGGGATTTCTTTCCGTATTTCTTCCCGATACCGTTCTGCCAGACAGCCTGTCACAATCAATGCTTTGATTTTATTTTCACGTTTCAAGCGGCTGATCCTGAGAATGGTTTCAATGCTCTCTTTTTTTGCATCCAGAATAAAGCAGCAGGTGTTGATGATTACAACATCCGCATTTTCCGGGTCGTCCGTAAAAAAAACATTCTTTCGTTTCAGAAATCCGAGCATCATTTCAGAATCCGAAAGATTTTTGTCGCAGCCGAGAGAAATCATGCAGATATTCATTGGGGCAGAGAATCCTTCTGATCCTCTTTTTCATCGCTTACGATTTTTACCTTCCCGCGGTAAAGTTCCTCTATGGCAACGGAAAGAGGTTTCTTCCCGTAGGACGGGACGGTGGCTTCCTCTCCCGCGATCAGCTGTCTGGCACGTTTGGCCGTAGCAATCACAATGGAATAGCGGCTCTGGACGACCGGCTGTTCACCGGGTTCCACATCCTTATTTACCGCATTGATCAGGTCCGTATAATTCGGGTGCAGCATTTTTAATCCTCCTTAAAGTAATGTTCATTCAGATCATCCTGTATTTTCTTGACAAAATCCATATTCCATTTGGTTCTGCGATGCTGGGAATCGATCAGGGAATGCAGCTGTTCGACTGCTTTATTCAGATCATCGTTGATGACCAGATAATCATAACCGTCCATCCAGCGGCTTTCTTCTGCGGCACGATGAAGCCTTGACCGGATCTGTTCTTCTGTTTCGGTGCCGCGTTTAATCAGCCGGTTTCGTATGGTTTCCGTATCGGGAGGCGTTACAAAGATCAAAACCGTATCCGGGAATTTCTGTTTTACTTTCAATGCTCCCTGGATTTCGATTTCGAGAATAACATCCTTTCCCATTCCCATCTGTGATAAAACATAATCTTTCGGTGTTCCGTAAAAGTTTCCGCAGTAAGCGGCATACTCGATAAATTTATTGTCATGGATACGCTGTTCAAAATCTTCCCTGCTTATGAAAAAATAGTCTTTGCCGTTTTTTTCTCCGTTCCGCGGTTCTCTTGTGGTAGCCGAGACAGAAAGGCTGTAATTGGAATATCTTTTTAAAAGTTCACGCATCAGGGTCCCTTTTCCGGAGCCTGAGAATCCTGATATGACGACCAGAAGTCCTTTTCCCATGTTCCTGCAAACCCCTATTCTATATTTTGAACCTGTTCTCTGATTTTTTCTATTTCGGTTTTTAAAGCAATCGCTTTGTCGGAAATAATCAGATTCGAGGATTTTGACAAAGCGGTATTGGCTTCCCTGTTCATTTCCTGCGCAAGGAAATCCAGTTTCCTTCCGACCGCATCGCCATGAAGGAGTTCCTCTTTTACGGCATCTATGTGACTGTGAAGCCTGACGGTCTCCTCATCAATACAGATCTTGTCCGCATACAGGGTCACCTCCGCAGCTATCCTGCTCTCTTCCATTCCGGTATCTTTTAAAAGTTCTTTTACCTTGTCTTCCAGTTTCTGACGATATGCCGCGAGAACCTCCGGTGCGCGTTCTTCCATAGACGCAAGAAGAGCACTCATATCATCCAGTTTCAGAAGGAGATCTTTTTTCAGGTTTTCTCCCTCATTTTCCCGTGTGCTTACAAACTGTGCACAGGCCGTCTTCAGGCCTTCCGAAAGAACTTCCCAGATTTTTTCATCGTCTTCCGGTTCTTCCGCCATGGAAAAGACATCCGGAAATCTGGCAAGTGTGGAGACTTTGATATCATCCGTCAGGCCGAATTCATCCCGCATCATACGAAAGTATTTCAAATATTCCCCGGCGAGATTTCGGTTGTATTTCAGGGAGAACTGATCTTCACTGTAATTTTCCCAGGTGATGTATAGATCCACCTTCCCGCGCTGAATACTGCCTCTCAGAAGATTTCGTATGGAAGACTCAAACGGATTAAACAGTTTCGGCATTTTGATATTGAGATCAAAATAACGATGGTTCACTGATTTCAGTTCGATCGTAAGTCTGTAGGCATCCGTAACGATTTCGGAACGGCCGAATCCTGTCATGCTTCTTATCATCTCCGTGCTGTATCCTCCCTGCTCAAAAAATCAGTATCATTATAATTCATCCGGAAAAGCAAGTCAAATCTTACCGTTTTTCGATGTTTTGTGCTTTCTCTGACCTTTTTTGCATTTCTTCACGTCTTTACCCGAAAAGGCGGATGGACGTTCCATGCCGCCGGAAGGGAATTTGATGAAATATGCTGAGTAAAATATACGGGGCAGGGATCCTGGGGACAGAGGGTTTCCCGGTAAGATGTGAAGCGGATGTAGAGAACGGTTTCCCCCAGGTCACATTTATCGGATATCTTTCGGAGGCAGTAAAAGAGGCGCATCACCGTGTCTATACCGCCATCCGGAATTCCGGGATCTATCTGGAGCCGAAACATGTTACGATCAACCTGTCCCCCGCGGACATACGGAAGGACGGGTGTGCCTATGATCTTCCCATTGCCGTTTCTCTTCTCCGTTCCTACGGATGCATCCCGGATCCCTTTCTTACGGATTCCCTGTTTGCCGGGGAACTGTCCTTAAGCGGGGATATCCTTCCGGTCAGAGGAGTGATTTCAATGGTAAGCGCCGCAAAGGAAAATAATCTGAAACGATGTTTCCTTCCGCAGGAGAATTTGAGGGAAGGCAGCGTCATCACCGGAGTGGACTGCTACGGCGCCAAAAACCTGACAGAACTGATCTCTCTTCTGAATGGAAGTCATCCCCTGCCGGAACCTGCCGTATACAGGGAAAACCCGGAGGATCTTGAGTATGAAACTGATTTTTCGGATGTAAGCGGTCAGAAAATGATCAAAAGAGCAACCCTGCTGGCTGTCGGCGGACGGCACAACATTCTCTATATCGGTCCGGCCGGAACCGGGAAAAGCATGATTGCCAGCAGGATACCGACGATCATGCCGAAGATGACCATGGAAGAAAGGCTGGAAATCTCAAAAATATACAGTGTATGCGGTCTTCTGTCTCCGGAGGAACCTCTGGTGAAAAGAAGGCCGTTTCGAAGTCCTCATCATACCATTTCTTCCCAGGCTCTTGTCGGCGGCGGCGTACGTCCGAAACCGGGTGAAATTTCTCTTTCTTCCAACGGCGTATTATTTTTGGATGAGCTTCCGGAATTTAGAAGCGATACACTGGAAGTCCTTCGTCAGCCGCTGGAAGAAAAAAAGGTCCTGATTTCCCGCATTTACGGTGCCTTTGAATTCCCTGCAAATTTTTCTCTGGTCTGTGCCATGAATCCCTGCCGATGCGGATTCTGGCCGGATCGTAAGAAATGCAACTGCAACGAAACACAGGTAAAGGCGTATATCGGGAAAATCAGCAGGCCTCTCCTTGACCGGATAGATATCTGTACGGAAACTTCCCTGCCCGGTTATGAAGACTTAAGCCGAAGAAACGGAGGAGAAAAAAGTTCCGAACTCCGGAAAATGGTTGAGAAAGTCCGCATCATCCAGGAAGAGCGGCTTTCTCCGTACGGTTTAAGGTTTAACAGTGAGATGAACGGGAACCTGATCCAAAAATTCTGTTCTTTATCCGAAGAGGATAATGAATTTTTAAAGAAAATATTTGAAAAGGGATCCTTCTCCGCCCGGTCTTTGAATAAAATCCTGAAGGTGGCGAGAACTGCTGCGGACTTTGACGGGAAGGAAAATATCGGACATGACAATCTCTCGGAAGCAATCGGGTATCGTGCCATGGAAAACAAGTACTGGGGGAAAAACCAGGATTTCAGTGAAAAAGGAAGGGGGGAAATTCTTGCCGAGAGCAGAATATACGGATCGTGAAATGATCTATTTCCTTACAAGACTTCCGGGTATGGGACCCGCCTCCATACGAAAGATCCGGGATGCCGCAGGCCCTCTTTCAACTCTTTTTGATCTGGATGATCTTTGTTTTCTTTCCTGCGGTTTTAACGAAGAACAGCTCCGTCTCTTTCGGATCTATTCCGAACGCACGGAGGATATCCTAAACGAGCTTGATGCCTGTGAAAAAAGAGGGATCCGTTTTATTACCGAAAAAGAGAAAGAATGGCCTGTAAAGCTTTCCTGCATTCCTTCTCCTCCGCTCTATTTATTTTATGCCGGGGAACTCCCTGAAAATAAACGTCCCTGTGCTGCCGTAATCGGGAGCAGAAATGCCACAAGCTACGGGATCCGTATGGCGGAATTTATTTCGGCAGAGCTTGCAAAAGAAGGGATTGACATTATCAGCGGAATGGCCGTCGGTATAGACGGAGCCGCCCACCGGGGAGCATTAAATGCAGGAGGAAAAAGCTATGCCGTGCTGGGAAACGGTGTAAACATCTGCTATCCGAAAGAAAATTATGATATTTATGTACGCATGGGACAGGAAGGAGGAGGCGGACTGATCAGTGAATATCCGCCCGGTGCAAAATCGCTTGCCTCGCACTTTCCTTCCAGGAACCGGCTTATTTCCGGTCTTGCGGATGTATTGATCGTAACAGAGGCCCGCGGTGTGAAATCCGGTTCACAGATCACGGTGAATGATGCTCTCGATCAGGGAAAGGATGTTTTTGCCCTGCCGGGAAGAATAACGGATCCGTTAAGCAGAGGCTGCAACGACCTGATAAAAAACGGTGCTTTTATTCTGACTTCCCCTTCCGATATTCTGGAGGTACTCGGCGTAAGAAAAAACGGAAAACTGATTCCTCCGAAAAAAAGCCCGGCCGCATTGACGGCCGAGCAGAAAACGGTTTATGACATTTTGGATGCGGAATCCTGTTTTCCGGACACCATCATTCATAAAACAGGCCTTGACCCGGGAAAAGTAATGAGCATCCTTTTAAAAATGGAACTCGACGGGATCATTACACAGGCATCCGGAAATTATTACACAACGGATACCGGGTAATGCCCCGAAATTCATTTTGCATAACCGTCCGGATTGCTTTCCTGCCAGTGCCAGGCATCCCGGCACATGGTCTCCAGATCCCGGGCTGTTTTCCAGCCAAGCTCTTTTTCGGCTTTGGACGGATCCGCATAACATTCCGGAACATCTCCCGCACGCCTGTCCTTGAAGACATAATTGATTTTTAATTGATTGGCCTTCTCAAACGCATGGATTACATCCAGAACAGAATACCCGATTCCTGTCCCCAGATTGTAAATACTCACCCCGCCCTTTTCCTTCAACATTTTCTGAAGAGCTTTTACATGCCCGTTTGCAAGATCCATGACATGAATGTAATCCCTGACACAGGTTCCGTCCTTTGTCGGATAGTCATTCCCGAAAATACCAAGGCAGGCCAGTTTGCCGATTGCCACCTGTGTGATGTAGGGAAGAAGGTTGTTCGGGATCCCCTTCGGATTTTCTCCCATTTTTCCGGACTCATGCGCACCGATCGGATTAAAGTAACGGAGAAGCATGACGTTCCATTCCGGATCCGCCGTATGAAGGTCCGTCAGGATCTGTTCCAGCATGGCTTTGGTATGTCCGTACGGATTCGTGATCTCTCCCATGGGACATTCTTCCGTAATCGGCACAAATGCGGGATCTCCGTATACCGTAGCGCTGGAGGAGAACACAATATTCTTTACACCGTGCTTTCTCATGCAGCCGCATAGGATCAGGGTACCCGTCAGGTTGTTATGATAGTATTCCAGCGGTTTATAAACCGATTCGCCCACTGCCTTAAGACCTGCAAAATGAATGACCGCCTCTATATTCTCATGATCAAAGACCTGATTCAGTTTCTGCTCATCCAGTAAGTCCACCTCATAAAAAGTTATATCCTTCCCGGTTATTTCGGATACCCTGTTCAGGGATTCTCTGCTGGAATTTACAAGGTTATCCGCAGCGACCACCTGATAACCGGCATTTAAAAGTTCCACACAGGTATGGCTTCCGATAAAACCCGCCCCTCCGGTAACAAGAATTGACATGCTTCTCCTCCTTCTCGATAAAAATCATGATATCAGCTGATGCCGATTGATGATTTTTGTTTCTGTTGTCCTGTCCGAAAGATCAATAAAACGAACAAAAAGCGAAACCCTGTTCTTTTCATTAAGGCTACTCCACACAGCATCCGCAAATTCTTCCGCAGTTCCGGATACGGCAACCGCTTTCGGACTCCCGCAGAAAGAAGGCAGCGGTTCTTTTTCTTCCCTGTAGGTATGAAGGAAATGGCCCTCGCCGTTTACGGGCCTGTCATAATGCCAGGTTGTTCTAAGACAATCTTCCGGAGCACCGGCATCTTTTTTGATCAGATTCATCTGATAATGGAAATCATTATCTGAAAAAGTAAGGATCCCCGAAATACGCGGGGTAAAATGCGGGGAATCCGGTTCATAAAAACGGGATAAAAGGGATTCTTCAAATGGAAGACCCCTGCCCACCCCTTCAAAGACTGTATCCGTCTGGTCTCCGTTGGTCACAATCGTCTGATTTCCGATGACCCTTACCGGATGGTAGAGGATCAGAGAGGTATCTTCCGCCTTTGTACGGTCAAACAACGCTGTTCGGATTCCCTTTCCGTCTTCTTCAAAAATACGATTCTGAGAATTTGCGCTCCTTCCCATGATAAAATAGGCAAGGACTGCTTTTTTTCCGTCTTTGCTTTTTCCGATCACGATTCCGCGCCCGGGGTAGGAATTCTTTTTTAATTCATCCGTAAGAGAAATCATTTGCTTGTCCCTCTCTCAAAAAAAATCAATATCAGTGTACCATAAATCGATTCTGATGTACTACAGAAAAGGGAAACTTTATGGAATGAGTACAGAAAACATTTCCGGCAGGATAAAGGTTTTGTATATTCTTTTTGATAGATAATACAAATATAAAAGGATATAATGATGTGGATGTCAAAAGTAATTTCTTTTGAAAGCAAAGGAGGCTTTCTTCTATGAGACATATGTTGGATCCGTTGGATTTTTCCGTTCAGGAGATCGATGATCTGCTTGCTCTTGCCCGGGATATTGAATCACATCCGGATGAATACAGTCACGTCTGTAACGGAAAAAAGTTAGCAACTCTGTTTTATGAACCCAGTACAAGGACCCGTCTTTCTTTTGAAGCCGCCATGCTGAATCTCGGCGGAAATGTTCTCGGTTTTCAGTCAGCAGCAAGTTCTTCTGCTTCCAAAGGCGAAAGTGTGGCAGATACCATCCGTGTCATATCCTGCTATGCGGATATTGCGGCTATCCGCCATCCCAAGGAAGGCGCTCCATTGGTGGCCAGTAAATTTTCGGGAATTCCTGTCATCAATGCCGGTGACGGCGGTCACCAGCATCCTACGCAGACCCTCACGGACCTGATGACCATCCGGTCGCTGAGCGGACGTCTTGAAAATATGACGGTGGGTCTTTGCGGCGACTTAAAGTTCGGGCGCACGGTACATTCCCTGATCAATGCCCTGGTCCGTTATCCCGGTATCCGCTTTGTTCTGATATCCCCTCCGGAGCTTTCCATCCCTGAATATGTAAGACAGGATGTACTGAAAGCCAACAATATCGAATTCCGGGAAGTCGGCGATCTCGACCAGGCGCTGCCCGATCTGGATATTCTGTATATGACCCGTGTGCAGAAGGAACGCTTCTTCAACGAGGAAGATTATATCCGTTTGAAGGACTGTTATGTTCTTACCAATGAAAAAATGAAACTTGCCAAAAAAAACATGTGGATTCTTCATCCGCTTCCCCGCGTCAATGAAATATCCGTGGAAGTGGACTCAGATCCCAGAGCCGCTTATTTTAAACAGGTCCGTTACGGCATGTTTGTCCGTATGGCTCTGATCATGACACTTCTGGAGGTAAAAAAACCATGCTGAGCATCAGTGGATTGAACGAAGGAATTGTCCTGGATCATATCAGGGAAGGAAAAAGTCTGGATATTTATTATCATCTGGGTCTGGATAAACTGGACTGTCAGATCGCAATTATCAAAAATGCCCGCAGCCAGAAAATGGGACGTAAGGATATTATTAAAATCGAAGGGAATATCATTGATAAAATAGACCTGGATGTTCTGGGGTATATCGATCACAATATCACGGTTGATATCATCCGGGATGATAAAGTTGTGGAAAAAAGAAAAGTATCCCTTCCCAAGAAAATAACGAACGTGATCAAGTGCAAGAATCCGCGCTGTATTACTTCCATCGAGCAGGGCCTGCCTCATGTTTTTTACCTCGCCGATGAAAAAACGGAAACCTATCGATGCCAGTACTGTGATGAAAAATATGACGGCAACTGATTTTTTCCCGAGGGTTGTTTTTCCCGGATAAGGGAAAAGACAATTTTATTTTACGGAGCCGGACTGTAAGCCGGGTTATGTATCAAACGGTCATCTGTCTAGGGCTGCCGTTGCCGGCAGCCTCAAGCAACCTACCCGTACGGATAAAAGCGGGCAGCTTTCCGTACTGTTCGGTCTTGCTTCGGATGGGGCTTGCCATGCTCTTTGCGTTACCGCAAAGCCGGTGGTCTCTTACACCGCCGTTGCACCCTTACCCTATAGCGCATAAAGCGCTGTAGGGCGGTTTCCTTTCTGTTGCGCTGTCCCTGGAATTGCTTCCGCCGGACGTTATCCGGCATCCTGCCCTGTGAAGCCCGGACTTTCCTCACCTGCAGCCTTTCGGCATTTGCAGCTGCGACCGTCTGTCCGACTCCGGATTACCAATTTACCATAAACTTCCGTTTAGTTCAAGCAAAGGTTATGCCTTCATCATGTCAAAAATGGAAAGCTGATTGCTGTCCGGCATTTTTCCGAGGATCCCGAGCCTGTCGAAAAGTTCCACCGTCGTAGGCCCTGTTTTTGTCCGGTTCATGAAATCGTCCTTGGAAATGAAATCGCCTTTGGCGGCCGCTTCCGCGATCTGGACCGCAGCCGTTTCGCCGAGGCCGTCTATGCTTGTCAGACTCGGCATGATCTTTCCGTCGATCAGGGAAAATTTCGTGGCCTGTGCCCTGTAGATATCGATCGGAAGAAATTCGAATCCGCGCGCATACATTTCCTGCACGACCCTGCCGTCCCGGAGCATGTCCTCTTCCTTGGGACTCAGCGGATTTTCCCTGTTGTTGCTGAAGTTGCGCTTCATCAGATCCGAAAGGAAGCTCTCCAGCTGCTGTTTCCCGTGGCACATGATCTCATAGGAGAATCCGGTGGCACGGATGGAAAAATAGGAGGCATAATAGGCGAGCGGATAGAAAATCTTGCAGTATCCTATTCTCCAGGCCATCATGACATAGGCTGCCGCATGTGCTTTCGGGAACATGTACTTGATCTTCTTGCATGACCAGATATACCAGGCGGGGACGCCCTTGTCTATCATGTCCTTTTCCCATTCCGGTGTCAGGCCTCTCCCCTTCCGGACGCTCTCCATGATCTTGAATGCTTCCTGCGGATCCAGCCCTGTCTGGATAAGATGCGTCATGATGTCGTCACGGGTGCAGATCGCGGTCTGTATGGTAGCCTTTTTCTCTTCGATCAGAGTCTGCGCGTTTCCGTTCCATACATCCGTCCCGTGCGCCAGTCCCGCAATCCTCACGAGATCCGAAAAGCCCTTCGGTTTTGCCTCAAGAAGCATGTTCATGGCAAAGTCCGTACCGAACTCCGGGATCCCGAGCGCGCCGAGCTTGCATCCCATGATGTCTTCCGGTCTTACTTTCAGAGCGGAGGTATCCTCGAACAGGCTCATGACCTCTTTGGAATCCAGCGGGATATCCTTTACGGGATCTATTCCGGTAAGGTCCTGCAGCATGCGGATCATGGTCGGGTCCTGATGTCCCAGGATATCCAGTTTCAGAAGATTGTGGGATATCGCATGGTATTCAAAATGAGTCGTTATGATCTTGGTGGTCATATCATTTGCCGGATGCTGAATAGGGGTAAACGAATAAATGGATTCACCCTTCGGAAGGACAATGATCCCGCCGGGATGCTGTCCGGTAGTCCTCCGTATGCCGACGCAGCCTTTAACGAGACGGTTGATCTCGCACTTTCTTTTTCTCTCGCCGTGGTTTTCAAAATAATGCTTTACATAGCCGAAGGCGGTCTTGTCGGCAAGCGTTCCCACCGTTCCGGCGCGGAAGGTCTGCCCTTTCCCGAAGATCACTTCCGTATAGGCATGCGCGGAAGCCTGGTTTTCTCCCGAGAAATTCAGGTCGATATCCGGCTCCTTGTCTCCCTTGAACCCAAGGAATGTCTCAAACGGGATATCAAAACCGTCTTTTTTCAGTTTTTCGCCGCAGACAGGGCATATCTTGTCCGGCATGTCGCAGCCGGCCGTTCCGGCATATTTTTTCGGCATCTCGGATTCGAAGTCGGAATATCGGCACTTGGGACAGTAATAATGCGGCGGCAGGGGATTTACTTCCGTGATCCCTGCCGTATAGGCTACAAAGGAAGAACCGACCGATCCCCTGGAACCGACAAGATACCCTTCCTCATTGGAATGCTTCACCAGTTCCTGTGCTATGATATACATGACTGCAAAACCGTTTTTGATGATGGAACTCAATTCCTTTTCCAGTCTGTCCTCCACGATCTTCGGCAGTTTGTCCCCGTACTGCTCGTGTGCCTTCCGGTAACAGGATTCCTTGAGCTTCTTGTCCGAATCCGGTATGACAGGCGGACATTTGTCGGGTCTCACCGGAGAGATACGGTCTATGCTGTCGGCTATCTTCCTGGTATTCGTTATGACGACTTCCTCACATTTTTCCGGTCCCAGATAGGAAAACTCCTGAAGCATTTCATCGGTCGTTCTCAGGTAAAGCGGCGGCTGGCTGTCGGCATTGTCATATTTATTTTCATAGAAGATCATCCTGCGGTAAATCTCATCCTGCGGATTTAAAAAATGCACATCGCATGTCGCAACCACGGGCTTCCGGTACCTTTCCCCAAGCTGCACGATCTTTTTGTTGATCTCTCTGATATCGTCGTCACTTTTTACCGGATAATGTTCGTCGTCGATCATGAAGTGATTGTTACCGACCGGCTGGATTTCCAGATAATCATAGAAATTAGCAAGGCGGTCCATTTCTTCCGGGCTTTCCCCGCGGAGCAGAGCCTGAAAGATTTCTCCTGCCTCGCATGCACTGCCGACGATCAGCCCTTCCCTGTATTTCTGCAGAACGCTCTTCGGTATCCTCGGCTTCTTGAAGAAATAGTCGATATGCGAATAGGAAATCAGGCGGTACAGGTTTATCCGTCCCGTTTCATTTTTAATCAGGATGATGACATGATAGGTGTTGCTCTTTTTCACCATGTCCGCATTGGTCTCGTTCAGGATTGCGACTTCCTTTAAAGTATGCAGTCCGCGTTCCTTCAGCATGCCGATAAATTTCACGAAAATACCGGCCGTGCATTCCGCATCGTCCACAGCGCGATGGTGATTTTGCAGCGATACGTTCAGCGCTTTGGCAACCGTGTCCAGCTTGTATCTTGTCAGATTCGGCAGGAGAAGATGAGCCAGGGACACCGTATCCAGGACAGCAGGATTCCACGGAAGGTTCAGGCGCTTTGCACTCTCGCGTATAAAACCGGTATCAAAGGAAGCGTTATGTGCCACTACGGCACATCCTTCGCAGAACGAAATAAAGGACGGAAGCACCTGATCGATCTTAGGTGCGTCCTTCACGTCTGCATCGCTTATCCCTGTCAGCTGTTCAATCCGGAACGGTATGGGCATGTCCGGATTCACGAATGTGGAAAATCTCTTCGTGACTTCGCCGTTTTCCACCTTGACGGCTCCGATTTCGATGATCGAACAGTTCACCGGGGAAAATCCCGTTGTCTCGAGATCGAAAACCACAAAGGAAGAATCCAGGGTGTATTCCCTCGGATTCGTGACCAGTTCTTTCAGATCATCCACAAGATAGCCTTCCACGCCGTAAATGATCTTCGGAAAGCTTTCCGGATGTTCCCCGACCAGTTTCCACGCTTCCGGAAACGCCTGTACGTTTCCATGATCCGTAATGGCAATGGCATCCATGCCCCAGTTTTTTGCCTGGTTGATGATATCCGTCGCGCTGGACACTGCATCCAGATCGCTCATCTTGGTGTGGCAGTGCAGTTCCACGCGCTTTACCTTGGCGTTGTCCGTTCTTGCATTCTCGCAGAACGGCTCGCACTTTTTTATGCTCCGCACGGGGCTGATGATCAGCTCTCCGTCATGATTGTCCGTGGTCGTGTTCCCGCGCAGTTTGATGAATCTTTTTTCCTCAAGCGCACTCTTCACCTGTTCCAGTTCCTCGTTGTTCACGAACATTTTTGCGGAAATGGAATCCGTGAAATCAGTGACGGAAAAAAGAAACATGGTGCATTCGTGCTTTTCCAGATAACGGCTGCTCAGATCAAAGATCTGCCCGCGTATGTTAACTTCTCCGGCAACGGTCAGGAGGTCTTTGATATCGGTGAATTTATCTTCAAAATCTCGTCCGTAAAGGACATCCGGATTATCCGAATGCCAGGAATGATACGATTTCTTTTTCTTTCCGGAAGATGCGGGAACAGTCTTTTCTGATGGGTTCTCCGCTTTTTCTTTTTTTTCACCGGGAATCAGGAACGCTTCCTTCTTTTCCGCCGGCGCGGGAATGTCCTTGTACAGCACGGTTTCCTGTTCCCCGCTTTTGGCTGCCGGAAGAACATACTCCACATAGTCAGGCTTCACCGTAACCTTAAGGCCGAAGCGCTCCGAAAAAACCGTATCCTGAAGATAGGAAATCAGATCGTCAATCACGTTTAAGTTAAACGCCATCTTTTCAACGCTGATTTCCATGGTATCATCCGGAGGAAACGTGATCTTTGCGCGGTTCATGATCCTGAATTCGATCAGGTCTTTATGCTTTAATTCATACAGAATGCTGTCACGATAGGCCTCGTATAGTTTTTCTGCCGTGAATGCCGCGGACATTACGAAATGCTCCCGGATATTTATGCTTACTTTCTTTAATGGAAAAACCTGCTTCTTCAGTTCTTTTTCAAGAGAGTCTATCGTCATCCGGCTGACGATCCCTCTGCAGCATATGAAAATGACGATCTCGCTCATGTCCTCAGGTACGGCAATTCTTTCCACTTCCGCCGCTTTCATGAGTGAAGTGAGCGGTTCCTGCGTTTTCAGTCCCGGAAATATATCACTCAGATTTTTCATTGACGTTCCTCATGGCGTCCAGTTCCGCTTTCAGTGCCGGAAGGAATTCCTCTTCTTTCAGTTTCCGTATGATCTGTCCTTTGCGGATGAGCAGTCCTTCCCCTTTTCCGCCCGCAATCCCGAGATCCGCCTCGCTCGCTTCTCCGGGTCCGTTCACGACGCACCCCATGACGGCGATCTTGATATCCATGTCCTTATAGGTTACGGCAAGCTTTTCAACTTGTTCGGCAAGACTGATCAGATCAATCTCCGTTCTCCCGCAGGTAGGACAAGATATCACTTCAATGCCGCCTTTGCGTAAACCGAGCGATTTCAGGATCCTTTTTGCGCAGACGACTTCCCGCACGGGATCGCCCGTAAGGGAAATGCGCATGGTATCCCCTAACCCCTCATGGAGAAGGATCCCCATGCCGACGGAAGATTTCACAATTCCGTTTTCCGGTGTTCCGGATTCCGTGATCCCGATATGAAGCGGAAAATCCGTACGCTCCGATATCAGTTCATAAGCCTTGACGGACATGACGACATCCGAAGATTTTATGCTGATGACCAGATTTTCATAGCCGAAATCACGCATGATCTTAATTTTGTCACAGGCCGATTCTACCAGTCCCTCCGCCGTGACACCGCCGTATTTTTGAATGAGGTCCTTTTCCAGAGAACCTGAATTTACGCCTATTCTGACCGGGATATGGTGTTCCTTTGCCGCTTCGGCAACCGCTCTGATCTTTTCCGCACTTCCGATATTCCCCGGATTGATCCTGATCTTATCCGCACCGTTTTCAATGGATGCGATAGCCAGCCGGTAATCAAAATGGATGTCGGCTACCAGCGGAATATGGATGTTCTTCCTGATTTCCCTGAGGGCATGCGCGGCCTCCATGTTCGGAACCGCAACGCGGATAATGTCGCACCCTTCCTTTTCCAGCTGCAGGATCTGATGTACTGTTTCACCGGCATTTTCTGTTTTCGTATTGCACATGGACTGGATCAGGACGGGATTCCCCCCGCCGATCACCCTGTCCCCTATTCTGATCTCTCGTGTTTTGCTTCTCATTGTCCGTTTCCTTACTTTACAAGATTTCTGACATCATTGAACATAACAAATACCATAAGCAGCATCAGAAGCACAAATCCAACGAAATGGATATAGGCTTCCACCTTCCGGTTGACCGGACGTCCCATGATCCCCTCGATGATCAGAAAAACAAGTCTTCCTCCATCCAGTGCCGGAAGCGGCAGCAGGTTCATGATACCGAGCGTCGCGCTGAGCAGCAGGATCAGATTGGCAAGGTTTAAAAGGACAATGCTTATGCCGTAAGGCTCCGCTTCCTTTACCGTATCCCCTATGATGCTGACCATCCGGACAGGACCGCTCAGGTCATTCATGGAGGCACGCCCCGAGATCAGCATGGAAAGCCCGTCAATAGTGGAAGTAATGTTGAATTTCACTTCATAGAGAGAATAGTAAACAGTTTCTCCGATGTTCCGGGATCTGTCATTGCTCTGATTCCGTTCGATTCCCAACACATATGTCTGCGTTTCTTCGTTGAATTTCGGCGTAATCTCAAATGTCCTGTACTCCGCTTTCCCAGGAGTATCCGCTTTCCCAGGAGTATCCCTTTTCACGGTCACCTGCATCGTCTTGCCGGGATGCATCATCATGTAAAGCGTAAGATCGCGGAAAACGGTTATCTTCTGACTGTCTACCTTTGTGATGACGTCTCCGGCCTGAATGCCGGCTTCTTCTGCCGGATACCCGCTCATGACATTCGAAACGTTGCAGCGGTCTATCCCGGCATTGGAAATCAGGATAAGTGCCATGACAAAAGCCAGAATGAAATTGAAAAAAGGCCCGGCAAAAATAATGAGGAAACGCTGCCAGACCGGTTTTGAGATAAAGCTTCCTTCCAGTTTTTCGTCCTCGTCGTTTTCCCCGAGCATACTGCAGAAACCGCCGATTGGCAGTGCGCGCAGTGAATAATCCGTATTTTTTCCGTGCCAGGTATGGATTTTGGGTCCCATCCCGATGGCAAATTCCAGCACCGTTACGCCGAATTTTCTTGCCAGCAGGAAATGCCCGTATTCATGGATCAGGACGATCAGCCCGAAAATCAGTATGGCAACAACAATATTCATGTTTTGAATCTTTTCCTTTCGATGTTCTCTATGGTTGCATTTTGAATATCCAGTATTTCCGAAACGGACGGATTTTTAAGGATCCCGTTATGTTCGTGCTCTTCCATTGCTTCAGAGATCACATCCGTTATTTCGGTATATCGTATTTTCCCCGAAAGGAACAGGGAAACCGCCTCTTCGTCCGCCGCATTGAACACGACCGGCATGCTTCCGCCTTTTCTGCCCGCCGAACTTGCGAGCTCCAGCCCGGGGAATTTTTTCCGGTCCGGTTTTTCAAACCGGATGGAATCCAGCTTTCCGAAATCAATTCTTCTGACCGGCAGCGGTTTCCGCTTCGGATAATAAAGAGCATACTGAATGGGCAGTTTCATATCCGGCATGCCGAGCTGGGCCATAACGGCGCCGTCTTCGAACTGCACCATGGAATGGATAATGCTCTGCGGCTGGATGACGACTTCAATCCTGTCTATCGGCGTTCCGAAAAGCCAGTGTGCTTCCAGGACTTCAAGCCCTTTGTTTATCATTGTGGAAGAATCCACCGTGACTTTCTTTCCCATTTTCCAGTTGGGATTTTTTAAAGCATCTTCCGGTCTGATTGTCTTAAGCTTTGCCCTTGTATAATGCAGAAACGGTCCGCCGGATGCCGTGAGAAGTATTTTTTCTATCCGGTTTTTTCTGTTTCCCTTCAGGCACTGAAAAATGGCGGAATGTTCGGAATCCACGGGAAGTATCCTGACGCCGTATTCTTCTGCAAGCGGCATGATGATATGGCCGGCACAAACAAGTGTTTCCTTGTTTGCCAGCGCAATGTCCTTTCCTTCCCGGATTGCCGTTACGGCAGGTTCTATTCCCGCCATGCCTACGATCGCGGAAAGAAAAAGATCCGATTTCGGAAAAGCGGAAACATCCAGTATGCCTTGTTTCCCGCCTGTCACTCTGGTCGGCGTATCCTTGACGCGGAGTGCAAGCTCGGCGGCTTTCTTTTCGTCAAATACAGCTGCAAGGCGCGGTTTGAATTCTCTGATCTGTTTTTCCAGGAGCCCAATATTGGAACGGGCGGCGATCGCTTCCACACGAATATCTTTCCGGATACGTATCACATCCAGCGTCTGCGTCCCTACGGATCCCGTTGAACCGAGAATGGAGATCTTTTTCATGAACTGTACCTCTTTCAAACGCAATGACATGTTTTACCGAAGAAAATGTTTTACCGAAGAAAATAAATTGCAAAATAGATGGCCGGCGCCGTAAAAAGCATACTGTCGAACCGGTCAAGGATGCCGCCGTGTCCGGGGATCAGGTCCCCGTAATCCTTGATGCCGTGATCTCTTTTGATCGCGGATGCCGCAAAATCCCCGATCTGGGAAATGATGCCGGAAAAAGCACAGGCAAGGGCACAGGATACCTGAGGGTTTTCAACCGCATGCATGTAACTCCCTGCAAAAGACCCGTAAATATAGCCCAGCAACCCGGCACCGATCACGCCTCCTATGCAGCCCTCCCAGGTTTTCTTGGGGCTCAGCACCGGCGTTATGTGATGTTTGCCGACCAGCATTCCCACAACATAGGCAAAGGTATCGCTTCCCCAGCTGGAAATGAAAATCAGCCAGACCAGGAGCCGTCCGTCGGATACGGATCTTAAGCGGTAAAGGAAGGAAAGCATGACCACGACATAGAAAATGCCGAAAAAGCCTACGGAAATCTGTTCCGTTTTATAACGGGGAAACGTAAATACAAAAATCGTCATCAGCATCATCAGCGCACCGATAAAGACGACCATGTCAAAGCGGCTTATTCCCTTCCACATCAGCACATAATAGACTATGCTTGCTATATACCCGACCCATCCGATCGGTTCCCATTCCATTTTGAGGACACGGTAAAGTTCAAACAGACCGATCAGGGAAATGGCAAGCGTTGTACAGAAAAGCACAAAACCGCCTTTGTTCACAACAAAAAGAGCAACGGCAACCAGAATGACACCGCTGATAAATCTCGTCCAGAATTTTTTGCTTTTCAGCATATGTAAAAGCCGGGACATATGATCGACTTACCTCCCGCCGAACCGACGTTTCCGTCCGTTATAGGCAATGATTGCATCTTCCAGGTCCGACTTTCTGAAATCGGGCCACAGGGTATCCGTTACGAAAATTTCCGAATAGGCAATCTGCCAGAGAAGAAAATTGGAAACCCTCAGTTCCCCGCTGGTTCTGATCAGAAGATCGGGATCCGGAACGCCCGGAGCATCCAGATGTTCTGACAGAAACGGTATTGTCACTGTCTTTTCAATATCAAACGGATTCTCGCGGTATTCCTCCAGGATGCGGCAGGCTGACCTGCGGATTTCATCACGTCCGCCGTAATTGATCGCAATGATGAAAGTCATCCCGGTGTTATCCTTTGTTCCGGAAACCAGCCGGTCTATTCCTTCAATGATATCAGGATCGAATCTGGTTTTGTCTCCGATCATCAGGCACCGGCAGCCTTCCTCCGTTGCCACCTTTAAAAGGCGTTTCAGGTAAATGCGGAAAAGCGACATCAGTGCGCCGACTTCTTCCGTGCTTCTTTTCCAGTTTTCCGTTGAGAAGCCGTACACTGTCAGATATTTCACGCCTATGGCCGCACAGTCGCGGACGGTCTGTTCCACCGCTTCGCAGCCGGCCTTATGGCCTGCCGCACAGGGAAGTTTTCTCCTTGCAGCCCATCTTCCGTTCCCGTCCAGGATGATCGCAATATGGCCGGGGACATTAAGCCCTTCAAGTCTGTCAGACATGTTTCCTCCGTCCGGATATCCTTTTATAAACAGCGGCGGGGAACCTGTAGGTATACGTTACAGGCACGCCCCGCCTCCGTGAAATGGATTGCTTCCTGTCCGTCAGACAGTCATGATATCCTTTGATTTTCCTTCTACTGAACTGTCAATGCTGTCGATGATCTTGTCCGTCAGCTTCTGGATCTTGTTTTCTCCGTCTTTCTGGTCGTCTTCCGTGATATCCCCGCTCTTCTGCATTTTCTTGATGAGTTCAAGTCCGTCGCGGCGGATATTCCTGACGGCAACCTTGGCCGCTTCGCCTTTTTTCCGGATGTCCTTGACCAGTTCCTTTCTTCTCTCTTCCGTAAGTTCCGGGAAAACAAGGCGGATGCAGTTTCCGTCGTTCGTGGGATTGATTCCGATATCGGATTTCTGGATGGCCTTTTCAATGACCTTCAGAAGACTCTTGTCCCACGGCTGTATGACGATCATCCTGGCTTCCGGCACAGAAAGATTTCCCACCTGCTGAAGCGGTGTCTGTGTCCCGTAGTAATCCACCGTGATCTTGTCAAGAACGTGGGGATTGGCCCTTCCTGCACGTATTGCCGCAAAATCTGTCTGCATGTGCTCCAGTGTCTTATTCATTTTCTCCTGCATCTCATTGATCTCTGACTGTACATCTGCCATAAAATCATATCCTCCTTATTCCTCAGCGGTAACAATGGTTCCGTTGATTTTTCCCTGCATGGCATTTGCTATGGCATTTTCCTCATTCAGATCGAATACGGCAAGAGGAATCCTGTTCTCCTGACAGAGAACGCTTGCCGTCAGATCGATCACTCCGAGCTTTTTGTCAATTACCTGCTGGAGGCTTATCTTTTTGTATCTCACGGCTTTCGGGTCCTTTTCCGGATCCGCGGAATAGACGCCGTCTATGGATTTGGCAAGAAGGATCATGTCCGCATCCATTTCCACGGCGCGAAGCGCAATCCCCGTGTCGGTGGAGAAATAGGGATGTCCCGTTCCTCCCGCAAAGAAAACAACTTTTCCTTCCATGAAATAACGGTTTGCAAGATCCTTCGAAAAGAGCTCCGTCATGGTGCCGCATGCAAACGGCGAAAGGATGGCTGTTTCCATGCCTGCGGAACGGAAAATTTCGGAAACGTAAATACAGTTCATCACCGTGGCAAGCATCCCGATCTGATCCGCCTTTGTCCGGTCGATATCACGGCTGTTTCTGCCTCTCCAGTAATTTCCCCCGCCGATCACAATTCCAAGTTCCACGCCCTTTTTCAGGGAATCCTTCACCTGGGAAGCGACATCCTTCACAACTTTTTCGTCGTAACCCGTGCCTTTTTTCCCCGCAAGGGCTTCCCCGCTCAGTTTAAGCATTACACGTCTTTTTTTCATTTCAGACCCCCGGATTTTCTGTCAACCATCATAACATAAATCCATTCTTATCTCAAGATGAAAGGCCTCTCCGGATGCGTCCCATCATTACGGGATCCTTTCCGTTATTTCATGCGGTTTCCGACAGATTTCCCGTATACAGCTGGTAATACCTGCCTTTTTCCGCCATCAGCTGATCGTGGCTTCCTCTTTCTATGATCCTGCCCTGTTCCAGCACCATGATGCAGTCCGAATTCCGGACAGTGGAAAGCCTGTGGGCGATCACAAACGTCGTTCTTCCCTTCATCAGGGAATCCATGCCTTTCTGGACAAGCTGTTCTGTCCGGGTGTCGATCGAGGAAGTTGCCTCGTCCAGGATCAGGACCGGCGGATCCGCGACCGCGGCTCTCGCAATGGCGATCAGCTGTCTCTGTCCCTGGGACAGATTGGAGCCGTCACCCGTGAGCATGGTCTGATATCCTTCCGGAAGATGCCGGATAAAGTGATCGGCATTGGCAAGCTTCGCGGCGTCCATGCATTCCGTATCCGTCGCTTCCAGCCTTCCGTACCGTATGTTGTCCATCACGCTTCCCGTGAAAAGGTGCGTGTCCTGCAGCACAATGCCGAGGCTCCGCCTTAAGTCCGCCTTTTTGATCTTGTTGATGTTGATGCCGTCGTAACGGATTTTTCCGTCCTGAATGTCATAAAAACGGTTGATCAGATTGGTGATCGTCGTTTTCCCCGCTCCGGTGGAGCCGACAAATGCCACCTTCTGCCCCTTGTCGGCATAAAGCTTTATATTGTGAAGCACCGTCTTCCCGGGGACATAGCCGAAGTCAACATCATCCATGACGATGTCGCCTTCCACCTCCACATAAGTCGTGGTGCTGTCTGCCTTATGGAAATGTTTCCAGGCCCACATTCCGGTTCTTTCCGGCGTTTCCGTGATTTTCCCGTTTTCATCCTTTTTTGCATTCACAAGCACAACATACCCGTCATCCGTTTCCGACGGTTCGTCCATGAGAGAATAAATCCGGTCGGCGCCGGCCGATGCCATGACAACGGAATTCAGCTGCTGCGACATTTCCATAAACGGACGGTTGAAACTCTTGTTCAGTGTCATGAAGGCGACCAGCGTCCCGATGGTCACACCGAAATGTCCCGTCACGGCAAATCCGGCTCCGATCGTTGCCACGATCACATAATCAAGGTTACCGAGCTGGGCCACGATCGGCATCAGCACGTTTGCCATGGTGTTTGCCTTGTCGCTCGTGCTTCTTAATTCTTCGTTCAGTTTTGTGAAGTCGTTTATGCTGTCTTCTTCATGACAGAACACCTTGATGACTTTTTCGCCGCTCATCATTTCCTCGATGAACCCGTTGACCTTACCGAGGTTTTTCTGCTGCAGCCCGAAATATCTTCCGGAAGCCGCCGCGACCTTCCCCGAAATCATCATGATAAAGAACACCATGACGACCGTAATGACAGTCAGCGGGATGTTCAGGATGCACATGCTGATAAAAACACTGACGATCGTTGCGAGTGAACTGATCAGCTGCGGGAATGCCATTCCGATAAACTGTCTCAGCGTATCGGTGTCGTTGGTATAGACAGACATGATATCCCCGTGCGAATGCGTGTCGAAATAGGAAATCGGCAGGGATTCCATATGTTCGAAAAGCTGTATGCGGATCCTCTTCATGGTTCCCTGACCCACGTTCACCATCAGGCGGTTGTACATGTAGCCGCTTAAAGCTCCTATGATGTAGATTACGGCTATCCCCGACATGGCGGTAAGAAGCGGCGTGAAATCCGGATTGGACACGCCGATCAGCGGCGTAATGTATTTGTCGATCAGCACCTGCATGAACAGAGTGCCGCGCACGGTTGCCCATGCGGACAGGACAATCCCGATCACCACAAGGATCATATGAATCTTGTAATACTGAAACACAAGTTTTATGACTCTCTTCATGCTTCCGGAGCGCATGCTTGCCATTGCCTGTCTCGGACTTGCTGTTCTTCTTCTGTCTCTCGGTCCCGGCATATTATGCCTCCTTCCGTTCGTTCTTTATTCCGGCTGTGCTGACATGCTGGTCAAAATCGCCGGTTCCCTGTGACTGGCCTTCCGCAACGGAGCGGTAGATTTCATTTGTCTTCATCAGATTTTCATGCGTATCGAAGCCGCTTATCCTTCCGTTGTCCAGAACCAGGATCCGGTCCGCATCCTTCACGCTGGATATTCTCTGCGATATGATGAATTTGGTGGTATCAGGTATCTTGTCGCGGAATGATTTTCTGATCTTCGCATCCGTTGCCGTATCGACCGCGCTGGTGGAGTCGTCGAGGATCAGGATCTTCGGCTTCTTTAAAAGCGCCCTGGCAATGCAGAGCCTCTGCTTCTGTCCGCCGGAAACATTGTTTCCGCCCTGTTCAATTCTTGTTTCATATCCGTCCGGGAAACGGTCTATGAATTCATCCGCACAGGCAAGTCGGCACGCCTCCCTGCATTCTTCCGGTGTGGCATTTTCATTCCCCCAGCGCAGGTTTTCCAGAATGCTTCCGGAAAACAGTTCGTTCTTCTGCAGGACCACGCTGACTTCGTTTCTCAGGGTCTCCAGGTCATATTCCCTGACGTCTCTCCCGCCGACCTTCACAGTGCCCCTGCCTGCATCGTAAAGTCTCGGGATCAGGCTTACAAGGGATGACTTTGAAGATCCCGTTCCGCCTATGATGCCGATGACCTCCCCGGAATTCACATGCAGTGTGATGTCATTTAACACATTCTTCGATTCGTCGTTTACACCGGTGCCTGCGGCATTGTCCGCTTTCAAGCCGGATTTTATCTGCTTCTTCAGCTTCTTTAAAACGTCGGGATCATCCCAGTCGATCGGTTTTTCCGCCTTGCCGTAGGAAAAACTGACATTTTCGAAATCGACGCTTCCGTCCTTTACTTCCCTGACCGGGTTCTCCGGATTCCGGATGGACGGCACTTCGTTCAGCACTTCGGCGATACGCCGGGCGCTCGCTTCCGACATCGTGATCATGACAAATGCCATGGAAAGCATCATCAGGGAAATCAGGATATTCATGACATAGGAGAAAAGGCTGGTCAGTTCTCCCGTGGTAAGGCTTCCGGAAACGATCATGTGTGCGCCGAACCAGGAAAGGGCCAGGATACATGCGTAAACAGTCAGCATCATGACGGGGAAATTCACGCATACGAAACTCTCCGCCTTCACGAACAGCTTGTAGATATTGTCGGCTGCCTTCCTGAACTTTTCGTCTTCATGTTCTTCCCGGACAAAGCTTTTCACGACACGGATCCCGGTCACGTTTTCCTGCACGCTGGCATTCATATCGTCGTATCTGGTAAAGACAGCGGAAAAAGCCCTGGTCGCGTTCCGGATGATAAATGCCAGGATAACGCTCAGGAAAATGATCGCGAGAAAGAAAATCGTGGAAAGCCTTCGGTTGATCATGACTGTCATGCAGAGCGCGAAGATCAGCGTAAAGGGTGCTCTCACGCACATCCGGATGATCATCTGGTAGGCATTCTGCACATTGGTTACGTCCGTGGTAAGCCTTGTCACAAGACCGGCTGTGGAATACTTGTCTATGTTGTAAAAGGAAAAATGCTGAATGCTCTCATACATTGCAAGACGCAGGTTCCCGGCAAAACCGCTGGAAGCGTTGGCCGCGAATTTGCCGCAGAGAAATCCGAATGACAGCGAACATACCGCCAGAAGCGCCATGATTCCTCCGTAAAAAAGAACTTTGTTCATGTCTCCGCTTGCAATGCCCTCATCAATGATCTTTGCCATCATGATGGGCAGAAGGATTTCCATGACGACTTCCGCGGCTGCAAACACGACGGAAAGTATGGATGCCTTTTTGTATTGTTTGATCTGTCTGCTCAGAGTCTTTATGACCATTATCTTTTTCCTCCGTGATCTTCCGGTTTTCTGAAAATTGCGCTTGCGCAGAGATCTTCCGGCATTTCATCGCTCATGTTTTCCGCAAGCCTCCTCATATAACTCTTAAGCTGCAAGATCTCTTCTCCGGAAAATCCTTTCGACATCTTTTTTTCAGCACTGACATGTCTGTCCTTGATCTTTCTGCTGAGTTTCTCTCCCTTTTCCGTCAGACATACGATTTTCATGAATCTCCTGTCCTTCTGCATGCTGGTGCTGACGAAGCCCTTTGCCTCAAGCCTTTTCAATATACCGACCGTCGTGGGATGGGAAACTTCCAGATAATCCTCGATATCCTTCTGGGTCACGGTCTTCTTTTCGTTCCGGTGCAGATATCCGAGCACATGCATCTGGGAAACGGTCAGACCGTCTTTCTGCAGTTCCTGGTTGAATCTTCTCTCCAGCACGCCGTTCAGCACTTTCAGCATGAACCCGATATCTTCGCTTTTTCTGTACATTACGGCCTTTACCCGCCTTTCGGACAAAATAAATGTAGCATGCTACATAATGGCATAATATAGCATGCTACACGTTATTTGTCAATTCTTTTCAGATCATCTTTTCAAGCGCGTCCGTCATGGCTTCCTCATAGGTGGGATGCGCCCTCACGGACTTAAGACAGTCGCTCACCGTAAGGCGGTTTGCAACGGCAACGGCTGCTTCCCCGATCATATCGGATGCTCTCGCACACATGAACTGTGCACCGATCAGCCGTTTGTCTTTTGTATCCGCCGTAAATTTCATGAATCCGCGTTCCTCTTCCGTGATTACGGATTTGGCATTTGCTCCCATGATCGCTTTCCCCGTTACGGTTTCGATGCCGGAAGCCTCCGCTTCTTCCTCCGTCATGCCGACACAGGCAATTTCCGGGCTGGTATACACACAGGAAGGAATGAGGGAAAGATCGCAGACATCTTTCTTCCCGGACGCAATGTAAAGGGCGGCATATCTGCCTTCCGCCTCGGCGGAATGGGCCAGCTGAATCCCGGGGATAAGATCCCCGATCGCATAAACATGATCAAGGCTTGTCCTGAAGTTCTCATCCACGATAATCCTTCCCCGTTCCGTTTTCAGGGAAAGACCGAGTGAAACCGCGTTTTCATCCAGAAGGATATCCGGTTCCGTTTTTCTGCCGGCAGAGATCAGAACATAATCCGCCGCACAGATTTCCTCTTTTGCGCCATCCTTGTTTTCAAGGAACCTGCATTCGGTTTCCCCCGAGGGACAGGTACTCATGGAAAGCACTTTCCTGTCCGTGAAAATTTCCACGCCGCGTTTTTTAAGGATCATCTTCAGATTCTGCGAAATCTCGCGGTCAAGATTATTCAGGATACGCGGCAGTGCTTCGACCATTGTGACCTTTGTCCCGAATTCATTTAAAAAGCAGGCAAATTCGCATCCGATCACGCCTCCGCCCACAATGACCACGGATCCCGGAAGGCTGTTCATGGTAAGCATTCCGTCGCTTGTAAGGACATGCTCCGATTCCGCACCGGGCACGGGGATTTTGGAAGCCCTGGACCCTGCGGCAAGAATGACATTTTTTGCTTCCAGGATGCCGATGCCGCTTACATCCACGGAAACGCCGTTTTCAGAAACCGCATGGATTTTCGCGGTTCCCCGGATCAGTGTGACATGATTCTGCTTAAACGTGCGGACAAGGCCGTCCCGGAGCGTATCCACGGTACGGTCCCGGTAGGAAGCGATTGCCTGAAAATCCGGAACAGCCGGATTTTCCGCGTTAAACGGATTTTTAAACCAGCCGGCATGTTTCTTCTGTTCCGCAAAAATACCGGCTGCATGAAGCAGTGCCTTTGTCGGAATGCATCCGCGGTTTAAACAGGTACCGCCCGGCTCGTCTTTTTCCACAAGCGCGACGGAAAGCCCGAGCTGTCCCGCCCTGTTGGCCGCCGTATATCCGCCGGGTCCTGCGCCGATCACGATCAGATCAAATTTTCCGTTTTCCGTCAAGACAGTTTCTCCCGTCTGTTAAATTTTGCTGCTTTTACCGTACCGGGAAAGGATTTCCTCCATTTTGCCGGAACCGTATACGACGCCGGTCAGTTCGTTTTTCATTTTCTCCGGAAGGGAAATATCCATGGAATCGCTGTACACATACATTTCACGGATAACGCCGCGTTCCGTGGAAAGTTCCACATAGAATTCTCCCCGGTCTCCCCGGAAACTGAATGTATCCGAAAATCCGGAAGCCTTCCCGTAGACCCATTCCACGCTGCCGAACTTTTTCCGGCGTTTTAAGAGGGACTCCATATCAAGGTCTTCCGGGTAGATCTGTTCCGGCCGGATATTCCCGAATTCTTTTGAAAATGCGGAAAGAACCGCCTCTTCCGTTTTTTCCGCCGTAAGGGAAGGAACTTCTTCCTTAAGGCTTATGACTCTCGACTCCACGCTGTCCACGCCCTTGCTCTTCAGTTTGGCCGCGGAAGGCCTTAAATATTTTTTCATGGCGGCATCATCCACGGCTATCATGATCGTACCGTGGTGATAACAGTAATCGCCCGTTTCGTAATAGGCGTTCCCGGAAAACTTCCGTCCCCTGAAGGTGATGTCGTTCCTGCCGTTTCTTTCGGCATTGATCCCGAGAGATCTCACCGCATTCAGCACGACATCCGTTTGCCTCTTCACATCATAATCCGCCTTTCTCAAAAGAAAGGTGAAATTCAGATTCCCGAGATCATGATACACGGCGCCTCCGCCCGAAAGCCTGCGTGCCAGCATGCCGCCGTCGTTGCTGAGCGTTTCCACGCGGCATTCCTTCCAGGCATTCTGGTTCCTGCCGAGAATGACCGAGCGTTCGTTCTGCCACAGATAAAGGATGCACGCATTTTTTTCCGTGCGGTAAAGCAGTTCCTCTTCGATGGCAATGTTTTCGTGCGGGTTATTGCCCGGCGACCGGAAACAGAAAAGTTTTTCGATCATGGCCTGGTCCACTTCAGGACAGGATGCCTTGCCGCAGTCACTTCATCCAGTCTGGTCACCGGCGTATGATGCGGCGCCTGATGCAGGCTGACCGGATCTTTTTCCGCCGTTTCCTTAAGATTCTTCAGCACTTCGACCGCATGATCGAGCGTTTCCTTGGATTCCGTTTCGCAGGGTTCTATCATCAGCGCTTCGTGGACGATCAGCGGGAAGTACATGGTCGGCGGATGGATCCCGTTATCCAGAAGTCCCTTTGCAATATCCAGGGCGGAGCATCCGGTCTTTTCCTTCAGGCTGCTGAGCGACATGACAAATTCGTGCATGCATGTCGTGTCATAGGCCATGGTATAAGTGTCCTTCAGGCACGCCTTCATGTAGTTTGCGTTCAGGACGGCATGAGAACTTGCTTCCAGTATGCCCTTCTTACCCAGCACGGTAATATAGGTCAGCGCTCTGACCATTACCAGGAAATTCCCGTAGAACGAACGCATGTCGCCTATGCTGTCGGGTTCTCTCGTCCATTTGTAGAGGGAAGTTACCGCATCGTAATCGGGGAGCATTCCCGGAAGGAACCTGACCAGGTCTTTTCTGCAGCCGACAGGGCCGCTCCCCGGTCCGCCTCCTCCGTGTGGCGTCGAAAAGGTCTTGTGAAGATTTAAGTGCATGCAGTCAAATCCGATATCCCCGGGTCGCACAATTCCCATGACGGCATTCAGGTTCGCGCCGTCATAGTAGCAGAGGCCGCCGCAGTCATGAACGGTCGAAGTGATCTCCATTATATTACGGTCAAAAAGGCCGACCGTATTCGGGTTGGTCAGCATAAGGCCGGCAACCGTCTCGTCGCAGACTGCTTTCAGTGCTTCCAGATCGATGCAGCCGTCCGGTCCGGAAGCGATGTTTATGACTTCGTACCCGGCCATATGCGCGCTGGCGGGATTGGTCCCGTGGGCGCTGTCCGGCACGATGATCTTCGTGCGCTTCGTATCATTACGTGATTTATGATATGCCTTGATCAGAAGAAGTCCCGTAAATTCTCCGTGCGCTCCGGCCGCAGGCTGCAGCGTGAAGCGTTCCATTCCGGTGATCTCTGAGAGGTCGTCTTCCAGTTTCTTCATGACTTCAAGACAGCCCTGGCAATCTTCTTCCGGAGAAAGCGGATGGATTTGCGTAAAGGATTCCAGTCCGGCCATTTTATCGTTGATCTTGGGATTGTATTTCATGGTGCAGGATCCCAGCGGATAAAAACCGTTGTTAACGCCGTGTGTCTTTCTCTCCAGTTCCGAATAATGACGGCTTACATCATTTTCGGACATTTCCGGAAAATCAAGAGGCTGGACCCGTTTTTCACTTTCAGGCACGTTTATGCATTCCACATCGCATTCCGGCAGATAATCCGTATGTCTTCCCCTGGAGCCCTTGTCGAATATCAGCATCCCGTCACCTCCCGGATAGCGGAAACCAGCTCATCCATTTCTTCCCTGGTGTTCATCTCGGTACAGCACCAGAGGATTTCTCCCTTGTGGCTGCCCTGTAGCGGATATCCTCCGAGGATTCCTTTTTCGGAAAGCTTTTTCAGGATCTCATCGGGATCGGCCGGGCATCCTGTCACAAATTCGTTGAAGAAAAATCCCTGGTCAACGGGACGGAATCCGGCTCCCGACAGACGGTCGGCCAGATAATGCGCCTTGCTCATGGAAAGTCCCGCCGCTTTCCGGATCCCGGAAGGCCCCATGGCCGAACAGTATACCGCTGCAGTCAGAGCGCAGAGCGCTTCGTTGGAACAGATATTGCTCAGTGCCTTTTCCCTGCGGATATGCTGCTCCCTTGCCTGAAGCGTAAGCACATATCCCGTTTTTCCGTTCGTGTCCTTTGTTTCTCCGACAATTCTTCCCGGAAGCTTTCTCATCATGTCCTTTTTCGCGGCCATGAATCCCATATAGGGACCGCCGAAGGAAAGAGGCATGCCGAGAGGCTGTCCTTCTCCTACCGCAATGTCCGCCCCGTATTCCCCGGCGCTTTTTAAAATGGCGGCGGCGATCGGATAGACGCTTAAAATCAGTTTTGCGCCGGCAGCATGAACCATGTCCGCCATCGAACTGATATCTTCCACCGTACCGTAAAAGTCAGGCTGCTGCAGAATGACGCAGGCCGTCCTTTCGTCCAGGAGCTCTTTCAGGGCATCCGGGTTTGTTGCATAGTTTTCTTCCGGAATAACGGCCGTTTCCGCGCCGTTTCCGAAAGCATAGGTTTTTACGACGGAAAGAATCCACGGATTCACGCTTGCAGAAACCAGAATCCTGTTTCTGCCTTTTTCAAGACACATGGCGGAAGCTTCGGCAGCCGCTTCCGCACCGTCATAGACACAGGCATTGGAAACATCCATTCCCGTCAGCCCGCAGATATAGGTCTGATATTCGAAAACCGACTGAAGGACTCCCTGGCTGATTTCCGCCTGATAAGGCGTATAGGCAGTCAGGAAACTTTCCTTGGAGGTCACTTCCCCCACAATGGCGGGAATATAATGACGGTAGGCACCGGCGCCCCGGAAAATCTTCCGGTACACCTTGTTCTTTTCCGCGATCGAACGCAGGATCTTCTCTGCCTCCATTTCGGATACGCCGTCCGGAAGGCGAAGATCCCTGTTAAGCTTCAGTTTGCCGGGAATATCCCCGAACAGATCGCTGATATCCCGGATACCGATCCTGGCCAGCATGGCCTTTTCTTCCTCTGCTGTCGTCGGCACATATGATCCCATGGAAACACCTCCAATGGTCATTTACTGTTCTTTCTGACCCGCTTTCTCTTCTTCCACGAATTTTTCGTATTCATCTGAAGAAAGAAGTTCTTCCTTGGCCGTGATATCCTTCACTTTGACAAGCCAGGCTTCATACGGATCCTCGTTGATCTTTTCCGGCGCATCGAGAAGTTCCGAATTCACTTCTTCCACCGTGCCGGTAACCGGCGAATAGACATCAGAAACTGCCTTGACGCTCTCCACATCGGAAAAAGTCTCACCTGCCGTAACGGTATCTTCCGCTTCCGGAAGGTTCACGAATACAAGATCGCCCAGCTCATGCTGTGCGTAATCCGTAAGCCCGATCTCCGCTGCGGTCTCTCCTTCAAATTTTACCCATTCATGTGATTTTGTGTACTGCAGATTCTTTGGTATGTTCATCTTTATTTTCTCCTCTTGATCTGGATCATTTTATTTTTTTCTTTTATAGAACGGAATGGGGACAACCTCGCATTCCACTTCTCTTCCGCGTACATCAGCCATGACGATATCACCGGGCTTTACGGAATCTTTCTTTACGAGAGCCATTGCAATGGGATATTTCAGATAAGGGGCAAAGGTTCCGCTTGTCGTGAAACCGATCGCCGTATCCTGTCCCGGAAGCTTCAGTTCCTCCTTCTCACGGACGATGCCGCGACCGGTCACCTTAAGGCCTATCCGCATCCTCTCCGGTGCCGAGATCATTTTATGCTGTCCGATGAAGTTTTCCTTCCCCATTTTCACGGCAAAGCCGAGCCCGGCTTCGAGAGGCGTTACGGTATCATCCATTTCATGTCCGTACAGCGGCATGGCGGCTTCCAGCCTGAGGGTATCTCTTGCGCCCAGGCCGCAGGGAATCAGTCCGAATTCTTCTCCTGCCTTCATCAGTTTATCCCATAAGGCAGGGGCATCCGGACTTTTACAGTACAGTTCAAAGCCGTCCTCACCGGTATATCCCGTCCGGCTGATCATGCACGCAATACCGCCTGCCTGGGTATTGAATACGGCATGATAATACTTCGCGGGAATGGCGGCATCGGAAGCGATCTTTTTCAGGATCCGTTCGGCCTCCGGGCCCTGAAGGGCTATCTGCGCCGTCTCATCCGATATATCTTCACATGTGACGTTCCCTTCGATATGGCCTTTGATCCAGGCAAAATCCTTATCCTTATTGGCGGCATTCACGACAATAAAGTAAAGATTCTCTGCTTCCTTATATACGATCAGGTCGTCGACGCAGCCTCCGTTCTCGTTGCACACCGGCGAATAACGGGCGCGCCCCACATCCATAGTCGTATAGTCATTTGTCAAAATCCGGTTCAGGTTCTCTACGGCATCTTCTCCTTTTAAGAGGATTTCCCCCATATGGCTTACATCAAATATGCCGCATTTCTCACGGACAGCCATATGTTCCCTTACGACGCCGGTCTCATACTGCACCGGCAGCGTCCATCCGGCAAAGGGTACCATTTTCCCGCCGGAACGGACATGTGTTTCATATAACGGTGTTTTCCTGCACATTTTTCCTCCTGTCATACAGGAAGCAGGCATGCCTCTTTGGCATACCTGCTTCCTTTATTTTACAAATGCAGTGCCGCTGTCATCCGAAGATGCAATGACCGCATTGTTGCGGTATATATAGACCGCGATATACTGTTTGCTCTTCAGCAGCGGAAATCTGTCATAATCATTTGTGATCGCCATCTGAACTTCCCTTAAAAAGCTGCGTTTTGCGGAATCCGACGCATTGTTCCAGGACGAATCCACATAAATATTCACATATTTCTCTCTGCATTCGGCAGAAGAAACGGATGAAAATCCGGTTTTAAGGCTGCTTTCCACAACTTCCGAACATCTGGAAAGCTGATCATTCCGTAAACGTTCAACCTGACGGTTCATGGAAAAAGCATATACAAGCAGTATTCCTACGATCGCAACAAGAATAAAAACGACCTGCATCAAAACCGTATTGGATGCGGCCTTTTCCTCATCGGCCGGCCGTACGCTTCCCATAGCCTTGCGCTCGCGGCTTTTCTTTATGACTTCATCATCACCGTAGTAAATACCTTTTTTTTGAGGGATATCATCATCCCACTGAAAAGCCGTATTATGATTGTCCATACTTTCACCGCCTTTTCATCCCGGTACCCTTGAATTTATTTTAGTACAACAATGTCGGGTAGTCAATTACGAGGGTGACGTAAAATGTGAGATTCCGTTAACCGCGCCACCGGGGCGCTTACTGAATACTGATGTATAAAAAAACGGCAGCCATTTCGGCTGCCGTTCTAGTCATAAGTTTATTGGATTTATTTGTTCATCTGCTTTGCGACTTCTTCCGCGAAGTTTTCGTTCTTGTGTTCAAGGCCTTCTCCGGTCTCAAAGCGGACAAAACTCTTTACGGTGATCTTCGCCTGGTTTGCCTTGGCAACTTCCTCAACATATTTCTGAACGGACTGCTTACCGTCTTCCGCCTTCACGTATACCTGATCCATGAGACAGATTTCCTTTAATTCCTTGTTGAGTCTTCCCATAACCATGCCTTCGATGATCTTGTCATTGGCATCCGGTTTTTCGTTCTTTGCCTGCTGGCTCAGGATTTCCTTCTCGTGGGAGATATATTCCTGATCAACTTCCTTGTCCGTCGTATAAAGGGGTTTCAGGGCAGCTGTCTGCATGGCAATGTTCTTTGCCATTTCCTTCACCGCATCGTTAACGACGTCGGTTTCCACATCCACGAGAACACCGATCTTTCCGCCGGCATGGATATAGGACTGAATAAATCCGTTCTCTTCATGAAGCTGTTTGAAGCGGCGGATATGCATGTTCTCTCCGATAATGGAGATCATGCTGGAAAGCTCTTCCTGTACGGTAAGGCTCTGGTCAAGAGACCACTTTTCAGCAAGAAACGCATCTATATCGGAAGCCTTTGTCGTAAGCGCCTGATCGGCAACCTCGCGTACATAGTTCCTGAATTTTTCGTTCTTGGCGACAAAATCCGTTTCCGCATTCACTTCCACTGCTACGGCATCATGACCGTCTTCGGAAACAACGATATCAACCATGCCTTCCGCAGCAATCCTGCCTGCCTTTTTCTGCGCGCCGGCAAGGCCTTTTTCACGAAGAAAATTCACTGCCTTGTCCATATCTCCGTCCGTTGCCGAAAGAGCTTTCTTACAGTCCATCATTCCGGCACCGGTCATCTCTCTTAATTTTTTCACAAGTTCCGCTGTTACTGCTGCCATATCTTTTTCCTCCGGATAAATTTACTGTGCGTTTGTCGCACTTGCCTGCATGGCTTCCGCTACTGCTTCCGCCGGGGTTTCTGCACCTTCATGTGCTGTTTCTTCTGCTGCGGGAGCTGCTTCTCCGGCAGTTTCTGTGGTACCCTGATTTGCTTCGATCACGGCATCGGCCATTTTGGAAACGATCAGTTTTACGGCGCGGATGGCGTCATCGTTTCCGGGAATGACATAGGTAAGTTCTTCGGGATCACAGTTCGTATCGGCAATTCCGATCAGCGGGATATTCAGAGCATGTGCTTCCGCAACGCAGATTCTTTCCTTCTTCGGGTCAACCACGAAGATGGCATTCGGGAGCTTTTTCATGTTTACGATACCGCCGAGATTCTTCCTTAACTTTTCCTGTTCCTTCTTGAGTCCGGTTACTTCCTTCTTGGGAAGAACATCAAAGGTGCCGTCCGTGCTCATTTCATCGATTTTCTGAAGTCTCTTGATACGGGACTGGATGGTCTTGAAGTTGGTCAGCATGCCGCCGAGCCAGCGTTCGTTCACATAGTACATGCCGCAGCGCTCTGCTTCTTCCTTTATAGCATCCTGTGCCTGTTTTTTTGTTCCAACGAACAGAATGGAACCGCCGTCCTTGGCAATGTCGGAAACTGCCTTGTAGGCTTCGTCGATCTTTCCTACTGTTTTCTGCAGGTCGATGATGTGGATCCCGTTACGCTCCGTATAGATATAGGTAGCCATTTTGGGGTTCCAGCGTCTTGTCTGATGACCGAAATGTACGCCTGCTTCGAGTAACTGCTTCATGGAAATAACACTCATCTTTCTTTCCTCCGTCTGGTTTTTTCTTCCGTCCGTTTGGTTTCAAGAACCATTCCGGCAGAAACCGGCCTTCTTGTAAAAGGTCTGCCTGTGCCTGTCCGGAACACCTGCTCTTAGATCCGCGAACGTGATTTTTAGCCGTCTGATCTCCTGTCCGGAAACAAACGGTCAGTAACCGGAACACTATAACATAAAATGAGGACTGCCGCAAGTGGCAATCCTCATCAAAGTTTACTTTATTCCGCCTGTTTTGCTGTCTTGTTTGCAATCCCCTGTCTGTGCGGTTCCGCCGTCTTGACCTTTTTCAGTTCGTCAAAGACCACATCGTTCAGGACCTTTATATAAGTTCCCTTCATTCCGCTGGAACGGCTTTCGATGACGCCTGCACTCTCGAATTTGCGGAGCGCATTCACAATGACCGACCGCGTGATCCCGACTCTGTCCGCAATCTTGCTTGCCACCAGGATGCCCTCGTTGCCGTGAAGTTCGTCGAATATATGCGTGATCGCCTCCAGCTCCGAAAAGCTTAATGTGGAGATGGCACTCTTAACGATCTGCACCTTACGCGTTTCCTCCGCATTTTCCTCATTGACGCTGCGCATCATTTCGAGGCCTACGACTGTCGTGCCGTATTCGCTCAGGATAATGTCGTCAATATCGAACGTGGAACCCTGCTTATAAATGAAAAGCGTCCCCAGGCGTTCTCCGGCAATATCGATCGGTGTAATGATCGCCTGATATTTTCTGACATCGTCTTCTTCAAAGCCCAGCGTGGCAAGGTTCACATTCTCTTTTGTGGAAAGAATGGACAGAAGGCGTTCATTGAACATCTTGTCAACGAACCCGCCGACCTGGTCCACAATCAGTTCATGGATTTCATCCGTACCGCTGTGCACGCCGACACCCAGCACCTTGCCCTTCTTACTGATGACAAGAATGTTGCCGCCGAGGATTTCGCTTAAGACGGTACAGATATCATTGAAAATAACCTTATGCGAGTTATTGTTATGCAGCAGCTGATTGATTTTTCTGGTTTTGTCCAGTAACTGTACACTCATGGCATACTCCTTCGAAAGTAAAAGGAATATTAGCACAATATTGGCTGAATTGCAAGATTATTTTGGAAACTTTCAAAACATTATATGTTTTTTATGCTAATTTTGAATATTATTGAGCATTATTCTCGCTGTATCCGCATTCCTGGTCCGAGCAGACCAGTTTATTGCCCTTGATCACCATGTATTTGCCGCATCTGGGGCAGTTTTTACCTGCCGGACGCGCCCAGCTCATGAAATCGCAGGCCGGGTTATTTTCACATCCGTAATAGATTCTTCCCTTTTTGGTCCTGCGGAGGACGATTTCCTTTCCGCACTTCGGGCACTTTACGCCGATTTTTTCAAAATACGGCTTTGTATTTCTGCACTCCGGAAATCCGGGGCATGCCAGAAACTTCCCGTGAGGGCCGTACTTGATGACCATCCTTCTGCCGCAGAGCTCGCAGATCTCGTCGCTTTCCTCATCCGCAACCTTCACGGCCTGCAGATTTTTTTCCGCCTTCTTCACTTCCGTGTCCAGGTTCGGGTAGAATTTTTCCACGATCGTCTTCCACTGCGTCTTGCCCTCGCCGACGGAGTCCAGCATTTTCTCCATATTGGCGGTGAATTTCGTGTCGACGATATCCGGGAACGATTCGACCATCATCTTGTTGACCACCTGGCCGAGTTCCGTGACAAACAGGTTCTTCTGCTCCTTTGTCACATAATGGCGTGCCAGAATGGTCGTAATGGTAGGCGCATAGGTACTGGGCCTGCCGATGCCCTGTTCTTCCAGTGCCTTGACCAGGCTTGCTTCCGTAAAATGAGCCGGCGGAACGGTAAAATGCTGTTCTTCCCTGAGCTCTTTTAAAGTAAGTGACTGTCCTTCCTTCAGCTCGCCGAAGTCCGGACCGGGTTTCTCTTCCGTTTCATCGGAATCGGTATAGACGCTTAAGAATCCGTCAAAACGGACGGTGGATCCGGAAAGCAGGAATATATTTCCGGCACATTCCACCTTGACGCCTGTTGTCGCATAAACCGCAGGCTGCATTCTGCTGGCGGTAAATCTTTTCCAGATCAGCTGATAAAGCCGGAAAGCATCCCTCTGAAGGGAAGCCTTGACGCTTACCGGCGAAAGGGTAATATCCGTCGGCCTGATCGCTTCGTGCGCGTCCTGTATCTTGACGCCTGGTTTTGAACTGCCGATATGGTCACCTACATATTTTTCGCCGAAATTTCCGGAGATATATTCACGCGCCGCCTTGTCTGCCTCATCCGCAACCCTTGTGCTGTCCGTACGCAGATAGGTGATCAGGGCAATGGTCCCGTGTCCTTTTACTTCCACGCCCTCATACAGCTGCTGGGCGATCCGCATGGTTTTCTGTGTGGAAAAATTCAGTATCTTGCTTGCTTCCTGCTGAAGCGTGGAAGTTGTGAAGGGAAGCGGAGCTCTGCGGATCCGTTCGCTTTTTTTAACTTCCTTAACGATAAATTTGCCGTTCTTACAGCTCTCGCGTACTTTTTCGCATTCTTGTCTGCTGTCCAGGTTTCCCTTGCTGCTGTCGTTTCCGGAGAATCTGGCCGTCATCGTTCTCAAGACGCCGCTCTTTCCGCCGGAAAGAAGATCCGCTTCCAGGGTCCAGTATTCGGCGGGGATAAAAGCCTCGATCTTACTTTCCCTGTCGCAGATCATGCGCAGAGCCACGGACTGCACCCTGCCTGCCGAAAGTCCGCGTTTTACCTTTGCCCAGAGAATGGGGCTGATGGAATAGCCGACCATACGGTCAAGGATACGTCTTGTCTGCTGGGCATCGACAAGATCCATGTCGATCTTGCGGGGATGCTTCAGAGAATCCCTCACGGCATTTTTCGTGATCTCGTTGAAGCTTATCCTGTAAACCTTTTTGCCGCTGTTGTCCGCATCGTCCAGTTTAAGAGCCTTTACAAGATGCCAGCTTATGGCTTCTCCTTCGCGATCAGGGTCGGTTGCAAGATAGATTTTATCCGCTTTCCGTACATCCTTGCGGAGACGGGCAAGAATTTCCCCTTTTCCGCGGATGGTGATGTATTTCGGCTCATAGTCATTCGCAATGTCAATGCCGAGCTGTGATTTTGGAAGATCGCGCACATGCCCGTTGCTTGCGTCTACGTTATAGCTGCTTCCGAGAAATTTTCTGATGGTCTTCACCTTTGCCGGTGACTCCACGATTACCAGGTTTGATGCCATTTCCGATGATTCCTTTCCTATAATTACTCTTTTTGAAAGTCAATTGAATGAGAATATACAACATTTTCTGAAATTAGGCAAGCATTTATGTTAGAATATGCCGTAAAGGAGATTCTTATGGCACTGGACGGAATTGTAATAGCGAACCTGGTTTCTGAACTGAAAAATGCACTGGAAGGCGGCCACATCGCCAAGATATCCATGCCCGAGAAAAACGAGCTTTTTCTCAATATAAAGAACAATGCCTCTGTCTTAAGGCTCCTGATCTCCTCCGATGCTTCCCTTCCGCTGATGTATCTCACGGAAACGAACCGGACCAGCCCTCTGATCGCACCCGGCTTCTGCATGCTTTTAAGGAAGCATATCGGTTCCGGAAAAATAACGGAGATCACACAGAACGGTCTTGAAAGGATCATACGCATCACGTCGGAACAGCTGAACGAGATGGGGGATCCCTGCCGCAAATTTCTCTATATCGAACTGATGGGGAAATATTCAAATATCATATTCACGGATGAAGACAATATCATACTGGACAGCATGAAGCATGTCCCCTCTTCCTTGAGTTCTCTCCGCGAAGTTCTGCCGGGGAGGACTTACTTTCTTCCGGAGAAGCTCTCAAGACTGAATCCGCTGACCATGAACGAAAGCGAATTCCGTTCCGCTCTTTCCGGACATCCGCAGAATGCGGAAGCACAGCCGGCCGTCCTTCTCGGGAAAGCGCTCGGGATGTCGCTTTCCGGAATTTCCCCTGTGGTATCCGAGGAAATCTGCCATCTCTCCGGAATGGATCCCCGCAGGGATGTTTCCTCGCTCACGGAACCGGAACTTTCCCACCTTTTCCATACCGTATCCGGGATCATGGATGATGTGAAAAGCAAACGTTTTTCCCCGCAGATGATCCTCCGGAACGAAGAGCCCGTTGAATTTTCCTCCATTCCGCTGACCTGCCTGTCCGGCACCGGATACACCATCCGCCATTATGATTCCGTAAGCCTTCTTCTTTCGGACTATTATTCGCAGAAGGACAATGCGGCTCGTATCCGCCAGAAAAGCGCCGATCTCCGGAAGCTCGTGACGAATATTCTGGAACGCAGCGAAAGAAAGTATGAACTGCAGGAAAAGCAGCTGAAGGATTCGGATAAAAAGGAAAAATTCCGGATATACGGTGATCTTCTCAACACCTACGGGTATGAACTCAAAGGCGGTGAAAAGGAACTGAAATGTAAAAATTTCTATGACGGAAACAGCGAGATCACTGTGCCGCTGGACGAACACCTGTCTGCGTCGCAGAATGCGAAACGCTATTACGACCGGTATGCAAAATTGAAAAGGACTGCCGAGGCTGTCGGGGAAGAAATCGAAAAGACCGTCTCCGAAATAACCCATTTAAACAGTATCATGACTTCTCTTGACCTTTCCTCCGAGGAAAGCGACTTGAACCAGATCCGGGAGGAGCTGTCCGCATACGGATATGTGAAGCACAGGCTGCCTGCCGGCAAAAAGAACCGCATTGTATCCAAGCCTCTCCATTTTGTTTCCGGCGACGGCTTTGACATTTATGTCGGCAAGAACAACTATCAGAACGAGGAACTGACCTTTAAGATCGCGACCGGAAATGACTGGTGGTTCCATGCCAAGGACATGCCGGGTTCCCATGTGATTGTGAAATCGGACGGCCGGGAACTTCCGGACAGCACTTTCGAGGAAGCCGCTTCTCTTGCCGCATGGTATTCACGGGGACAGAAAAGCGACAAGGTGGAAGTGGATTATATTCAGAAGAAGCATGTAAAGAAAACGGCAGGAGGCCCTCCGGGTTTCGTCATTTACCACACCAACTGGTCCATGATGGTAAAACCGAAGCAGGAAATCTGACCGGAACTGCGTGCTGAAGCTGCAGCAGCCTGTAACCTTATAATTAAAGTACCGGATTCGGAGCGCATAAACTCCGATTCCGGTACTTTTCATCTATCCTGACAGCCGTAAATTCACCGTTGCCTTAACTTAAATTTCTTTCAGCATCGTCTCATGGACGGCGCGGATGAAATCCTCCGTGTCAAGGACCGTCTTGTTCTCCAGTTTCGAGATCAGGGCAAGGTCTTTAGTCATCTTTCCGCTCTCGATCGTTTCAATCGTCGCCTTTTCCAGAACGGACGCAAACTTTACCAGATCTTCGATTCCGTCCAGTTCGCCCCTCTTTTTCAGGGCGCCGCTCCAGGCAAAAATGGTTGCCACGGAATTGGTCGAAGTCTTTTCCCCCTTCAGGTACTTGTAATAATGGCGCTGCACGGTACCGTGAGCCGCTTCGTATTCGAAATAGCCGCGCGGGCTTACCAGCACCGAAGTCATCATGGCCAGCGAACCGAAAGCGGAGGAAAGCATATCGCTCATAATGTCTCCGTCATAGTTCTTCATTGCCCATACAAACCCGCCCTCGGATTTCATGACACGTGCAAGAGCGTCATCGATCAGCGTGTAAAAGTACGTGATCCCGGCCGCTTCGAATTTCTTCCGGTATTCCTTTTCGAAAAGATCCGAAAAAATATCCTTGAACCGGTGATCGTACGTTTTTGAGATTGTGTCCTTTGAGGCAAACCAGAGGTCCTGCTTCACCGACAGAGCATATTCAAAGCAGCTGCGGGCAAAATCGGCAATGGAATCATCCAGGTTATGAACTCCCTGCACAATACCGGGGCCCTTGAACTCATGGATGAGCGCCTTTGTCTGCGTGCCGTCTTCTGCCGTAAAGACCAGTTCTGCCCTTCCCGGGCCGGGAATCCGCATTTCCGTATTCTTATAAATGTCCCCGTAGGCATGACGGGCGATCGTGATCGGTTTTTTCCAGTTGCTGACGCAGGGATCTATCCCTTTTACGATGATCGGCACACGGAAAACGGTTCCGCCGAGTATGGAACGAATGGTCCCGTTCGGGCTCTTCCACATTTCCTTCAGACCGTATTCGCTGACACGGGCCGCATTCGGCGTGATCGTGGCGCACTTTACGGCGACGCCGTATTTGATTGCCGCATAAGCGGAATCCTTTGTGACCTGATCATCCGTTTCATCCCTGTGTTTCAGCCCCAGATCGTAATACTCCGTTTTCAGATCCACATGCGGAAGGATCAGTTCATCCTTGATCATCTTCCATATGATGCGCGTCATCTCATCCCCGTCCATTTCGACAAGGGGTGTCTTCATCATGATCTTATTCATGCTTTTTCTCCGTGATGGCGGAAATACCGCCCATGTATAGCCTCAAGACCTCGGGAATCCTTACGCTTCCGTCCGCCTGCAGGTTGTTTTCCAGAAAGGCAATCAGCATCCTCGGCGGTGCCACGACCGTATTGTTCAGCGTATGGGCAAGATATTTGTTCCCGTCCGCACCTTTGATGCGGATCTTCAGTCTTCTTGCCTGCGCGTCTCCCAGGTTGGAACAGCTTCCGACTTCGAAATATTTTTTCTGTCTCGGGCTCCAGGCTTCCACGTCGCAGGACTTTACCTTCAGATCTGCCAAGTCGCCGGAACAGCATTCCAGCGTTCTTACGGGAATATCCATGGATCTGAAAAAGTCCACCGTATTCTTCCAGAGTCTGTTGTACCAGGTCATGGAATCCTCCGGTTTGCAGATCACGATCATTTCCTGTTTTTCAAACTGATGGATCCGGTATACGCCGCGCTCTTCTATTCCGTGCGCTCCCTTTTCCTTCCGGAAACAGGGGGAATAGGAAGTCAGAGTGAACGGCAGCTTTTCCTCATCATTCACGGTATCGATGAACTTCCCGATCATGGAATGTTCGCTCGTACCGATCAGATAGAGATCCTCCCCTTCGATCTTATACATCATGGCATCCATTTCCGGGAAGCTCATGACGCCGGTCACCACATCCGAATGGATCATGTAGGGCGGTATGCAGTAAGTAAATCCGCGGTCGATCATGAAATCGCGGCCGTAGGAAAGAACGGCCGAATGAAGTCTTGCGATATCCCCCATCAGATAATAGAAACCGTTTCCGGCAACCTTATGCGCACTGTCCAGATCAAGCCCGCCCAGCCTTTCCATGATATCCGTATGGAAGGGAATTTCAAAATCGGGCACCTTCGGCTCGCCGAAGCGCTCGATCTCCACATTCTCGGTGTCGTTTTTGCCGATGGGAACGGAAGGGTCTATGATCTGCGGGATCACCATCATGTCTTTTCTGACTTTTTCCGCAAGTTCGGTTTCCTTCGGTTCCAGTGCGGATAGTTTTGCATTGATATCAGACACCTGCTTTTTAACGGCTTCTGCCTCGTCCTTTTTACCCTGGCCCATCAGGGCGCCGATCTGTTTGCTGATCCTGTTCCGGTCTGCCCTTAATGTATCCGCTTCTGTCTGAATTTTTCTGGATTCCTCGTCCAGCCTGATCACTTCATCGACCAGCGGAAGCTTTTCATCCTGAAATTTTTTCCGTATATTCTCCTTTACGGCTTCCGGGTTTTCCCTGAGAAATCTGATGTCTATCATTATTATCCCCCTGCTTTTTTCTGCATTCAGGCAAATATTATACAACGAAAATACGGGACGGACAAGTTCAGTGAAGGATTGCCCCGAGGGCTCCGTAGGAAATGACGGCCATGATAAAGGTCGCGATCAGGATCCCGAGGAAGATGGAAAGAATGGCTTTGCCGAATTTCATTTCCATAAGGCTTGCCACAAGCGCACCTGTCCAGCCGCCCGTTCCCGGAAGCGGGACGCCGACAAACAGCATAAGGCCGACGAACTCTCCGTTGGAAATTCCTTTGGATTTGTTTATGGCCCGCTTTTCCATTTTTTCGATGAACGGTCTTGACCATTTGAACCGTTTGAGCCAGGCAAATATCTTTTTGATGAAGAGAAGAAGAAACGGAATGGGAAGCGCGTTCCCGACAATGCTGATCGGAATTGCCTTCCATATATTGAGATTAAGGAGAGATGCCACAAGAAGTCCTCCGCGGCATTCCAGTATGGGTATCATCGAAACAATGAATACAACTGCTTCCTTGGAAATTTTCTGTCCGAGCGTACCGGCAAACCAGCTTGCAAGACTGTTCATTCGTTTTATTCCCTTTTCCCGGTTCTGTCGGCTGTTTCCATGAGGATAATTCCGGCATTCCCGCTTTTTTCAAAATCGATCATTCCTTCCTCTGATATCAGCTCATTGCTGACCGTAAGAGAAGGGGACGTTGTTGCATCCATGGTAAAATCCTCCAGCGGATACCGGAAGCCCTGAAGGGACAGCCCGTTTATCCTGCCGCCAGCAGCAAAAAGAGAAATGTATTTCCCCCACTGTTCTTCCTTCGCCAGTCTGAAAGGTCCTTCGGGGATGCAGCGGATCCGGTTCTGTTCATCCAGAAGAACGACCGTCATTCCCTTAGTGGCATAATAATACGTAAGAAGGATATTGCAGAAAGCATGATCCGCTCTTCCTCCGAGTGCGCCGATCACCCATGCATTGCGGCACCCTTTCTGAAGCAGCATGTCCAGCGTGAATTCCAGGTCGGAAGCGTCCTTTACGGGATTGAGTTTCCTTACGGAAACCCTTTCGCAGTTTATATATTGCGAAAGAACGGACGGGTCCACCGTGTCAAAATCCCCCACAAGAAGATCAGGGCAGAAACCAGCTTCATCCAGAGCCGCAAGGCCGGCATCGGCCGCCGCAATAAAAGCGCCGGGATGTCCGTCCAGAATTCTCTTTGCGAATCCGGGCCCTGTTTCTCCTCCGGCTGCCACCACGGCATTCCGGATATCATGATTTCCGTTCATAGTCCCCTATCTCTTTCATAAGAACGGATACGTTTTCCTCTATGTCTCCGCTGAAAACCGCAGAACCTGCCACAATATTGTCCGCTCCCGCTTCCAGTACCGTTTTCAGCGTATCGGGGTTAATCCCGCCGTCTACCTGAATGGACAGGTTCGGATTGACCATGTCCGCCGTCTTCCGAAGTTTCTTTATTTTCTCCGTGCAGTAGGGAATGTATTTCTGTCCTCCGAAACCGGGATTCACCGACATGATCAGTACCATGTCCGTTTCTGGAAGGATTTCCTCCAGAACGGAAACCGGTGTTGCCGGATTTAAAGCCACCCCGGCCTTTTTTCCGGCATCGCGGATCAAACGCAGCGCCCTGTCAAGATGAATGCTTGCCTCCGCATGCACGGTGATGATGTCGGCGCCTGCCTTTATGAAGTCTTCTATCTTGCTTTCCGGCTCCGTGACCATCATATGGACATCGAGGATCATATCGCAGTTTTTCCGGATGGATTTCAGCACCGGAATGCCGAACGAAATATTCGGTACAAAGACACCGTCCATGACATCAAAATGGAGAGCTTTGATTCCCGATTTTTCAAGGATGCCGATCTGCTCTCCAAGTCTCGTGAAATCCGATGATAAAAGTGACGGTGAAAGAATGACCTTGTTCATGTATATCTTCTCCTTTCGGAATTTTCTTTCAGAAGCCTGATATAGCTTTCATAGCGGGATTTCGGAATTGTGCCTTCTTCCACCGCTTTTTTTACGGCGCAGCCGGGTTCCGACAGATGCCGGCATCCCGTAAATCTGCATTTTCCTTCCAGTTCAAGGATTTCGGGAAAGAACTCCCGCAGGGAATCCGCTGTAAAAAGTTCCGGCGTCACGGATGCAAAGCCGGGCGTATCGCACAGATAGGTATTCTCCCCGAGACAGAAAAACTCGGAATGTCTCGTTGTCTGTTTTCCTCGTTCTATTTTCCTGCTGATGCTTCCGGTAACCATGGAAGCTTCGGGGCAGAGCAGATTGGTCAGAGAAGATTTTCCGACGCCGGACGGTCCGGCAAGAACAACCGTTTTCCCCTGTATGAAATTTTTTAGTTCCTTTATACCTTCGCCGTTTACCGTACTGGTGAACAGGGCCCTGTAGCCTGCCCTGCGGTAGATCTTTTCATATTCTTCCAGAATATTCCCGGATGCGGGCGTCAGATCCGTCTTATTCCATACGATGACAGCCGGAACATTCCGCTGCATCATCGTGATCAGATACTGATCCAGCAGAAAAAGCCCGGGATCCGGTTTCCTGACCGAAAAAACGACCATGGCAAGATCCACGTTGCTGACGGCGGGACGGATCAGTTCATTCTTTCTCGGAAAAATATCCGTAATACTGGAATCGTTCTCCGCATTTTCCGGACATTCGATACTGACCCTGTCTCCCACGAGAGGCTTGATCTTTTCCCTGCGGAAAATCCCCTTTGCCCGGCAGGTATATATTTTTCCGTCGGACTCCACTTCATAGAACCCGCCGACTCCTTTTATTATGATTCCGTTCATCCGCTACTGCACCTTGAAGAACTGGACATCATAGCTCTTTAAGACCGAGTTGTCGTCTTCCTTGACGATTTCCACTACACCAGTGTCTATTCCATAAACACCCTCAATTGATTTGAACCTGACCGGAAGGATGGTATCCCCTGTCACGGTTCTCGGTTCCATGAGAACCTTATAAACTGCCTGTCCGTTTACCGTCTGTTTCAGACGGATCATGACCTTGAAGCTTGTCGTATTGGAGCCGGGTCCGATCAGATCGGAAAGTTTATAGGTATTGTCGATGGAAGCGATGTACTTGTATCCGCCGGAATCCTGGCCGATCGATTCCACCGTCTGCGATTCCTGCGTGCTCTGCGCGGGGCCGCTGCTCAGCGTATATCCGACCGTACTTCCTGCATCTGCTTCGGAGTCGGCTGCAATGTCCTGCGCCATGACCGTTCCCGCCGGTACGGTATTGCTGGGAGAAATCTTGGCTTTCCCCGGTACGAATCCGGCATCGGTCAGTTTTCCGATGGCAATTTCTTCCGTGACACCGGTTATGTTCGGCACTTTCTTCTTTTCGGTTTCCTTGCCCTTGCTGATTAAAAGAGTTACCACGGCGTTCTTTGCCGCCTTGTCCGGCGTAAAGCTGATCACCTTTCCCGTTTCGACCGTATCGCTGTATTCTTCCGTCATGTTCACGGTCAGCCCCTGTGCTTCCAGAGCCGTCTTGGCATCGTTCCCCGTCATAGTGGCTATTCCAAGCTTGCTCAGATCGATCTTGTTGCTTCCCAGGCTCACCGTCACGTTTACCTTGGAATATTTGGAGACAATTTTCCCCGCTTCGGGGTCCTGCGACATAACCAGTCCTTTGTCAAACTGATCAGAGTAGTTTCCGCCGGATACGACCATCTGAAGGCCTGCATCTTTCAGTTTCCCTTCCGCCTCATCCTGGCTTGAACCGATCACGTAGGGCATGTAGGTTTCCTTGTCCGTAATGCTGGAGGATTCCTGCGCGGTACTGCTGCTGTCCGAACTGGTTGCTCTCTCACCGATCATTCCGGAAACCTTGAGAAGCATGAAAAGAATTGCCGCAGCCGCCAGAATGGCAACCGTAATGCCGACGCCGGTAATGATGCTTCCCACCCGCGGCGACTTTTCTTCCTTTTCATCCGTCTTCGTTCCCTGTAACCTTCCGGGCTTTCTTTCTTTCCCGGCAACGGAGCGGATCGCATTCAGATCTTTTTTATCCATGACGATCGTGTCGCCGTCAAGCCCGCTCACGGCAGGCGCTCCGGCAAAGACCGGCGATTCGTCGGGACTGATAAGAGATTTTTTCAGATCGGTTATCACGTCCTGTATCTTCTGATACCGGTCCGCGGGATTCTTTTCCGTGCATTTTAAGATGATCTCTTCCGTGCTGACGGGAACATCCGGATTGTAGACGCTGGGCGGCGTCATGGTTTCCTCCAGATGGGCAAGCGCGACGGAGACCGTGTTATCGCCTTCAAACGGCAGCCTGCCGGTCACCATTTCATACATGGTAATGCCGAGAGAATAGATATCGCTTCTCTCGTCCGTCACAAGATTTTTTGCCTGTTCGGGGGAAATGTAATGAACGCTTCCGATCACCGTGGAATTAATGGTCTGGGACGACGCCGCTCTGGCTATCCCGAAGTCCGCCACTTTGACCTTGCCGTCATTTGACAGAATGATATTCTGGGGCTTGATGTCCCGGTGGATGATATGCCTTGCATGGGCTGCGCCTATCCCGGAAGCAACCTGAATGGCAATTCCCGTGGCTTCGTTGATATCAAGATGGCCCTTCTTTTCAATATAATTTTTCAGGGTGATCCCTTCGATCAGTTCCATCACGATGTAATGAACGTTCTCTTCATCCACGACATCATAGATGTTGACGATATTCGGATGGGAAAGCCCGGCTGCGGCCTGTGCCTCCATCTTGAATTTTCTGACGAAGGTTCCGTCGGAGCAGAATTCCTCCTTCAGCACCTTGATGGCAACGAAACGGTTCAGCGTATGGTCCTTTGCCTTGTAGACTTCGGACATTCCGCCTGCGCCGATCTGTTCTATTATCTCATAGCGGTTCTGGAGATAGGTACCGGGCCTCAGGATCATGATGCTTCCTCCCTTCCCGGAGAAGCAATCAGAATGACCGATATATTGTCCGTTCCGCCTTTTTCATTTGCATCGGAGATCAGTTTTTCCGCGGCATCCTTAAGACTTTCCGAACCGGAGATCACGCTGTCTATCTCCTCGTCCGAAAGCATATTGGTAAGACCGTCGGAACAGAGCATGACGACATCGCTCTTTTTCAGATGCATTTCAAAGATGTCGATATCAACGTTCATCCCTATTCCCACGGCACGGGTTATGATGTTCTTGTTGTTATTGTAAGCGGAACTCCCGCGTTTCATGCGGCCTGCATCGACCATTTCCTCCACAAAGGAATGGTCGCGCGTGATCTGCTGGAATTTATGGCCGGCCACATACAGCCTGCTGTCGCCGACATTGAAAACATAGAGAGTGCTTTTTTCGATAAAGGCAGCCACAAGAGTACTTCCCATTCCGGCAAGTTCCGGATTGGAAAGAGACTCCCTGTAAAGTTCCTCGTTGGCACTTTCTATGGCCTTCCTGAGTACGGCCACATGTTCTCCGGTTCCGCTTTTCCCGACGCGGTCGGCAATCTTTTCGATCAGGGTTCTGGAACAGTAATCCCCCGCCTGATGACCGCCCATTCCGTCGGCAAGAAGAAACAGATCCGGAAGCACACCGATCTTACCGGCTGACATGTAGACCATATCCTGATTCAGCCGGCGGACTTTCCCTTTGTCTGAGAGTGCTACAGCATTCAGCATAGAATAAAATTTCCCTTCATGACTCTTTGTAATGCCTGCGCAGCTGGCCGCAGGCGCCGTCTATGTCACGGCCCAATTCTCTTCTAATAGTAACATTTATTCCGTTCTTTTCAAGACAATCCCTGAAAATTCCGACTGCCCCGGGTGCGGATTCACGGAAATTTCTCTCCTCCACCGGATTGACCGGAATCAGATTTACAAGGCCGTGCATATGTTTTAAAAGGTGCGAAAGTTCCTCGGCATTCTCCCGGCTGTCGTTCACGCCCGAGACCAGACTGTATTCAAAAGTGACTCTCCGTCCGGTCTTTGTGAAGTAGGTACTGCAGGCGGAAAGGATTTCCTCGATGGTATACGAATTTGCAACCGGCATGAGTTCTTTCCTGATCTTGTCATTCGGTGCGTGCAGGGAAAGCGCAAGCGTGATCTGCAGGCCCTCTTCCGAAAGGCGGATCATGTTCGGCACAATCCCGCATGTGGAAACCGTGATGTTCCTTTGACTGATATTCAGTCCGTTTTCATCGCTGACCATATGGATGAAGCGGATGAGATTTTCATAATTGTCCATCGGTTCACCGGATCCCATGACAACAATGTTGGACACGCGTTCACCGATATCTTCTTCGATCCTGTAAATCTGATCCAGCATTTCTCCGGCCGTCAGGTTCCGAACAAGCCCGTCTATGGTGGAGGCGCAGAAACGGCATCCCATCCTGCACCCTACCTGGGAACTGATACAGACGCTGTTTCCGTGATGATACCGCATCATAACACTTTCAATCCTGTTCCCGTCCGGAAGTTCAAACAGATATTTGTGCGTATCATCCAGTTTTGAAATCTGCACCGTCACTTTTCTCAGCGGTGTCAGATAAAATTCTTCTTTCAGCTTTCCGCGAAGCTGTATGGAAAGATTCGTCATCGCGTCAAAGGACACTGCCTTTTTCCGGTGGACCCATTCATAGACCTGTCCCGCCCGGAAGGAAGGTTCGCCCCATTCCTTCAGAATATCGCCGGTTTCCTTAAGCGTCATTGCCCTTAATTCCCTCATGAAAGTTTCCTCCTGAAAGCAGAGATAAAGAATCCGTCGCAGGGATGTATGCCGGGAAGAAGCTGAAGGTAACCCTCTGCCAGCGTTTCCGCATGCGGAAGATGCGGCAGTATGCCCGTAAGATCAGTCGGTTCAAAATCACCGTGCGTATCCAGAAAACGTGACCGGTTCTTTTCATTCTCTTCAGGGTCAATGGTGCATGTTGAAAAAATCATTCTGCCGCCCGGTTTCACATAGCGGCATACGTTATTCAGGATTTCCTTCTGCTTCACGGAAAGAGAAATTAGCATATCAGGACTGACATGCATCTTGATATCCGGCTTGGATCCGATCATGCCCAGCCCCGAACACGGCAGATCAGCCAGAACGGCGTCCGCCTTTCCGCTCAGTTCTTCGCGGAACACGCAGGCATCCGATACTTCCGTACGGATATTTTTAAAACCCGACCTGCCAATATTTCCGTCAATGGCAGCCGTCTTTTCCGCGCTGACATCCATTGCCAGGATATCTCCGGTCCCGTTCATGATATCCGCGGCTTCCAGGCTTTTTCCTCCGGGAGACGCGCAGACGTCAAACACCGTTTCTCCTTCTTTTAAATCCGCCGCGATCACGGCAAGAACGGAGCTTAAATCCTGCACAGCGGCAGCGCCGCTTTTTAAAAGAGGCAGGTCAAAAAGACTGGTGAAACCTGAAACATACAGAATGTTATCGAGATACGGCGAATACGTGATCTCCGCCTGTTTCTCCGTTTCCCGGATCATTTCTTTTTTTGCTTCTTCGGAACTGAAAAAGGAGCGGTTCAGTCTGATGCAGACTTTCTGCGGCTCCAGAAAAGTCTTCAGAACGGTTTCCGCCGTTTCACGGGAACTCTCCGTGCACAGGAGCCTTACCATCCAGTCCGGCACGGAATAACGGAAACTCATGTCGCTGCTTTCCCGTATGGACTGTTTTATTTTTTCCCGGTCATGTGCCATATGCCTTGTCACGCCGTTTACAAAGCCGCTCAGTCCGTAAAGGCCGCGCTTTTTTGTAAGTTTTACCGCCTCATTGCAGACAGCCATATCCGGGATCTTATCCATATGGAGGATCTGACAGGCGGAAAGCCTCAGGATATTTCGGATGACAGGCTTCATCTTTGAAACGCGCACCGTGCTGTAGCGTTCAAGGATGCGGTCCGTCTGATCCATATATTCCAGTGTGCCGTGAAGAAGGCGCGTTAAAAAGGAACGGTCTCGGAAATCCATCCATCCGTACTTGGAAAGAGCCTCTCCGAGAACGACCTGAAGAAACCGGCCTTTTCCCTCGATCTCCGTCATACAGTCCAAAGCAATGCTTCTCGGGGAAACTTCAGTCACGGTCTCTTCTGCCTCCGAACAGGATAAACAGACGCAGCAGCTGAAGAAGGGCGGATGCCGCAGCAGCCACATAGGTCAGCGCGGCCGCACTCAGGACACTTCTTGCCTCTTCTTCCTCTTCCGGCGGCAGGATGCCGGTACTGTTTAACTGGACAAGCGCACGGTGGCTCGCGTTGTATTCCACAGGCAGCGTGATCAGCTGAAAAAGAACGGCAAGTGAAAACAGGAACACGCCGATCTCCATCACGCGGTACCCGAAGACGGAACCGCTCTGTGCAAGAATGAGCCCGATGATGATCATTGGCCAGCTGATCCCGGAACCGAAGGAAGCCACCGGTGCAAAAGCCGAACGCACTCTGAGCGGAAAATATCCGTTGTGGTCCTGGATGGCGTGACCGCATTCATGGGCGGCAACACCGAGAGCCGCCACGGAATCCGAATGGCAGATCACTTCCGAAAGGTTCACCGTCTTATCCGCCGGATTGTAATGGTCCGTGAGCTGCCCCGCTACCGGTTTTACCTGTACATCGTAGATCCCGTTGGCGGAAAGGATTCTTTTCGCCACTTCTTCGCCGGTCAGTCCCGAAGAACTTTTAATCTGTGAATACCTTGCAAAAGTGCTCTGCAGCTTTGCGGAAGCGATCATCGTTATAATGACGCCGATGATCACAAGAATATATGTCGCATCTCCAAAATACATATTGCCCTCCTGTGCTTTTAATGAGACGACAGTTCGGCTTTCCCGCTCAGAATATCCCCCTCTTTCATCCGGCAGCCTCTGAGGAAATCGGCAGCAGGCATTCTCTTTTTCCCTTCCGCCTGAACTTCATCAAGGGAAAGAATGCTGCCGGACCCCGCCTGTACCAGAATGATTTCCTTTTCTGCTTTCAGGACAGTCCCTGTTTTCACTCCGACATTATTTTTTCCGTTTTCCGGATGGCATTTCCATATCTTCAGCTGTCTTCCGTTCCAGAAGGTAAACGACCCGGGCCACGGGTCAAATGCCCTTACCTTTCTTTCGGTTTCCGCGGCATCCTTTTTCCAGTCGATCTCTCCCATTTCCTTTGTCAGCATAGAAGCATATCCGGTGGAAGAATCCCCCTGTTTTCTCGGAACGATGCTGCCGCTTTCCAGTCCCTTAAGCGTATCCAGTATGGCTTCGGCCCCCAGAACGGTAAGTTTGTCAAAAAGGGAGCCTCCCGTTTCCGTACTGCCGATCGGGATCTTATACTGTTTCAGGATATCGCCCGTATCCAGCCCTTCGTCCATTTTCATGGTCGTGATCCCGGTTTCTTTTTTACCGTCCAGGATGGCCCACTGGATGGGAGCTGCACCGCGATAATCCGGAAGAAGGGAAGCGTGGATGTTCACACAGCCCATAGGCGGAACGGCAAGGATTTCCGGCGGAAGAATTTTCCCGTATGCCGCAACAACGGCAATATCCGCCCCGTATGACTTTATTTTATGCCAGAGCTCCGGGTCTTTCATCTTCAACGGCTGCAGCACAGGAATATTGTGTTTTAATGCTTCCGCCTTGACCGGCGGAACGCTCATTTCATGCCCGCGTCCCTTCGGTTTGTCCGCTCTGGTCAGAACGCATGCGATCTCATGCCCCGCGCCGATCAGGGCGGTCAGGGGCGACACCGCAAAATCAGGCGTACCCATATAAATGATCTTCATGATTTCCGGTCTTCCGTTTCCGGTTCCTCTTCCGTTTCCGGTTCCTCTTCCGTTTTCTGTTCTTCTTTTTCCAGTTCCGAGTTGTCGATCAGTTCACCCTCAACGAGGTCCACGTACAGTTCCCCTTTCAGATGGTCCAGTTCATGGCAGATGCAGCGGGCCAGAAGGCCTTCCGCGTCGATCGTGTAAGGTTTCATGTTTTCATCCAGGGCTTCCGCGATCACATGCTCCGGGCGCTTTACCACGCCGGACTTTCCCGGGACGCTCAGGCATCCTTCATAGCCTGTCTGTTCGCCTTCTTCTTTCGTGATTTTGGGATTGATCAGCACATAAGGGTGCTCTTCTTCCACTTCAATCACCACAATCTGCTTTAAAACGCCGACCTGCGGTCCTGCGAGCCCCACTCCGGACGCTTCATGCAGAGTATCGAACATATCCGAGATCAGCTCTTTCACCCTCGGTGTCATTTCTCTGACCGGTTTTGCCGCTTTGGTCAGGATCGGATCCCCGATCGTCCTGATTTCTCTCAGTGCCATTGATGTTCCTCCGTCCATTCCCCTCAATCAGGGTTTCTGCTATGCAAAATCGTACAGTACGGATATTCCTTCCGGGCATCCTTCTCTGAATTCCTGTTCCGCCCGGTTTTTGATTCCTAACAGTATATCATAGGAAGCATGTTTTATGTAGATACATTTCCTGTAATAATCGTGTATTTTGTAGATACCGGCCCTTGCCGGACCAATGATCATGACTTCTTCCTTTTCTTTTACAATACTGCCGGCTGCTTTCCCGACGATCAGGAGATACCGCTCCGCAGCTCTCTGCAGCTTCTGCTCGTTCACGGAGGAAATCTGCACGGTCAGAATGTGCACCCTTGGCGGATAATTTCCGATCTCCCGGTAGGCTAGTTCGTTCCGGACGAAATCCCCGTAGTCCTGGGCAGCGGCATCCCGGATGGCGTAATGGTCCGGACGGTATGTCTGAATGACCACATCCCCGCCGCTTTTCCCTCTGCCGGCTCTTCCAGCCGCCTGCGTCAGAAGCTGAAAAGTCTTTTCCGCACTGTCAAAGGAACTGACATACAGCTCCGTGTCGGCCGCCACAATCCCGACCAGCGTTACATTCGCGATATCATGGCCTTTCACAACCATCTGCGTTCCGATCAGGATATCCGCCTTCCCGGAGGCAAATTCCGAAAGGATGTCATACCCGGCATCCTTTTTTGCGGTTGCGTCCGCATCCATCCGGAGGATGCGGGCATCGGGAAACATTTTCCCGGCAAGCTTTTCCAGTTTCTGCGTTCCTGTTCCGAATCCTGCAATATAAGGTGAGCCGCAGGTCGGACATTCCGACGGCATTGGGATTTCGTATCCGCAGTAATGACACCGGAGCATCCCGTCCGCATGAAGCGTCAGCGTGACATCGCAGTGCGGACATTTAACGGCATTACCGCAGGACCTGCAGGAAACGAAGTTGGAATAGCCCCTGCGGTTCATAAACAGGATGACCTGTTCTTTTCTGTCCAGTCTTTCACGGATCATTCTCTGAAGAAGACGGCTGAAGACCGACCGGTTTCCTTCCTTCAGCTCCGTCCGCATATCCACGACATGCGTTGCTGCCAGAGCCGCTCCCTTCACGGCACGCTGCGTCAGCGTAAGCATCGTATAAATTCCGTTCTTCGCTTTCAGGTAAGATTCAACGGAAGGCGTCGCACTTCCCAGAACCACGGATGCGCCGGTCTGCCTGGCGCGCTGCTCCGCAATTTCCCTCGTGTCGTAACGCGGCACGGTATCGTTCTTATAGGCGCTGTCATGCTCTTCATCCAGGATCACAAGACCCAGACGGGCAAAAGGCGCAAAGACAGCGGACCTGGGGCCCACCATGATATCGGCCTTTCCTTCCTGCACCTTTTTGAACTGCGCGTATTTTTCACCGGCGGAAAGTCTGGAATGAACAATGGCGACCCTGTCCCCGAAGGCACAGCAGAGTCTCGCAAGCGTCTGGTAAGTCATGGAAATTTCCGGGATGAGTAGGATAGCCTGCTTTTTTTCATTCAGGATTGTGCGGATCATTTCGATATAGACTTCCGTTTTGCCGCTTCCCGTAATTCCGTTCAGCAGATAGACCCTGTTTTTCCCGTCTTTGATATCATTCTGAAATATCCGGATTGCCTTCTCCTGTTCCGCATTCGGTTTTAATTCCGGATTTGAAAAAACGCCGGTTTTCTCCGGCAGTCCGTGCGTGCTTTCTTTTCTGCTCTTTACCTTTTTCTTTACGGGGAGCACCGTCATGAGAGCCTGATTCAGCATACACCCGTAATGGACATGCATCCAGAAAGCCAGCCGGATCAGATCCTGTACGGCAGGAAGCCCCTTTTCCGAAATGCCGGAAATTTCCTTGATCTTTTCCGGATCTATTCCGGTGCCGGGATCTGTCCTTACGGCGATCACGTATCCCTGCCTTCTGACATTGCCCGACCCGAACGGGACCATGACCGGATAGCCGGTCATGACCTTGTCCTTTAAGTCTTCCGGAACCGCATAGGTAAACGGCCGGTCCACGTTCTCATGTGTGATGTTGATGATGACATCCGCAAACAGTCTGTTATGCATGGCCTGTGAGTTTATCCGCGATGGAAGAAAGTTTCATGCTGTTGGAGCCTTTCAGAAGAACGGCATCCCCCGGTTTTATGTATTCCCGGATGTCTCTTTCCAGCGCCGCATGATCCTGAAATTCATGAATTTCAATTTCACCGGATCCCTTTCCGGCATCCCGGACTCCTTCCGCGATCTTCTCTGCGGATTTTCCCAATGTCAGAAGGATATCCGTCTTTTTCCCTTCCGCCAGATAAGTTCCCATCTCATAATGGAGCCTGTCCGTGTCCTGTCCCAGTTCCTTCATATCGGCAAGGACGGCAATCTTTCTGCCTTCCGGGGCAATATTGTTCAGAATATCGATCGCAGCCTTCATGGAAGAAGGGCTTGCGTTATAGGTGTCGTCGATTACGGTGTAGCCGGATACGTTGAATATCTGCTGCCTGTGGGCAAAACCCGTAAAACCGGAAAGCACTTCGGCAGCCGCTTCGGGATCCACGCCATAGGCATCCGCCACTGTCAGGGCCGCCATGGCATTCAGGACCTGATGTTCCCCGTATACATGCAGCGAAACATTGACGGTCTTATCGCCGATATGCGCATGGAACACGGCACAGCCGTTCACAAGACGGATATCGTCCGCCCAGTTTCCCTTTCCCGGTGTAGTTCCGTAATACACGACAGGATGGCCTTTTTCCGCAGTACAGTCGCGCAGCATGTCATCGTCGCCGTTTAAGAACAGCGTGCCGCCTTCCTCCATCCCGTCCTGGATTTTCATTTTTTCCGCCCGTATGTTTTCCCGGGAACCGAGCTGGCCTATGTGCGCCGTTCCGATATTGGTCACAAGGGCGCACGCCGGACGTACCATATGGCTTAATCGCGTCATCTCCCCGGGAAAGCTCATTCCCATTTCGATCACGCCGACCTGATCTTTTTCATCGATCTCCAGAAGCGTCAGCGGAACGCCGATCTGGCTGTTGTGATTTTCCTTTGTCCGGAACACACGGTATCCCGCAAAAAGCGCATACGCCACCATTTCCCGCGTGGTTGTTTTCCCCACGCTTCCCGTAACGCCGATCAGCGGGATATGGATCCTGTTCCTGTAGCAGACGGCAAGATCCTTTAATGCCTGCACTGTATCCTTTACGCGGATCACCGCCATTCCGTCCTGACCGGGAATATACCCGTTGTCGAAGCGGATATCCTCGGAAATAAAAGCGGCAACCGCTTCGTCCCTTTCCACGTCCGGCAGGAACCGGTGCGCGTCGGTGTTCTCGCCTATAACCGGTACGAAAAGGGTTTCCCCTCTGCAGATATCGCGGGAATCCGTGCTGACATGCGTCACCTTTCCGCCGTTGTCATTCAGCACGGTTCCGTGAACCGCTTCTGCGATCTCCGCAATCCCCATTGGCATCATGATGTAAGTTTTCCCCTTTTCCTCAGTTCTCCGATTGCTTCCTCTACGACCTCGCGGTCCAGAAAATGATGTCTTTCGCCGTTGATTTCCTGGTAGTCCTCGTGGCCTTTTCCGATCACCGCGATCATGTCTCCGGGCTTTGCGTTTTCAATGGCATAAAAGATCGCATCCCTGCGGTCCGGAATTTCGATATAGTTTCCCCCGGTTTTCTTCAGGCTTCCCGTGATATCCGCTATGATATCCTCTGTCTTTTCAAACCTGGAGTTGTCGGCGGTGACAATGGAAAGATCCGCCTTCTCCCCGCCTATCCTTCCCATGGAATAGCGCCTGTCCCTGGCACGGTTTCCGCCGCAGCCGAAAACAACGACCAGTCTTCCCGGCTTATACTGCCTTAAGGTATCCAGAAGGCTTTCCATGCTGACCGCATTGTGCGCATAATCGATCAGCACCTTGAAGCTGCCGGAATAGGCAATCTCCATTCTTCCGTTCACACGAATGTCCTTCAGTCCGTTCTTCAGGGTGTCTTCAGAAAGCCCGAGCATGTACCCGGCCGACAAAGCGGCAAGCGCATTATATGCATTGAATTCGCCGGGTATCCCGACCAGGCATTCCATGCTGTCTTTCGGCGTGCAGAAAAGAAACTTCAGCCCCACGAAAATGCCTTCCGAAATGCATTCGATATTTTCCATCCTGAAATCCGATTTTCCCTTCTCGGAAAAAGTACTGATCTCCGGACATCCGGCATTTTTAAGAACATAGTCCGCATGTTCATCGTCTGTATTGACAAGGCCTTTTCTGCACTGAAGGAAAATTCTGGTCTTGCAGTCGATATATTCCTGAAAATCTCTGTGTTCGTCCGGTCCGATATGATCCGGCGAAATATTCGTGAAAATGCCGATATCAAAGGTAATGGCATCCGTCCTGTGCAGTTTGATCCCCTGGCTGGATACCTCCATGACCATATAGCGGCATCCCCTCTTTACCATATCCGCAAAAGCTTCCTGCAGATCATAGGAACCCGGCGTGGTATTAAGAGTCGGCGTATGCGTATCCCCTATGAATATCCCGTTGGTGCCTATCATACCTGTCATTTTATTTTCATGCATGAGAAGCGAACGGATCATGTGCGTGGTTGTCGTTTTCCCTTTGGTCCCGGTCACGCCGATGCAGGTCATTTTCCGTGAAGGGAAATCAAACCATGCGGCAGACAGAAGCGCCAGCGCGCTCCGGCTGTCCTTTACCGAAATGACCGTTACGCCCTCCGGATATTCGCATTTCCGGCTTACAACTATGACCTTTGCTCCCTTTGCCGCAATCTCCGAAATAACGTCATGGGAGTCAAAACCGGCTCCCTTCTGACAGACAAAAAGACATCCCGGCTCAATTTTTCTGGAATCATAGCAAAGGGAAGACACATCCGAAGATGCGTCTCCCTTTATCAGTTCATATTCAAAACCTGCTGTCTCTGCTTTTCTGATCAGCTGCATATTTCCTCCGGTTAACGGATACGATTTTCAGAACAGGCCCGTGATCTGACCGTTTGCGTCCACATCGATATCATAGGCAGCCGGATGTTTGGGAAGCCCCGGCATGGTCATGATAGACCCCGTGACTGCGACAACAAATCCGGCGCCGGCGGAAACATAGGCTTCCCTGACATGAATGCTGAAATGTTCGGGTCTGCCGAGTTTTGCCGGATCATCCGAAAGAGAATACTGCGTTTTGGCCATGCAGACGGGAAGAGAGGAAAAGCCCAGTTCGGAAAGATGCTTCAGTTGCTTTTTCGCCGCATCGCTGAAATCGACCGAATCCGCTCCGTAAATTTCCGTTGCTATGGTCCTTATCTTTTCTTCCAGCGACAGCTCATCGCCGTAAAGGAAACGGCATGTTCCCTTCTGAGCGTCAAGAATCTCCACAATCTTTTTCGCAAGGGGAACACCGCCTTCCCCTCCCTTTGCCCATACATCGGAAATTTCAAATGCGCAGTTTCTGTCCTCGCAGTACTTCTTCACAAACTCCACTTCCCGTTGGGTATCCGCCGTAAAGGCATTCAGAGACACGATGACCGGAACGCCGAATTTTTTCATGTTCTCGATATGCTTGCCCAGATTTTCAATGCCCTTCGCAAGCGCATCCATGTTTTCCGTCTTCAGCATGTCCTTCGGAACGCCGCCGTTGTATTTCATGGCACGGACCGTAACGACCAGCACGGCTGCATCCGGTTTGAGACCGGATTCCCGGCATTTGATGTCAATGAATTTTTCCGCACCCAGGTCAGCACCGAATCCTGCCTCCGTGATCACGATATCCGCAATCTTCAGCGCCGTCTTTGTTGCCCGCACGCTGTTACAGCCGTGCGCGATATTGGCAAAGGGTCCGCCGTGGACAATGGCGCCTGTATGTTCCAGCGTCTGCACGAAATTCGGTTTGATGGCATCCTTTAAAAGAGCCGCCAAGCTGCCGACCGCCTTCAAGTCTCCCGCCGTTACGGGTTTCCCGTCCGTATTGTAGGCAACGATGATCTTGGAAAGCCTGTTCTTCAAGTCTTCCATGTTTTCCGAAAGGCACAGGATGGCCATGATCTCGGAAGCCACCGTAATGACAAAATGATCTTCTCTGACAAAGCCGTCGCCTTTGGAACCTAAGCCCACCACCACATTGCGGAGGACTCGGTCGTTCATATCCATGCATCTTTTCCAGAGGACCTGGCGGGTATCGATCTTAAGTTCGTTTCCCTGCTGGATGGAATTGTCGAGAAGCGCCGAAAGCAGATTGTTGGCACTGGTAACGGCATGGAAATCCCCGGTAAAATGCAGGTTAAGGTCTTCCATGGGAACTACCTGTGCATAGCCGCCTCCCGCAGCGCCGCCTTTTATCCCGAAGCATGGTCCGAGGGAAGGTTCCCTGAGGGCAATGATCGCTTTTTTCCCTATCTTCTCCATGGCTTCGCCAAGCCCTACCGTTGTCGTAGTCTTCCCTTCGCCCGCCGGCGTCGGGTTTACGGCTGTTACAAGAACCAGCTTTCCGTCCGGCCTGTCTTTGAGTTTATCCAGAAATTCTTCCGTGAACTTTGCCTTGTATTTTCCGTAAAGTTCAAGGTCATCCGGACCGATACCGTAACTCTGTGCGACATCCGTGATGGGTTTCATGGGAATGCTGTGTGCTATCTCGATATCTGTGTTCATGATAAACTCCTTTTCTTCGGCAGATCACATCTCTGAATTTTTCAACAGTATATCAAACTGCTCGGAATCCATCAGAATTTCACGGGGCTTTGTTCCCTGCTCTTCTCCCACCACGCCGGCATCGCAGAGCTGATCCATGATGCGTGCCGCACGGTTGAAGCCGATCTTGAACATCCTCTCCAGATTTCCGATGGAAGCCTTATCCTTTTCAATGATAAAATGTCCCGCCTGTGCAAACAGTTCGTCTCTCCCGGCAGTACCGCCAGACGGTCCCGCAAAACCTTCCTCCGGAATGCGGGCAATCTTATCCGCCGTTTCCGCGGTATAGGAAAGCGTGAATCCCTGCTTGCAGATATAATCGACAATCCGCTGTACTTCCTTGTCGGAAACAAAGGCACCCTGGATCCGCATGGGTTTGGGAGCGCCCTGCGGCGAAAACAGCATATCGCCCTTTCCCAGAAGCTTTTCCGCCCCTATACCGTCCAGAATGGTCCTGGAATCAATGCCCGACGCCACGGCAAAGGCAATCCTGGAAGGAATGTTCGCCTTGATCAGCCCGGTGATGACATTGACGCTCGGTCTCTGCGTTGCAATGACAAGGTGAATCCCGGCCGCTCTGGCAAGCTGTGCCAGCCGGCAGATGGCATCTTCCACTTCGCTCTGCGCCACCATCATAAGATCCGCAAGTTCGTCGATGATGATCACGATCTGCGGCATCTTCTGCGGCAGTTCTTCTTTGTTTACCGTCCTGCTTTCCTTGGCGGCGTCAATCCGGTCGTTGTATCCTCTCAGATCCCGCACGCCCGCATTCGCAAAATCCTTGTACCGCTTTGTCATTTCCGCGACCGCCCAGTTCAGCGCGCCGGCCGCTTTCTTGGGATCCGTCACGACCGGGATAAGCAGATGCGGTATCCCGTTGTAAACGGAAAGCTCCACGACCTTGGGATCAATCATCAGAAGCTGAACTTCTTCCGGCGTGTACTTGTAGAGCACGCTCATGATCAGCGTATTGATGCAGACGGATTTTCCGGATCCGGTCGCCCCGGCGATCAGAAGATGCGGCATCTTGGAAATATCGGTCACGACGATCTGACCGCCTATGTCCTTTCCGAGTGCGAAAGCGATCTTGTATTTGTTGTTCCGGAATTCATCGCTCTCCAGAAGTTCCCTTAAATAAACCATGTTGTTTTCCTTGTTGGGAACCTCAATGCCCACTGCGGACTTCCCCGGAATAGGTGCTTCAATCCGGATATCCGAAGCGGCAAGACTCAGCTTGATGTCGTCCGAAAGGGCAACAATACGGCTGACCTTCACGCCCTGTTCCGGATGCAGTTCATAGCGTGTGACCACAGGGCCGCAGCTGATATTTGTTACCGTGACGCCGACGCCGAAATTACGCAGCGTCTCCTGAAGTTTAACCGCCGTATCCCTGTATTCCCGGTCGGAAACCGGATGAGCGGCTTTTTTCGGACGTTCCATCAGATTAAGCGGCGGGAAGGTATAAGGCTTTCTGTGCTTTTCCTTCTCCTCAATGGTGGATTTCACTTCCCCGACATCAGTGGCTTTCTGAGCTTCCGTCATTTTGCGGTGAACGACTTCGGGGTCTTTTTCGCTTCGGATGATCTTTCCCATTGATGTGACTACCGTGCGTTCCCCGCCTTCGGCATCGATCGTCTGCTGATAATAGGCATCCGTTTCAGGATCTGGATAATCGCCCGTTTCCTGTTCGTACGGTTCTTCTTCGCGTTCGCCGGAATTTTTCAGGATCTCGTCCGCCTTTCTGCAGGCATCCGTTATGGACGGATCCTCTTCCGTATCAAACGGAACGGAATCCTCTTCATAGTCAGCCGGTTTCAGGATGGTTCCGTTAAAAGCGGATACAGGATTTTCCGCCCCGACTGCTTCTTCCGGCGTAACAAATTCCGCTTCCGGTTCCGGATTTGCCGTTTCCGGGTTCACAGTCTCAGGGGTTCCGCCTCCTTCTGCCGTATCCCCCGGCATGAAGTCAGTCCCCTGCGTATTTCCCGAAGAAGCATCCGCAGGCTGTGCAGCGGCACTTAAATCCGTCGAATCCAGATCCACGCCGGATACTTCCGCTTTCCGGTTTCTCTGGCGCTCCGCACGGATTTCCCTGTGCCTTTCGATATCTTCACGCGTATGCCGGTAAGCCTTTTCCCCGCCGGCCTTGATGGCGTTCACAAAGGATTTCTCCGTAACGCAGACCATGGAAATGATAAAAGTGACAAGCAGGATGATAAATGCACCGGCTTTTCCGATAATGGCACGGCAGGCTCCGGCAAGCATTCCGCCGATCAGGCCTCCTGCAGCCTGTTCCCTGTAAAAGGCAGCAAGGCTTCCGGCATCTTCAAGACTTTCCCCGAAAAACAGATGAATGATCCCCGCGATGGAAATAAACGCGATAAAAGCTGCCGGGATCTTCTTAAGGGCCGCCGGATTGTCGCGGTTGGACATCCGGAAAACGCCGGAAAGAAAAAGGACAACGGGAAACAGATATCCGAGTGCCCCGAAAAGGCCAAGCTGAAGTGCGCGGAGAAGTCCTCCCGCCACGCCGCAAAGCCCGAAATTACAGAGAAAAAGGAGGACAGACAGGGCAAAAAGTCCTATGATCACGGCTTCCGCCTTGAGTTTCTCCTGATTTTCTTCCCGCTCCGCTTCTTTCTTTCTGTTATCCGCTTTTGCGCCTTTTTTTGATGTGCTGCTGCGTGCCAATGTATGCTCCCCCGGTATCAGTCGTTTTTAAGCAAAAAATCACAGATACAGTATACATAAAAAGAACCCGGAATGCAAGATTCCGGGCCCTGAGCCGTTCTGTGTCTTTTATCTTTCCTTGATCGGCACATAATCATTAATTTCACCGATAAACTGCGTGGCAGGCCTCATGATCCTTCCGTCATACAGCTTGTTCTCGATATTATGGGCTACCCACCCCACAGTCCTGGCACATACGAACAGCGGCGTAAACAGATCCATCGGGATTCCCAGCATGTCATAGACGAAGCCACTGTAAAAATCCACGTTGTTGCTGATCGGATGTCCCTTTCTCTCTTCGATCATCTTCCTGCCTATGCTTTCGAAGCGCACATAAAATTCGTATTCCTTCAGGCGTCCCTTTTCATCGGCCACTTTTTTGCAGGTATCCCGCAGGAGCTCCGCTCTGGGATCGGAAAGCGTATAGACCGCATGACCGAACCCGTAAACCAGACCGCTCTTGTCAAAGAAATCCTTGTCCAGTATGCGGTTGATAATGTCCCTGATCTTATTTTCATCCTCCGTAAGGCCGATCTCCGTGATGACCGCTTTCATCATCTTGGCCACGCTGATATTGGCGCCGCCGTGTTTCGGCCCCTTGAGTGAACCGATGGACGCGGCTACGGAAGAATAAAGATCCGTTCCGGTGGAGCTTACCACAACGTTTGCAAACGTGGAGTTGTTGCCGCCGCCGTGATCCGCCTGGATCATCAGCATATTGTCCAGAAGCGTTGCCTCTTCCCGGGTAAATTTCTTGTCGGGCCGGAGCATATACAGGATATTTTCCGCAACGGAGTAATCCTCGCGCGGATAATGGATGATAAGGCTTTCGTGATTGAAATAATGGATCTTTGTCTCATAGGCGTAAATGGCGATCGCCGGAAGCTTTGCGGAAAGATTGATGCCCTTTAAAAGTGTCGTATAGGCATCCGTATCGTCCGCATCGTCATCATAGCTGTAAAGTGTCAGAATGGCATGCTGCATGCGGTTCATCAGGTTCTGGCTCGGCATGCGCAGCATGTTCATCTCCAGGAATTCCTCCGGGAGCGAATACAGCTTGCGGTAATACTTGATGAAATTGTCCAGCTCCTGCTTGTTCGGAAGAAAGCCGAACAGAAGAAGGAACATGACCTCCTCATAGCCGCTGACGGAATCGGAATTTGCATTCACGATATCCGTAAGACGATATCCGCGGTAGTACAGCCTTCCTTCGCAGTTCTGCTTCACGCCGTTTTTGTCACGCTCGTACCCTACGACATCTGATACCCGCGTAAGTCCTACGCAGACGCCCGTGCCGTCCTCGTTCCGGAGTCCCTTTTTGACGTTGTACTCCTTGAAAAGCCTGTTCGGGATATCCGTGAAATTCTGGCTTTTCCCGTATTCCTGTGCCAGAAAGTTGTTCATCATCAGGTTTTCCTCATTCATGGTTTTCACGCCTTTCTTTTATATTGAGCGATCAGTCACCGAGTACATTGCGTATGGTTGTCGGATGACGATAGTTCCAGGTGGAAATCTTGATTCCGGAACGGCGGCTTGCCGCCGCTACGATCTGTCCGTTCCCGATATAAATGCCGACGTGATTAATTCTTCCGCCGGAATTGGAATAAAACACCAGATCACCGGGCCGCATGTTATCCGATGAAACCTTGACGCCCATCCCCGCCTGATCTCCGGAATAATGCGGAAGACTTACGCCGTAATTTTCCAATATCCTCATGGTAAAACCGGAACAGTCGCATCCGTTTGTCAGGCTGGTTCCGCCCCATACATACGGATTGCCGAGGAACTGCAGCGCATAGTTCACAAGCTGCTGTCTCTTGGATGCCGCAATTTCCTCCGGGCTGAAGTGAATGGCTTCGTTCAGCGCATACCGGACATCCACATAGTCTGTCTTGACGAAAACGTCATTGTCCTCTTCCAGCTCGATCTTGACCCATCCGTCCTGCTGTTCCACGACCGGATATCTCGTCCCCTTGGAAAGCTGTGTCCAGATCTTGGAATCGTTGCTCGGTTCGCTTCGCGCGTTCAGGGCATCCGTTTGTACAATGGCCATCAGGCTTGCATTCTTTACCGCCTCGTCCTTGGCCTGCTGCCCCGTTGCAATGAACTGCGTGCTGACATATCCCGTGATATCGGCGGACTGGATCTTGAACCAGTCTCCGTCCTGTTCAAGAATATCGCAGCCGGCCTTGCTGGTCAGCTTGCCGATGATCTTGCCGTCTTCCTTCGGTTCTTCCCGGATGTTAAGATAACCGTCCACCTCGGATATCCCGAGGTTGTCATACATGTTCAGGACCATAGCCCTTAAGTCAAGCTTCCTGGCTTCGTTGATGGCATATTTGACGGTGACATAGTCCTTGTTCATCCATCCGTCGCGGACCTTTACCCATCCGTTGCGGTCCTCAAAGACAAGATATCTTTCATTTTTAAGCGCACTCCCCACAACATCCGCATTCGTATCGGGATTGTTCCGGATATTGAGTTTCTCCGTGTTGACGAACGCCCGCGGCAGAACCTGTGCCCTGGCATCCGCCCTGGCCGTGTCGCCGGTCAGCACATAATCCGGATGGACATATCCTTCAATCCCGCCGGATTCTATGTGCAGAAGTCCCGTTTTTGTCCTGTCCAGGATTTCGCAGGCGCTTCCGTCATAAAGCTTGCCGATGATGTCGGAATCCATGCTGTCGGTCTTATGGATGTTAAGATATCCATCCACTTTGACAAGGCCGAGATCCTTGTAGCTGCCTATGACCTCATCAATGACCTTTTCATGTTCCGCTTCCGCCGCAGACGCTTCGGATACCGTGGCTTCGGCGACATCCCCGTCGTCCGCCACGACTGCATGCGCTTCCGCTTCCTGCTGAACCTTCTGCTCACTGTTTTTATTGATCGACGAACGCACTATAAGTACGATCACAACCGTGAGGAGGATTCCCCCGAGGACCGCAAGCGCTGGCTTATAATATTTCCGTATTTTCCGCAGGATACGGTTCCTGTTTCTTGCGGAACGTGCTTTTTTCAGACTGTCTTTAAAATCGATCTTCTGATCCATCTAAACCTCAACCGGCCCATATCAGGGCAAATAACCTGTTCGGGTTATTTTACCACAGATTGGGCCGGGTATACATAATTTTATAAATTCTTAAAATTTTCCTTCTTCACGGAATATCATATCCGCGCATCCGGATATAATCTTTGATCAGTTCCGCCGCCTGATCAAGCGTAATATCCGTCGTATTCACGGGGCAGTCATAGTGTGTCATATCGGACCATTCATCCCCCGTGTAATATTTGTAATAATCCCTTCTTGTCTTGTCGATCTTCTGAATACGCGTCATCGCTTCCCTTGCATCCACGCTGTCCACTTCCATGACGCGTTTCATTTTTGTGGGCAGATCACAGTAAACAAACACACTGATAAAATCCGGGAATTCGCTGGAACGGAGCACGAAATCCGAACAGCGTCCGATCAGAATACAGGACTGCTGCACTGCCAGATTGCGTATGACCTCCGACTGAAAACGGAACAGGTTGTCCGGGCTTGTGATGTTTTCGTCTATGTTCGGCTTTCCGATCGAATTGTGGACTCCTCCTACGATCTTCTTCAGGATATTGTTGCCGGCCCTTTCATCATTCATGCGGAAATATTCTTCGCCGACAGCCGACTGTTCCGATGCCATCTTCAGGATGTCGTCATCATAATACGGTATCCCCAGCTGTGCGGAAAGCGTTTTTCCGGTGATCCGTCCTCCGCTTCCGTATTCCCGTTCAATCGTGATCACAAGTTTTTTATCCATTCGAATACCTCCTCATGCTTTTATTATAACATGATGCCGGACGGACGGCACATCTCCCCTTCCGTGTGCCGGAACGTCACCGGATTTCCAGATATTGCCGGATAGCGGGAAGCATTTCTTCCGTTACGCGCCTGCCTTCCCGATAAAGTGCCTCAAGTTTTTCAGGGTCTTGCTCCACCCGTTTTACCTGGACGGGCTTCTGCGGTCTTATGATGAAGATTTTCCCCTCTGTTTCCATTTTTTTCAGGTCGGAAAGCATGTTGTTGTAACGTTCCGGCCGCGTTTTGACTGCCACCAGAAATTCCGGAAGCGGTTTGAAATACCGCTCATACCCTTTGACCATCCATTTGCTGATCGGTTCTTTCCTGTAATCTTCCTCGCGGGTCAGTACGGCAATGACCTTGCAGTACCCCAGATCAAATGCCCTTTCATAGGCGATCGGAACGGAAACGCCTCCGTCCAGATATTTTTTCCCTTCCACGGTTATCATGCGGGAAAGCAAAGGCATGGATGCGCTTGCCTCAAGAGCGGCAACAATGGTCGGGCAGGTATCCTTGTCAAAATATTCCGCCTGTCCTGTCCGGCATCTGGTCGCCACGGTCTCGAATTTCTGCGGGCTTGCGAAAAAAGTCTTCCAGTCAAAAGGAAGGTATTCGCTGGAAAGTCTTCCGAAAAGAAATTCAAAATTGAAAATCTGCCTGTGCGTCATCAGATTCTTAAGGCTGATATAGCGCCGGTCATGCAGATAATCTATGTTTACATGTTTCGTCCGTCCGGGCTGGCGGCTGACATAGCTCATGCCGCACATGGACCCGGCACTGACGCCGTTCACATAGGATGTGTAGATATTGTTTTCCATGAGGACATCCAGTACGCCCGCAGTGAACAGTCCCCTTAAGGATCCGCCTTCCAGGCACAGCGCTGCGGGAATCATCTGATCTTTGGTAAGTTCTTTGCTTTCCTTCATTGTTTTTCAGGCCTTCTCTTTTTCCGTAATTCAGTTGCCGAACATGGAATTAATCGAATCTCCACTTAAGTTCATTGCGCTGCTCATGTCAATATACCATTTCATTTTTTCCCTGACCATGGGAACATCGCTTTCCTCCTGAACTTTACCGTCCTCATCCAGAAGCTGTACATGAAGCGTGCATTTGTTGCTGCCTTCGTTCGTTTTGCTCAGTACCTTGATCTGGATCTTCGGGAGATCAATGACTCCGAAGAGGTTGGATACAAGCTCTTCATCTATATCAATTCCGGCCATGCTGCCGATCTGTGTCGCGACACCCATTTCAAGGCCTATCATATTTCTTGTCTTGGAATCAAATGTGGCGATAAGCCCCTTGTAATCCTGACTGTTATATGCTTCCTCAAACTCCTGAATTGTTTTTTCCGGTGTGAAAACAAACTGTCTGGCGCCGAAAAATCCGGCAGCTGCTATCACGGCAACGATGATCAGGTTCCGGATAATATGTGCGCCTGCGTGAACCGCCACATGTGCCGCTACTGTTGCCGCTCCGGCTGTCGCAGCGGTTCCTGCCGCCGCTGCCGCTCCCGTGCCGTAAGCCGCTCCGGCTCCTGCATATGCCGCTCCTGCTCCCGCGTTGTATGCCGCTCCCGCATAGGAGGGAACTGCTCCCGCTCCCGTCAAGCCGGGATTCTGCGGTATATATCCCTGGGAAGGAACACTCTGATAAGGACTCGATCCGTACTGACCGTTCGGATACTGATACTGCGTATTCTGGAACTGACCGTTCGGATACTGCGCGTTCCGGAACTGGCCGTTCGGATACTGTGGGTTCTGGAACTGGCCGTTCGGGTACTGCGCGTTCTGAAACTGACCGTTCGTATACTGTGGGTTCTGGAACTGACCGTTCGTATACTGTGGGTTCTGGAACTGACCGCTCGGATATTGTGCGTTCTGGAACTGGCCGTTCGGATACTGGCTGCCGCTGAATCCGCCTCTCCCCAAAGTTCCGTTTGCCGCTCCGGAAGCCTGCATCGTTCCGGATGTCTGTGCGGTTCCTGCCGCCGTACCGGATGACAAGGCACCGGATGCCGCATGACCGGCTGCTCCCGAAAGTGCTCCTGCGATCGTGCCGGCAGCCTGTGCCGCCGTAACAGGAAGACGGGTGGAACCTGCGATCTGACGGAAAAGCCAGTAAAGGAAAGGAAGGAACGGAACACAGTAAAGCTTTGTTCCCTGTTTTTCCAGTGCTTCAACCTGCTTTTTGATATTTCCCCTTGCCAGGCTGAGCCTGCTTTTAATAGTTCCCTCCGAACATCCCATCACCTTTGCGATATCCGCCGTGGACATTCCCTCCAGGTAATACAGCGTCGTCGCAATTCTCTGCGGATCGGAAAGGGAATCTATCATTTCCCGTATGATCCTCTGTGTTTCCGAATAATCCACGTTTGCTTCCGGAGAAAAGGTATCTCCGGTGTCCTCGAATTCAAGCGTAGGATCGTTGTCGTCATCCGATGCCATGGCAGAAAAAAGGACCGGTTTTTTCTTTCTCAGTTCGTCACGGCATTTGTTGATAACGATCGTATCAAACCACGGCTGGAAGCCTGCCGGATTGCTGAGCAGATCAAGGCTTGAAAATGCCTTCACGTAGGAATCCTGCAGTACGTCTTCCGCCATGTCTTCGTCTTTTAACATATCGCGTGCAATATACAGTGCCTTCTTTGCCGTTGCATCGTACAGCACGGCAATGGCATTCTGATCATTTTTCCTGACGCCTTCCACAAGCAGCGCGAAGTCTGTCCCGTTTTGCCCTGCTGCTGCTTTTCCCGCTGCCGTCACCGGTGATGCCGCTTTGACCGATTTCCCGCAGTACGGGCAGAAAGATGATGAATCCGGAATCTTTTTACCGCAATTTGAACAATACATACCATTTTCCCCCTTATGAATATGAATATTTGCCGGAATATTTTCGGACAGATTTCACTGCATTATTTTAACATATTCAAATCCCGTTGTCGTGGATTCGCATGCTTTATTTCTCTTTTCCTCGTGTTTTTTCCCGCCTTACGGGTAATTCTCTTCGGTGTGACCCTGACCAGAATATGCATCATGATACAGACAGCCCTGTCTTTGTCCCATTTCTGCGCATCTGCCATCATGCGCATCCACTTTCTCATGTGCATCAGGTTTCCTCCTTCCTGCCAGCATAAAGCTCCCTCCCTTCCTCTTGCACTTCGTTTGAGGATTTCCGGTCGCTTTGCTCTGCAAAGCTCCCTCCCTTTCCATCTACTTCCAAAACGCACCGGATCGGCCTTCGGTTCAATTTTTCCGGAAAAATGCAAAAAAAGAGCCTGCCTCTTCGGCAGACCCTTCCTCAATCCGTTGTTTTCCCTTTATTCGTCCCAGCTGTGATATACGGCCTGCACATCATCGCTGTTTTCGAGCGCATCCAGGATATGCTGCATTTTTTCCTTGTCATCATCGCTCTTTAATTCCACATAGTTCTGCGGGATCATCGTGACATCCGCTTCCGCCATGGGAATTTTCTTCTGTTCCAGCGTTTCCCTTACCTTTGTGAAATCATCCGGTGCGGTAAGGATTTCATAGCTGTCCTCTTCCTCCGAAAAGTCTTCCGCTCCGGCATCCAGCGCCAGCATCATCAGGTCATCGGAGCTCATATCGCACTCTTCCTTGTCCACGATGATCTGTCCCTTGCGGTCGAACATATAGGAGACGCATCCCTGTGATCCCACGTTTCCGCCGTTCTTCGTGAATGCGGCACGGACATCCGCTGCCGTACGGTTCTTGTTGTCGGTCAGCGTTTCAACTATGATGGCGACGCCCGAAGGCCCGTACCCTTCATAGGTGTTCTGCTCATAGTTCACCGAATTCAGATCCCCGGCCGCCTTCTTGATCCCGCGGTCAATGGTGTCGTTCGGCACATTGTTCTGTTTTGCCTTCGCAATGATATCACGAAGCTTCGAGTTATTGGCCGGATCCGGTCCGCCTTCCTTGACGGCTACCGCGATCTCACGTCCGATAACAGTAAATACTTTTCCCTTGGCTGCATCGTTTCTCTCTTTTTTATGCTTGATATTTGCAAACTTTGAATGTCCTGACATATGAAAATGCTCCTTGCTGCTTTATCGTTTTTGTACCTGCCTTATGATAACACCCGGTTTTCGCTCCGTCAATCCGTTTCCTCAGGTTCCCCGGATTCTGCGGCTTTCAGGGCGCCTTCCGGCTTTTCCTCCCGGATTTTCCTTTTTTCCGTAATGCGCACGGTCCGGATGATCTTGTTCTGAACGTGTATGACCTTGAAAATAAAGCCGTGGCTTTCCGTCGTGAACTGTTCGCCGTCCGAAGGGATCCTGTCCAGTTTGGCGATCAGGAAACCGTTCAGAGTGTCAAAATCGTCATATTCCTGTTCGGTAAAACGGACGCCTATACCGTCGGTCAGGTCGTTTAACGGCGTAAGCCCCTTGACGATCCATGTCCCGTCCTTTAAAGACGTTATCATTTCTTCATCGTCGTCATATTCGTCCATGATGTTCCCGACGATCTCCTCCAGGATGTCCTCCATGGTCACGATGCCGGAAGTCTGGCCGTATTCGTCCACAACGATCTCCATGTGGATCTTTTCGGACTGCATCTCCCGAAACAGCGTGTCAAGGGCCCTGGTCTCCGGGATGAAATACGCCTTTCTCAGGAGCCCCGGGATTTCGGAAAGCTTCCGGTTCCGCCATTCCCCCTTATAGGACCAGGTAATGGCATCCTTTAAGTTAAGCGTTCCCGTGATATTGTCGATATTCGTTTTATAGACCGGATAACGGGAATTGCTCCCCTCCGTCAGCATGAAATCCACGGCTTCCTTCAGGAGCGTTTTTTCATTCATCGCGACAATGTTTTTCCGGTGCGTCATCACATCCGACGCCTGCTTGTCGTTCAGCTTGAATATATTTGTGATCATTTCCGCTTCGTCGGATTGCACCACGCCCTGCTCATGGCCTTCGTTGACCATGGACATGATGTCCTCTTCCGTTACGTTTTCTTCCTGCTTGTTTAAGTCGATACCGAAAATCTTGAGGATCAGCCAGGAAAGCGCGTGGACCGGCCATATCACCGGCTGCAGGATCGTCATGGCGCAATTCACCGGTCCGATCATCCTGTAAGCCCATTTTTCCGGTTTTCTTTCCGCCAGCTTTTTAGGCGCCACAATACCGAAACTGACCATCAGGATAAGCGCGATCAGATAAAAAAGGACAGTCGCCGGAACGGATTTCGCAAACTGACGGACTGTCATGCCGCCGCTCAAAAAGCCAAACAGGACCGCTATGATCTGAATGGTATTGATGAAGCGTCCCGGACGGTTTACGATTTTCAGGATTTTTCCGGCTTTTCTGCTGCCGGACTCCATGTCCTTTTCCAGTTCCTTCGTATTGACGTTCTGGATTGCCGCCCCGAAGCCGAAGAAAACGGCATCGGTCACGACAAACAGAATGTAAAGCAGAACCCACAGCAACGGGTACAATTCTTCCATAAACTAAGAGCTTTCTCCTTCCGGGCGCAAAGTCCGCCCTATCCCACAAAATCCTGATAAATGTCCATGAAATAGTCTTTTCTTCCCGTTATCTTGCCGTTCCGGTAATAAACGCGCGGTACCCTTTTTCCGATGTCGCAGGTAAATTCATACGGGAAACGGCCGCTGAGCCTTGAAAGATCCTCCACGTAGATGCAGTCCGCTCCGTCCTGACCGACCAGAGTCACTTCCTGCCCGATTTTGGCCGCCGGTATATCCGTGACGTCCACCATGAACTGGTCCATGCAGATACGCCCCAGAATGGGAGCTCTCTTTCCGTCGATCAGCACATATCCCTTTCCGGAAAGCGTACGCGGATATCCGTCGCCGTATCCGACCGGAATAGTGGCCACCCTGGTCGGCTTTTCCGCCGTAAAGATCCCGCCGTAGCTTACGCTGGTCCCTGCTTCGATCGTTTTCACATAGGTGATCTCGCTTTTTATTCCCATGACCGGTTTGATCTTAAGCTTGCTCCGGTCCGTTTCTTCGGACGGATAAAGACCGTAGAGGGTGATGCCGGCGCGTACCATGTCCAGGTCCGTCCCAAGGTTTTCCATGATGCCGGCGGAATTCGTGATATGGCGGATTTTCGGTTCCACGCCTTTCCCCTTAAGCATCCCGAGAAACTTTTTGAAAAGAGCGACCTGTTCCCTTGCGCAGGTCAGGTCCTTTTCATCCGCCCGGTACATATGCGTGAACACGCCTTCCATTTCCAGAAAAGGCAGATGCGCTATCTTTAAGGCAAGCTCCGCGCTTTCCTCGTCCGGTTTCATGCCTATCCTGCTCATGCCGGTATCCACCGCCAGGTGGACATAGGCATTCTTCCGCTGTACGGCAGCCGTGTCGCTCAGGGCCTGCGCCTGTTCCAGCGTAAAGATCGAGGGCCTTAAGTCAAAGGAAACCACATCGCCGTAATCGTCGCCCGGAACGGGACCCAGGATAAGAATGGGCTTTGTGATATGGTGCATTCTCAGGTTCACGCCCTCTTCCGCGGAAGCAACGCAGAAAAAGGAAACAAAGCTGTCTATTGCCTTGGCGATCGGAACGGCGCCGTGGCCGTAACCGTCCGTCTTCACGACACCGGCCATTTTAATGCCGGCCGGAATATTGTTGCGCATGGCATTCATGTTAAAGACTGCGGCATCCAGATCAATCGCCGCATATACCCTTTTATAAGGATTCATGATCGAAACATCTCCCTTTTGAATCAGCCTTTACGCATTACCGCAGGAATGGCTTCCGCAATATCTCTCGCCAGGATCCCGTGCTCGGAATAGCGCTTCTGCGCTTCACGCCCCGCAAGGCCGTGAAGGAAAGAGGCAAATGACGCCGCACCGCCCTGCTCATATCCAAGGCAGATCAGCCCTGCGATCATCCCCGTCAGGACGTCTCCGCTTCCCGCCTTGGAAAGCGCCGGCGTACCGGTCACTGTCTCATATATCTTTCCGTCGTTTGCGGCCGTCACAGACCTGTCCGATTTTAACAGGCACGTCACGCCGTAGGTATCCCTGTAATCGGCAGCCGAACGTACGGTATCCGCCTTGATCTCCGGTATGCTCTTTCCGGTCAGCCTTCCCATTTCCCCGACATGCGGCGTAATGATGATATTCTCCGTATAATAATTGGTAAGATAGGGAAATTCCGCGATCAGGTTGAGTGCGTCCGCATCGATCACAAGAGGAACATATGCGGAACTCAGAACCTCTTCCGTAATTCTTTTGGCATATTCCTCGCGGCCGAGCCCCGGCCCCAGGACGATCACGTCCGACCATTCCAGCATTTCGGAAAGGCGGTTTTTCCATTCTTCCTCACCCTCCGTGACTGCGGCGGGATCATAAACCGTTACAATGGCTTCCGGCAGCAGTGTCTGAAGGATCACCCGGTTTTCCTCCGGCGTAAGGATCCTCACCAGCCCGGCTCCCGTCCGGTAGGCGGAAAGTGCGGAAAGATAAGCCGCACCGCTCATCCCGCGGCTGCCCGCGACCAGAAGGACATGACCGTAATCTCCCTTGTTGGCATCCTTTTTTCTGTCAGGGATGGTCTTCAGATCGGAAAGTTCGTATCTTATGATGCCGTTCAGATTTTCCATGCGTCCTCCCTTCAGCCTTCCAGTACGGCAAACGCTATCACGGTGTCATCCGTATCGCTTACGGAAACGGAGATCCGCACGGCGTGCATTTCGTCAAAGATCCGTTTTGCGCCGCCGTAAAGGTTCACGTACGGTTTCCCCTGCCCGTCCCTCAGGACTTCTATATCCGCCGGGCCGAAGCCCCTGAATCCCGTCCCGAAACACTTCGCCACCGCTTCCTTAACCGTAAAACAGCCGGCAAAAAAAGAAACCTTCCCTTTGGCCTGCCTTTGCTCTTCTTCGGTAAAGGAACGGCCGGAAAAGGAAGGAATGCCCAGAGCCTTTTCCATCCTCGCGGTTTTCAGGATATCGGTGCCGACGCCTAATATCATTCTTCTTTTCCCTTTGCCGGTTTCTTTTCCTTTTCGACGCTGCGGCCAGCCTCATAGACACGGTAAGACAGCCTCATCAGGCTTTCGGACAGGTGTACGTTTTCGACGAAAATCTTTTCATGATCCGCGACCGGCAGATCCGTATGGGCAAAGTTCCAGAATGCTCTTATGCCGCATGCTTTCAGCCTTCCGAAGACTTCCATGGCCTGCGTCTTGGGAATGGTCAGCGTGGCAATCTGGATTTCATTCTTTTTCAGAAAATCCTCCAGTTCCGCAACATCCAGGATGGGAATGCCCTTGACGGTATTCCCGATCAGATCCGGGTTCACGTCAAACAAGGCCTTGATCACGAAACCGCGTTTCGCAAAATTGGCATAGTTGGCCAGCGCCTGTCCCAGCCTGCCCGCGCCGATGATGATGACGTTATGCTGCTGGTCTATTCCCAGAAGCTTTCCGATCTCGCTGTAGAGCGAACGCACGTTATAGCCGTAGCCCTGCTGGCCGAAGCCGCCGAAATTATTCAGATCCTGACGGATCTGGGAAGCCGTAACCTTCATCCTTTTTGCCAGGTCACGGGAAGAAATCCTTTCCGTCCCCTCTTCGATCAGTTCCCCGAGATACCTGTAATAACGGGGCAACCGTCCTATGACCGCCGCTGAAATTTTCTTTTCCTTTTCCGGTTTCTTTTCAGTTCCCTTTTCCAAGCCCTTTTCCTCCCTCGCCGGGTTTTTTCCGATGTTTTCCAAGTTTGTTAAGAATTCTACAGGATAGTATAGTGTTCTGTGAAACACTTGTCAATAATTCGCTTTTACAGTAAGATAGCAGCATGATTTTAAATATTGCACATATTTCAAAATCTTTCGGGGGCGATGCCGTCATTAAAGATGCATCGTTTTTTTTGAATGAACGCGAAAAGGCAGCAGTCGTTGGCTTAAACGGCGCGGGTAAAACGACCCTTCTCCGCATCATTTCCGGGGAAATGGCTCCCGACACAGGCAGCGTATCCCTTTCGCACGGGATCACGACCGGTTACCTGCATCAGAACAACGATGTGGACTCCGACCTTACGGTAAGGGAGGAACTGACCCGGGTCATACAGCCGGTCCTTGACCTTGAGGAAAAGCTGAATGTCCTGCGTGACCGGATGAAAACCGCTTCCGAAGAGGAACTGAAAAAATATTACGAAGAATACGACCGTTCTCTTGCCGAATACGAGCAGTGCGACGGCTATTCCGCAAGAAGCCGCGTAAACGGCATCCTGAACGGCTTAGGCTTTACCGAAGATGAAACGAAGCGGCGGATTTCGGAACTTTCCGGCGGGCAGCGGACCAGGGTTTTCCTGGGCAGGCTTCTTCTTGAAAAACCCGATCTCATCCTGCTGGACGAACCGACAAATCATCTGGACTTAAATAGCATCGAATGGCTCGAGTCCTATCTTTCTTCCTATACAGGCGCTGCTCTGATCGTTTCCCATGACCGTTATTTCCTGGACCGCATTGTCACGAAGGTCATTGACATAGACCGCGGGAACGTGGAAAGCTTCGGCGGCAACTATACCTTCTATGCCGAAAAAAAGGAACTGATCCGGAATGCCGCCCTGAAAGCCTACCTGAACCAGCAGCAGGAAATCCGGCATCAGGAAGAAGTCATTACCAAGCTGAAATCCTTCAACCGGGAAAAATCGATCAAACGGGCGGAAAGCCGCGAAAAGATGCTGGACAAAATCGACCGGCTGGAAAAACCGACCGAAGAAAAATCCGACATGGACCTGTTTTTCTCGCAGTCAGAAGAAAGCGGAAACGATGTCCTGAAAGCGGAGCATCTGTCAAAATCCTTTGACGGCGAAACGCTCTTTTCCGATCTCTCGTTTGAACTGAAACGCGGGGAGCATGTTGCCATTATCGGCGACAACGGAACCGGCAAGACCACCATACTGAAAATCCTGAACGGTCTTCTGGAACCGGATTCCGGAACGGTGACCTTAGGATCCCATGTCCTGACCGCCTATTTTGACCAGGAGCACCAGGTCCTCCATATGGAAAAGACTCTTTTTGAAGAACTTCAGGATACCTGGCCGGAATTAAACAACACACAGGTACGGAGCGTCCTTGCCGCATTTCTGTTCACCGGGGACGACGTTTTTAAAAATATCCGCGACCTTTCCGGCGGCGAACGCGGCAGGGTTTCCCTTGCAAAGCTTATGCTGAGCAAGGCCAATTTCCTTATCCTGGACGAACCGACGAACCATCTGGACATTGTCAGCAAGGAAGTCCTGGAAAATGCCATCCGGAGTTTCACCGGCACGGTGCTCTACGTTTCCCATGACCGGTATTTCATCAACCGCACCGCAACAAGGATCATGGATCTGACCGGTAAAAAGCTGCTGAACTATATCGGCAACTATGACTATTATCTGGAAAAGAAAAAGGATGTAGAGGCCTGCCATCTTCCCGGCAGGGAAAATACGGTTCAGCCTTCCGCGGAAAAGGAAAGCAGCGCAAAGGTTTCCTGGAAAACTTCCAAACAGCTTCAGGCCCTGGAAAGAAAGCACCGGAACGATCTTGAAAAATGCGAAAAGACCATCCACAGCCTTGAAGAAAATCTGAAAAAGATCGAAGCCGGATTCAGCCTCCCGGAAAATCAGCGGAACGCCGCAAAGCTGGAAGAACTTCAGAAGCAGAAGGAAGCCGCGGAAAAGGAGCTCTCCGTTCTTTACGACGAATGGGAATCCCTGGCTTCGGAAGGAGAAGGATAATGAACAGCGACCCTGAACTCAGAGAAGAACACACGGATGAACCCGCTCCGGAAAACCGGGAAGAAGCAAAGCGTCCCGCTTTTCATCGCGTCCTGGCGCTGATCGCCGCCATTCTCCTGTCCGGTCTTTTTATTGCTACCATTCTGGTTGCCGTATTTGTGAAAAACGATTCCGGCCGGACCCTTACGGCCTTAATCTATCTTGATGTTGTCCTTCCTGCCGTAATCTACGGATATGTGCTGATCACAAAACAGATCCGTAAAAAGTAGGCTCTTGACAAACCTGTCTCAAAAGTTTATGATGAGCGGCAATAAGAAAAACCGATGAGGAAGAGGAGTACTCTTTTAAACCTGATTACAGAGAGCTGCAGGCGGTGCGATTGCAGCATCGGGAAAAAGACGAATGGCCTTCCGAGGGAAATCCGGAAATGCCCCAGGCATAAATGGATTTACGGAAACTGCTACCGTTACCTTGCAGCATATATGTCTGTATATGAAAAAAGCGGACTTGCTGTCACAGAGAATATTATTTCTCCGTAAAGTCAATTTGAGTGGTACCGCGAAGTTGAAAAATTTCGTCTCAGAATAATCAATTATGATTGTTCCGGGACGTTTTTTTTGTTCACAAAAGAATAACCATGAGGAGGAATCAATATGAAAAAATCTTATATCAGTATGTTTCTTGCCGCAGTCACGGCAGTTACAATGCTCAGTGCGTGCGGTTCTGCACAGCCTGCAGGAACAACAGCAGCGGCAGGCTCTTCTGCCGCTTCATCTTCCGCCGAAGCCGGGAAAAGCGAGGGCTCTGATAAGAAGTACACGGTCGGGATTGCCGAGTTCGCGGAAGTAGCCTCTCTCGACAACTGCCGTCAGGGTTTCCTAAAGGGACTTGCCGACGAAGGAATTGAAGAAGGCAAAAACCTTACCGTCCTTTACGAAAACGCAAACGCGGACGGCAGCACCTGCACGCAGATCGCCAATGATTTCCTGACCAAGAAAGCCGACCTGATCTGTGCCATTGCAACACCCATGGCGCAGGCCGCCTATTCCGCAGCCAAGGACAAGACGCCGGTCATCTTCACCGCCGTTACGGATCCGGTTGCCGCGGAACTTGCCAAATCAGACAAAACGCCTGTAGGTGAGATCACCGGGACAAGCGACAAACTGCCGGTGGAAGCACAGCTTAAGATGATCAGGGAAATGCTTCCGAATGCCAAAAAGGTCGGGATCATCTATACGACAAGCGAAGTCAATTCCGTTTCCGCCATAGACGAGTATCAGAAGCTTGCTCCCGATTACGGATTTGAGATCGTACAAAGCGGCGTTGCGGCATCTTCCGATATTTCACAGGCTGCCGACAATATCCTGACCAAGGTTGACTGCATTACAATGCTGACCGACAATACGGTCGTTGCCTCTCTTCCCGTTGTCCTGAAAAAAGCAAACGACAAAAAAATCCCCGTGTTCGGCAGCGAAGTGGAACAGGTAAAGAACGGATGCCTTGCTTCGGAAGGACTTGAATACGTAGGGCTTGGCGAACAGACCGGAAAAATGGCCGCGCAGGTTTTAAAGGGCGAAAAGAAAGCAAGCGAAATCAATTTCGAGACCGTTAAGGATGCTTCCTTCTACGGCAATACCAAGGTCGCGGAAAATCTCGGGATCACCATCCCGGATGATCTGACCAAAAACGCAGCGCAGATGTTCGATTCCATCACGGAGAAATAATCATGGAAATCCTGATCGGAGTCCTCGAAGAAGGACTGATTTACGCCGTCATTGCTCTCGGCATTTACATCACATATAAAATACTGGATTTTCCGGATCTTTCCGTGGACGGAACCTTTCCCCTGGGAGGCGCGGTGACAGCCGCGCTTCTTTCCGTGAAAGTAATCCCCGTCCTTGCACTGCTTTTTTCCTTTATCTGCGGCGCACTGGCGGGTATTGTCACAGGTCTTATCCATGTGAAACTGAAAGTACGCGATCTTTTGTCCGGCATCATCACCATGACAGGACTTTATTCCGTAAACTTAAGAATAGCCGGAAAGGCAAATGTTCCGCTCTTTTCGAAGACAACCGTCTTCAGCGGGATCGGGACTATGCCCGTGCCGGAAGGCCTGAAACCGTTCATGACGGCGATCATCATACTCGTTATCGTACTGGTCAGTAAAATCCTTCTGGACGCCTATCTGAAGACACGGTCCGGCTATCTCCTCCGTGCCGTCGGTGACAACGAGTTACTGGTCACTTCCCTGGCCCGCGACAAGGGTATGGTGAAGATCATCGGCCTTGCCATCGCAAACGGATTTGCCTCTCTTGCCGGCAGCATCTACTGCCAGCAGAAACAGGTTTTTGATATCAATATGGGAACGGGCACCATGGTCATAGGTCTTGCGAGCGTGATCATCGGCATCAAACTGCTGGAAAAGGTACCCTTCGTAAAAACAACGACTGCCGTGATCATAGGTTCCATCATCTATAAAGCCTGCGTTTCCATTGCCATTGCCTTAGGCATGGCCGCCAGCGACTTAAAGCTGATCACCGCTCTCCTGTTCCTTGTCATTCTGATCTTCAGCATGGACAGGAAAAAAGGAAGCAGAAAGAAGGCACCGCAGCATGCTTGAACTGAAAAACATCTGTAAGAACTACAACCAGGGTACCGTAAACGAAATGTGCCTGTTCCGAGATTTCAATCTGAACATAGACAAAGGCGAATTTGTTTCCGTCGTCGGTTCCAACGGTTCCGGAAAAACTTCCATGCTCAACTTAATCTGCGGCAGCATCCCGCTGGATTCCGGCTCCATTTGCATCGGCGGAAAGGATATCTCGGACATGCCGGAATACAGACGCTCCCGCATTATCGGGCGTGTCTATCAGAATCCTGCAATGGGAACCTGCCCGGATATGACCATCCTGGAAAACATGTCCATGGCCGATACCAAGAACAAGTCCTTTAATTTAAAGCCCGGCACATCGAAGGAACGGATTTCCTGGTACAGAAGCATGCTTTCCGAACTCGGGCTCGGGCTAGAAGACAAAATGAACGTAAAGGTCGGCACTCTTTCCGGCGGCCAGCGGCAGGCCATGGCCCTGATCATGTCCACAATGACGCCGATCGAATTTCTGATCCTGGACGAACACACGGCGGCACTTGATCCTAAGACCGCGGAAATCATCATGCATCTTACGGATAAAATCGTAAAGGAAAAGAACCTGACCACGATCATGGTCACCCACAACCTCCGTTATGCGGTTGAATACGGAAATCGCCTGATCATGATGCATGAGGGAAAATGCATCATAGACAAAAAAGGCAAAGAAAAAGAGGACATCCGTATTGAGGATATCCTCGAAAAATTCAATGCCATTTCCATAGAAGTCGGAAATTGATTTTTTCCAGTGCCCTGTCCGTAAAAATATTTATCTGTTCAGAACCGCTCCGATGATCACACCGATATTCCCGATGATGCAGAGAATGAATCCCATGCCGATGGAGACTCCGCCGCCAAACATGGAAGACAGATCCATGATGCTCTGGAAATTGGATTTAAGCATCCCCAGCAGGATCACATCGATAACGCCTAATATGGCGCAGACAATGTTTCCCTTCCCCATAAGAGAAAGAATGAGAATGATGATCGGGAAAATCAGTATTGCAAAATAGATCGCGTACCTGGAACCGCCGACATCATTGCTAGACAGGAAACTGATTGCCTGCATGGTGGAAAAAGACTCTCCCATTGCCGTCATAAACGGCATGAACACCGCGATCAGCGCAACAATTGCCGCCACTACCATGATTAACTTACCCTTGCCTTGTGAATTACTCATAATTACCCCCTTGTTTGATACATTTTTTTATTTTTTTGAAACATAAAGCATCATTTTGATTGTCTGAAATACAATATCGTTTTCAGGCGAGCGGATGTCCGCAGTTATTGCAGAATCTGTCATCGGGATGACACACGGCACCGCACTGCGGGCAGCGTCTCTCTCCGGCATTCTGCACGTTCGGTATGTTCTGCTGCGGCTGCACGTTCTGTACTTGCTGCACGTTCTGCTGCGGCTGTACATTTTGCACAGGCTGCATGTTCTGCTGTTGTACATTCACGTTCTGCTGCGGCTGGGCAGTCCGGGATTTTTCAGCCGTCCTGTGGCAGATATTTCCGAGGCATACCCCGAATCCTATGACCGCCAGAACATGGGCGGCGGCATCCAGATACAGTCCAAGTCCGGGAACCGTACGCGTACCGGAACCCGAATAGGTAACATACATGTTGACAAAAAGCAGAAGAAGCAGCATAAAGTCCATGGTTGCCAGAACAACGCTTAGAACGCAGCTTCCTATCCGCGGCCGTATGGCCGTGATAATCATGATGACGGGAAATGCCAGAAGAACGTAGAACAGATAGCTCAGCCATTTTTCCGGTCCCGCACTGCCCTGAATGAAAAGACTGATCATCTCCATTCCGGTTTTGCTGACCGTGTTCTGGCTTCCGAATGTAAGAAAAAGCGATCCTATTGCCAGGGCCGAAGCCAGAAATGCAATAATGCTTCCTGCGTGATTTTTGATTTTCAACGGAAACGCCTCCTGTCTCACCTGTCCGGTTACGGACAACTCTATGCAGATATTATATTATCCAACATGTGAAATAGCAATCCTTCATGCCTCTTTTATCATGCAATACTGTTTCAGTCCCAGCTCCCGTTCCAGAATCCCGTAAGTCTTGAAGCCGTAGTGACGGTACATGGCTACGTTATCGGGATTGTGCGTTTCCAGCGAAACCATCATCTTATGCTCTTTCGCATAGGAAAGCGTTTCATGCATCAGAAGATCCGCAATTCCCTTATGATGCATTTTCGGATTCACGGCCAGATAGATGATATGGATCCTGGCTGTCTGGTTCAGCTGGTCCGCCCAGCTTTCATTCAGATAATCCTTCCCCTTGATGAAGTTGTTCAGTGTCTTCAGAGTGGGATCCTCTCTGATAATATATCTGTCCGTTTTCAGAAGGGACTGCATTTCCTGCATGTAATATTTCAGGGGATCATACGGTTCCGACTCGTCCGAAACGATCAGGGCGCCGTTTATCTCCGGTGAATCCGCAAAAATTTCGCAGTTCTGCAATGCTTCTTCCACATCACATTCCATAAGCTCCGGCAGAAGCTTTCCCCGTGTATTTTCATCCGGGATCAGCGTACGGTAAAGAAGATCTTCCCGGAAACATACCGTCAGAAGCTTACGGACTTTTTCTATGTCTTTCGAACCGACTCTGTATAATAGCTGGCTGTCCATATCAGTCTATCGTTCCCGAAGCCCTTCCCAGCAGCGCGCCGATTTTTATAAGTGCCTTGCTCATATACTCTATGTCGTCTTTCAGATATTTCAGTTCCACTGTCTTCAGTTTCCTGTAGAACTTTATTTCTTCCTTCAGCGAGCCGCCGAACTTTCTCCCGCTTCCCACCTGAACCAGCGCTTTCTTTTTCAGTCCGCTGACAGAGCGGTAAAGATTGGTATGTCTTAAGATCCTGCCTGCTCCCCATTTCAGCCTGTCCTCCGGCTGACGGATGGTATCCGTGAAATGCCGGAATACCTCTTCGGAAAAGAGAAATGCGTATCGGTTATTGTCAATGCGGTAGATCTTTTCCAGCGCCTTCAGGATGTCCCCGTCCTTCAGTGCCTTAATGGCCTTTTCGATTTCAAGGATGTTGTCCCGCACTCCTTCATGCGGAAACACCACGCTGTCGTCCCAGTTAAGCCTGACAAAAGCGTTCTGCGCTTTCAGATAGGCATCCAGGATTGCCTTGATGCGGGCAGCGCTCTTTTTCCTCATTATCCCGGCTTTTCTCTGCCTTCCCTGATCCAGAAGATTTCTGTAGGAAGCATTGACAGTCTGGATCTTTGCCTTCAGGACATCCGCCTGCTCGGTGACGCGGGCGATCGCCGTACGGAACGTGTTTAGATCCGCACCGGCAAGAGCAAAAAGCCTTTCATCCACCGATTCCGAAAGCCTGTTTAACAGAAGCGTGAAATCCACCGGCGGAAGCAGAAGCCGGTCAAATTCATAGACCAGTCTTCCGTAAAGTTCATGATGGAACCGGTAGACCGGTTCCTGATATCCTTTTTCATTGTCGAACTGACTGTGGTACTGCGTTTCCATGAAATGTCCGGAAGTAAAGTCATTCACCATGGAAGGAATCCCCGCGATGGAGAAAGAAAAATCATCCGACATCGTCTCAATGGGATACCTTACGCGGATTCCTTTCGGGAACACCTTTTCCGGCACTTCTATCTTTGTTATGAATTCCTTCAGGAAAGAAACATATTCGTAATTGGAACGGATGGCATCCTTCTTCGCATGGGCATGGGCCGGCAGTTCAAAATTGAAGTCGGCAATGACCTTGCCCTGCCATTCCGGGTGAACTGTGTGTACTTCCTCGAACGCTCCCGTGGACCAGTCATATTTGGAATCCGAAACACCCCACTCCTCCGCACAGAGTGCAATGAAAAGAATGGTATGTTCCGGTTTGTATCCGCTTTTTATGAATGCCCTCGCTATTCCGAGCAGCATTCCCACGGCCGCATTGTCATCCTGGAATCCGGTGAAATAGGAATCGTAATGCGCGGACAGGATAAGGAAGTGTTCCCTGTCCCTGCCCGGGATTTCTCCTACAATATTCGCCGATTCCCTGTTCTTCTTCACGGAAGAATCCGCGGAGAACAGCACGCTCATCCCCGGATTTTTCCGGATCCTCTTCTTCAGCTTCTTCGCATCCTTCCGTGAAAGCGAAAAAGCCGGTGCATCGGAAGGACCCGCTATGTCCTGTGCATTTAAGGACCTGTCGTCATATTCCCCGTAGCCGTACTGCTGGACTGCGAAAAGAGCCGCCGCTCCGTGGAGTTTTGCCTCATAGACCGGATAATTGATCCACCATTCATCGCGCTGGTTGATATCCACGATGACCAGTTTCCCTTTGACGTCCAGCCCCTCATATTCCGCAGCCGTTCCGTGACCTGCATAGACGATCCCGAATTTTTTGAATCCGTTCGTATGGAAATCCGTCTGGTATCCGCCCAGAATGCATTTTTTTGTCCTGCCGTTCCGGTCCGTATACTGAAGTTCTGCCTTTTTGAAGACCCAGGCGTCCACTTTCACCTTGTCCCGCGTCACCTTTTTCAGGCCGATCTTCTTCATTTCGTCATACAGCATGGCCCCGGCTTTCGTTTCCGCTTTGGAGCCGGAAGTGCGGTAGCCCAGGTCAGGGTTCGTCCTGAATTTTTCCATTCTTTTGGCAAGCGAATAGGAATATTCAATATCCGTATTCTTCAGGTATGACGAAAATTCATATGGCATGGTTATCCTCAGCGGTAAATGATGTCTTCCCGTCCCGGTCCGTTGCTGACCATTTTGACAGGTACTCCGATTTCCTTTTCAATGAACTCAATGTAATTTCTGCAGTTTTCCGGCAGATCCTCGTAATTCCTGATCCCGCGGATTTCGCATTTCCAGCCCGGCAGTTTTGTCCATACCGGTTTTGCCTTTTTAAGGAGCGATGTCGTCGGAAAGTCTCTCGTGACGCTTCCGTCGATTTCATAACCCGTGCAGACCGGAATCTCATCCAGATATCCGAGAACATCCAGCACCGTAAGAGCTGCTTCCGTAGCTCCCTGAATGCGGCATCCGTAGCGCGTTGCGACCGCATCGAACCATCCCATTCTTCTGGGCCGTCCCGTGGTTGCGCCGTATTCGCCGTGATCGCCGCCGCGGTTTCTCAGTTCCTCCGCCTCTTTTTCATCATGGATCTCGCTTACGAATTCGCCGGCGCCGACTGCGCTCGAATATGCCTTTACAACCGTAATGATATCCCTAATCTCATACGGCGGTATTCCGGCACCGACCGCTCCGAATGCTGCCAGAGTCGAAGAACTTGTCACCATGGGATAAATCCCGTGGTCCGGATCCTTCAGGGAACCGAGCTGGCCTTCCAGCAGGATTTCCTTGCCATGCTGCAGCGCATCGCTTAAGAAAGCACTGGTATCGCACATATACGGACGGATCATGTCGCGGTATTCGTGAAGTGTCTGCATCAGTTCCTCCGGTTTCAGTTCCGGCTGGTGATACAGATATTTGAAAAGCACGTTTTTCAGGGCACAGACCTTTTCTACCTTTTCCTTCAGGATGTCGTCGTCAAAAAGTTCGTTTACCTGAAAACCGATCTTGGCATATTTGTCGGAATAAAAAGGCGCAATGCCTGACTTGGTGGAACCGTATGCCTTTCCGGCCAGTCTTGCCTCCTCATAGGTATCCTGCAGAATATGATAGGGCATCATAACCTGTGCCCTGTCGGAAACCTTTATCCTGGGGGTGGGTACGCCCTTATCCGTAATTGACTGGATCTCACGGATCAGATACGGAATGTTCAGTGCCACGCCGTTTCCGATCACGCTTGTGATATGCGAATAAAACACGCCCGACGGAAGAAGATGCAGCGCAAATTTTCCGTAATTGTTTATGATTGTATGACCAGCGTTTGCGCCTCCCTGGAAACGGACGACAATGTCCGCCTTCTGCGCAAGCATATCCGTGATCTTTCCTTTTCCCTCATCGCCCCAGTTTGCTCCTACAATTGCTTTTACCGGCATAATATTCTCCTCTCTTCTGTTTCCCGGATTTTCCCGGATCCGTCATACATTGATTTCCGATTTTTTTCCGAGCACATCCCGGTGTTTCTCCAGCACCGGTCTTATCTTCTCTTTTAAGAAGGTGTTCACCTGCTCCTCGCTGCATCCGGTATACCGTTTCGGGTCCATTGCCCTTGCGATATCCTCCCTGGTCAGTCCGAAAGCAGGATCTTCAGCAATTCTCAGAAGAAGATCGTTGTCTTTTCCCTCTTCCTTGATCCGCTTCCCGGCTTCCATGGACATTCTGCGGATTTTTTCGTGCAGCTCCTGTCTGTCTCCGCCCGCCTTGACCGCATCCATCAGAATATTTTCCGTTGCCATGAAGGGAAGTTCCGCCATCAGGTGTTTTTCTATGACCTTCGGATAAACGACAAGTCCGTCCACGACATTCATGTAAAGTCTCAATATCCCGTCCGTTGCGAGAAACGCTTCCGGTACGGACAGCCGCTTGTTGGCGGAATCGTCCAGAGTCCTTTCCAGCCACTGCGTGCTTTCCGCGATCATCGGGTTGGTGCAGTCGCTGATCACATAATTGGAAAGACCCGCTATCCTTTCGCACCTCATGGGGTTTCTCTTGTAGGCCATGGCCGAAGAACCGATCTGCGATTTTTCAAACGGCTCCTCGATTTCCTTCATGTGCTGAAGAAGCCGGATATCGTTTGAAAATTTATGGGCGCTCTGCGCAATCCCACAGAGGACATTCAGCACTCTGGTATCCGTTTTACGGGAATAGGTCTGTCCCGACACGGGCACCGTTGCGGAAAAGCCCATTTTGGAAGCGATCAGGGGATCGATCTTTTTCACCTTTTCCATATCCCCGCTGAAAAGTTCCAGAAAGCTTGCCTGCGTCCCAGTGGTCCCCTTGCTTCCCAGAAGCTCCAGGGTATCCAGCGTGTAGTTCAGATCATTATAATCCGTCAGAAGATCGTTCAGCCAGAGCGTTGCCCGCTTTCCCACCGTGGTGGGCTGTGCCGGCTGAAAATGCGTGAAGGCGAGGGCCGGCAGTGCCTTATACTGATCGGCAAATGAAGCCAGCTTTTCCATGACATTTAAGAGTTCGTCGCGGATAAGCTTAAGTGCCTCGCTCATCAGGATGATGTCCGTGTTGTCCCCTACATAGCAGCTGGTGGCTCCGAGATGAATAATGCCCCTGGCCGACGGGCACTGTACCCCGTAGGCATAAACATGACTCATGACGTCATGCCGCACTTCTTTTTCCCGTTCCTCAGCCACCTCGTAATTGATGTCGTCCTCGTGCGCCTTCATCTCCGCGATCTGCTTGTCCGTGATGTCAAGGCCGAGTTCCTTTTCCGTCTCCGCAAGAGCGACCCAGAGTTTTCTCCACGTGCGGAACTTTTTCTCCGGTGAAAAAATATACTGCATTTCCCTGCCGGAATACCTCTCGGAGAGAGGACTTGTATATCTGGTATAGTCTTTTTCCATTCTGCTGCCTCGTTTTTTCCTGCTTCTTTTACCGGTAACCGTACTCTCTTGACACTAAAAGAAGGAAGCGTTGCTTCCTTCTGTTATTTTGTCGGCAGTTCTTATTCCCCGGTCCTCTTCAGGACCTCCCTGTAGGCATCGGCTACATTACCGAGATTCCTGCGGAAACGGTCCCGGTCCAGCTTCTCATGGGTCTGTTTGTCCCAGAGTCTGCAGGTATCCGGCGATATCTCGTCAATCAGGATAATGTCTCCCTTGCTTCTTCCGAATTCAAGCTTGAAATCTATGATATCCATTCCGATGCGGGAAAAGTAGTCTTTCAGAAAAGTGTTGATCTTCAGGGCTGATTTAACAATCCTGTCGATTTCCTCTTCCGTGGCGAGCTCCAGGGCCAGTACATAATACCCGTTGATTAAGGGATTCCCGAGCTGCCTGCTTTTCAGGTTCAGTTCCACAACCGGCGTTTTCAGCTGCGTACCTTCATTAATCTTTACCGCTTCCTGAAAACGGCCCGCACTGTAATTTCTCACGATCACGTGAAGCGGTATGACCTCAGCTTTCCTGACGGCCGTTTCCGTTTCTCCGGTCTCCTCGATAAAATCCGTAGGTATCCCGCGGTTCTCCAGGTATTTGAATATCCTTGCGGATATCCGGTTGCATGCGGCACCTTTACCGGCAACGGATTCCTTGCGTGCGCCGTTGTCTGCCGTTATCGTATCCTGAAAGGACATGATCAGAATATCCGGATTTTCCGTCCCGAATATCCTTTTTGTACTTCCCTCGTAAAGCAGTCCCTGTTTCTCCATGAATGCTTCCGTATTCCTCCTGCTTCCAGTAAAACCCGGGGTCAAGTATATCTTATGTCTCCCTGCTTTGCAATGCTTAACCGGCGGAAATCACATCCGACATCGTGTAGAACCCGGCCGGTTTCCCTGCCAGGAATTTCGCGGCTGCCAGAGCTCCCTTTGCAAATATCCGGCGTGAATACGCCGTATGGGACAAAGTGATCACTTCGTCATCCCCCGCAAAGATCAGATCGTGGTCTCCCACGATAGAGCCTGCCCTGACGGAAGATATTCCGATTTCTTCCGGATTTCTTGCCTCATGGCGTCCGGACCGGTCATAAACATAATGATATCTGCTGCCGCAGGCGCGGTTAACGGAATCCGCAATTTCGATTGCGGTGCCGCTCGGCGCGTCCAGCTTTCTGTGATGATGCTTTTCGACAATCTCCACGTCAAATCCGGCGTCCGTGAGCGTTTTTGCTGCTTCCGCTGCAAGCTTCAGAATAAGATTGATCCCGAGCGACATGTTGGCGCTTCTCAAGACAGCCGTTTCTTCTGCCGTCTTCTTTAGCCGGGAGATCTGGGATTCGTTCAGTCCCGTTGTACAGACAACCGCCGGGATTTTTCTTTCCGCGGCAAAAGAAAGAACACCGTCCACTGCCGAAGCCGTGGAAAAGTCCACAATGACATCGGCGGGAATGCCTTCGCACTCCTTCAGGGTTTTAAAAACCGGATAATCATAATTTTTCAGGCCGGAAAGGTCAACGCCGCAGCAGACGGAGAGGTCTTTATCCTCCGCCGCCATCTCGCTGATTACCTTTCCCATGGCTCCGTTACAGCCGTGCAGCAGTATTCTGATCACAGGATTCCGTACTCCTTCATGGATTCTTCCAATGCCTTTTTATGTTCGTCTTCCATTTCCGTAAGCGGGGAACGGAGAGAACCGACTTCCTTGCCCATCATGTTAAGGGCAGCCTTGACGGGGATGGGATTCACTTCTACGAACAGCTGACGGATCAGCTCCGCCGCATCCGTCTGCATAGCGGCAGCTTTCTTCACGTCGCCGTCAAGCATGGCTCTGCACATCTCATGCGTCTGTGCGGGTGCCACGTTTGCAAGGACCGAGATCACGCCTTTTCCGCCGAGTGCCATGATCGGCACGATCTGATCGTCGTTCCCCGAGTACATGTCAAATTCGGTACCCCGGAGCAGATAAAACGTCCTCAGGATATTGGTGAAATTTCCGCTGGCTTCCTTCACGCCTAAGATATTCTTCACGTTGCGGACCAGTTCGTTAATGGTCTCCGGCTGGATCGTGACACCGGTCCTGCTGGGTACGTTGTAAAGGATAGCAGGAATATGGATGGAGTCCGCAATGGCCGTATAGTGATGGATAAGGCCTTTCTGCGTGGCCTTGTTGTAATAAGGCGTTACCAGAAGAACGCCGTCCGCTCCTCTTTTCTCCGCTTCGACGGAAAGGTAAATTGCCGTTGCCGTGCTGTTGCTGCCGGTTCCCGCAATAACGGGGATCCTTTTATTTACCGTTTCACAGGTATAGCGGATGACTTCCAGATGTTCTTCTTCGGAAAGTGTGGAAGCTTCGCCGGAAGTTCCGCAGGAAATAATGGCATCCGTGCCGCCTTCAATCTGAAATTCGATCAGTTCCTTCAGACTGTCATAATTAACGCTTCCGTCTTTGTTCATCGGTGTTGCAAGAGCAACGCCTGATCCTTCAAAAAGTGACATGACGACCTCCTTTTTCCGTTCCGTATCAGTGATTTACCTTGAGATTTTCAATGCTGGAGATAATATCGACATAAGGCCTGAGCTCTTCCTGGAATACTTTTCCCGTAAGGATCATGTCCATATCGTCCGGTTTCTGCCGGATCAGGCCGATCAGATCGTCCACCGTCAGGATTTTACGGTCCGTCAGCCCAAGGATCTCATCCAGGATGATCATACCGCAACCGTCCGTCGCAATGACCTTTTTGGCAAAATTGATGGCATTTTTTATATTGATCAGCTCTTCCTTTTTCTGTTCCTCGGGAAGATCCTCATAGTTACCTTCGTTCTTTTCAAAACGGAATACCTTCATCTCCGGTTCCAGGCGTTTCAGGACATTCATGACATCCGGCCCGCCCTTTCCCTTCAGAAACTGTACCATGATGACCGTTTTCTCTTCTGCGACTGCTGTCAGACCCTTGCCGATTGCCGCTGTTGTCTTGCCGGTTCCGGGGCCGCAGAGTACCATAACTTTACCTTTTGTCGGTTCCATGCTTATAAAGGCTTCCCTTCTGTTCTTTCAAAATCCCTTATATGTTGTTTTCCCGTACCATAGTTCGCATATCGTAACATATCCACTGGAATTTTGCAAGAAAGCCGGGCTTCCGTGGCTGTGTTATACCTTCTTCACCACAGTGCCGTCCTGTTTGTATATGGACCCGGAAGGAACGCAGCCCCGTACGCTTGAAAGCGGATAAATGTTCGTATGGCTTCCTATTACGGATCCTGGATTCAGGACGCTTCCGCAGCCCACTTCCACTTCGTTTCCCAGGATGGCACCGAATTTCTTCAATCCGGTTTCAATGTTATCCTCTCCCAGATGTACCACGACCAGCTTTTTGTCACTCTTTACATTGCTGGTCAGCGATGCAGCCCCCATATGGCTCTTAAAGCCTAAAACGGAGTCCCCTATATAGTTGTAGTGCGGGGTCTGGACATTATCGAAAAGAATGCTGTTCTTGAATTCGCATGAATTCCCGGCAACGGCATTTTTCCCGATCAGGACATTTCCGCGGAAAAAGGCGCACTGACGGACTTCCGCCCCCTCACAGATGATCAGCGGGCCCTTCATGCTGACCGTCGGCGGGATCACGACGGATTTATGGATCCAGATATTGTCCCCGATCTTTTGGTATTCCTCTTCCGGCAGTTTTTTCCCGGTCTCTTCCAGAAATTTCCCGATCTCGGGAAGGACTTCCCACGGATAGGTGAATTTTTCAAAGAGAGTATCCGCCATGGTATGGGATAGATCCAGAAGTGCTCTGATCGTGATTTCTTCTCTGTTCATTTCTTTTTTGTCCCTTCCGTCTTTTTTCTTCTGTAAACAGTTCTGCTCCGCACAGGGGTTACCGGCTTGTAGAATGCCTTTGCCTTTTCAAATGCCGCCTTCAGAAGATATCCGTTGGCCGCGGACTTTACCTGATTTGTCCGGCGGGATACGAAATCTTCCAGCTTGTTCATATACTCATCCGATGTGATCGTTCCGCCGGCAACATAGTTCAGCCCTTTTTCCCAGCTTGCGGTCAGTTCAGGGTTTAAAAGAGGCCGTATGGAGGCCTCCACCGCTTCATAGACCATTTCACCGAGAAGCGTGGGGGAAATGACCTGTGTTTTCCGGCTCAGGTCAAGATAAAGGTTGTTGACCAGTTTTTTCAGGATTTCCGCGCGCGTGGCGCTGGTCCCTATGCCGCAGCTTTTGATCTGGCTTCTCAGCTCGTCATCCTCGATCAGCTGACCCGCGTTTTCCATGGCCAGGATCATGGAACCGGACGTGTACCGTTTTGGCGGCGAGGTTTCGCCTTCCTTAACGGAAAAACCCGTGACGGAAAGCCGGTTTCCCTTTTTCAGGCCTGCCATCATGGCAAGAAATGCCGGATTGTCCGTTCCCGGGCTGTCCGTTCCGGGATCGTATGTTTCCTCTTCTCTGCCGCTTTGTCCGCTGCCGGACTGCTCCGCCTTCCGGACCGGCACCACCTTCTGATAGCCTTCTTCCGTGCAAATCCTAAAGCCCGTGAAGAAGTGTTCGGTCCCGACCAGAAGTTCCAGCTCGTGTTTCTCATAAACCGCCGGCGGATAGAAAATGCTTAAGAACCTCCGGACGATCATCTCATAGATCTGCGCATGCAGCGGTTTGATCGAACCGAGCGCCTGAAAGCCCTGTCCCGTGGGAATAATGGCATAATGGTCCGTAATCTGGGCGTCGTTGGTGTACCTTGTCTTTCCTATCCCTTTGTAACGGCCTTCCTTCAGGATATCTTCCGCAAAGCCCGCAACGGCGGGAAGATGCGTAAGGCCCCTGATATTCCGGTCAATTTCCTTTGCCACCGCGCTGGATAAGACTCTGGCGTCCGTTCTGGGATAGGTGACCAGCTTCTTTTCATACAGCTCCTGGATGACGGAAAGCGTTTCGTCCGGACTGATCTTGAACCTGCGGGAACAGTCGTTCTGAATTTCCGCAAGATTGTAAAGAAGCGGTGCGTTCCTGACTTCCTTTTTCTTTTCCGATCTTAATACAACGGCTTCGCATGGTTTCCGTTCGGAAAGCGCGCGGATCAGATTTTCCGCATCTTCCCTTGTCCGGAAACCGTTTTCCCGGTAAAGCTTCGGGGAACGGTAAAAGGAAGAACCTTCCACGGCCCTCCATTCGCCTTCAAAACCCTGTTTCAGGGATTCCGGAGCATCGTCCGGAAGGAACCTTCCGATCACACGGTAAAAGGGAGTCTTCACAAACCCTCTGATCTCCCTTTCCCTTCTCACCACCATGCCCAGCACGCATGTCATCACGCGGCCTACGCTTAAAACCGTTCTGTCCCTTTTCAGAAACCCGGACAGCGTGTTTCCGTATTTGAGCGTAAGAACACGGGAAAAATTGATCCCCATCAGGTAGTCTTCCTTGGCCCGCAAATACGCGGCTGCGCTCAGGTTGTCGTAGGCAGACCAGTCCTTTGCCTCGCGGATCCCCCGCAGGATTTCCTCTTCCGTCTGGGAATCAATCCAGACTCTTCGCCGCTCCTTGCCGCTTACTCCCGCCATGGTATCCACAAGGCGGTAGATATATTCTCCCTCACGCCCCGAGTCCGTACAGATATAGATGCAGTCGACATCGGGCCGGTTCAGAAGTCCCTTTACGGTTTCAAACTGTGATCTGACATCGCCTATCACCTCGTACTTAAACTGCGACGGGATGAACGGCAGAGTGTCCATGCTCCACTTTTTTAATTTTTCGTCGTACTTCTCGGGATAGCTCATGGTAATGAGATGTCCCACGCACCACGTGACGATGCAGTCGCTGCTTTCGATATAGCCGTTCTGCTTTTTCCCGCTGACTTTGAGTGCCTTTGCAAATTCGGCGGCCACACTCGGCTTTTCGGCTATAAAAAGATTTTTTCCCATTTAAACTCCGAATTTATAGATCGTGTAATGATGATATTCCTCTCCCTTTTTCAGAAGGGGCGACGGCCATTCCGGCTTGTTTACGGCATCCGGGTAGAACTGCGTTTCAAAACAGTACCCCGTCCGGAAGGCATAATCCGCCCCGCCTTTTCCGGGCGCCTGGCTCTTTAAGGAATTTCCGCAGTAGAACTGCATGCCCGGCAGATCGGTATATACCTTCAGAATACGGCCGGTCTTTTTGTCCGCTGCCTTAGCGACAAGGCGGATTTTTCCGTCATACTGGTTCAGGACATAGTTATGGTCGTAGCCGTTGCCGAATTTCAGAGGCTCGAAATCCGCCCCGATATCCTTCCCGATCGGCTTCATCACCGTAAAGTCCATAGGCGTTCCCGCAACAGGGAGTATCCTTCCGTCCGGAATGGAATATCTGTCCGTGGGCGTATAGGAATCCGCATTTATCCATACTTCCTGGTCCAGGATGGATCCGCTTCCGTGACCCGCCAGATTAAAGTAGCAGTGATTGGTCGGATTACAGAGAGTCGTCCTGTCCGATGAAGCCTTGTATTCTATGCTGACAGAGTTGTCTTCTTTCAGCGTATAGGAAACGCTGAAGGACAGGTTTCCCGGATATCCCTGATCCATGTCCTTTGAGAAAAGGGAAAAGGTCACCTTGCTGCCCAGTTTGCTCTCCTCCGTCCCGGCGGAAAAGACTCTGCTCTTCCAGTAATCCGGTCCGGAATGGAGGTTATTGATGCCGTTGTCGTTCTTTGCGATCTGGTACTTTACCCCGTCGATCATGAACGCCGCATTGCCTGTCCTGTTGGCGTTCCTGCCAACGCATTCGCCGCAGGACGTCGGATTCTTTTCATAGATTTCCGGCGTGTCATAGCCGAATATGACGTCATCGAAATTTCCGTTTTTATCCGCCACCTTCATGCTGACCCATGCAGCGCCGAGGTCCGTGAAAACCGCCTCCGTACCGTCCGAATTTTTCAGGGTGTAAAGTCTGACCTGCTCTCCCGCAGATGTTCTGCCGAAATCCTTTACTTCGAAGCTCATGTGATATACCTCCCGCGTTTATTTACAAAAAACAAGGTAAGACAGTCTGTCCGTCCTACCTTGTCAGTATAACATATTTTACGTTCTATTTCCCTTCGATATAATGCTCTGCCGTCAGAAGCTCTGCACATTCCACCGCTCCGCCCGCAGCACCTCTTAAGGTATTGTGGGAAAGTCCCACGAATTTCCAGTCATAGATCGTATCCTCGCGGAGTCTTCCGATGGAGATCCCCATGCCCTTTTCATAATCCACGTCCAGGGCGACCTGCGGCCTGTTGTCTTCTTCCTGATAGCGGATAAAATGTTCCGGAGCGCTCGGCAGATGCAGTTTCTGCGGGACACCGGAATATTCCGTCAGCTTCCGGACAAGTTCCTCTTTGGACGGATGCTTCTTAAATTTCACGAAAGCGGCAGCGGTATGACCGTTCAGCACGGGAACACGGATGCACTGGCAGCTGATCTTCGGTCCTTCCGCCGGCACAATAACGCCGTTCTCGATATGACCCCATATCCTTAAGGGTTCCTTTTCGCTTTTCTCTTCTTCCCCGCCTATGAAGGGGATCACGTTCCCCACCATTTCGGGCCAGTCGCGGAAAGTCTTTCCGGCACCGGAAATTGCCTGATACGTTGTCGCGATCACTTCATACGGCTCGTATTCCATCCATGCGGAAAGCGCAGGCGTATAGCTCTGGATGGAGCAGTTCGGCTTCACGGCAATGAATCCGTGCTTTGTGCCGAGGCGCTTCCTCTGGAATTCGATCACGTTGAAATGATCCGGATTGATCTCCGGAATGACCATGGGGACATCCGGCGTCCAGCGGTGCGCGCTGTTGTTGGAGACAACGGGAGTCTCATGTCTTGCGTAATCCTCTTCTATGGCGCGGATTTCGTCCTTTGTCATATCGACGGCCGAAAAGCAGAAGTCCGCCATTTCCGACACTTTGCCGACTTCGTTTACGTTATGAAGAACCATGTTCCGGTAGCATTCCGGCATGGGTTTGTCCATTTTCCAGCGGCCGGGACCTTCATGATCGGTTCCCCCGATTGCCTCTTCATAAGTCTTTCCGGCACTTTTCGGACTTGCCGCAATAACAGATACCTCAAACCACGGATGATTTTCAAGGAGCGTCAGAAAACGCTGCCCGACCATGCCCGTAGCTCCGAGTACCGCAACTTTCAGTTTTTTCCTGTTTTCCATTCGCAGTTTCCCCGCTTTCACATATTTTCCTGTTTTGAGGATATCTTACGACACACGTGAAATATGTGCAAGTATTTTAAACAAGACTCAGCGCGAGCTTCATCATATCCGTGAACGATGTCTCTCTTTCGGCAGCACTCATCGACTTTTTGGAAAAGTCGGAATTGCTGATCGTCAGGATGGCAAGCGCGTCTGCCTTTCCGTAAGAAGCATTCGTATAGAGGGCCGCCGTTTCCATTTCCACGGCAAGAACACCCATATCGGACCACTTCTTCGCTGCCGCCGGGCCCTCCGACGGGCCGTAAAACATATCGGAAGAAAGGACATTGCCGACATGGCATTTCAGACCGCTCTTTTCAGCCTGTTCCGCAGCTTCCTTAAGGAGCTTAAAGGAACCGACCGGAGCAAAGACTCCCGGAAGTTCCATGAGCGCGGGAAAATTGGAAGTCGTGCAGGCCCCTTCGGCCAGAACGATGTCGCCGACTTTCACTTTCGCGTTCATGGCACCGGCGCTTCCCACCCGGATCAGGTTCTTTACGCCGTAAAAATGGATCAGCTCATAGGAATAGATCCCGATGGAAGGACATCCCATACCCGTCCCCATGACCGATACCCTTTTTCCGTTCCATGTGCCGGTAAAACCGAACATGTTCCTGGTGCGGTTGAACTGCTTTACATTTTTCAGGAAATGATCCGCAATGAATTTTGCCCGCAGAGGATCTCCCGGCAGCAGGATGGTCTCTGCAATCTCGTTATTTTTAGCATCAATGTGCGGTGTAGGTATGTTGCTTCTGGTTGCCATACGGTCTCCCTCCTTTTTTTCGCAAAAATTTCTATTACGCTCTTGCTTTATTCCCTTTCTGGCCGCGGTGTGCCTGTTTCAGGCGGTTCACCGCGAATTCCCTTCCGCGGACAATCGCGTTTCCGACCTCATCCGGCAGATACATGGCTGTCACGGTTTCACCCTTGCCGAGTTTCATTCCCCTGACACCCTTGGAATTCTTCTTTAATTCGGCGGCTTCCCTGATCGGGAAGCGGAGCAGATAGTCGTTGTCCGACTGCAGGACCACATCCGCCTTCGGGTCATTCACAACGGCAACGCCTGCTAGCGCGTCCCCTTCGTTGAACTTTGTGGCGGCCACCGTCCGGTTGTTCGTTTCGAATTCCGCCGCGGGAACCTGTTTCACAAGGCCGTCCCTCGTCGCAAAGATCAGGTTATGCCCCTGAATTTCCGCCGTGGAAGTCACAAGCAGGATCTCCTCCCTGGACCCGTCGAACTTGCTGATGTTGTCGATCGGCACGCCCTTGTCCTTAATCTTGCCGGCCGGGATATCCAGCACCTTCACCTGATGCAGATTTCCCTTGTCCGTAAAGAGAAGGATGCGGTCCGTGTTCCATACCGGAACCACATGTTTGTATTCCGTCTCCGCCGTTTCCGCATTCCTGTCGTAGGCCGCACGGTCAATGGTCTTGCAGTAGCCGAAGCGGTCCATCAGAAATACCACTTCCTCCTCCGCAACCGGCGCTTCCTCGTATACGGCTTCCTGGCCGTCCTCGATCAGCGTTCTCCGCGGTGTCGCGTATTCCTTTTTGATGGCTTCCAGATCATGGATGAACACTTCATCCAGGTTCTTTTTGTCCTTCAGAAGACGTCTGTACTCCTTGATGTTTTTCAGCGTCTCCTCGTGTTCCTTCATGAGGGCATCGATCTCAAGGCCGATCAGCTTGTACAGCCGCATGTCCAGAATGGCCTGCGCCTGCCGTTCCGTAAAGTGAAGCTGCATCGCCTCCCTTACGAATTTCGGGTTCTTGAAATGGATCTTTGTAATATCGCCCCTGATCAGGCAGGCCTTGGCATCGTTTAAGGATTTGGCTCCCCTTAAAACGGCAATGATCGTGTCAATACAGTCCGTTGCCGTGATCAGGCCTTCCTGGATTTCGCTCTTTTCCAGTTCCTTCTGCAGCAGCACGTTGTATTTTCTTGTCGCGTTCACATACTGGAAATCCAGATAATTCTTCAGAATGCCGGTCAGATCCAGCGTCTCCGGACGGCCGTTCGCAATGGCAAGCATGTTCACGCCGAAGGTATCTTCCAGCTTGGTCTTCTTATAGAGAATGTTTCTGATCTTCTCTACATCCGCGCCCTTTTTCAGTTCCAGGACAATCCGCATGCCGTCCTTGGAAGACTGGTTGCTGATATCCGTGACATCCGTCAGCTTCTTGCTCTCCACCAGTTCCGCCACGTCGCACAGAAACTTGTCTATGCCGGCTCCGACCATGGTATACGGGATTTCCGTTATGACAAGCTTGTCCTTGTCCGTTTTCCGCCTGCCGAGCTCCACTTCCGTTTTCCCGCGGAGTTTCAGTTTCCCCACACCCGTCATATAGATCAGCTTCAGCTCGCTCTTGTTGGCGATAATGCCGCCCGTCGGAAAATCCGGACCTTTCAGCGTTCTTAAAAGCTGCGGAATGGAAATGTCCCTGTCTTTGATATAGGCTATGCAGGTATCGCAGACTTCCCCTAAGTTGTGCGGCGGAATGGAAGTTGACATGCCGACCGCAATTCCTTCCGCGCCGTTCACGAGAAGGTTCGGCACGCGGACCGGAAGCACCTCCGGTTCCTTTTCCGTCTCGTCGTAGTTCGGAACAAAATTCACGGTCTTGTCCAGGTCCTTCAGATAGACTTCCTCCGCGAACTTCTGGAGCTTGGCTTCCGTGTAACGCATGGCAGCCGCGCCGTCCCCTTCGATCGATCCGAAATTTCCGTGACCGTCCACGAGAGGCATGCTGCGCTTGAACGCCTGGCTCATTACGACAAGTGTTTCGTAAATGGAAGAATCCCCGTGGGGATGATATTTACCCATGGTATCGCCGACAATACGCGCCGATTTCCGGTGCGGCTTGTCGTGGCTTAAATGCAGCTCGCTCATATCATAAAGGACTCTGCGCTGTACGGGCTTCAACCCGTCCCTGGCATCCGGGATTGCACGGGATGTGATGACGCTCATCGAATAATCCAGATAGCTTTTCTGCATCTCCTCCGAATATTCGGTCCTGACAATTTTTTCTGCCATAATCCGTCTCCTGTGATGAAATGTTTTTCTTATGCCTGTGTATCCACTTCCGCTTCATCCGCATGGTCATGGATGAAATCGCGGCGGGGGGCAACATCGCTCCCCATGAGAAGTTCCGTCATTTCGCTTGCCATGCGCGCGTCTTCAATCTCGACTCTCTTCATGACGCGGTGCTCCGGATCCAGCGTGGTTTCCCAGAGCTGATCGGCATCCATTTCGCCGAGACCCTTGTACCGCTGCAGCGAAAAGTCACCGTCCTTATGGGCGGCGCGGTATTTTTCCAGACTCTTGTCGTCGTAAAGATATTCCCCTTCGCCCTTTTTCGGAACAACCTTGTAAAGCGGCGGCATTGCAATGAACACATGGCCGTCGTTGATCAGATCCGGCATGAAGCGGTAAAGGAAAGTCAGAAGCAATGTGTCGATATGGCTTCCGTCCACATCGGCATCCGTCATCAGGACTATCTTGTCATAGCGCAGTTTTGTAATATCGAAGTCGTTTCCGTACCCTTCCGAAAATCCGCAGCCGAAGGCATTGATCATGGTCTTGATCTCCGCATTCGCAAGGACCTTGTCCATGGAAGCCTTTTCCACGTTCAGGATTTTACCGCGGATGGGAAGGATAGCCTGATACATCCTGTTCCGCGCGGTCTTTGCCGACCCGCCGGCGGAGTCCCCTTCCACGATGAATATTTCGCACTGGGAAGGATCCCTGGATTCGCAGTTGGCCAGCTTTCCGTTGGAATCGAAGGAAAACCTGGACTTGGAAAGCATGTTGGTCTTTGCTTTTTCCTCTGCCTTGCGGATCTTTGCGGATTTTTCCGCACAGCCGATCACAGCCTTGACCGTATCCACATTCCTGTCAAAGTAACGCGTCAGCTCGTCGTTCGTCACGACGAATACGGCCTTTGTGGCATCGGCACTTGCCAGCTTTGTTTTCGTCTGCCCCTCAAAAATGGGATCCGGATGCTTGATCGCGACAACGGCCGTCATGCCGTTTCTGGTATCGGCGCCGGTAAAGTTGGCGTCCTTATCCTTTAAAATGCCCAGGTCCTTGGCATAGGTGTTGACAAGCTGTGTGAAGCTTGTCTTGAATCCCGTCAGATGGGTTCCGCCCTCCGCCGTATAAATGTTGTTGCAGAAGCCGAAGATATTCTCCTCGAACGCATCCACGAACTGGATGGCGCATTCCACCTCGATATCCTCGCTCTTTCCTTTAAAGTAAACCGGCTGATGAAGAGGCGTTTTCCCCTTGTTAAGCTCCGCCACATAGGCACGGATTCCTTCGGGTTCGTGGAACGTAACGGTTTCCTCTTCCCCCTCGCGCCTGTCTTCGTAATTTATGGTCAGATCCGGATTCAGATAGGCAGTCTCGTGCAGACGGGACTTGAGCCAGTCCGCCCTGAACTTTGTTTTTTCGAAGATTTCGGAATCCGGCATGAAATTGGTCTCGGTGCCGCTTTCCCGCGATTTCCCGATGACCGGCAGAAGCCCGCCAACCAGCTTTGTGGTGGGTTTCCCCTTGGAATAGGTATCCTGATAGATGTTTCCGTCCCTGGATATCCGGATAGTCAGTTTTTCCGAAAGTGCGTTCACGACAGAGGAGCCGACGCCGTGAAGGCCTCCGCTCGTTTTATAGACCGTATTGTCAAATTTGCCGCCGGCATGAAGCGTGGTCATGACGACACGTTCCGCGGAAACGCCCTTTTTATGCATCTCCACCGGAATACCGCGCCCGTTGTCCCTTACCGTACAGCTTCCGTCCTTTTCCAGCGTGACCCAGATGAGACTGCAGAATCCTGCCAGATGCTCGTCAACGGAATTGTCCATGATTTCGTAGATCAGATGATTCAGTCCCCTGGTACCGATCCCGCCAATGTACATGCCGGGACGTCTGCGGACTGCCTCAAGACCTTCCAGAACGGTGATGCTGTCCGCATTATACTGCGTTTTTGCCATAAAAAAACCTCCACATATAGCATAATCTTTTAAATTATAGCGCTAAATGCGGGGGTTTTGCAAGAAAAAGAAGGAACGGATAAATATTTTATTTTACAATCGGGACAAATTTATGTATAATGAAAAGGCTTTCCCGTCAGGAATAAAATCCTGTACGGCATGCAGGCGTGGTTCAATGGCAGAACACAAGCTTCCCAAGCTTGGGACGCGGGTCCGATTCCCGTCGCTTGCTTTTTTATTTTGTCTAAAAAGTGCTGTAAAATCAATGGGTTGCGGGGGTTAAGCAAATCTTTTTTCCGGGTGACCATGGGTGACCATTGGGTGACCACCAGGAGCCGGATATCAAAAAGTACGTAAAATCAAAGGGTTTCAGCCTTTTTTTGTGAATTTCATTTTTCTCCTCTGCTCATTTCAGGCATTTCATCAAATTTCCGATATCATCCTTCCTGTCAGATTTTGCAATATTCCATTCCAGATAATGGCCGTGTCATTCAGCAGTCACTCAATTTTTCTTACATTTTAAGCCCCGAAGGCATTGATTCTGCGTACTATTTTAAATAAGCGACGGGTGTCATCCCCGCAGCCGATTCTTCTCATGCAAAATTCGGACATTTCTTGTCTTGATTTTTAAGGCTTATCATGATCAGCCAGAGCCTTTTCAATCAGTTCTGATTTATCCGTGATATTGCTCTGATCATAGATATAACTGTTCTGGGTGACCTTAATATCAGAATGCCCCAGAATGTTTTTGATCTGTTCATCGGAACTGCCTGCTTCCTTTATGAAGGTTGCCGCTGTCCTTCGCAAATCATGAGCAGATTTTACGGTACTCATGCCCATCCATCTCTCGTACTTGAATAATTTTGATTTCACCATATTGGAAGTGATATGTTCTCCGGTATTCCGGATAAAAATTTCATCGCTTTCTATTGTCTTTTGCCCATAAATCTTAACCAGAACCTCTTTCAGCTCAGGTATAACCGGTATTGTTCTTGCTCCCAGATCAGTTCTGTGACGCTTTGCTGATTTCGTATGCCCGACGAACTCGTTTTCGGTATACCATCCCGGTCCATTATCCTTTTTATAACTGCACTTTTTAAACTGACTCCAGATTTTTAACGTATTCATACTATCGGACAGATCCGACCAGTGCAAGGCAAGACCTTCCGCTTCTCTCAAGGCACCGTAATACAATACCTGCGGAACCAAAGCAGCTATATCCCCGGATTCTTCAAAATCTCTGTTACTGTAATACAGCAACTTTTTCATTTCATCCTGGCTGAATGTAGCTACGTCAGCATCTGGCTTGTTGCCATAGATGTCTGTTGTTGGGATCCGGTCTTTGCGGCTTATCTCGCCAAAAAACGAAAAGAAGGAAAGCACTACAATGTCGCCGTTTCCCATGCCGTGAAAAAACTGGTCCGGCTTATTTTCCATCTCTGCAAAACAGGTGAAGCCTATACAAAAGCAGCCTGATCCCTGATACCTTTTATTTCTCTCCTGAGCACCGGCCTCGGTGCTCTGTTCGTCATGCGGTTTTCAATGTACTGATTTATCTAAAATGCATTTCTGCACTTTATTCGGATTCTTCAAAATTTCTCTTGACTCTTAATAGTTAGTCTTCATAATGGTGATATTGATACAGCACGGCTGCGGTACAGGTCACGCGCTCCGGCCTGTCCACGAAAACAAGGGGCGCGGCTGCTTTTTCCCTCAGATTTTCTTTGTCTTCCATCGCGCTCTGCTTCCTTATTCACTGTAATACAGTGCTATTGCCCTTAAATGCAGGGTTCCGGCAGGCTATTTCATAAGAATTATTTTAGTGATATTATAGTAACATAAATCACTCAATGTTCAGAATCTGAAAGGAATTTCATGTTCGGAAGAAGCATGATATTCTCAATAATTCCTCATGATTCTTAATAATACTGCGGAGTACAATTTGATGACGAATATATATAAACAACAGCAGCATCAGCAGTTGATGGTTCTGATCGGAGAAACGCCGAATTTCATCTGTCTTATCATTGCGATGGTCGCAACCGCCTCTCTCACCGTCGGCCTCGATCTGATTGATTCATTTGCGCTGATCCTTCACGATGCGTTCATTCTTGTTCTCACTTACAGACTTCAGAACAACATGAAGTATGAATTCAATTATGGCGTAGGCAAGATCGATGCTCTCGCATCTCTTTGCTGTGACAGCGTCCTTATCATGAGCGTCCTCATTTCATTCATATTTTCCATAGGGCAGCTCATCAGACCCGAACAGCCAAGCGGACGCCTGATTATGGTAGTCCTGCTTAAGGCTGTTAACATATCGGTCGACATATTCATGTATTGGAAACAGAGAAAGATATTCAGACTCGGACGCAACCGGATTATCGAGTCCGAAATGGCCATCCAGCAAAAGGAGCTTTTTTTCGATTCCGCAATTATGATCGGTATCCTCGGATCCTATCTCAGCAGGAATTTCAAACCCGGATGGTATATTTCCCCGGTTCTGTGTATTGTTTTGGAAATATATCTTACCGTTCAGGCGTTCAATCATATCAGGGGATCCATTGACGAGTTAATGGATAAGACTGTCGATGAGGACGCACAGCTGCTGATTCTGCAGGCACTTGCCTCCTGCCGTGGAAGTTACCGGAAATTTAATGAGGTACGAAGCCGAATCAGCGGCGGTACGATCTTTGTTGATCTTGTGCTGTCCTTCCGCGACAGCACAAGCTATGCGGAAATGAAAGGAATATCCAACAATGTATTTGAACAGCTCAAGGATAAATATCCGAACAGCATCGTCAACATTGTTATTTCGAACGATGCGGAAACCAGTCCGACAGGAGGTAACTGACCAATCATATGCATACGAAGGTTAAACACGGACTGAAGGGAAAGATCATCCGTATCATGCTGCTTTTTTCAGTTATACAGACCCTTGCGGCAATATTGGTCAGCATCAGGGTATTTTCGAAAATCAGTGTACAGCAGAATGAAAAGCTTGCCGGCGATATTGCTTCGACAACGCTTTCCATGATCAGTAAGGATAATCTGATCACACTGAGAAACAGCGTCGTTGAAAAATTTCTGGATCTTTACAGAGATAATAAGGTTCCTGCGAATACCGGGGACTCCGTACAGATGAGTCAGTTCTTTCAGAATTTCAACAGCGAAACACAGTCGGAAAATTACAAAATGATCCGCAATACGCTGATTGAGATCAGAAAAAGCAATAATCTGAACGACCTTTATATTTTCTATGTTGATCCTGACACAAAAAATCTGATCTACATTGCCGGCGGAACTGAAAACGAAAGTCTTACTGTCTGTCCGGGCAAATACGATCATATCAATGACAAAAATCTTGAAAAGTACATTAAAAACAATTATCAGAACGATACGTATTTTTTTTATGAACCCGGCGTCGGCTGGGCCAGCACAAGCGGCACGACATTATTGGATGATCAGGGAAAACCCATCTGCGCGATTGCCATTGACGTACCCGTAAATAAAGTCGTACGGGAATGTGCTCTTTTTGCACTGAAAATACTGCTGATTATGCTCGTGCTGCAGATTCCAATCACTTTGTTCATGATACGGCATATCAATAAAATCGTTGTCAATCCGATCAATCAGCTGAACGAAGCTGTCTCCTCTCTGGTTGAAGATAAGCATGACAATGCCGGCCCGTCAAAAATATCGCTGCTCTCCCTGCACAGCGGAGATGAAATTGAGGAGCTTTCCTCTTCCATGAAAAAGATGGATCGCGATATAAACGACTACGAAAATGAAATCATGACTATCACTACAGAAAAAGAGCATATGCGGGCTGAGCTTGATATAGCCGCAAAGATTCAGCTGGACTCACTTCCTCACTGCTTCCCGCCGTTTCCGGAAAAAAAGGAATTTGATATTTTTGCCAGCATGAATCCGGCGAAGGAGGTCGGCGGTGATTTCTACGATTTCTTTCTGATCGACGAGGATCATCTGGCTCTGGTAATCGGAGATGTTTCCGGAAAGGGCATTCCGGGCGCACTGTTTATGATGGCTTCCAAAACAGCCATCAGAAATGATTCTGAAAACTGCATTTCACCTAAGATCATATTGGAACGGGTAAACAGACAGCTTTGTGAGAACAATAGTACGCATATGTTCGTAACCGTGTGGCTGGGAATCCTTACACTGTCAGACGGAGAACTGGTCTATGTCAATGCAGGTCACGAATATCCTGCATACAGACGGGCGAACGGAAAATACGAGCTGATTAAAGAGGAACATGATTTCGTCCTGGGCGGCAGGAAAAAAATGAAGTATACTGAATTCCGCAGAAAAATGGAACCCGGGGATACGCTTTTTGTCTATACGGACGGTGTGCCTGAAGCCACCGGCCTGGATGAAAAGATGTATGGCACCGACAGAATGCTTCAGGCCCTGAACAGAAAAGCTTATACAGATATGCGCAGTACTCTGGCCGTAATCGAGCAGGATGTATCCGCTTTTACTGCGGGAGCAGTGCAGTTTGATGACCTGACGATGCTGGGGATTCTGTACAAGGGAAACAGTGCGGCGAAAATTGAAATGGAGGAAAACCATAATTAATCCGTTATTGTCACAGTTTTTGAAAAATGCCAGAGACCGCAGAAATGATCCGTTTATCATTGATCAGGACGGAAAAAGGCTGAAAACATTCAGGGACATAGACCTGATCTCAGACAGAGTGGCAGCCTATCTGCAGAAGAACGGGTTCGGAAGGGAATGTGTCATCGGGATTCATCTCCCGAAAGGCATGGAATACATTGCCGCGGAACTCGGTATTATGAAAGCCGGAGCAGCTTTTCTGCCTCTGGATTATTCGGCTGCTTCTGACAGACGGGACTTCATTATCCGTGACAGCGAATGCAGACTTCTCATAACACCCGAAGTCTTTCTGAAAATGCAGGAGGAAGAAGCCGTCAGTGCACCGGTCGAAACAGATCCTCATGACCTCGCGTTTATTGTATATACTTCCGGCTCTTCAGGCGTTCCCAAAGGTGTCGAGCAGGAATACGGCGCCTATACCATGCAGATTGATTCTCTCAGAAATATGTGGAACGCTATCTGCCCGCACATAAAAAGCACGGGACAGACGCAGTTTGTGCTGACTGCTCCTCTTTATTTTGTCGCATCCATAGAAATCCTGGGGCTATCACTCATCGGCGCATGCTGCCTCCATGTGATTTCCGGCAGCACGCTGCTTGATCTGAAAAAACTGAAAAATTACATTTCTTCCAACGCAATTGACGTCGGCTTCTTCACACCGTCCCTGTTACGCAAGGCAGGCGACCCTTCACAGCTTTCCCTTTCCGTCGTTCTTTTAGGCGCGGAGCCCGCTATCGGTCTGTACTGTAAGAAGCCGGTACTCATAAATGATTATTCGTCGAGCGAACTGGCTTTCGCTGCAGCCTTTTTTGAAGCTGACAGACTGTATGAAAATATGCCGGTCGGACCGCTAAATGGCGCTGCAGACATAAGGTTGGTCGATGAGGACAGAACTCCCGTCTCCGATAAAGGTGTGATGTGCGTGCATCTGCCGTTTTTCAGAGGATATCACAACATGCCCGAAAAAACAGCTGAAATAATAATGCATATAGACGGTAAACGCTTTTATTATACGGGAGATGTCGCATCCGTCGATGAAAACGGTATTTACACCGTCCATGGCCGTGCAGACAACATGATCAAGGTCAACGGCAACCGCGTGGAAACCGGAGAAGTGGAAAATGCGATATACAAAGCTTTCCCGGGAATCAGCAGAACTGCCGTCAAGGGATTTCTGACCAGGAATCATACAACATATATCTGTGCATTTTATACCGCTTCTTACGAAATCCCCGGAGAAACATTTCGTCGCGAGCTTACGCCGCTGATCATGCCTTACATGATCCCGCGTTTCTTTGTCCGGATGAAGGCTTTTCCGCTCACCCCAACCGGAAAAATTGCAATGAATGAGCTGAAAGCACCGGATGAGGAACAGTACCGTGCTGATTATGCGGCTCCTGAAAATGCGGAAGAAGAACTCCTCTGCCGTGAATTCGGGCATGTACTGTCCATCGATAAAATCGGCAGATATGATGATTTCTATCGGCTTGGCGGAGATTCTCTCGCAACAATGTCATTGATCACGGCACTTCCTTATTCCGGTATCTCTTTCAGTGAAATCATTGAGGGGAAAACACCGGAGGGAATTGCCGCCCTTTGCAGGAAAAGGAATATTGATCTTTTATCCGATCATGAAAACACAGGAACAGTCATACGTAAAGATTATCCGCTCGGCCCGGTGCAGCTCTGGTTCTTTGACCTGCAGCTGATACATCCGAAATCTACAGGGTTCAATCTCAGTGCGCTTCTGCTGATTCCGCCGGAAATCAATATTGATACGTTGATTTCTGCTGTCAGAGAGGTGATCCGCCATCACAAGACCTTTGGAGCCAAATTCTTTTTTGACAAAAACAGCTGTGACCTTCGTATACGGTTTACAGAGGAACGGCGGGAAATAAGAATCAGAGATCTTTCCGAAGAAAAATTTGCCGAAATGAAAAAAAGTCTGATCAGACCGTATAACCTCGTGGATGAGTTTCTGTACCGGGTTGAATTTTACCGGACAGAAAAAGCAAATTATCTGTTCATGGACGCACATCACATGATTATTGACGGGACGTCCATACAGCTTGTCTACAAAGAGATTGATATGCTCTGCCGCGGGAATAAGCTTCCCGAAGAAGAACCCGGGTTCGCCTGCCTGACTGGCGAGGATATTCTCCTGAAAAAAGATATCGGCGGCAAACAGTTCTGGAATATGATCCTGTCCAAATCCGACCCGAATAAATACTGCCTGCCTGCGGACTTCAATACCGGAAAAGATGAGGCCTGTGAGCTGACTTTCGCAATTAAGAACCTCGATGCTCAATATTTCAGTAAAACAGGATTTTCGGAAAATGTATTTTTCCTGACTGCCGCACTCCTTACGGACGCAGAATTTCTCGGCAGACAGGATGCTTTCATCAGCTGGATCTATAACGGCAGAGATACAAAACAGAAGGCCGATACGATCGGACTGCTGATCCACGAAATGCCGCTGTATCAGAAACTTCCCGCGGATATGACCGTAAAGGACCTTATACAACATGTTCAGAAAAATTTACTCGAGGAAGTCAGCCATGCCCACAGTGACTATTTTATTTACGGAACAGCTGCCGAAGACCATGATATCAGTTTCATGTATCAGGAGTACATACATGCCCGGCCGATCATATGCGACAGGGAACTTCCGTTCCTCGATATAAAAAATGAGCATAAGACCGCGACAAATCTCCTGGACGTTGAAATCTGGCGTGACCGGGACAGTGACGGTTTCCTTCTTTACCTCAATTATAATTCCGGCCGCTACTATGAAAATACCATCCGCCGTTTTGCCGACCTTTATATCAATAATGTAAAGAAAATGAAAAATTATCCGGATCTCACGATTGGTGATCTGAAAAGAACGGTATCTGACTGAAATGCACTGCCGGTAAAAAACCGCAGGAGGATACGAAAACATGGAAATCTTAAAAACGCAGAACGGGACAGAACTGACGCTGACCATTAAAGGTAAAATCGACTCAAGGTCAACTCCGGAGCTTGAGGAGGCCCTGAATAAAGCACTCGACGGAATCACCAGGCTTATTTTGGATTTCAAGGAAGTTGATTATATCACATCCGCAGGATTGAGAGCAATTCTCGCGACACAGACAACAATGGATGATTCCGAAGGTGAGCTGATCATCAGATCGTGCGATGAATCCGTGAAGGAGGTTTTCAATCTCACCGGATTTTCAAAATTTCTGAAAATAGAGTAACTGCAAATAGAAGCACGCCATCTTTGTCTGTCTTCCGGAATGATCTTTGACACACATCCCGGCTGTCAGGAAACCGTCTCCATATGCTCCAGATAGAAACCGTCGAATTTCCGGATACCCTTGTCCGTAAATACCGTCTCCGGGATACGGTCTTTCAGAAGTCTGTAAAATTCCCTGACAAGGACATCGCTCTCGCAGTTCTGCGTGAAAACGAAACGAAGAATGCCGTCGTTTTCGATTGCCATGATATAAGTCGGAATGCAGAACGGCGAATATAAAACCGTGATCCCGTCCACATGCTTCTGAATTTCTTCCGGCAGGCGTACTGCGCCTACATATGAAGTCTGGAATGTCCTGCCGTTTTTTGCGGCCGCGATTTTGGAGCTGATCAGCGCAGACGCGGCAGTCACCGGCATCGGGACAGAGGTAAAGCTTTTCACCATATTCACCATGGCATTCAGTCCTGTGATCATGTTTTCCGGCTGGATTTCAAGTTCCAGACGGGCGCGCAGTGCCGTCACCTGCAGACTGAAATCCATATCTGCCATTCTCGGAAAATACGGAAGCATAAGGCTGGTGGCAGCATTGTTGATCGCATCATCCTTAAAAATAACCCGGTTATCCACAGCGGTACCGCCGCAGATCAGCTGATCATCCAGGCCGTATACATTCCGGTATGCCTGTGAAATCAGAACATTCATAACCGGGACCGGCGTTGTATCCGACCGCTTTGCAATTTCCAGAATCTGCCGGATAGGACAGGAAATTTCAAATACCGCTCCCGCCGAAGGGTCGGGAAGCGTCTTTTCCGGGCGATAAAAGATATTCTTTTCCCCTTCTGCACTAAACATGCCGAATGGTTTGACGGAAAAGTCCGCATGTTTTTCCGCATAAGGAACAATCTGACCGTTTTCCTGCTCCGTCCGGAGGTTTCCCTTGGGATTTTCAATCTGCTCTCCCGTCCTGCGGTAATAATAATACAGCAGTGCTTTCAGGAACACCAGACAGCCGCGGCCATCCGACAGTCCGTGATGCACACGGAAACGGACCGTCTTATCCTTTACGGAAAGCGCAAACAGGTAGCCGTGAACCTCCGCTTCCCCGAGTGAAACAGAAAGTTCATGATCCCCAAGCACGATCGGCGTTTCCCCGTTTTCCGCAAAGCGGATCTCATTGTTCTGAATAACGGGGCGCATGCGGAAATAAGGGAAATGCTGCAGCGTATCCGCAAGCGCTTCTCTCATTGTCTCACGGTCTGCTTCCTCTTTCAGCCTGACTTCGTAAGTAATGACACTGGCACGGCTTCCGCTTGCAACATAAAAATGCATCAGATCCATTGCCGGTATTGAACAGGTTTTCATGACAGATGTATATCCTTTCTTTTATGATGTCTTTCCTTACAGCGCGTACGGCTTTTTCCTGACCGGCTTCATCCTGAGCGCAATTATGATCATGACCAGGAGGATGACCGTGGTAAATACTCCTCCCTCCACTCCGTAATAACTTGTAAGTCTTCTGCGATTATAATTGTCTGCCTGTAAATAAATTTATTCCCCAGGTAACAACAAATCAGCAACAAAAACAGCCGGTTATTTAAAAAAATCCGGCAGGTCATGCAACCTGCCGGATTATCCGGAAAAGCCTGACGGTATGTTCACCGTGTCCATTTTTCTGTTTCTTCATCCGTTCCCCGTACATAATGTGTCCCGGAGATCAGATGCATGGTTCCCTTGTTATAATCAATCCCCGACGTAGCATAATCATATTCCAGTGCGGTCCGCCGTTTTTCAAGCACGGGATTCGGCGTGGGAATTGCGGAAAGAAGGCTCTTTGTGTATGGGTGGACCGGATTTGCAAAAATTTCGTCCGTTGTCCCCGTCTCCAGAATATGCCCGAGATGGAGTACGCCTATACGGTTGGAGATATATTTGACCATGGAAAGATCATGCGCAATAAAAAGATACGCCGCTCCGGTCTCCGACTGAATGTCCTTCATCAGATTCACAACCTGCGCCTGAATGGAAACATCCAGTGCGGAAATGCATTCGTCCGCAATGATAAGCTTCGGGTTCATGATCAGCGCTCTGGCAATTCCCACACGCTGTCTCTGTCCGCCTGAAAACTGATGCGGATAACGGTCGGCATGCTCCGGCGCAAGTCCGACTTTTTTCAGTATCTTTTCCACCTTGTCGTGCCGTTCCTCCGTAGAGGAATACATATGATGAATATCCAGCCCCTCCGCAATAATGTCTCCCACTTTTTTTCTCGGATTTAAGGACGCCATGGGGTCCTGAAATATCATCTGCATTTCCGTGCGGAGCTTTCCGTTCTGCTGCTCGGTCAGTTTTCCGCTTAAGTCCATGCCGTCAAATTCAATATGACCGGCCGTAGGATCATAAAGACGGATCACACTTCTGCCGATCGTAGATTTCCCGGATCCGGATTCTCCCACAAGCCCGTAGGTTTCTCCCGGATAAATATGGAAGCTTACATCGTCAACGGCCTTTACCGTGAATTTACCGGTTATTTTAAAATACTGTTTCAGTCCCTGGACCTTTAAAAGCGGAGGTTTCTCAATTGTTTCCATCTGTATTGCCTCCCGTCTTCCTGATCTCCTCTTCCATTTTACAAATCCGGTTTTTCAGCTCCTCCGGCATTTCAACCTTCGGCGCACGCGGATCCAGAAGCCAGGTTGCAGCAGAGTGAGTCTCCGTGATCTTGAACATGGGCGGGTCTGCCTTATCGTCAATTTTCAGCGCATACTTGTTCCGGGGTGCGAACAGATCCCCTTTTCCCTCATGCAGAAGATTAGGCGGTGAACCGGGAATGGTATAAAGTCTTTCATCCCTGGTATCGATATCCGGCATGGAAGAAAGGAGTCCCCAGGTATACGGATGTCTGGGATCAAAGAAAATCTCAACGCCGTTCCCTACTTCCACAATCTTTCCGGCATACATTACATTCACGTAATCCGCCACTTTTGCGACCACACCCAGATTGTGCGTTATATAAATGACGGAAATTCCGCGTTCCTTTTGGATTTTCTTTATGAGCTCCAGAATTTTCGCCTGAATGGTCACATCCAGTGCGGTTGTCGGTTCGTCGCAGATCAGAAGGTCCGGATTATTGGAAAGTGCAATGGCGATCACGACCCTCTGGCGCATACCGCCTGAAAGCTGATGCGGATAATTTTTCATTCTTGCTTCCGCATCCGTTATTCCGACTTCCTTTAACAGTTCAAGGGATTTCTGATACGCTTCTTCCTTCGGCGTCTTGTAGTGCCAGATCATTCCTTCCATGATCTGTTTTCCGATTGCCATGGTAGGGTCGAGACTTGTCATCGGGTCCTGAAATACCATAGCCATCCGCTTGCCGTTTATATTTCTACGGATCCACTGCTTGTCTTTTTTCAGAATATCGACTGTTTCCCTGCTTCCGTCTTCATTGCGGTAGCTGAACAGGATTTCTCCGCTGTTCACAATCGCATTCTTGGCAAGAATTCCCATGGCGGCCCGCATGGTAACGGATTTACCGGAACCGGACTCTCCCACAATGGCAACGGTTTCGCCGCGGTAAAGGTCCAGGTTTACGCCGCGGATTGCATGAACCTTGCCCGCGGTCGTGGTAAATGTGATATCAAGATTTTTTATGTCAAGAATTTTTTCTTTCTCTTCTGCCATTTTAAGGACTCCAATGATTAAAGTTTAACGGAAAATGTCTTCAGCAGGCTTGTGAATCTTCAACCTTACATTTCTTTCAGCTTCGGATCCAGGGCTTCCCGCAGGCCGTCGGCCGTCAGGTTGAAGCTGAGCATCAGAAGCGCCATGATAATGATGGGCGGAACAATCTGATACGGATGCGTTGTAAAGCTGTTGAAACCGTCGGAGATAAGGGAGCCCAGGGAACACTGCGGTACCGGTATCCCCAGTCCCACAAAGGAAAGGAAAGCTTCCGTGAAAATTGCGGTGGGAATGGAAAACATGACCTGGGTAATGATCGGTCCTATGATATTCGGAAGAATTTCCTTGAATATGATAAAGAAAGGTCGAGCCCCCAGCGTCCGGCTTGCAAGCACAAATTCCTGCTCCTTGAGCTTCAGCATTTCCGCTCTGGCAATTCTGCTCATGCCAATCCATTCCGTCAGCATCAGCGCAAAAATAATGGTAAGAATGCCGGGATGCAGAATAAGAAGAAGGAGCGTCACGATCACCAGACGCGGTATGCCGTTGGCTATTTCCAGAAACCGCTGCATGATCATATCCGTCCTGCCGCCGAAATAACCCGATATCAGTCCGTAGCTCATGCCTATGATCATATCGATCAGTGCGGCCGCAACGGCGATAATGAGCGAAACTCTGGCGCCCTGCCAGGTTCTTGTCCAGATATCTCTGCCGAAATTGTCGCTGCCGAACCAGTAATAAACATTGGTCAGCTTTTTTTCGGTATATGTATTGACAATTTTACTCCCCTTCGTGGTGGAAAGATTTTCATCTCCGTTGAAAATTCCGATCTTCTCAAGACCCGGAACTCTCGGTGCCAGATTTTTCTGGGCAAGATTCTGTGCGGAATACGTGTAGCTGTTCATCCCCGGTCCGATGATGGCGAAAATGGTAATCAGAATGATCATGACAAGGCCGAAAACCGCACTCCCCTTGTGCATGAAGCGGGCCCTTACTTCCTTCCAGAAAGACTGGGAAGCAAAGTTGGTATCAATTCCGATCTCGCTGCTGTTCTGTTTCAGCGTAAAGTCATCGTCCGTAAAGGTATCTGCAGCCGGTATGTTCATCTCAGTTGTGTTCGTCATGTTTCATTTCCTTCCTTTGCAAGCCTGATTCTGGGATCGATGATCCCGTAAAGGATATCCACAACCAGCATGATGGCAATATACATTGCACTGTAGATAAAGCTCAGGGAAATGACGACATTATAGTCATTCGACTGAATGGCGGTCACAAGCAGGCTCCCGACGCCGGGAATTGCAAAGATCTTTTCCACTACCAGGGAACCGGTCATAAGATCAACGATCAGCGGTGCCAGAACGGTTATGATGGGGATCAGTGCATTCCTTAAGGCATGCCTGAAAATGAGTGCCGGACCGGAAAGGCCCTTGGACTCCGCAAGAAGCATGTATTCGCTGCCCAGAACCTCCAGCATTTCTGTCCTGGTGAAACGGGCAATGCTTGCCATGGTGAACATGGAAAGGGAAATACTCGGAAGGACGCTGGATTTCAGTACCATTTTGGCACTGAACAGCATGGGAAACAGTTTCATTTTAAAACCGAACTGATAGCTCAGTGCCAGGGCGAACACGTACGACGGCACCGAAACGCCGATTACGGAAATGATGGTGGCAAGCGTATCCCAGAAGGTATCATGCCAGATTGCGGCAATAAGGCCAAGGATAAGACCTGCGAGAGCGCCGATCAGAACGGCAAAGCCGCCGATCTGGATTGAAATGGGAAGTCTTGTCTGAATGAGCTGTGAAATGGGCGTATTCTTGGAAATGTTATAGCTTACGCCGAAATCGCCCCGCAGCATGTTTCCCACATAACGGACAAACTGAACCACAACCGGCTGATCCAGTCCGTATTTCGCATACAGAACCGACCGCTGATCTGCACTCAGCTTTTCATCATTGAACGGAGATCCCGGCATCAGATGCATCAGAATAAAAAGGACCAGCAGAATGGCCAGAAGCGTAAAAAAAGATGTCAGGATACGCTTTAGGGCATATTTTTTCATGTCACTTTCTCCCTCGGAACAGACTCTTTTAAATCAAATTCACACGGCGGCTTTGGCACCGCCGTGCGATTATTTCATATCGAAAAAGCAGAAACTTTATTCTGTCTTGGAAGCATCCTTGTAGACACGGTTCAGAGCGACCGGGTGCCATTCAACGCCGGTTACCTTTGAAGAAACCATTTCCGCATTGCACTGCGTGTAAAGCGGCATGATCACAGCCTGATCCATGACAATCTTTTCCGCATCCATCATTGCGCTCCACCGCTTGGCGGCATCCAGGGCAAGAGAACCCGTTGTGCAGTCTGCAATGATCGAATCATAATTCTTGTCGCTCCATAAACCGTAGTTGTTGGAGTTGTCCGTTACCCACATGCCAAGATAGGTCATGGGATCCGCATAGTCCGGTCCCCATCTGGTAAGACCGATCTGATAATTTCCGTCCTGAAGATCCTGAACCCTCTGCTTCTTGGGCTCCACTTTCAAATTCAGCGTGAAACCGGGAAGTGCGGTCTCAAGCTCTTCCTTGACGACCTGGGCTACCTTCTGCGGAGCGGCATCGGCATCTACAACCATTTCAAAGGTGAAGCTGTCCTTGCCGAGTGTCTGTTTTGCCTTGTTATAGCATTCCGTAGCTTTTGCCGTGTCATAGGTGCAGACATCCTTGAACTTATCCTGATCCGCGGAGAAATCGGATCCGTCGGGGCCTGCCGCAAACTGCGGCGGAACCGCCGTATAGGTTGCAAGAGAACCGTCCTTTACGACATCCTTCACAATACTGTCACGGTCAAGCGCATATGTGATTGCAAGTCTTAAGTCCTGATTTGCAAGGTCCGAATTCTTGGCAATGTTGGGAGTAAGGTACCAGAGATATCCGGCGCCGACGCTCTTGAATTCCGGATCATCCTTCACCTGGTCTACCTGATCGCCGGAAACCAGCGTCATGTCCAGATCGCCGTTCTGATAGCTCATCAGAGCCTGCTGGCTGTCCTTGATCACCTGATAGTTGATCCCGGAAAGTTTGATGCGGGAAGCATCATAATAATCGGGATTCTTTTTCAGATGGATTGAAGTGGAAGCCGGCTGATACTCATCCAGAATAAAAGCACCGTTGCTCAGGGTCGTTTCCGGGCTTGTTCCGTAAGTATCCTTGCAGGTATTAAAGAACTTCTCGTTCACCGGATAAAAGGTGGGGAAGTACATGATGCCGGAGAAATAGCTGACAGGAACAACCAGCTCAACCTTCAGCGTATAGTCGTCCACTGCGGTTACGCCGAGCGTTTTCTTGTCTGCTTTTTTGTCTATGATTTCCGCTGCGTTCTTGATCTGACCGATATCGCTCAGCATATAGGCGTATTCGGAAGCAACATCCGGATCCACCGCTCTCTGCCAGCCGAACACAAAGTCTGCCGCCGTGACCGGATCTCCGTTGCTCCATTTTGCATCTTTTCTTAAATGGAACGTATAGGTAAGTCCGTCACTGGAAACATCCGTGCTTTCCGCAAGTGCGGGGATTGCCTTGCCGTCCTTGTCCATCTGCATAAGACCGTCCGTGTAATCGGCAATGACTTCAAAAGAAGTTCCGTCGGTTGCCTGCTGCGGATCAAGAGATTCCACTTCTGTTTCCAGCATGACATTCAGATCCGTAGCCGATGTCTTCGCGGATGATGCAGCCGCCTTTGTTCCCGCTGCCGCCGTCGTTCCCGCTGCCGCCGAAGCTGCCGCTGTTCCCGCTGCCGCCGTCGTTCCGGAAGCAGGTGCGGTTGAACCGCCGCAGCCTGTCATTCCCAGTACCATGGCGGAAGCTGTCAGTACGGCAAGAAATGCTTTCGTTCTCTTCATAATACCCTCCTCATATTTTGAATCTTTTCTATTTTAAAAAAAGGCGAAGTGGTTTTAACACTTCACCGTGTTAAATAAGCATATTTAATTATACCCTGCAGACAAAAAAATACAAGTTTAATATACGTCACTATCATAGATTCTCGACATTTAGGGCAAATACTGTTTTATTGCACCACCCCGTATTCGTCCGCGTAGCGTCCATCAGGCGTCTGCCCGTTCTGATCTGCAGTTATACAGATTCCCGGCTGCCGTTGCCGTTAGGTCTCCCCATTAATTGAATTATACATGGCAGATAGGAAAACTGATATTTTCTTAACATTAATGGTCTTCCGGTTCCTTCTCAGGTTTAAAACCGGCGGTGTCTTCTCCGACGGCAACCCTGCCCTTCCCCGATTTCTTGGAAATATAAAGCATGGCATCCGCCCGGGAATAGAGCTGTTCAAACGTCTCCATACCCTCGGACTTTGCAATCCCGACCGATATCGTTGCCCTGCAGCCGGTTTCCTTCCATGTTCTTTCGGCGACCTGGTCCAGCATTTTCTGAGCCTTTTCCCTGGCTGTATCAATATGGACAAGATCGGCCGCATAGACCATGAATTCGTCGCCGCCTACCCTGCCGATGATATCTCCTGTCCTGAATGAATTCCTGATGATTGAACCGATCAGAACAAGCATGGCATCTCCAGTAGGATGCCCGTATGTATCGTTGATATGCTTGAAGTCGTCCACATCGATCATCAGGATGCAGCCTTTCTGTCCGCGCTGGAGAAATGCACGGATCCGCTTAACTGTTTCCTCATGATTCAGCAGTCCGGTCAGCGAATCTCTGTATGCCTGTCTTACCAGTTCATCCCGTTCGGCGTGTTCGTCCCCTATGTCATGCAGCACAAATGCCACCAGCAAATGTCTGGTATCCGGGTTCGTAAAGATGCGGATATCATTCCGGACCCAGCGCTTCATGCCGTTTTCGTCCCAGCAGTATTCACAGTCAAACGCCCTCTTGTTGCCGCGGTAGAGGGATACGATGTTCGGGTATTCCGCCATGCTGAAAAGTTCGTCTGTTTTCCCGTTTTCAACGCTGATATGCTCTCTTGCATACCGAAGGAGTTCTTCCCATGTTATCCCGGCGTTCAGGGTTGTTTTCCACTCTCCTTTGTTATGAAACTCGATTACATGTCCTTCCGTGACATCGCACATCATTGCGCCGTATGCATCATGCGAAAGTTCGACAACCGAACGCAGATCATATTCATATTCCGTCCTGCTTTCGTAACGGCTTTCAATTACGTGCCCCTCCGCGATCAGGCCGGTCACATTTCCGTTCTCATCCTGGATAGGGTATTTGGAAGTTGAAGTCCACCGGACATCCGCAATGTCCGTGAAATTCGGCTCGATCAGGTCATGGAAAGCGGCACGCCGCTTTCCATGACCTGATTGTCCGCCATGAAAAAGTGCTCCGCGTTTTCCTTGTTTTCCACAAGGTCAAAGTCTGTTTTTCCGACAATCTCTCTCCCGGAAGGCAGGCCGAAAAGCGAGGCAAACGCATCCGATGCCGCTTCATAAACACCCTTTCTGTTCTTTACGAAAATAAAGGAAGTGGATTCTCTCAGCATGGTTTCCAGCGCATCTTCTCTGATCGACATGGTTACAGTCCTCCTTGCTTTTTTTCGGCTCCGTACGCCAGATCTGTGTTCCCGTTCGGTATATGACCAGCAGTAAATGAACAACAGTGCAAGATCAGTGCGATATTTTCATGTATCCGTATTTTTCCTTCGTGCATTCCGAAGAACTTCAAACAGTTTATCCGGATTGATCGGCTTTGCGATATGTCCGTTCATTCCGGCGTCCAGACACTTTTGGATATCATCGGAAAAAGCGTCTGCCGTCATCGCAAAAATCGGCACGGTATCCGCATCCGGCCGATCTGCGGCACGGATTACCTCCGCTGCCCTGAGGCCATCCATGACAGGCATCCTGAGATCCATGAGAATACAGTCAAAATAGCCGATCGGGGATCTGCGGAATTCATCCACTCCCTTCTGACCGTCTTCCTCAATCCGGACAATGGCTCCTTTTCCTTCGAGCATGGCCCGTGCTATCTCCTGATTGAGCGGGTGATCTTCGCAAAGCAGCACATGCATGCCGGTAATATCTGAAATATTTTTTTCTTCCGTTTCCCCGGGTACGGCTGAAGCTGCAGGGGAATCCATCCGGACTGTATCAAACTGCATCTTCACGATAAAGGTTGTGCCTTGTCCGACTTCACTGTTCACGGAAATAGTCCCGCCCATCAGATCCACAAATTTTTTCACGATGGAGAGACCGAGTCCGCTGCCACGCCGTTCGGAGCTGTCGTCACGCCCTTCCTGTGTAAACGGTTCAAACAGCCGTTTCTGAAATTCCCGGCTGATCCCTATCCCGGTATCGCTGATCTGATGCTCGATTTCTATCCGCTTCTTCGAAATTTCTCTTGCGCGGATGTTATATGTGATTGTTCCTCCCTCCGGTGTAAACTTGACTGCATTGGACAGAAGATTGAATATGACCTGATTCATACAGCCTTTGTCCGCCAGGGGAACATTCCGGACATCCACATCTTCATTCATCACAAAGCTCTGATTTCTTTCCCTGCAGAGAGGCCTGATCACGGCGTCAATATATTCATTGAACTCACCGACAGGGCACGGCTCGTAATGAAGTTCAATGCTTCCGCTTTCCACCTTGGCCATATCCAGGATATTGTTGATAAGGCTCATCAGAAATTTTGCGGAAATATTGATCTTTCCGAGACAGTCCGCAGTAAACGGCGGATTGTCATGCTGCTGAGCAAGATAAGCCATTCCGATCACGCCGTTCAGCGGCGTACGCATGTCATGGCTCATGCGTGAAAGGAACTCGGTTTTCGCAATGTTTGCGGCTTCGGCTGCATGTTTTTCTTCTGCCAGAAGACTGATCTGACTCTGTTCCTTCTGATATGATTCCGTGATATCGGAACGGACAACCAGAATATCTCCTCCCGTTTTTTCAAGCCAGCAGTACTGAAGCCTTATACATTCCGTATTTTTTTCTGTTGTTCTGAGATAAGTGACTGTACGCATGCCGTTGGCATTCATGTCCCGGACTATGGCATTTAAGGATACTGTCTCATTAAAGTAACACCGTTCATCTTCCCGTATAAACATATCACTGACAAATTCCGTGCATTCCGCATAGGACTGGATTCCTCCGTTTTTTCCATAGGTAATCCACGGCCTGCGGCTGTGAAATTCAAAGGTTCCGGCTTTCGGATGAATAATGCCGATGTAATCAAAGTGATCATGGATGATCCGTTCCATGATGAATTCATTTTTCTTATGATAGTCAATATCGACCGCATACGTAATGCCTTCAACATCACCCGTCTTAGGGTTCCTCAGCATGAACAGTATGCCTTCCCGCCAGTAATGTCTTCCGTCCTCATAGATGACCGGATATTCTATGGAGACCTTTGATATACCCTTTTCAAATTCTTTTAAAAGCAGCTTTCGCTCAAACCGTTCATGAAAATCCTTCTTGATGTCTTCATCCGCTATCAGTTTGGAAAATTCCTGAAAATATCCGTCCACCGTACCGGACTCCTGCTGTTTCAGCACAAAAGGCAGCGGACTCTTCCCGTCTCCGCACCAGTTATGCGTCAGGTTCAGATGAAAGGAGCCAAGCGTATGCAGATAAGCCTGGTCCAGCTGACGCAGGGTCTGTTCATAATCAATTTCCTTCTGCTTCTGTTCCGTAATATTCTGCCCGAAGCAGAATACATTCAGCAGATGACCGGATTTGTCCGTGACCCGTTTCATGACCATACGTTCCCGCTGCTGGCTTACCTGTCCCGGCATCTGAAAACGGAACTCGCATTCAGCGTGCTCCGCTCCTTCATTCATTGCCCGGTAAGACGAACGGAATGCATCCCTGTCATCCGGGAAAACATAGGGAACGATGGTCTCGACTACATTTTCTATGACAGAAGGTACATGCAGTTTCCGGCATATTTCCTCCGTATAGCCGCTCTGCATCATCGTGGCTTTTTTTGTTGCTATATCGTATGACCAGATAATCAGTTTTGCCGTTTTTGCTGCATCATCATACATCAGCTTGTCCTGCTGCAGCACCTGTTCAGCAGAAATCTGGTCGTCCATGTCTGTGAAGGAAGCATAATACAGCAGTACGCCGTTCACTCTGCCCGCCTGGCAGAACTGATTCGCCACCCAGTGAAGTTTACCGTCTTCTCCGTTAATGCGGTAAATAACGTTGCCCTTAGATTTTTCTCCGGAAGAAAGTTTCCGGAATTCGTCCCAGAAAAGATGCCGGTCTTCCGGTGTGAGCCAGTCCACCGGATTCGGGCTCTGCTTTGACCAGTATTCCCTGCTGCCATGATGCAGCGCATAGAAACCGGAATTGGAGTAAGCAATGCGTATTTCAGAATTTTCTTCGTAAAACACAACGACTCCGCCGGGTATATTGCCCAGGATAGCGTCAAGACGCTTTCCGTAAGCTTCCAGTTCATCACGCTCGTTCATATACCGGTTAACATTATAATAGGACGCGTAAAAACGCTCTGTCTTTTCATCGACAGATTTATGGCTCGCCCGGATGCCTATCCAGATATACTTTCCGCTGCCGTCAAGATTGCGGAACCGGAAGTCGAACATTCTGTGCTCCTGAATGGATAAGAGTGCTTCGGCCAGCAGTCCGGCGCGGTCTTCCGGATACACGGAATTTATGGTCCCCTGATTAAAGAAGCGCGTACGGTCCTCCCGGCGTGCGCCGATCATCCTGTAAAAACCATCGTTTAAATATTTCATTGTGATGATGGAATCCGTCACATCAAAGACGCCCACCCCTGACGGAATTTCATCCAGTACTTCAAATTTTATATTTTCTCCGTATCTGCCATTCTCCCCCATTCTTAACGCTCCCCGTATCAGACTGATTTAAACCGGTTCCCTTGAACCAATATCATTAAGCTTCCGTATAGTATGGTTACATACTTCCCCTGTATGTTTTTAATTATACCATATATCGTAACCGTGTCCACAGGCGGGAAACAAAACATCAGAATAAAATTTACAGTCTTTCCGAAATAAAAAAACGGCTCCTTTTCAGGGGAGCCGCAACATCATTGCCATACTGTCCGCGTCTTCTGTTTTTCTTTCTCTGAAACAGCTTTTCCCCGTTCCCGCCCTCACTTTGAAGTCAGTACATGGTAGTAACTGTGCTCTGTACATTTTACCCGTGTGCACGATGCTGGGCATGATTTGTTTGGGTTTAAGGACCCCTCCAGGTGCGCCCCGCTCGCCTTCATATGTGCGGACTCATACTTAGCCGCAAAGTTGTGCTCGCCCTTCAAAGCTACCACTGCCCGCTATTTCACATCCGTGGTCCAGTTCAGGCCCTGGATCTTAACGTCCAGATCCCGGAGTTCCTTTGACGATGCATCGACCTGCTTCTGCATCTCCTTCACATTTACCGCACTCCTGATCACGATCTCCGTCTTCATCCCCCGCATCACGGTCTCGCTGGCATTCTCAAGAAAATCCCTTAAGATCGCATTCTTCTGGCTCATGCAGTCTCTTCTGGCAAGAAGCGACGTCATCGTTTCCTTTCCTGTTTTTGTTTCGGAATTTGTGATGTTGATCCTGGTGATCAGTTCCTCCAGCCTGACGGTCATCTCATCCAGCTGCTTCAGAAGTTCTTTCGGATCTTCTGCCGGTTTTTCGCCTTCCTGGACCTTGGCATTGTTCTGCAGTCTGCTCTTGATCTGCTGGATCCTTTTCTGGATGTCTGCTCTCTCTGTCAGTGCTTCCGCTAATTTCATCGTTTTTCCTCCTCTGTCATGCGGTAAATGATCATGATTTTCAAAGCGCATACATTACCGGCAACAGAACATTTTCAAATATTCATGACTCTGCCTATATTCTACCTTTTTTCCAGGAAAAGTACAGACAGGCGGCCACCGTGCAGTTGCATCGTAAAATTTTTTTCTTCCGTCCTGTCTTAATCAACCGTAAAGCCCTCTCAGGATATGCCACAGACAAGAAAAGGCACGGTACCGAAATACCGTGCCTTTTGAAAACCAAGCTTTATTTCCGGACTTTTCTTTACTACGTTCAGTGCGCTGCTTTAAAAAGAGGATATCCGTTTTTCTCCCCGCAGTCTTCCTCGGTCAGTTCATATCCCTTGTCCGGAACTTCTTCCACCGAACAGCCTTTTCCCAGTGCATGGGAACATTTCATATAGTTCGGACAGATATACTGATAGCATGCTAATTTGTCATCGTCAAAACCTTTGTACACAGCCTGTTCCTCCTCTCGGGTTCAGGTATCCGGATAGAAGCCGGAAGGAGCATCCTGCATGTCGATAAAGATGTTCTTTGTCTGCGTATAGTTGTTTAGGATCATCTTATGTGTTTCACGTCCTATGCCGGATTTCTTGTAGCCACCGAACGGAGCCTTCTCCGGCAGCTGATTGTAGCAGTTGACCCACATACGCCCGGTCTCAACGGAGTTTGCAACAAGGAATGCCTTGTTGATGTCCTTTGTCCATACCGCACCGCCGAGTCCGTAGGTACTGTCATTCGCCATTTTAATAACTTCGTCCGCATCGTGGAATCTGATCACGACCGCAACCGGCCCGAAAATTTCTTCCTGCGCAACACGCATGTTATTGGTCACATCCGTAAGCAGCGTCGGTTTTACAAATGCGCCTTTTGACAGTTCTCCGTCCGTATCCCGCTCTCCGCCGCAGGCTACTTTGGCGCCTTCTTTCTTTCCGATCTCGATATAGCTCAGGATCTTTTCAACCTGGCGCTCGTTGATCTGACTGCCCATCTGCGTATCGGCTTCCCAGGGCATTCCCACTTTGACCTTGTTGAAGCGTTTTACGGCTTCCACAACGAATTTATCATAAATGGTGTCCTGTACAAATACACGGGATCCCGCACAGCATACCTGCCCCTGATTGAACAGGATACCCATCTGAAGTCCGTCCATTGCCTTTTCAAAATCGCAGTCGTCAAAGAAAATGTTGGCGGATTTTCCGCCCAGTTCCAGTGTCGCCGGTATCAGTTTCTTCGCAGCCGCTTCCGCAACGCTGTAGCCGACTTCCGTGGAACCTGTGAATGCAAGTTTCCGGATATCCGGATGATCCAGAAGATACTGCCCGCTTCTGGAGCCTTTTCCCGTGACAATCTGAAAAACACCCGGAGGAAGAATGCCGTCGATCAGTTTTGCAAATTCCAGCACGGAAAGGGAGGTCGCACTGGAAGGTTTCAAAACCGTGCAGTCGCCGGCCGCAAGAACCGGTGCAAGTTTCCATGCTGCCATACAGAACGGGAAGTTCCAGGGAACAATCTGGCCGACCACACCGATCGGTTCTCTTAGGATGATGCTGAGAAACCTTCCGTCTATGATGGTTGCCGAGCCTTCGTCTGCCTCAAGGCAGCTTGCAAAATAACGGAAATGATCCACGGAAAGGGGGAGGTCCACATTGAGTGTTTCCCGGATGGGTTTTCCGTTGTCCATCATTTCCACTTTTGCGATAAATTCCTTGTTTTCGTCAAGAACATCCGCTATCTTCCGTAAAATTGCGACTCTCTGCTTGACCGTGGTCTTTTTCCACGTTTCAAATGCCTTCCATGCGCCGGCAACGGCGGCATCGACATCTTCTTTGGTCGCCTCCGCGCAGACGGCAAGCTTTTCCCCGTTTGCCGGGCAGGTTGACTCAAAGGTCCCCCCGTCCGAAGCATCGCGGAACTCGCCATTGATGTACAGACCGTACTTCTCCTGCAATTTCACCTGACTGCTCATAAATGAACGCTCCTTTCTGTAAGATACTGCATGCTTTTCTGCAACAGTTGACTGTGACATATATATTATAGTCTTCGCGAAACGGAAAAAATCTTAAATTACAAAAAAGATACCGGCTTTAGTAGAATTTAACAAATTTATCTGGTATAGTTGACTTATATGGTATGATTACAATTCAATCTGAAGATATCGCAAAGGTGAAAAATTTAATAAGATCCTTATCTGCGGAATTGGAGCATAGGCTAATGAAAGGTACAGCAAGGGCCGATACCATAAGTGACCGGAAAATCAAACAGTTTCACATAAAAACCAACCTGAGACTTCTCCTTCTTCTGACGACAGTCTGCATCTTTTCTTTTTCTTTTTTACTGAACGCACATGCAGAAAATCCCGCTGTCGAACAAAAACAGGTCCTGTTCATCAATTCTTACGGCTATGACTTTGAAACCGTTCCCGTTGTCATGAAGGAAGTATCGGAAAAACTCAGAGGCATTGCTTCCATTCAGTATCTGTTTATGAACGAAAAATACATCCCTGACGAAGAGGCGAGTGCGCATCTTACGGCAGAACTTGATTCCATGACCTCAGAATTCAAATACAGCGCCGTCATCTTAGGGGACGACGCTGCTTTTGATTTTGCCATTCATAACCGTGATAAGTATTTTAAGGACATTCCTCTGATCTATGAAAACATCAACAGCACTGCAAAGGCGGAGAAATACAAGGACGATCCTCTGATCTCCGGCGTTGTGGAAGCTTTCCCCATGAAGGGCACGATCGAACTTGCCCGAACCATCCGGAAAAATGCATCGCGTGTCGTCATCATCACCGACAATTCCGTTTCCGGATCCGGTTCCGCTGAACAGGCAATGGCGGAGCAGGCTGATTTTCCTGATCTTAAGTTTGAACTTTTCGATACTTCCAAGATGAATGCCGAAGAAATCCGGCGTAATATTGCTTCTTACGGCAGCGACACCATTCTCCTTTACACGGTGTTCAATGTCGACGGAAGCGGCACAAGGTATACGCTTTCCCAGGGTGTCAGGCTGATCACCGGTGCTGCCAAAGTCCCGGTATTCAAAGCGGATGAAGCCGGCCTAGGCGAAGGCCTTCTGGGAGGCTACATGCTGTCATATCAGAGCATAGGACAGGAAACAGCCTCTCTGGTCCTCTCCGTATTAAACGGTACGGAACAGAAAAAAAGCAGCTACACCACAGGCGAATGCCTCTATGAATTCGACCGGAAGGTCATGGACCGGTACGGTATTTCAAAATCAGAACTTCCCGATGAAGCGGTCTGCATCAACACAAGTCCGGACTTCTTTGAAGCACATGAAAGACCTATCATCCTTTCCGTATGTATTACGGCCGCTCTGTTCGGCCTTATTCTTCTGCTCAGCGAACATAAAAAAAGAAAGCTCAGCCGTGAGCTGGAGCTGGAGGAACGTTCAAACCGCGCAAAAACAGAATTCATTTCAAAAATGAGCCATGATATCCGCACTCCCCTGAACGCTATTCTGGGAATGGACAGGTTTGCCCTGGAGGAAGCCGAAAGCCCCGGGAAGGTACGCGAATATCTTGGAAAAGCTGTTTCTTCCGGAGAACTGCTCACGTCTCTCGTCAACGATATCCTGGACATTTCCAAAATCGAAAGCGGGAAGATGAAGCTGAATCTGTCCCCGTACTGCCTCAGGGACTTTTTCGATAATATCCGGAATGTCTTCAGCAGCCTCTGTTCGGAAAAAGGCATTCAGTTTAAGGTCACCGAAAATGCTGATAAGATCACGGTAATGGCGGACTCCGTCCGCCTGAATCAGCTTTTTTACAATCTCCTGACAAATGCCGTCAAATTCACGGATAATGGCGGAACGATCGAATTCATGCAAAACGGCACTCTGCAGGATAACATTTTTCACTGCATTTTTTCCGTGACCGATACCGGCTGCGGAATGTCGCCGGATTTTCAGAAACACATGTTTGATCAGTTTTCGCAGGAAGGAAAAAAGAACGTGCCGGGAAGCGGACTCGGACTTTCCATTGCCAAAAGCATCACGGATCTCATGGGCGGAAAAATCGATGTTGAAAGCACGCCCGGAGAAGGAAGTTCCTTCACGGTTAATCTTGATCTTCCTTTGGCAAGCCAAAGTGCTCCGGAAAGCAGCATAAAGGAACCGTCGCCTGATATCTCCGTTCTGAACGGAAAGCGCGTGCTGCTGGCGGAAGACAACGAGATCAATGCACAGATCACGGAGATAATGCTGAAAGATGCCGGCGTTACGACAGACATTGCGGAAAACGGGGTAGACGTCGTCAATATTTTTTCCGAAGCTCCTGCCGGATATTATTTCCTGATCCTGATGGATAACAGAATGCCGGGCAAAACCGGTATGGAAGCCGCCCGGAGCATCCGGCAACTTTCCGTTCCGGGTGCGGATACCATACCGATCATTGCCCTGACCGCAGATGCCTTTGAAGACGATCAGCAGAAATTCTTGGACAGCGGAATGAACGGCTGCCTGACAAAACCGGTCGACCGTGAAAAGCTGATTGCCATGCTGATGAAATACTGCTGAATAGATTATACGGTCAGTATCCTTTCCATGGCCGCCGCAAATTTTGCATGGCCCTCTTCGGAAAAATGGATGCCGTCAAAGGAAAGTGAAATGTCCCATCCGCCCGCATCGGCAAATGAAAGGGAAAGTTCTTCCGAAAGAGTGCCGTAAAGTCTGCCCAATTTTCCTGATTCCCGGGATACCCGTTCGGTCTCTTTTGTTTCAAAGACCCGGACCGGAGGCGGGGCAATGAGCAGGATACCGGCGGTGCTTTTTTCTTCCCTCAGTTCTGAAACAAAAGCAAGCATTTTTTTCATCCGGTCCCTGATCTTTCCCGCCGTCATATCCGGCATGTCAAAAAGATCGTTTGTCCCCAGCATGATGCAGAAAATTTCCGCGTCATCATGGGAAGAAACGATCTCTTTCAGTTCTTCGTATTCAAAATCCCGGAGAGGGATCTGTCTTCCGTTCCGCCCGAAATTCAGGATATCCCATCTGCGCGTCCGCTTCAGGATGCCCGTCCATCGCTTATTTTCCGGGAGGCGGTATCCGGATCCCAGACGGGGATCATAGCCCCAGGTATTGGAATCCCCGTAACAGAGAATTTTTTTCATCTGTCCTTCTTCCGCCGCTGTTATTTCCCGCGTTTAAACGTCATGGTGATTCCTTCCTGTTCAGCCGTCAGGGTATCGCTGTCCTTCTTCAACAGTTCAAGTGACTCCCCGTTATATTTCAGCGTGATCCTGGTCTTGTCTTCCGTCCAGTCCGCTTCTCCGGTGGTACCCGACGACGTGATGACGGCTTTCCCGCTGTCTTTGATCTCTATGGTCATTTTCTGCCCGGTGTCGGATGCAGACAGGCTTTCTCCGTCCGCTTCGATCGTAAGCAGGTTCCAGGTCCCGGTATATCCGGATTTTCCGCAGGATATCAGGATCAGTGCTGCAAAAAGTAACAGTGCCATGAGACATGCTCCCGGCCTGATCTGCTTTTTCATGCTATTCCCTTCCTTTCATCATCTGTCTCGGTTTTTTCCCTGCGTCGGGAACTCCGCACAGTACCTTGCCGCTGATCATATCGTACCACAGCATAAGGCCTTTTACGGAAACATCATAAACGGAAACAACACGGTCCGGTTCCCTTTCCCCGCACAGCACTTCCTTGTGCAGAATGCTCGGATGGCGTCCGCCGGAAAAAAGCGCCGTGTAGAAGATCCCGGATTCCACGAAATCCTGAAACAGGTGACTGCCGAAGGAAAGTTCCGGCATGAATCCGTTGGCTGCGTCATCATATTCGATGATGGCGGAAAAAGAAGAAAGGTCTGAAAATTTCAGCGGCACGCCGAGTTCCGGTGAAGATGTCCCGACTCTTCCCGGACTGATCAGCATAAGAGATTTGTCCCCGTCTCCCAGCGACCCGTTCAGTTCCATGATTTCTTTTGCCACGCCGGGTTTTTCACGGTACGGCAGATCATGATATTTCTTGGAATCCACAAGAACAACCATGTCTATCTTCCGGCACTGGGTAATCCCCATGGAAACATTCCGGGCGGAAAAAAGGATTTCCGTCTGGCTTTTTTTCGGAAGAAGGAGCGACCTTCTGCTGTTTAAGATCTGAAGAGGCCTGCACTGCAGGATGCAGATCAAAAACGACTTGTCGGGAAACAGGTTCACCGTAAATTCGATATCGACGGGATAGCTGTATTCCTTCTGCAGCGTTTTCAGGATGCGTTCCATATCGCCTAAAAATTCCCGGTTCTCCGCAAATCCGCGGCATGTCCCGTAATACATTTTGTCTTTCTTGCCGAGCTTTAAAAGTCTTTCTTCCGTTTCCGTATCCCGGTCGCAGACCGCCTCCGCATATCCGCTGTCCGCCTGTTCCATGACCTTTTTGATCGGTAAACTTGCAAGGACGTTCTTTCTCACATCTATGACATCAATGGTATGCTGTGAATAATCTATTCTTTCCTCCCGGGTGACCAGCGTGGTCTTAAGCGGCGCGTCGATATGGATGATGCGGGGATAATCCGTTCCTGTACGCTGAACGGCCCTTGTCGCAAATCCCGCCACCATGCGCAGCATGCCGCGGCTGGCATTCACGGTGCGGTCCCAGTTCCAGGGATCCTCGGAATAGCCGACGCCTGATGCGGACGGATAGAAATAATCCCCCGAAAGCGAACCGGAAACACGCTGGACCAGAATGGACATCTGCTCATCCCTGTCTTTCAGCCCTCTCTTCATGCGGTAGATCAGGGCACTCGGGTTCATGGTGCTTGCATAGACCTTCCGCACGGCATCTTCGAACATGTTCAGGCGTTCTTCCGGCGTCCCGCTGTTCACGCAGAAAACGGATTCGTATTTCCCCGCAAAAGCATTGCCGAACCCGTCCTCCAGCAGGCTTGAAGAACGCACCACAAGAGGCGCCTGTCCGTAATATTCCAGGACACGGCTGAACTTCTCACGGATTCTGTCCGGGAAAGTTCCCTTCAGGATTTTCTTTGCCAGTTCCGAGGCCGCCGTGAAATAAACGTCGCTGTCTTCCTTCTGACGGATCCTGAGTTCCCAGAGATTGTTGGAAACGAGAAAAGTATAAAAGACATGGTTTCCGATGTAGAAGGAGTCATGGGATTCCATCCGGTCCATGAGTTCCGGGAGGTTTTTTTCTATGATCTTCCGTGAAAGAAGAATGCCGCAGGATTTCCCGCCTATCCTGCCCGTGCCGATCATCCGCTCCCTGATCCGGTAATAATCCTCTTTCGTATAATACCGTTCAAACAGCCGGCTCATCCTGGCATCATCGCCGACCAGCATGCGGCAGAAATCCGCACATATCATTTTGTCGTCTTTTTTCGGTGCCTTATGGCTCTTCTGAAAGAAGCGCTCCCAGCTGTCCAGATTCAGATTGTCGTGTCCCTCTTCCCTGCGGACAACGGAATAATACCGGTTTATCCCGGAGGCATCCGAAAGGACACGGAACTCCGCCTTGTTCCTGTCCGCTTCGTGGGGAAGAAACATATTCGGGGAGTACCTTCCGTAGACCTTGATCGGATGAAGATATATTTTCTGCGATAAAGAATAGACGTCCAGGAACAGCTGCGTGGTGTCACGGATCATGGCAACCGTTTCATAGGAATGATGTCCCCTGAGAATCGGGAAAAAAGCGACCGTCTCAAGGGAATAGAGATAAGGACACACAACGGAAAAGAAGTTACCCATCATCAGATCGGCAGACCATGTCTCCTGCAGTTCGGAAAGGCAGTCGAAAATGTAATGCGCTCCTCTTCCTTCCTCTTTTGCAATATTGTGCACGGCGATCGTGAATTTTTCAAATCCGTCCCTGGGATTTAAAACATACTGTTTTGCCTTTCTGGCAGAAACAAGCTCCCTGTGCGACGCAAACCGGATATATACGGGTTTATGCCCGTCCTTTACAGACTGACTGACAAATCGGTCCACGAAAAAAGAATAGTCTTCCAGATCCGAAACCTGAAAAACGACATTGTCTCCGCAGCGGATATGATCCAGCAGACTGTCTACGTCCGGTATCCCGGACTTTACGTTTTGAAGCGGCTCCATGAAATCCCTCCGTCACATTTTTCAGTGAACGACCACGGTCTCTCCCGTGTAAACCTGTGCATACAGGTTTCTAGCAAAATCCGACGGCAAATTGACGCAGCCGTGGCTCCCGCCGTACCTGTAGATATTTCCGCCGAACTTACCTCTCCATGTTGCATCATGAAGGCCTCTGCCTTCATCAAAAGGCATCCAGTAACTGACAAAGGAATGATATTCGTCGTTCTGTCCTGTCAGGATGCGGTTTCTCTGTTTATAGTTGATCTTGAAAACTCCGGTGTGCGTCCTGCGGTCTTTTGTCGGAAGCCCGGTCACGCAGGAACTCTGCATGGCGATCTTGGCATCCCTGAAAAGTGTTACCTTCTGGTTGGCAATATCCACGTCAATATAGTTAAGGCCGTACTGCAGGTCAAAGGACGGGTCCGCTTCAAGAACCGGTATTTCAATGGCATCGGAAGAAGTGGCATCGGGGGCATCCGTCAGTTTTTTTGTCAGGATATCCGAAAGCTGACCCGCATCGACAATATACCGGAATCCCGTTATATTCTGTTCGGACGCAAAGTTCCCGGAAAAAATGTCCTGCACGGCATCGGAGTAGGAAGCGACCATAGCGGTATCCAGGACCGGGGAACCGTCCGTGCCGGGTACGATCCAGTTATGCAGGGTATCCCCGTTCAGGGCAACGGAATTCCCGCGGAATGAGATCAGCAGATTATAATGAATAAGTTTATTCAGTGCCGCACAGTCCCTGACAATTTTTTCATTGTCCTTTGTGACATCCGCCTTCACCTGGCAGCGGTCTGTGATATCGATCTCGCTTAGTCCTTCTTCAATCTTTAATGCGATATAAGTAAGGGCATCGTCCTCATTTACACGGTAGCCGTTGCTGTCCGGGATGATGGCATATCCGGTTCCGGTCTGGAATTCCGATATTTCCGCATTCACCGGCGTCGCAGAATCCGCAAATATCCCCTGGGGCTCCAGATTCTTTTTCAGTGTCTCACGGTCACACGTAAGCGTCCCGCCGGTCGTAAGTTCATGGTCCCGGAATATTTCCCACGGCCATGCAGGGTAATTCCTTGAAGATATGCTCTTTACGGCAGCATCCCTGTCTGATAGAGATAGTATATCCGAACCGGAAACGGCATATGTCTTGTCCTTCGACTTTATGGTTATGTCCCGGGCAGCCATATCCTGCTCCGCCAGGTCCACGGCTTCTTCTGCCGTAAGTCTCCCCGCCTCTGTGTGATCAACCGTCGTATTCGGATACTGATGAGAATAAAAGAAGACACATCCGCCGGCATATATGGCCGCAACCGTGCCTGCCAGTATTGCGATCACGATTTTCAACGCTTTTTTCATAAAATCACTCTCCCAAACATACACCCCGCAACAAATACAAGATAACACGTATATCATTCGCGGGCAAGTAAAAATGCCCCGTTTCAGGGACATAAGTTGTAAAATTGCGCTTTATCGGCTATACTGTTTTCTGCCGTTCCGTTTACATTCGGAGCGGAAATGCATGAAGCCGGAGGAAAAATATGTCTCTTATCATACCTGACAACTATAATCCTGTGCTGACAATACGCGAAACACAGGAAGCGATCAAATTCATCCGTGATCTGTTCCAGAAGGAATTCGGAAGGGAAATGAATCTGGAGCGTGTTTCCGCTCCTCTCTTTGTGGCAAAATCAAGCGGTTTGAACGATAACCTGAATGGTGTCGAAAGACCGGTTTCGTTTGACATTGCCGGCGTGCCCGGAGAAGAAATCGAAGTCGTGCAGTCTCTTGCCAAATGGAAAAGGCTTGCCCTGAAGCGCTATGGGTTCAAACCCGGGGAAGGGCTCTATACAAACATGAACGCCATCCGCCGTGATGAGTCTCTCGATAATCTGCATTCCTGCTATGTGGATCAGTGGGACTGGGAAAAAGTGCTCGAGAAGAAAGACCGCACCATCGAAACGCTTGAGGAAACGGTCCGCACCATCTTCAAAGTCGTAAAGCACATGCAGCATGAAGTCTGGTATAAATATCCCGATGCCGTGAACCACCTTCCGAAGGAAATCACCTTTATCACTTCCCAGGCGCTTCTGGACAAATATCCGGACCTGAATCCCCGTGAACGTGAAAACCGCATTGCCAGAGAAAACGGATGCGTCTTCATCGAGAAGATCGGCGACAAGCTGACCGACGGGAAGCCGCATGACGGACGTGCTCCGGACTACGATGACTGGCAGCTGAACGGCGATATCCTGTTCTGGTTTGAGCCGCTTCAGTGCGCACTTGAAATTTCCAGCATGGGAATCCGTGTCGATGAAGTTTCTCTTGCCGCCCAGCTGAAAAAAGCGGGATGCGAAAGCAGAAAGGATCTCCCGTATCACAAAATGCTTTTAAACGGAGAACTCCCCTACACGATCGGCGGCGGAATCGGGCAGAGCCGTCTGTGCATGCTCCTGCTGAACCGTGCCCACGTCGGCGAAGTCCAGGCGAGCATATGGCCGGATGAAATGCGCCGTGAATGCGAAGCACACAAAATCTACCTTCTGTAAACCGGATTAAAATAAACCGGATGGCAAAAGCGGAATTCCCGCGCAGCCATCCGGTTTTTTATTTTTTCTGTTTCCTGCTTTTCTGTTCTTTATTTTTTTTCTTTTCCTGTTCTTCGTCTTTCTGTTTCTCCTGTTTTGCCTTTTTCCCTTTCTTCAGGAATTTCTTCAGAAGCTTCACAACTTCCCGGAGATTGTCCAGGTTATCTTCGGTGTGTCCTTTTCTTTCCAGGGAATGATTGCAGTCCTTATAGATCTTTCCCGTCTTGTCCGGATATTTTCCGGCAGCTTCCAGAACTTCCGCTTTCGTGATATAGGGATCTCCTGTGCCGGATAAGAATATGCCGTGCATCTTCTTAAGGAGCGGAACCGTATTCGGGATAGGCGTGATCATGAAATGCCTTGCATTGATCTTAAGCTTCTCCGCCGTCTGAACGGCGATTACTGTCCCCACGCTTTTGGAGATCATGACGGTATCTTTATATTTTTCAAAACGGATGTCCTTCAGCTGTTCCAGGCTTCTCTTCACGGCCTTATCCGTCAGATCTCCGACATCGTTCATGTCCCTGCTTTTCACGGAATGAATGTCCTCTCCGTAATCCAGCCGGATGACTTCATAGCCGAGATCTTCTGCCTCCGAAGCCGTGTAATAGAGCAGCGGACGTTTGCAGGTATATCCGATGCCCGGAAATATCACCGCTATCTTTTTCCTTTCGTTTTCTTTCTTTTCTTCTTTCATGTTCCGCCTCTTTTCTTCTTTATGGCCTGATATCCTTTTGTTCCACATGTTTCCGGATCAGGCTTTCCATATAGTTCCAGATTTTCCGGGAGCCTTCCGCAGTTCTTTCGTTCCGCTTCATGATATCGGAAAGCTTTACCCCGTGCTCTCTCCAGCTTTTCCCGCCGCCGGCATCGTTCAAAAAGAGCGGCTGGGAATTATCCAGCGTATGGGCAAATGCAGCTTCCGCCGTCTCCCGTTTTTCAAACTCTTCCCACAGGGATAAAAATGAATCCCTCTGGTCGTCCGGGAGCAGTCCGAACAGACGCTCTGCCGCTTTTTTCTCTCTTTCGTGGGCGCTCTTCTGTCCTTCTTTATCATAAGCGTAAGTGTCGCCCGCGTCAATTTCAACGATATCATGGATCAGGACCATGGTCACGACCTTCAGGACGTCAACGTTTTTTTCGGCATATTCGTTCAGAAGGACAGCCATGATCGCCAGATGCCAGGCATGTTCCGCGTCATTTTCGTGACGGCTGCCATCCGCAAGATAATTCTGGCGGAAGATCTCCTTTTCCCTGTCGATCTCCAGAATAAAATCCATCTGCTTTTCAAATCTTTCCTCCATGATATCCGTTCCCCCTTTTGTCATGAAAGTTCAAACATGCCGCTGTAAAGCTGATAGTATTCCCCCTTCTGCCGGAGAAGGTCTTCGTGGTCACCGCGTTCTATTATACTGCCGTGTTCAAGGACCAGGATGGCATTTGCGTTCCGGACCGTGGAAAGCCTGTGCGCAATAACGAAAACGGTACGGCCCTCCATCAGGGCATCCATGCCTCTTTCGATCAGGGCTTCCGTTCTTGTGTCAATGGACGATGTTGCCTCGTCCAGGATCAGGACCGGCGGATCCATGACCGCAGCTCTGGCAATGGCAAGCAGCTGCCGCTGCCCCTGGGAAAGATTTTCCCCGTCTCCGGTGATAACCGTGTCATAGCCTTCGGGAAGACGCCGGATAAAGCTGTCAGCATTTGCTATCTTAGCCGCCTTCACTACTTCTTCATCGGAGGCATCCGGTTTCCCGAACCGGATATTTTCTCCGATGGTTCCCGTAAACAGATGCGTATCCTGCAGGACCATGCCGAGACTTCTGCGGAGCGAATCCTTCCGGATATCCCGGATGTTGATTCCGTCATACGTTATGCTCCCGCTGTCCGTATCGTAAAAGCGGTTGATCAGATTGGTGATGGTCGTTTTCCCCGCACCCGTGGAACCGACAAACGCAATCTTCTGTCCCGGTTTTGCATAAAGGCTCACATTCCGTAAAACCGGATGGCCCGGCACGTAGCCAAACGTCACATCGGTGAATTTCACATCACCCTTTAAAATGCAGGGCGCTTCGTCCGGATTGGCGTCATTGACCCATTGCCATGTTCCCTGCTCCGTCTGCTTTAAGGAATAGGTTCCGTTATCCGTTTCCGCCGGTGTCTCCATTACCTTGAATATACGCTCGGCTCCGGCCAGCGCGTTCAGGATGACGTTGGTCTGCGCCGTAAAACGATTGATCGGCATGGCCGCCTGCCGTACGAACACCAGGTAGCTGGCAAGACCGCCGACGTCCATTTTCCCGTGCACCGCCATGACGCCGCCGATCACCGCCACCGCCGCATAGTTCAGATACGAAATCGCCATGACCATGGGAACCTGAGTGGAGGCATATCTCTGCGCCGCCGTTCCGGCATCCTGCAGCATCCGGTTCTTCTCCCGGAATTCCGTCATGTTCTTTTCTTCGTGGTTGAAGACCCTGACTACCTTCTGGCCGTTGATCGTTTCCTCAATGCACCCGTCCAGCGCGCCGAGATTGGTCTGCTGCGCATCAAAATAATACTTGCTGCGTTTCCCTGAGTAAAAAATCCAGCCGAACATGCCGGCATACCCGATCATGACGACAACGGAAAGCCCCGGGCTTAACACAATGAGGATAAGAAGTGTCCCGATGATCTGGATAAAATACTGGATGGATGCCGCAAAACTGGTGTTGAATGCTTCCGAAACCGTATCCACATCGTTTGTAAAGAGGCTCATCAGGTCTCCGTGCCGGTTCGTGTCATAAAATTTCAGCGGCAGCGTCTGCAGGGCGTGAAAAAGATCCCTGCGAAGTTCGAATACGATCCTCTGTGCCAGCTTCACCATGATCTGCGTATAGCCGAGCGTGGAAAGCGCGCCCACGGCATAGATCAGTGCCGTCAGCAGGATTCCCTGCATCAGCACTTTCCGGTCTCCCGTTTCCACGCAGTGATTGATCACCGGCTTGATCATATAGGCACCGGCAATATTGGCCAGGGCGCTTGCTATGACTAGGAGAACGACCAGGAAAAACACCAGACGGTGCTTTCCCAGATAGGACAGAAGTTTTCCCGCCGTTTTTCTGCCGTTCTTCGGGCGGCTCCGCTGCGTCATCCTTGCCATGATCCGTCACCTCCCTGCGTTCTCCAGATTTCCTGGTAGATCGGATCGGATGCAAGAAGAGACGCATGCGTACCGGTTGCGTGCACCTTCCCGTTATCCAGTATGACAATGGTATCCGCATCCATGACGTTTCCTATCCTCTGTGCTATGATGATCTTCGTCATGCCTTCCATGGAGGAAAGGCCTTCGCGTATTTTACGGTTGGTAGCAGTATCGACGGCCGAGACCGCATCGTCCAGTATAAGGATCTTAGGTTTCTTTAAAACGGCGCGCGCTATGCAGAGCCTCTGCTTCTGCCCGCCGGATACGTTCACGCCGCCCTGTCCCATTTCCGTTTCAAGCCCGTCCGGTAAATGGAATACGAATTCGTCCGCACAGGATATTTTCAGCGCTTTCCGGATTTCCTCCTCATCGGCATCCGGGTTCCCCCATTCCAGATTTTCCCGTATGGTCCCGGAAAAAAGGAGGTTCTTCTGAAGCACCATTCCGACCGCATCGTGCAGTTCCCTCTGCCCGTATTCCCGCACGTCTTTTCCGCCGACCATGACACGGCCCTGCGTTGCATCGTATAGACGCGGGATCAGCTGGACCAGCGTTGTCTTGGAGCTTCCCGTTCCGCCGAGTATCCCTATGGTCTGTCCGGACTTAAAATGCAGCGTCACGTGTTCCAGCGCATATTCCGTTGCATCCTTCCCGTATTTGAAGGAAACGTCTTCAAAGTCCACGCTCCCGTCCTTCACTTCCGTGACAGGTTTTTCGGGATCCCCGATCTCGGGTATCCTTTCCAGAACTTCGGCAATCCGGACCGTACTGGTCAGCGAACGGCTGATCAGGAGGAACGATGCGGAAAGCATCATGACGGAATTCATGATCTGCATGGCATAGGAAAGAACGCCTGTCAGCTGCCCCACTTTCAGCGTGCCTTTGATGATCATGTTTCCGCCGAGCCACATGACAAGAACAATGGCCGCATACAGGGTGGCCTGGAACGCCGGCTGGTTCAGGGCTGTCGTGCCGATCGCCCTGTCTGTCGTGTCTTTCAGTTCCGTATTGACTGCGCTGAATTTTTTCTCCTCATAGGTACCGCGCACAAATGCCTTGACCGCGCGGACCGCCGTCAGGTTTTCCTGAACGATCGTGTTGACCGTATCCATGGTTTTCTGCATACGGCGGTACAGAGGCGCAATTTTCTTAAGGATCAGAACCGTGATGAGGATCAATACCGGCAGAAGAGCCAGAAATACCCCGGCCAGTCTTGCATTCATGGCAAACGCCAGCACAACGCCGAGTATCATCATGATCGGGCTCCGGGCAACGGGCCTTAAGCCGTTGATGATCATGTTCTGAAGTACGGTCGTATCGTTGGTCATCCGGGTAACAAGAGAGGACGTACGAAAGCTGTCAAGATCAGCAAAGGAATACTGCTGTACGGAAGCGTACTCCGCTTCCCGGACGGCGGCGCCGAACCCGTAGGCTGCACGGGCAACGAAATGCGCATACAGCATGCCGGCGGCAAAGGAAACCAGTGTTAAGATGATCATCTGCCCGCCTTTTGCCAGGATGACATTCATGTCACCTTTGGCCACGCCTGCATCGATCACATCTGCCATGATAAAGGGGATGAACATCTCGACCACAGTTTCCACGACGACCGTAAGAAAGGCAAGCAGGAAATCAATTCTGTACCTGCCCATGAAAGGGACTATTTTTCTGAACTGTTTCAGTTCCTTCAATTTTCACTCCGTTTCATGAAACTGACACCATTATAATTGACTTTTCACCGTCGCTCAACTAGAATTTTAAGAAGAGATTTCTTATTTTGAAAGGAGAAAACCATGCTGGAAAAAGCCGATCTGAAAAGGAAAGTCAGCAAGGAAGATTATAAAAAGGAAATCAAGACACTCTCGAAGCAGCTCACGGAGCTGGACGCTCCCATCAAGACAAACAGCCTTCCCGTCATCATCCTTTTTGAAGGATGGAGCGGAGCGGGAAAAGGCCATATCATCCAGAAGCTCATTCTGAATCTGGATCCCCGGTGGTTTACCGTCGTCAATACTCTTCCGCCTACCGTCGTGGACTTAAGGGAACCCATGATGTGGCGGCACTGGCTCACCATTCCGGAAGGCGGACGCATTTCCGTCATGGATGAATCCTGGTATCAGGAAGTATCCGTCATGAGAATTGAAAACGATGTCGACGAGCTCACCAATCTGCGCCACATGAACGAGATCAACAGCTTTGAGCGCGGTCTTTCCGACAACGGCTATCTGATCATCAAGTTTTTCCTGCACATCTCCAAAAAAGAGATGAAGGCAAGAATGAAAAACCTGACGGATCACAAGAGCACCGCATGGCGGGTGACCGAACGCGACAGGAGCCAATGCAAAAACTATGACGAATACAAGGAAGTGTTCGACTCCATGCTGGAATACACCAACACGCCGAACGCGCCCTGGCATGTGATCTCCGGAATGGACGACAATGCCTGCACGCTGGATATCTTCCGGGTCGTTGCGGAATCCGTTGAAACGGCACTGAAGCTGAAAAAGGAAAAAGACAAAAATGCGAAGCAGCTTTCCGCGATCATTCAGCCCGGCCAGTATCATTTTGTCAGTATGCCGCTTTTAAAAGATGTCGACATGGGCAAAACGCTCGAACCTGAAAAATACAGGAAGGAACTGAAGGAAGAACAGAAAAAACTTGCCGACTACCACAACAAGCTTTACCTGCACAAGATTCCCATGATCATTGCCTACGAAGGATGGGATGCCGCAGGGAAAGGCGGCAATATCAAACGTGTCTCCCAGGCTCTGGACCCGAGAGGCTATGAAGTCATCCCGATCGCCTCTCCCACTCCGGAGGAAAAAAACCGGCACTTCCTGTGGCGGTTCTGGAAACGCCTTCCCAAGGACGGCCATATTGCCATTTTCGACAGGACATGGTACGGCCGCGTCATGGTAGAAAGGATTGAAGGGTTCTGCACGCCGGCCGACTGGCAGAGAGCCTACGGGGAAATGAATGACTTTGAACGGCAGCTTTACGACTGGGGCGCCATCATAGTCAAATTCTGGATCAACGTCACAAACGAGGAACAGCTGAAGCGTTTCAACGAACGGAAGGCGGATCCGGACAAGCAGTGGAAACTTACGGATGAAGACTGGAGAAACCGCGACAAGTGGCCCAAGTATGAAGAAGCCGTAAACGATATGATCCGCTACACCTCCACCGATTTCGCGCCGTGGCATATCATCGAAGGAAACGATAAGTATTACGCACGCATCAAGGCACTGAAGATCATCAACAAGGCAATCGCAGACAGGCTGAAAAAAGTCAAATAAGCCAAAAGGCGTCTGACGGGAAAATCCGTCAGACGCCTTTTTTATATTATCATTTATGTGACTGTGCTTCCATTTCCTGCTTGGTCTTCATCATGGCTCTCTTGCGGAGCGTCGGATCCAGGATCTTCTTGCGGATACGAAGACTCAGCGGAGTAACTTCAAGCAGTTCATCCCGGTCTATGAATTCCAGGCTCTCTTCCAGCGACATGATCTTCGGCGTGACCAGTTTCAGCGCTTCATCCGCATTGGAAGAACGCGTATTGGTCAGATGCTTTGTCTTGCAGACGTTTACTTCCACGTCTTCCGTCTTTCCGCTCTGCCCGATGACCATCCCCGCGTAAACCTTCACGCCGGGTCCGATAAACAATGTTCCTCTCTCCTGTGCGGAGAACAGTCCGTATGTTACGGAGATGCCGCTCTCGTACACAATGATGGAACCGGTCTTCCGGTAGAACATGTCTCCCCGGTAAGCAGCATAGCCGTCAAATTCCGTATTCAGGATCCCGTTGCCCTTGGTATCCGTCATGAACTCGCCGCGGTATCCGATCAGCCCGCGGGAAGGAATGTTGAACTGCAGCCTGGTGTAGCCGCGGTGAATGGGGCTCATGCCCTGCAGCTCACCCTTTCTGCTGGTCAGCTTCTGTATGACAATGCCGGTGAATTCATCCGGCACATCCACGTAGGCAATCTCCATGGGTTCCAGTTTCTGATTTCGCTCGTCGTACTTATAGATGACTTCCGCCTTGCTGACGGAAAATTCATATCCTTCTCTCCGCATCATCTCGATCAGAACAGACAGATGCAGTTCTCCTCTTCCGGAAACCTTGAAGCAGTCCGGCGAATCCGTATCCTCAACGCGGAGTGACACATCAGTATTCAGTTCCCTGTAAAGGCGGTCGCGGATATGACGGGAAGTGACATACTTTCCTTCCTGTCCTGCCAGCGGGGAATCGTTTACCATGAAGTTCATGGAGATCGTGGGATCCGATATCTTCTGGAAGGGAATGGACACCGGATTTTCCGGCGAAGTGATCGTGTCTCCGATATGGAGATCTTCGATGCCGGACATGGCCACAATGGCGCCGACACTTGCATCCGTTACTTCCACACGGTTCAGTCCCTGGAATTCATAAAGCTTTCCGATCTTCACCCTTCTTAATTTATCAGGTTCGTGATGATTGACAATGGCACATTCCTGATTTACCCGGATGGTGCCGTTATCCACTTTTCCGATCCCTATCCTGCCGACATAATCGTTATAGTCAATGGTGCTGATCAGGATCTGCGTATCCGCTTCCGGATCCCCTTCGGGAGCCGGTATATGCTTTACGATGGTTTCAAACAGCGGATTCATGTCGTTGTTGGAATCCGTAAGCTTGTATCTGGCCCATCCGCCTCTTGCGCTGGCAAAAACAAACGGGCATTCCAGCTGTTTGTCGTTGGCATTCAGATCCATCAGGAGCTCCAGGACTTCGTCCACCACTTCTTCCGGCCTTGCCTCGGGGCGATCGCACTTGTTGATGCAGCAGACAACATCAAGATCAAGCTCCAGTGCCTTCTGCAGGACGAACTTTGTCTGCGGCATGCAGCCTTCAAAAGCATCAACGACAAGGATGACGCCGTTGACCATTTTCAGGACACGTTCCACTTCTCCGCCGAAATCCGCATGTCCGGGCGTATCGATGATATTGATTTTTATCCCGTTAAAATTTACGGCCGTATTCTTGGAAAGGATGGTGATGCCCCTCTCACGCTCAATGGCACCGGAATCCATGACACGGTCCACTACCGCCTGATTGGCTCTGAAAATACCGCTCTGCCTGAGCAGCTGGTCCACCAGCGTGGTCTTGCCGTGATCAACATGGGCTATAATTGCGACGTTCCGGACATCATCTCTTTTTATCTTCATACCTTTTCTTCTTCCCTGTTCCTTCTGAAAACATTGACAGTAACAAAACAACAAATTAGAAGTATACCGCTTTTCCGTTAACCATGCAATACTCGATTTCCTGTTTTTCCTCCGGAAGCGCCCTTCCTGCGGTCTTTTCCGCTGCTTCTTTTAAGAATAACTCTGTCTTTCCGGAAGGGATGAGAAGCTGCAGCATGACTTTGTCCGTAAAGTTGCATTCCGTAATCGTAAAGCCTTCTTTTTCCGCAAGATAGCGGACAGAACCGTAAAGATCGTAATCCAGGCAAAAGGTGACAAGAAAACCACTTTCCCGCTCTGCGATAAGGGAATTTTTCAGTCCCTCGGCAGCCGCTTTTCCGTATGCCCGCACAAGACCGCCTGTTCCCAGCAGTATCCCTCCGAAATATCTGGTCACGACAACGCACACATTCCGGATGTCTTCGTTTTCCAGAATATCCAGGATAGGTCTTCCCGCCGTCTGCGACGGCTCTCCGTCATCCGAACATTTCACACAGGACATTCCGTCTTTCCCCGTCCGGTACGCGAAGCAGTTGTGTCTGGCGTCATGATTCTTTTTCCGGATTTCCGAAATAAAATCCGCCGCCTCGTTTTCTGTTTTGACGGGACGGACATAGGAAAGGAAGCGGGACCTTTCCACGGTGATCTCCGCACTTCCTTCCTCCATGCATATTCTGACGGGACGGACTTCATTTTTCATAAAATGGGCAGTCTGCGCTTCCGCGTATCCTTTCGTATTACATTTGTAAAAATCCTGTATGGATTTTGCAATATTGTATCATGTTTTTTCTTCCGAATCCACGTTTTGCAGCCCGTCTGTATGGAAGTTTACATCATATTTTGTTATAATCGTTTCTATGAATTTCAGCGAAGAAGCAGTCAGCAAAAGAATACGGGATACCTCTTCAAAGGCCGGAAAATACGGGAATAAAATTCTCCTGTACTTTTCCGGAGCCTTTTTTGTAATTCTGATCTCGTGCTTCATCCTCATGATCTCCGCCGGGTACGGCATCATTGCCGGCATCATCGACAATTCTCCGAAGATCAATATAGACAGCATCGTCCCGATGGGTTATGCGACTACCGTCTACAATGCCAAGGGAAACATAACGGATACGCTTGTCATGGCCGGAAGCAACCGTGAGGAGGCGACTTATGACGAGCTTCCGAAGGACCTGATCAACGCCTTCGTCGCAATAGAGGACTCCCGTTTCTGGCAGCACAACGGCATCGACACAAGGTCCATTCTCCGCATGATCATGGGCGTCATCCGGGGCGATACCTCCTCCGGCGGCGGTTCCACCATTACCCAGCAGCTGATCAAGAACAACGTCTTTAACGGCGGCCGCGAAAAAAGCTTCGGGGAAAAGGTGGAAAGAAAGCTGCAGGAACAGTATCTGGCTGTCCAGCTGGAAAAACAGATGGACAAAAAGCTGATCCTGACCAACTACCTGAACACGATCAATCTCGGCAACAACACACTGGGCGTCAAGGTTGCCGCCAGACGGTATTTCAACAAGGAAGTGTCCGATCTCACTCTTTCCGAATGCACGGTGATCGCCGGCATCACGCAGAATCCTTCCAAACTGAATCCCATAACCGGCAAGGAAGCCAATGCCGAAAAGCGCAAGGTTATCCTGCAGTATATGTTCGAACAGGGCTATATCACCAAGGCACAGCAGGAAGCGGCCCTTGCGGACGATGTTTATGCGCGTATCCAGAACGTGGACCTGATCACGAAAGAAAAATCCACGCAGACTTACAGCTATTTTACGGACGAACTGGTAAAGCAGGTCATGTCCTCCCTGGAGGAACAGCTCGGCTATTCCGAAACACAGGCGCACAATCTTCTTTACAGCGGCGGCCTTTCCATTTATACGACACAGGACCCGGATCTGCAGTCCGTTGTGGATACGGAGATCAACAATCCCGAAAATTATCCTTCGACAAAATATGCGGTCGAATACCGCCTGTCCGTCAAGGATTCCTCCGGCAAAATTTCAAACTATTCGGAGGAAAACCTGAAATCCTGGCACACGAGTGTACTGCACGACGATTATGACGGGCTGTATGAAAGCGAGGATGCAGCGCGTTCCGATGTGAACGCTTACAGGGCGACCGTGGCATCCGGGACCGATCAGATTCTCGGAGAAACCCTGAATATCGTTCTGGAACCGCAGGATTCCTTTGTGCTCATGGAGCAGTCCACGGGACAGGTCAAGGCACTCTCCGGAGGGCGCGGCGACAAGAACGCCTCCCTTACCTTGAACCGTGCGTCCGGAACTTTAAGACAGCCCGGTTCCACGTTCAAGGTACTCTCTTCCTTTGCTCCCGCGCTTGATGCATGCGGAAACACGCTGGGAACCGTCTATTACGATGCGCCCTATACCGTGGGGACCAAGACATTCCGCAACTGGTACAACCAGAAAGGATATCTCGGCTGGTCCAGCATACGGGACGGGATCGAGTTCTCCATGAATATCGTAGCCGTCCGCTGTCTGGTGGAAACGGTGACGCCTCAGCTCGGCGTGGAATACTGCCGTAAATTCGGCATCTCCTCCCTTACGGATACGGACTACAATCCGGCCACTGCACTCGGCGGCCTGACCTACGGGGTCAGCAATCTGGAACTGACGGCGGCTTTCGCTTCCATTGCAAACAAAGGCGTCTACACCAAGCCTGTCTTCTTTACGAAAATTCTCGATCATAACGGAAAGACCCTGATCGACAACACGCCGGAAACCCACCGCGTGTTGAAGGATTCCACTGCATTTCTTCTGACGGATGCCATGGCGGGGTCCATGATGAGCAACCGTAAATTCGCGCGTGAAGGCGTCAGCGTAAATTCCACCAGCACGCGCGCCAAGATCGACGGCATGAGCTGCGCCGGAAAATCAGGTACCACTTCCAACAACAACGACATCTGGTTTGTAGGATTTACGCCCTATTACACGGCAGGGATCTGGGCCGGATGCGATTCCAACCAGACTCTTTCGGAAAACGGCGGCAATTCCTTCCACAAGGATATCTGGCGGAAGATCATGACCAGGATACACGAAGGCAAGGAAGATACCGGTTTCCCGGTCCCCGACAGCGTGGAGCAGGCGGAAATATGCCGCAAATCCGGAAAGCTTGCAGTTCCCGGCGTCTGCAGCAACGACCCGAGGGGAAATGCCACCTATACGGAATATTTTGCCAAGGGAACCGTTCCCACGGAAATGTGCGACAAACATTCCACCGTGACCGTATGTGCGGAATCCGGTGAACTGCCCACGGAATTCTGTACCAATCTGACCAGCCGGGTCATCATGGTCGTACCTGAATCCGATGAAGAAACGGATGATTCCGTATTTGCCTATCCCGGTACCTGCACGATCCATACCGGAGTTCCCGTCCCTGAAACCGGATCTGCCGAAACGGAACCCGCTCCTTCCTCACCGAATCCCATCGGTCCCGGTTACCAGACAGTCAAGCCCTCGGCATCCGCACCTACAATCGAAAACGGGCCCGGCACGTAGAAACAGAAAGTATAAAAATTAAAGCTGCAGCAACTGCTGCAGCTTCAGATTGTAGACAAAGTCCCGGGATTGGAGCTGACACTCCGATCCCGGGACTTTTCTACGGACCAAAGAACAGAGCGGGCGGCGGCAGCACGTCATTCCGTTCGGGACACGCTTCCGCTAAGCGCCTCGCGGAACGGTGCCGCGCCGCCTGCTGCCCGTTGTGTATAAACGGCTGAAAAATGCGGCTGCTGTCCACAGCAGTCCTGATATCTCGGAACGTTTTCAACAACTTTTACCAATCCGTTCCTTTTCCTTTGACCGCTCTACTGCCTGGGTTATAATCAGATCAGAGAAAGGAACGGTGGCGCTTATGATGTCAGAAGAAATGAAGAAAAACCGGGAACAGGTACAGTTTTTTTCCATGGATGACCTGGTGCCGAAAGACCATCTCCTCCGGCAGATTGAAAAAGCAATCGACTGGTCGTTTATCTATGATCTGGTTCGGGATAAATACTCCCCCGATCAGGGACGGCCGTCCCTGGACCCTGTCGTTCTGATCAAGCTCCCGCTAATCCAGTATCTTTATAATATCAAGAGCATGCGGCAGACCATAAAAGATATAGAAGTGAACATGGCATACCGGTGGTTTCTGGGGCTCGGCGTTTACGACCCGGTACCTCACTTCACGACCTTCGGGAAGAATTACGTGAGGCGCTTCAAGGGGACGGATCTTTTCGAGCAGATCTTCGAACGGGTTTTAAAAGAATGCTTCCGGTATAAACTGGTGGACACAAATGCAGTTTTCATTGATGCCACCCACATCAAGGCGAATGCCAACAGCCATAAATTCATAAATCGTGCAGCGAAGCAGCAGGCTCTGTTTTATGCGGATAAGCTGAATGAAGAAATTGATCATGAACGGGAAGAGGCAGGAAAGAAGCCCTTCAAGGATAAGGATGATAATGGTCCGAAAGGACCCGGGACCCCGCCCGGAGAAAACGGCCATGAGATAAAAGAAAGCACGACAGATCCTGAAAGCGGCTGGTTCCACAAGGGAGAGCATAAGCAGGTGTTTGCCTATTCAGCGGAAACCGCCTGTGACTGTCATGGATGGATCCTGGGCTATACAATCCACCCGGGCAACCAGCATGATTCTGTTACGTTCCCTGCGATCTATGAGAAGATAAAGAAATATAATTCTGCATACGTTGTAGCAGATGCCGGATATAAGACGCCGCCGGTTGCAAAGCTTTTGATTGATGACGGAGTGAAGCCGGTATTCCCATACAAAAGGCCGATGACGGCAGAAGGCTTTTTCCTGAAGCGGGAATACGTTTACGATGAAGCTTATGACTGTTATCTCTGTCCGAACAATAAGGTCCTGAAGTTTTCAACTGTAAACAGAGACGGTTATCGCGAATATAAAAGCGATCCGAGGGATTGTGCAGGATGCCCCTGCCGGGAACAATGCACACACAGTATCTCGATGCAGAAGGTCGTCTGCCGGCATGTCTGGGAAGACTACATGGAACAGTGCGAAGAGATCCGCTGCACGTTAGGGATGAAAGAATTATATCAGCTGCGCAAAGAGACAATCGAGCGGGTTTTTGGTACCGCGAAAGAATTCCACCAGATGCGATATACGAACATGAACGGGCTGGCTAAGATGAGAATGAAAGTCGGCCTTACTTACACGTGCATGAACCTGAAGAAACTGGCAATGATGATACGGAAGTACGGGCTGAAAGAGTCTCTTTATTCTTTGCTTCAAACGTTGATAAGCATTTTTTATCTGACAAAAGAAAACAAGGTCCCGGAATTCGCCTGATGGCTCTTCCGAAACCTTGTATGTCTTCAGTCTGAAGCTGCAGCAACTGCTGCAGCTTTTTAATATCCTCTCTCTTTCTTCGCCTGTGCCGCCTGCTCGGTATCCGGGAACTTCAGGATGATCTCGCCGAACAGATTGTTTGCATTCTGGATATCTCCCATCTGCTTGTAGCTCATCGCCTTCTTGAACATGGCGTCCTCATAGTCCGGCTTGATTGCAAGCGCCTTGTCATAATAGGCAATCGCCGTCTTGTAATCCGCCGCTTCGTAGGAAGCATCTCCCTGTTTTCCAAGACTGATATATCCTTCCTCGTTCATCTTGCCGGAAATGGAGGTATAGATCTGGGAAACGGAAACACCGCTGCCGTCATCGACATCCGTAAGCTGGGAAACATCTATGGAAGCGAACAGATCCGCCGCATTGGAATAATTTTCGTTCCGGTAATCGTCCAGTATGCCGATCAGCTTCTGGTACTGGGACAGCTTATAGGTATCGGCCTCCTGGATGGTATTCAGCTGATTCGTCAGATCCCCGATCTTCGTCGTCAGGTCCGTATTTGTGGCAGTAAGAGTCTCATTCTGATTGTTCACGTCGTTCAGTCTGTTCTCGACGGAAACAAGATCTGCATTGTGGGCGGCGGAAAGCTGTGCGTTTTTCGCGGGTACATAAAGGAAAAACACTGCTGCCGCGCCGATCAGCAGACCCATTCCGATATTCAGTATGGTCTGCCATCCGGTGTTCTCATGATAACCGACCATCGTGATGTCTTCTTCCGGTGCACGACCGGTATATTCCTGATTTACGGTCTGCACTGTCTGCTGCTTTTCGTCCTTCGCGCTTTTCTTCACCGGCCTTGCAATGTTCTCCCGGACGATTGACATGTACCAGAGCGCCTTTTCGTTTCCGCGGTCAATATGCAGAACCCGTGAAAGCGATCTTCCGGCTTCGCGGTACTTTCCGCTCTGCATCAGAAGAAGGGCAATCAGAAGCTGCGCCCTGACGTAATCCGGATTTTCCTTCACTACCCTGTTCAGCTGAAGCAGAGACAGATCGGAGTTGCCTTCCTGCGCGGAATAAAGAGCCTGATTGTATCTGCCGATGATCTGGCCGTATGTCTCAAGCCTTCCTTTTTTTCTCTGAATCTCGTCCAGATAAATATCCGCCCTGTTTTCTTCCGGCTGAAGATTCATACTGATGACCCATTGAACCAGGGCATCGGAAACTTCGCCCATTTCAAAATAAATGAGCCCGAGCAGGTTTCTGGCATCCGTATGGTTCTTGTTGAACTGGAGGGATCTCTTTAAATTCCTCACGGCTCCGGAAAGATTTCTTTCCCTGGCCATCTCCAGACCCAGATTATAGTAACTGTTGGAAATTCTCCGGCAGCGGCCTGCTGTATCCATTAACGCTGCTCCTTTGCCTGTTTTCTGATCATTTCCATCATGATATCCTGCATGTCCGTAAGATCGCTTTTCACGATCTCATCTTCCACCGCTGAAACTTCAAGGCTTGACTTGAAACGGCGTATTTCCTCATCATAATTGATCATTTCCATTCTCCTTGCCGATAACCGTAAGCAGTTCACCGATCAGATAAAGGGAGCCTGCACAGAAAAGGACCGTATCAGGATCCCAGGAAGACTGTGCCATATTCCATGCTTCCTCTGCCGTTTGAAAAACCATGATATCACATCTTACGTTTTTTTTCAGTGCCGCCGCTATCCTGTTTTCGTCGGCTGCCCTTTTCCCCTTGAGTCGCGGCACATATACAACGGTCGGAGAAAGCCTTCTCCCTATTTCCGCGCTCATGGAACCGATGTCCTTGTCAGCCACCGCCGAGATCAGGAGCCTGCATTTTTTGTTTCTCTGACGGCATATGCCTTCCGCCGCTTCACAGAATGCACGCATCCCGTCCGCATTATGCGCACCGTCCAGGAAAATCCCCGGCCTGATCTCTTCCATTCTCCCCTTCCAGAGAACACGTTTCACGGAAGAAGGAAATGATCCCGGATCCGGTTTTTCCCCGCCGGAAACCGGAAGAACTTCCAGTGCTTTCTGCGCCACGGCTGCATTTTCCCTCATGTACGGAACAGAAAGAAATCCGAATGTTTTTTCCGTCTCTTCCCCGGCCGGATCTACTCCGAAAGCACGGCTGCCGTTTTTTGCCGCCGCCTCCAGTATGATTTTTTCCGCCGCGGGATTGTTCCTGTCATATACGACCGGAATTCCCGGCTTTATGATCCCCGCCTTTTCGGCGGCTATCTTTTCGATCGTATCCCCGAGGATCTGCATATGGTCCATGCTGATGCTGGTCAGTACGGACAGCACAGGTGTTACGGCATTTGTCGCATCAAGCCTTCCACCCAGTCCGGTCTCCAGAACAATATAATCCGGATTCTTTTTCCGAAAGATCAGCATAGCCGTGTAAAAGAGAAATTCGAAGTAAGCCGGATGATGAAATCCCGTTTTACATCTTTCTTCCGCGGTCCTTCGTACTTCATCCGCGGCTTCGGCAAATTCTTCCCTGCCGATTTCCTTCCCGTCCGTCAGGATTCTTTCTTCCAGCCGGACAAGATGCGGCGACAGAAAGGTCCCCGTATGAAGCCCCGCATCCAGCAGTGCCTGCGTCATGTACATGCAGACGGAACCTTTCCCGTTGGTGCCGGCGACATGGATGATCTTCATCCCCTTTTCAGGGTTCCCCATCTGCTTTAAGAAACCCCTGATCTCATCAGGGGTATTCTTTTCCTTTGCCCACAGGGGAAGCCCTGAAACATATCTTTCAGCTTCTTGCGGTTCCATAGTGTGCAATCTGTTCCTTTACCTGTGCCATCATCTGTTCATACTTTATAAGTTTCCCCTTTTCTTCCTCCACCTTTTCCGCGGGAGCTTTGCTCAGGAATTTTTCGTTTTTCAGCATCCCGTTCGATCTTGCGATTTCGCCGGTAAGCCGTTTCTCTTCGTTCTTCAGCCGCTCCAGTTCCCTGGCGACATCAACCAGATCCGCAAACGGCATGTAGATATCCGCTCCCGGTATGACCGCGGTCACGGCATCATCGGAAATCCCGCTCTTGTCCTTCTGCAGAATGATTTCGGAAGCATAGGCAAGCATCTGGAAGAATATCCTGGAATGGTCGAATGTCTTAAGGAGCGCCGGATTTTCCGAAACCACATAGACCTTTGCCTTCTTGCTCGGCGGGACATTCATGGAAGTACGGACGTCGCGGATGGCCCTGACTGCTTCCTTGATGATCTCGGTTTCCTTCTCTTCTTCCGGGAAATCATACTCCTTGCGGAATACCGGCCATTTTGAAATCATGATGCTCTCTTCGTTTTCGTTCAGGTTGCAGTAAATCTCTTCCGTAATAAACGGCATGAAAGGATGCAGCAGCTTCAGCGATGTGCTGAGTACCGTATTCAGCGTCCAGAGTGCCGCATTCCTTGTCGGGTCCTCTTTGTTCCAGAGACGCGGCTTCACCATTTCAATATACCAGTCGCAGAATTCTCCCCATATGAAATCGTAAACATTCCCGAGGGCGATGCCGAGCTCGTATTTGTCCAGGTTTGCCGTTACATCTTCCGAGAGCCTGTTGCACTTGGAAAGGATCCATCTGTCCGGCATGGTAAGTTCGGAGAGCTCCGGTTTTTCCGGTGCCTTGTCCGAAAGGTTCATCATGATGAAGCGGGATGCATTCCAGATCTTGTTCCCGAAATTCCGGGATGCTTCCACCTTTTTATAGGAAAAACGCATGTCGTTTCCGGGCGCATTCCCCGTCATCAGGGTAAGGCGCAGGGCATCCGCACCGTACTTGTCTATCACTTCAAGAGGGTCTATCCCGTTGCCCAGGGATTTGCTCATCTTTCTTCCCTGCTCGTCGCGGATAAGTCCGTGGATCAGGACCGTGTGGAACGGAACCTTTCCCGTCTGCTCCAGAGCGGAAAAGACCATGCGGATGACCCAGAAGAAAATGATGTCATAGCCTGTCACCAGCACATCCGTCGGATAGAAATATTTAAGCTCCGGCGTTTCTTTCGGCCAGCCAAGCGTGGAAAACGGCCACAGTGCGGAAGAAAACCAGGTATCCAGCGTATCCGGGTCCTGCGTAAAATGCGTGCCTCCGCATTTAGGGCATTTATCCGGGCATTCGCGCGCAACCACCATTTCACCGCACTTATCGCAGTAATAGGCGGGGATCCTGTGCCCCCACCAGAGCTGTCTCGATATACACCAGTCGTGGATGCCGTTCAGCCAGTTCAGATAGGTTTTCCCGTAACTTTCCGGAACAAACTTAAGCTTGCCGCTCTGCAGTGCCTCCACAGCCGGCTTTGCCATTTCGTCCATTTTCACAAACCACTGCGGCTTGATCATCGGTTCCACGACGGTCTTGCAGCGGTCATGCGTTCCCACATTATGCTGATGGGGGACCACCTTTACCAGAAGACCCTGCTTCTTCAAGTCCTCCACCATTGCTTTTCTTGCTTCATAACGGTCCATGCCGTCATAGGGCGAACCCGGGCAGCGGATCGTGGCATCGTCATTTAAGATATTGATCTCTTCCAGATGATGGCGTTTTCCTACCTCAAAGTCGTTCGGGTCATGGGCCGGCGTGATCTTAACGCAGCCCGTACCGAATTCCCTGTCCACGTACTCGTCCGCGATCACCGGGATTTCGCGGCCGGTCAGCGGAAGGCGCAGCATTTTGCCGACCAGTCCCTTGTATCTTTCGTCTTCCGGGTTAACCGCAACGGCGGTATCCCCGAGAAGCGTTTCGGGACGTGTTGTGGCGATCTCCACGTACTTTCCCTCTTCTCCGACGATCGGGTAATTGATATGCCAGAAGAAACCATCCATGTCAACATGCTCCACTTCCGCATCGGAAATGGAAGTATGGCAAACCGGACACCAGTTGATGATGCGTGACCCCCGGTAGATATATCCTTTTTCATAAAGGCGGATGAACACTTCCTTCACGGCTTCGGAACATCCTTCGTCCATGGTGAAGCGTTCCCTGTCCCAGTCGGCGGAAGAACCGAGCTTCCGAAGCTGTTTCAGGATACGGTTTCCGTACTCTTCTTTCCAGTCCCAGCATTCCTTCAAGAAGCCCTCTCTGCCGAGAGAGTTTTTGTCGATTCCCTCATCCTTCAGTTTGTTGATCACCTTGACTTCCGTCGCAATGGCCGCATGGTCCTCACCCGGCTGCCAGAGTGCCTCGTAGCCCTGCATCCTCTTATAGCGGATCAGGATATCCTGCATGGTGTTGTCCAGTGCATGACCCATATGCAGCTGTCCTGTGATATTCGGTGGCGGCATGATGATCGTAAACGGTTTTTTGTCCGTCCTGACCTCAGCATGGAAATATTTTTTCTCCATCCATTTTTCGTATATCCTGTCTTCTATTGCCGTCGGATCATAGGTTTTTTCAAGTTCTTTCATGTCTTCTTCATATCCTTTCTACAGCATATTTCTGTAATCCTGTTTCCATTTTTCAATTTTTTCCGTAATCAGCTTCTTGCGTTTGATGGGATCCCTTTCAAAAAAAGCATCCGTTTCCGTGATCTCCCCGCACTGCTTCACTTCCATGCGGACCTTTTCAAATTCCTGATCCCAGTCGACGCCGGCATCCTCTTCCACCATGGACTGATAGCGCTCCTTCATTTCCAGTATTGGCTCCATCAGGGAAAGGAAGTAGATCCGTTTCAGGATCTCCCTGTCCTTCAGGCATCCGTATGCCTTGTCGTAGGCGCGGTATGCATGGTCCAGAAGAAACAGATTGGCATAGGCGCTTCCTTCGTTGTTGTAAACGGCACCGCGGAATGCATCGCTTCCGTTTTCCTCCGTCATGGCAAGAATTTTCTCGTAGATTGTCACTGCCTTTCCGTAGCGTTTAAGCCCGAACAGCGCATCCGCCTTCCTTTTCAGATATTCGGGCGGCGCCAGTTTCCGGAATGCCTTCAGCTTTCCCTGGTAATGAAGGACTTCGGAATTGCTGTAGGAATCGCAGTCCTTTAAGATCAGGCAGAGGGTGTCATCATCCGTGGCCCCTTCGTTCCTGTACTTTCTGATGTCATCCGTCAGATGTTGCCTGCCGAGTTCCGTATCGATGAATTCAAGCAGCGGCTCATTCACGAAATCATCCATGAAAAGCAGCGGATATTCCGAGATCACATAACAAAGCTCCTCAAAAGTATACAGGTGAACCCCGAGTTCGTCCAGAAAAAGCGGATGGGAGGCGGTCCTGCTTTCACATAAGATTATTCCCACAGGTGCACCTCCTGTCTCATGACGGCGTCCGTTGCCGGGAAAAGTTCCCCGAAGCCCGCATCGGACAGTTCGATCACCATGGTCCGGTTATCCGTAAAGCGCGCCCGGAAATCCACTCTCGTTGTCTTCGGCGGCCTTTTCGGCAGAAAGGAAAGAGGCAGCCTGACAATTCTTTTCTTTCTGTTGTCCAGAGGAGAAATTGTAAGTTCAATCTCCGATGCGTTGACAGGAATCAGGCAGATATGGCATTTTGAACTGTACCAGACATCTCCCGCACCGGCAATTGGAAAATCAAGTTCCTTTTCTTCCTTTTCGAGTTTTACCGTGACGGAGGTATCCAGCCTTCCCTCGCAGATGCAGATGAAATTTCTGTCGCTTCTGTCCGCTTTGAAATCCATGCCCCGCATACAGGCTCCTCTTGCAAAGAGGTCCGCATCCTGAAACACTTTTCTTCTGGTGCAGATGAATTTCATGAAATCGGTGGCCCAGTCCTGTCTGTCGAACCCGCGGCCGGTCAGCATGACGGCGGAAAAAAGTTTTTTCTTCATGATACGTTCCGCACAGGAAAGCAGTATCTTGTCCGCCAGTCTTGCGCCGGAGGAGGAAGAAAGGATTTCCAGGTTAAAGGCTTCTTCCAGATTGATCTTTTCTGCGGAAGCACACAGCTTTCCGCCTTTCCGCTGCGTGTTCATTTCAAAATAGGTCAGGGAATTATCCGAAAGGCAGAACATTCCCACCTGATTGTTCCATACGTCTCTGTTCTGGTTCATGACATAATAAATAAAGCTCTCAGACCGCTCGATAATGCAGGTATCCTCTTTGCGGAATCCGGCGGTAACAAGATCATCGGTAAGCTCCGTCACGGCCCATTCCGAAACGGACGGAATGCACAGCACGATCTTTGTCGGAGAAACACCGCCGGCCTCCCTGATACAGGCCGATATGACTTCCTTCAGGAACTGGCGCAGAAGGGCGGACGCTTCGTACCGGATCCCTCCGATAGTAGCCGTTCCGTGCTTTTCCGTCAGTGCAAGGAGCTTGTCGGTGATCACGCCTTTCCCGTTCAGTGCGCGGGCATAGGCATCTTCGCCGATAAACCATTTTTCCTCTTCCCGGTCTCTTCCCAGAACGGTCGGAAAACGGAATGTCCGGTCGGTATCCGAAAAGGCTACTCCCGTTCCCAGATCGCTTAAATCCATTCCCATGATGCGTTCTTTCATTCCGTCCTCCTTTCCGTTTTTTTTTACATAAGGCCGAACAGCCTGGCGGCTGTTTCCTCCTGCATGATAAACTGTTCCATTTCCGGCTTCAGTGCCTTTTCGTCTCCCTCACGGAGTTTTACCGTAAGATCGTCCAGACAGTCGAAACGGCTTCCGCTTCCGGTCGCTTTTCTTTCCGGATTCCGGATGCTTCCGTGCTTTTTCGGGTTTCGTTTTTCCCCGTCCTTTTCATAAATATCGTATTCCCATGTTTCACCCGAAAACAGCACCTTCTGCTTCACGAAGATATTGCAGTACATACACTTCATTTCTTCGGTATGGTACTCGGTTTCGCCGGGAAGAATCCGCATCCGCATCTCTGCCTTGGCGTCGTTCTCCGACCGGTATTCCACGATCGACCGGTCAAGAATATCGGAAGGAACCGTCACAAATTTTGCAAGGCTTCTGAAATAGGAGAAAACATACTTTCTGTCCAGAAGACAGTTCATGATCTCAGATGCCAGTTTTGTTCTTTCCGGACTTAATTCCGGCAGCGCGGAGTAATACTTTGTCAGCGCAAGCTGGTAGATGACGGGAACATTCTCCTTGTCAAAGGAACCGAAAAATGTCTTTTCAAGGTATTCGAAAATATCCGTGAAATCCGATTCCGGCACCGCATCCTTCAGAAAATAATCGGCGCATTTTACCGTGATGTAGGCACGGATGAGGCTTTCGCTCGGCTTTTTCCGGTTTATATACCAGCGGAATACCTGATCCATGTTTTCCCGGCTGCCGGTAAAGATCATCTGGGCCAGCAGGCGTTCTTCCATGTCGTAGGTTTCCGTGCGTTCCCCGATTGCCGACGTCAATATCCGGAGCATTTCCCCGGTGGTCCCGTTGTAGTGCTCGCACAGATAGTCGATAATGACATTTTCCTTTTTGCCGAGCGAAAAGACCTTGTCTGCCAGATGAAGAAGAAGCCGGTCTTCCGTAAAAAGCTTTTCCAGTATCATTTTGGTACAGAGCTTCTGCAGGTTTTCCGTATCGATATCTTCGCATCCGTATTTCCGGATCATTTCGTAGGCTTCGCGGAAACGCCCCATATGTATGAGAATATTGCATGCCTGAATGCGCTCCGCTTCCGTGAGCATATCCTTGTCCGAGCGGATCAGGAAATCCGTCTTTGCTTCCTCCGCGGGGCCTCCCGCGTTTTCTTCCGGCAGTGCGGATGAGATCATGACGGAAAGAAGCTTCTTGCGGAAAAGATCGGATAACGGAAGTTTTCCGGCGGAGCTTTCGATCTCCTTCTGTTCCTCGGCGCTGCATTTCCTTTGCAGGATGATCTGTTTCAGATATTTCAGCCGAAGGGGAAGACTGTCCGGGCAGAGCTCGCCGCATCTGTCAAGGAGTTCGGGCATGTCGCATATCTTTTTCTCTTCATGCGGGATATTGTAAAAGCGGTTCCCGTAGGCATTCTGAAACAGAAACACCGCATCCTCGGAAAATACGGGAACACAGGCTTTCCCTTTATCCAGCTGATATACGCCGACATCTTCCAGTTCCGGATAAACGACAACGACGGATCTGATATACGGAGAAGCGCATGTGACTTCGCGGCTCTCCAGTATTTTCGGAAGCACGGCGGCCAGTTCCGCGCTGATATTGTCCGGGCGGAGGATTTTTTTGTAAAGCAGCGTCAGATGCGGATCCGTTTTTCCTTCCGCCGCCTGCTTTAAGGTAAATGCCTCAATCTGATCCTTGTACTTCCTCCATATCTGTTTTTCCGGGATCAGGTAAAGGATGACGTTCTCATACAGTCTGGTCCTGGCACGGTCATCCAGCAGATTGTCATATACAAAATACTGAAGGACTTCGGCAGGAAGACAGCGGTCATAGGATTCCGGGAGCGTATAAAGATAATATTCGTACAGCCCTGTCAGGCGTACTTTTCTTTCAAGACCTCTTTCAAACCATTCATGTACGGCTTCGGAACGGTTGTCTTCCCGGATCAGTACCATGCACACGGAAGTGAGAAGAATATCCGTGGGATATTTTTCGTAGAGTTTCTTCAGAAGCGGATAGTAAAGCCTGTTCCAGGTATGAATACTCCCGGCGTGATGCGCAATGGCATAGGCGGCTTCCGAGCTGATCAGATTCCTGCGGGCGCCGAACCACAGCGCATGAAGCTCCAGACTGCCCAGCTTATCCAGAAGCTCCGGATGAAGAGAAATCTGCCTGCAGTATTCCGCATACAGGAACGGACTGCGGTTTCCGGAAACATATTCCGCGCGGATCAGTTCCATCATGGCGGCAGGATTGGCGGAAAGAGAACCGTCCAGGGAGATCAGCAGGTGAAAAACGGAATGGACATGTTTTTCCGTCAGCATGTTTTTAAGAAGCCGCAGAACGGCTTCTTTTTTGTCTTCAGAACCCGGCAGGGAGGCATACAGATATTCCTGCAGGCAGAACTCACGGACTTCCTTCTGACGTTCCGTAAGAACGCCCGCCTGAACCGAATTCAGGATTTCCGCACATTGGTCCGTATTTCCGGAAAGGAGCTCCGCTTCCGCACGAAGAAGGATCAGGTAATGTCCCGTGGCTCCTTCAGCAATGGCGGTGTTCAGTTCCCCCTTCATCCTGTCTGTCAGAGTCTTGAGGCTTTCCGCGTCTGCCCCGGTATTCTTAAGGCATGTGTAGCGTACGCGGCATTCCGCATATACGCCGAAATGTTTTTTCAGGTTCCGGTTGTTTTCCCGTTCCAGGTTGCCCTTGACCGCATCGCCCCCGACCGCGGAAATCTGTACGGAGCATTTCACGGATTCGGAAGAAAAAAGAATGGAGCCGGAGTTTTCCCCCGGATGCAGTTTCTGCGGATCAATGGAAAACGGAAAATCAAAATGTCCGTCCTTAAAGTCCGCATCCGTGACCGATTTTTTCTGGATACGGATAAAATCCCCGTCCGTTCCCGCCGTAAGGCAGAACCAGCCGGGATTTTCAATCGTTAAAGAAACCGAGCCGTGTACGGGCGCCGTGACCAGCGGAAAGGCAAAATCGTTCTCTTCGATGCTGACTTTTGCCGGTTCTTTTCCCCCCGCGGCAATCAGAAATTCTTCCATTTCCCCCGCCTTGTCCGGTCTCCCGGAAAAAGCGTTGTACAGGGCACGTGTTTTCATGTTCTGGAGAAAGGGTGCATCCGTAAAATCCCGGTACTCAAAAAGGCGAAGAGCCGCCTCACGGTCGGCTTTCGCTATGCTTGCAAAATCTGCTGTTGTCCTGATGCTGCTGATCGTTTTGCCGGCAGATCCGGAAATCACCAGAAAACAGAACGGGATGCGGCATTCTCCGCCGTTGGTGATCAGATTGATGTTTCCCCTGATCTCTTCCCCGCTTTCCAGATAGCGGCTGTCAATTTCCAGCAGGATCCTGTTTCTTTGCCCGCCGAAAGAAGGTGTTATAACATGCACTCTCGGCGTGTCGGAATAAACAAGGCCTTTCAGATGGACTCCGTTTGCACTGGATACCGTGATTTCAGTCCTGCTGAGTTCCCCCGCCCTGACCGGGCTTTCGGACTTTTCCGGAGAAACCTGGATTTTCGGCAGATCCGTGTCAAGGATTCCCTTTGCCAGACGATTGATTCTTTCTCTCATATCACCACCATATTTAACCGCGTGTCTTTAGATTTTATCACACTTCCCATTGAAAGAAAAGATTGCTATACTACTATACGGAGGTAATTTCCCATGCTGTCCGAGCCGATGACATTATACAAACTGATGATCTTGTACATGCTGAAAAAAGTAAATTTCCCGATGACCAATACCCAGCTTTCCGATTTCTTTCTCTCGCGGGAATACGCCACTTACTTTACGCTGCAGCAGGCGCTTTCCGAACTCATGGAATCGGGCCTGCTCCGGATGAATACCGTGCGCAATTCCACGCGCTACGAGATCACGCCGGAGGGGGAGGAAACCTATGAATTCTTCGGAAAAAAAATATCCGCCGAAATCACGGCGGATATGGATCAGTACCTGAAGGAAAACCGTTTCAAAATGCGCAACGAAGTCGGCACCAATGCGGATTACTACAAATCTCCGGGTCAGGATTTCATTGTGCGCTGCGATGTGAACGAAGGCAAGTCGAAGCTGATCTCCTTAGAGCTCACCGTCCCGGATGAAGACCAGGCAAAAATCATGTGCTCGCACTGGAAAGAAGCCAGCCAGGAGATCTATGCCTATGTCATGAAAAAGCTCATGTAAGGATCATTTTCCCAATGCGGGAAAAGATCTCGTTTTTTCCCTGTCCCGTTTCGGCAGAAAACGGAATGATATCCTGTATATTGTCAACCCCAAGGCCTTCCGCCGTTTTCCCGATGCAGACCCTGATCTGGCTTCTCTTGATCTTATCCAGCTTTGTCGCAATGACAAGAAACGGAAGTTTCCTGTCCCGGATCCACGAAAGCATCATCCGGTCGTTGTCGGTCGGATCATGGCGGATATCCACAAGCAGAAAAACAGCCTTCAGACTGCGGGATGAATGCAGATAGCGTTCGATCATTTTACCCCATTCCGCCTTTGCTTCGGGAGAAGCCGTTGCATATCCGTATCCCGGCAGATCAACAAAATAATAGGAATCGTTTATCCGGTAATAGTTGACGGTCTGCGTCTTTCCCGGCTTGGAGGATGTCCTTGCCAGGGCCTTTTTTTCTGTCAGTGTATTGATCAGGCTTGATTTTCCCACATTGGATTTTCCGGCAAATGCAATCTCCGGAAGACGGTTGACCGGAAAGGAACTTGTAATCCCGCATACGGTCTCCAGTACAGCATCTTTCATCATATGTTTTTTCCGGCTCCTTTTCCGATCTTTTTCAGTCAGCAGAAAGCTTCCTTAAGCACTTCTGTGAACTCACTGACAAACATGATCTTCAGGCCACCCGTGATCTCTTCGGAAAGCTCTGCGATATCCGGCCGGTTTTCCGAAGGCACGAGCACTGTCTTGCAATGTGCCATTCTGGCCGCAAGTATTTTTTCCTTGAGGCCGCCGATCGGAAGCACTCTTCCGCGCAGCGTGATCTCTCCCGTCATGGCAACATCCGCCCTGACTTTCTTCCCGATGACCGCACTCAGCATGGCGGTCGCCATGGTAATACCGGCACTAGGCCCGTCCTTCGGCACAGCGCCTTCCGGGATATGGACATGAATATCGTGCTTTTCATAAAAGCCGCTTTTCACGCCGTACTGCGTCGAAAGGGAACGGATGCAGGAAAGCGCCGTCTGTGCGGATTCCTTCATGACATCTCCCATCTGCCCGGTAAGGACCAGCTTTCCCTTTCCCGGCATGATGTTCACTTCGATTTCCAGCGTGTCGCCGCCGAATTTTGTCCAGGCAAGCCCCCGCACAATACCGATCTCATCCGATTTCGCGATATCGTCAAAATGCATTTTTTCTTTTCCGAGATACTTTTCCAGCTGTTTGTCCGATATCCGGATTTTGGTCTTTCTTCCTTCCAGGATTTCCCTGGCGCATTTCCGGAAGATATCACCTATCCTCCGCTCCACGTTTCTAACACCGGCTTCCCGGGTATAGTTGTGGATGATCTTCTTCAGCGCAGCGTCTGTGATCTCGACTTTCCCGCCCGCTATGCCGTTTGCCTTTTCCTGTTTCGGCACAAGGAAATCCCTGGCAATGTGGAATTTCTCGTTCTCGGTATAGGAACTGACCTCTATGATCTCCATTCTGTCCAGAAGCGCATCCGGAATGGTTTCCGTCGTATTGGCCGTTGCGATAAAGAGCACCTGTGAAAGATCGATCGGAAGCTCCACATAGTGATCGCGGAAATGAATATTCTGCTCGCTGTCCAGCACTTCCAGAAGGGCGGATGCCGTATCCCCGCGGTAATCGCCAGAAACCTTGTCTATTTCGTCAAGAAGCATAAGCGGATTGGCAACGCCCGCCTGTCTTAAACCGTCCGCTATCCTGCCCGGCATGGCGCCGACATAGGTTTTCCTGTGCCCGCGGATTTCCGCTTCGTCGCGGATACCCCCAAGGCTTATACGGACATACTTCCGGTTCAGCGCCCTTGCCATGCTCTTTGCAATGGAAGTTTTTCCGGTTCCCGGAGGACCCACCAGACAGAGGATAGGGCCTTTGCTTTCCTTGTTCAGCATGCGGACCGCCAGATACTCTATGACACGCTCCTTTACCTTTTCCAGCCCGTAATGATCTTCGTCAAGGATCTGTGCGGCATGCCGGATATCGGTGTTGTCCGTTGAAACCTTTTTCCAGGGAAGCTCGAACAGCGTATCCAGATAGGTGCGGATCACGTTCGCTTCCTGACCGCCGCCCGGCATGGATTTCATATAGGCGATTTCCTTCCGGATCTTTTCCTTTGTCTCATCGGAAGCATCGAGCTCTTCGCATTTCCTGGTATATTCCTCGGCTTCGGAAAGGGGATTGGCATCCCCCAGTTCCTGCTGGATCACCTTCAGCTGTTCCCGCAGGATGTATTCCTTCTGGTTCTTGTCAATGCTGTCCCTGATCTGGGCCTGAAAGTCCTTTTTGATCTTTTCGATCTGGATTTCACGGTTAATCTCCGTTACGACAATGCGGTAACTCTGTTCTTCGTCATTGCTTTCCAGAAGCTTCTGGGCAGTCTTGAAATCCCACGGGATTTCCGTCTGCGTCTTCACCAGTATGCTGTGGAAATCTTCCGTTTTCAGAAAATCCGCAAGATACTTTTCGGCGAAGGAACGGTTCACGGCGGCATATTCATTCAGGCTGTCCTTGATGACCCTCAGCATGGCTTCCTGCGCATTCTGATCCGCCACCGTCTTTTCCATCGGGCTTTCGTAAATTTCCGCCAGAAGATACTCATTAGACGGCAGGAGCGAATCCAGCCTGTACCTTTTCAGTCCTTCCACCATGACCCTGACGTTATTCTGCGGAACCTTTGCCAGCTGACGGATCACGCACAGCGTGCCGTACTCATAAAGGCCCTTCTGCTCCGGATCCAGTTCGTCCATATTTTTCTGCGTGACAAGAAAAATCTTCTCGTCCTGTGTCATGGCTTTTTCTATTGCCGCAACGCTTTTCTTCCTGGTCACGTCAAAATGGTCCACCATCCCAGGCAGTATGGTTTTTCCGCGCAGGGCAACCGCCGGGATCTTCAAATGTCTGCTCATCATTCACCTCGTATGAAAATACAGGCGGGCTCGGAAGCCCGCACTGAATTTTCCTGTATGAATTGTTTCAACTGCCGGACAGTCAGGCAATTTCTCCTGCATTGCTGTCCTTGATCTTGCGTCCGTTCTTTTTCGGAACAACGGCATCCCTGTATACGATTTCCGGTCCGGTTTCCTTGTCGACGGCTTTTTTGTTGATCGTGCAGATCCCGATCTGGGAATCCGACGGAATTTCGTACATCATATCCATCATGATGTCTTCCATGATGGAACGGAGGCCTCTCGCACCGGTCTTTCTTTCCACGGCAAGATGTGCAATTTCCTCAATGGAATCCGGCGTAAATTCGAGCTTGACGTCATCCATCTCAAACAGCCTCTTGTACTGCTTGGTAAGCGCATTCTTCGGTTCCGTCAGAATACGGATGAGCGCCTGCTCGTCAAGCAGATCCAGCGACACCGTGATCGGCACACGCCCGACGAATTCCGGGATAAGTCCGTATTTCACAAGATCCTGCGGCATGACCTTCCGGAACAGTTCGTCAATGTCATGCGTATGTTTTTCGACGACATCCGCGTTGAAGCCTATGCTCCCGGTCCCGAGGCGTTTCTCGACGATCTTTTCAAGGCCGTCAAAAGCACCGCCGCAGATAAACAGGATATTGGTCGTATCGATCTGAATAAGTTCCTGATGCGGGTGTTTCCTTCCGCCCTGCGGCGGAACGCTTGCCACGGTACCTTCCAGAATTTTCAGGAGAGCCTGCTGCACGCCCTCTCCGGATACATCCCTGGTAATGGAAACATTCTCAGACTTTTTTGTGATCTTGTCTATTTCATCAATGTAGATAATGCCGTATTCCGCACGTTTCACGTCGTCATCGGCCGCCTGGATAAGCTTCAGGAGGATATTTTCGACATCTTCGCCCACATAACCTGCTTCCGTAAGCGTAGTCGCATCCGCGATCGCAAACGGCACATTCAGGATCTTTGCCAGCGTCTGCGCCAGATAAGTCTTGCCGGATCCGGTGGGCCCCAGCATGAGGATGTTGCTCTTCTGGATCTCCACATCGGACACTTTTTTGGAAGTGATCCGTTTGTAATGGTTGTAAACCGCAACGGAAAGGACCTTCTTCGCTTCCTCCTGCCCGATCACGTACTCGTCAAGGAATTTCTTGATCTCCTTCGGCTTTAAAAGATTGATACCGGTAAAATCCACGGAATCGTCCGCATTGCCGGCGAATTCCTCGTCCAGTATTTCCGAGCAGAGATCTATGCATTCATCACAGATGAATACACCGTTCGGCCCGGAAAGAAGCTTACGGACCTGGTCCTGCGTTTTTCCGCAGAAGGAACAGCGGATCTTGTCGTCGGTTTTATTGGCCATATACTCAATTTGTCCTTTCGTGATTCGGCGTTACATCAGTGGTGGAGGATCACATTATCGATCAGACCGTACTCTTTTGCTTCCTGTGCACTCATGTAATTATCGCGGTCCGTATCCTTTTCGATGACTTCCAGCGGTTTCCCCGTATTGGCCGCGAGCATTTCGTTCAGTTTCTTTTTCGTCTTCAGAATCTCTTCTGCTACAATGCTGATCTCCGTTGCCTGTCCCTGCGCACCGCCGGAAGGCTGATGGATCATGATCTCGGCGTTCGGCAGCGCAAAGCGCTTTCCCTTTGCCCCGCCTGCCAGAAGAAAAGCACCCATGCTGGCCGCCATGCCGACGCAGATCGTGGAAACGTCGCATTTCACATACTGCATGGTATCATAGATTGCCATTCCGGCCGATACGGAACCGCCGGGGCTGTTGATATAAAGGTTAATGTCCTTTGTCGGGTCTTCGGATTCCAGGAAAAGGATCTGCGCGACCACAAGGCTGGCGCTCACATCCGAAACTTCTTCCCCGAGAAAGATTATCCTGTCCTTCAGCAGTCTGGAGAAAATATCATAGCTGCGTTCGCCTCTGCTGTTGGACTCCACTACGATCGGTACAAGACTCATTGCGAATGATCTCCTTCCCGCAATTTATTTTATCGTTCAGACAAGCTTTGCTTCCGCGACCAGGAAGTCGACCGCTTCATTGACCTTCAGGTCTTCTTCCATCTGCTTGCGCTGTTCGTCATTGATATAGCTCTGCATTTTATCCGGCTCGATCTTGTAGTTCTGTGCCATCCTGTCAATTTCCTTGTCGACGGCATCGTCCGCTATCTTGATGTTTTCCTTCTTTACGATCTCTTCCAGCGTGAGTCTGGTCCGGATCCTTTCTTCCGCCTGCGGCTTGAACTGTTCCTTCAGCTTTTCCGGTGTCATTCCCGTGACCTTCATGTACTGGTCCAGCGGAATTCCCTGGCTCTGCATTCTTCTCGCATAATCCTCGACCATCTGTCTGGTCTGGGTTTCGATCATCGGAGCCGGAATATCCATCTTTGCATTCTCGACTACTTTCTTGATGACGTTGTTTTCGTTCTCGGTAGCCGCTTTCTTTGCCTTGTCTTCCGTAAGGCGTTTCTTCAAGTCTGCCTTGTAGGCATCCAGCGTGTCGAATTCGGAAACCTCTCCCGCAAATTCATCGTTCAGCTCCGGGAGTTCCTTCTTCTTGATCTCCTCGATCTTCACATGGAACACGGCAGGCTTTCCGGACAGTTCCACGGCCTGGTATTTTTCCGGGAATGTCACATTGACGTCAAATTCCTCTCCCGTCTTATGGCCGGCAACCTGCTCTTCAAATCCCTCGATAAAGGATTTAGAGCCGAGTTCCAGCGGATACTTTTCGCCTTTTCCGCCTTCAAAGGGCTTTCCGTCCACCGATCCGTCGAAATCGATCGTAACGGAATCGCCCATGGCAGCCGCTCTGTCCTCAATCGTAACAAGACGGGCATTGCGTTCCTGCTCCTGTTTCAGGGCATCCTCCAGCTCCTTGTCCGTAACTTCCATATCCGCTTTCTTCACTTCAATTCCCTTGTAGTCCCCGAGGGTAACTTCCGGGCGCACAGCAACGGAAGCCGTGTAGATCAGGTCTTTTCCGTCCCCGATCTGCGGGATTTCAATCTCCGGTCTGGAAACGACTTCCAGATTCTTTTCCTTTACCGCTTCCGGGTAGGTGTCGTCTATGCATTTGTTGACTGCATCATCATAGAACGCGCCCTTTCCGTACTCTTTCTCAATAAGCGCCTGCGGTGCGTGTCCCTTGCGGAAACCCGGTACCGAATACTTTCCTCTGTTCTTATTGTAAGCTTCCGTTACAGCTTTTTTAAAATCTTCCGCCGGAACGGTGATCGTAAGCTTTACCATGTTCTTCTCTGTATTTTCCACCTTGCAGTCCATATATTCCGTTTCCTCCTGATTTCCTACGGCGCTTTGATTCAGGGCATGAAAACCCCTTTGGCGCATATCAATGGTTTATTATAGCACAGGGGAAACATGTGTTCAAGGCAAAGTTGAACTCTCGCGGGGAAAGGATTATGATAGAAAAAGCAGATTCAAGGGAGTATAAGACCATGGAAATCGAAAGAAAATACGTTCCCCCGCATCTTCCGGGGAATATCGGGGAAGCACCGTTCAAAGAACTGGTACAGGGGTATCTGTGTACGGATCCCGCCGTGCGCGTAAGAAGCGAAGGAAATTCCTGGTACCTGACTTACAAAGGGCCCGGGCTGATCGTGCGGGAAGAATACAATCTGCCGCTTACGGAAGAGTCTTTCCGGCATCTCCTCGCAAAATGCGACGGGAATGTTATCCGGAAGACCCGCTACCTTTTACCTGTGGACAACAGGCCCGACCTTACCGCGGAGCTGGATGTCTTTCATGAAAATCTGGAAGGGCTCCTTTTGCTGGAAGTGGAATTCAGATCCGCGGAAGATGCGGATTCCTTCCGCGCCCCCGACTGGTTCGGAAAAGACGTGACCGGCGATCCCCGGTTCCAGAATTCCTCACTTTCCAAAGGAGGTCCCGTTCCCCATGTTCCGCAGGAATGACCTGAAACTTCTTTTTCTGTTGTGCCTTGTCGTTATCCTTCTATTTCTTCTCCGCGGCATGTTTGTAAAAGCCGGGGGGAATAAAGTCGTTGTAACGCAAAACGGAAAGGAAACGGCGGAATATTCCCTTTCCGATCATATAAACGCCGTCATCAGGAGCGATGACGGCGGAAGCAATACTCTTCATATTGAGAACGGGACCGTTTGGATTTCGGATGCCAGCTGCCCCGATAAAACCTGCGAACATCAGGGGAAAATTTCGAAGGAAGGGGAAATGATCGTCTGCCTCCCCAACCGTCTCAGCATCAGCATAACCGAATGACAGTATAAGATTCAGATTCAGTTGATGACCTTTGCCGGACATTTCTCCGCACATTTCCCGCAGTTCACACACTTGGAATAATCGATCTGCGCAACATTGCCGTTCATGTGGATGGCATCGTTTTCGCACTGTTTTGTGCAGAGCGTGCATCCGAGGCATCCCGCCGCGCATTTTTCCCTGACCGTTTTGCCCTTATCCTGACTGGAACAGCGGACATGATACTCTGCCTTATACGGGACCAGCTCGATCAGATGTCTCGGGCAGGTTGCCACGCATTTGCCGCAGGCAACGCATTTCTCAGGATCCACTTTTGAAACCCCGTCCACGACCTGGATGGCGCCGAACTGGCAGGCTCTTACACAGCTTCCGTGGCCAAGGCATCCGTATTCACATGCCTTGTCCCCCGTTCCGGGGATAACGCTCATCTGGACGCAGTCCGCCGGGCCGTAATACACGTAGCGCTGCTTTACCTTGTCGCAGCTTCCGCTACATCTGACAAAGGCAACCATTTTCTCTTTTTCCACTGCCTTGACGCCGAGAATAGACGCAATCTTCTCTCCGACCGGATTTCCGCCGACCGGGCACTGATTCACAGGCGCCTTGCCGGTTGCAATGGCATGCGCACAGCCGTCACATCCGGGGAAACCGCACGCACCGCAGTTGTTTCCCGGCAGTGCCGCACGGACCTGTGTTTCCTTTTCGTCAACTTCTACCTTGAATTTTTCGCTTGCGGCTCCGAGCAGGATCCCGCAGAGTATCCCGGTAATCCCGACCATGAGCGCAGCGGTTATGATTCCAGCTACCATTTTAGCCCCCTTATTAAGTAATCATTCCGGAAAATCCGAAAAATGCGATGGCCATGAGACCGGCCGTAACCAGAACGATCGGCATTCCCTGAAAATCATGCGGAACATCGTTGTGGGCAATCCTCTCGCGGATCCCCGCAAGAATGGTAATGGAAATGGCATATCCCACGGCTGTTCCCACACCCCAGGACAGTCCCTCCAGAAAATTGTATTCCTTCTTGACATTGTCCAGTGCAACGCCGAGTACGGCGCAGTTTGTCGTGATCAGGGGAAGATAGATTCCCAGTGCCTTGTGCAGCGCCGGAATATTCTTCTTCATGTACATTTCGATAAACTGGACCAGTGCCGCCACCAGTACGATAAATACGATTGTCTGCAGATAATCTATGTGAAGCGGCTTTAAAATAAACATGTAAACCAGGGCGCAGAGCATGGTGGAAAGAAAAATCGTGAATATGACTGCGGCGCCCATGCCGGTTGCCGTTTCCTTCTTCTTGGAAACGCCGAGGAACGAGCAGAGTCCCAGAAAACGGGAAAGCACTACGTTGTTGACAAGCGCTCCGCTGATAAACAGAAGCAATACTTTCATTTGGATTCTGCCTCCTTCTTCAAAGCTCTGTGACTTTCGGGTCCTTCAAAACCGGAGCAGTGCAGGCAGTCCCCGTTGCAGGTCAGCTCATTCTTTTTGCCGTCGCCGTTTGTCGCGCAGGGCATTTTGAAATGATTCTGCAGCGCGGTAAGTACCGCCATGACAAAGAACGCTCCCGGTGCCAGAACGAAAATGGAGATGTGGTAATCATCCGGGATGAACTGATATCCCATGATGGATCCGGCGCCGATGATCTCACGGATGCTGCCTAAGATAAACAGGGCCAGTGTAAATCCGAGTCCCATTCCCAGACCGTCAAAGAACGAAACCAGCGGCGGGTTGTACAGTGCATACGCTTCCGCTCTTCCGAGAATAATACAGTTCACGACGATCAGGGGAATATAGATGCCGAGCGCGTCGTAAATGGAAGGCGCAAATCCCTTGATCAGAAGTTCCACCACCGTGACAAGGCTTGCCACGATCACGATTTCCGCGGGCAGCCTCACCCGGTCAGGAATGGAGTTCCTGAGCGCCGAGATCAGCAGGTTGGAAAACATCAGAACTGCCGTGGAGCTTAAACCCATCCCGATCGCGTTCACCGCCGAAGTGGTGACGGCAAAGGTCGGGCACAGCCCGAGCATGATGACGAAAGTCGGGTTCTCTTTTATGATTCCGTTGTAAAGCCTTTCCACACATTTATTCATGCAAGTCCCCTCCCTTCTCCTTATTTTTCAATACAGTTTTCGGTAAAATACACGGCCGCATTCACGGCATTGGTGACTGCCCGGGAAGTAATGGTTGCGCCGCTGATGGCATTGATCTCGCCGTCCGCACCGGTTCCAGTCCCCTTTTTCACGACCGTAAACTGCTTCACTTTCTTACCGGCATACTGTCCGTAAAAGTCCTTTTTCTCGGCATTCATTCCGAGTCCGGCGGATTCGGAAATGGAAAGAAATCCTATTCCGTTCACCGTACCGTCGTTTCTGATGCCGATCGTGATTTCCACGTCCCCGCCGAACCCCTTGCCCGCCGCATTGACGACGTGGCCGATCACCTGGCCGGAAGAATCCTTTGCTTCCATGACCTTTTCGATCTTTGCGTTGGAGTAGGTCTTGCTGATCTCCGCCGCCGAGCTTTCAATCTTATCATTTTCAGCCGTGTTTTCCTCAAACGAAGCCGCTTCTTCAAACACGCCCTTATACTGCTTCTGCTCGTTGGCAACCTGTGCCAGCGCAATCGGGGCTTTTGTCACTTCATAGGCGGCTCCGAGGCATACCCCGGCGATCAGAGTGATCAGAAACAGTTTCATGGCATCGCCCATAAAGCCCTGCTTCTTTCCGCCGTTCTTTTCTTCGCTGCTCATTTTGCTGCCGCCTCCTTTTTCTTTTTGGTCCGGCCGAAGGCAACCGGTATCGTGGATTTCTCAATCAGGGGAGAAATCATGTTTCCGAGGATAATGGCATAGGAAACACCTTCCGCTCCTGTGCCGAATATCCGGAAAAGACCTGTCAGAAGTCCTATAAATACGGCAAATATGATCTGTCCTGCCGGCGTGATCGGCGTGGTCACGTAATCGGTAGCCATGAAGAACGCTCCGAAGATCAGGCCGCCGCCCAGGACTTCACCGAGTACATAGGAAAGGTTCTGAGAACCGAAAATGAAAGAGAACAGAGCTACCGTCGCAATGTATACGACCGGAATCCTCCAGGAAATGACCTTGCGGATAAGAAGATAGCCGGCTCCGATCAGAAGCGCGATCTTGCTCACTTCTCCGATCGTGCCGGGAACGCGTCCGATGAACATGCTCATCAGGTCCACGCCCTGTTTTGCCTTCAGCGCCGCCATCGGCGTTGCGGAGGAAGTGGAATCAAATCCGAAACTCGGGGAAGAATAATTGGTCATGAACCGCGCGCATGAAATCAGGAGGAAACATCTTGCCGCCAGCGCCGGGTTCATGAAGTTCTGTCCCAGTCCGCCGAAAAGCTGTTTTACGACGACAATGGCAAAGAACGCGCCCAGGATGGGGATCCAGAGCGGAATCTGCGGCGGCATGTTGAGGGCTAAGATCATTCCCGTTACAACGGCAGAAAGATCTCCGACCGTAAGCGGTTTGTGATGCACTTTTTCAAACCAGTACTCAAAAAGCACGCAGGCAGCCACGGTGGCGATCAGGACCAGGAAAGCATTCAGCCCGAACTGTATGACGCCGTAAACGGATGTCGGGATCATGGCAATGATCACGTCAAGCATGATATCCCTTGTCCTGTCATTCGGCTCCGGATGCCCGAAGAAAGACCTTAAATGAGTATGAGGAGACGAAGAAACATTCAGCATTTTCATTTTTTGGCAGCCTCCTTTTTCCTCTTTGCTCCTACTTCACGTTTCATTTCCTTAAATGACTGCGTTAACGGGCGTCTTGCGGGACAGATGAAGGAACAGCAGCCGCATTCTATGCATTCCATTCCGTTCAGCTTTTCAAATTCATCCACGTCCCTCTGCTCACAGGCATCCATCATCATCTGCGGAACAAGGTTTTCCGGACAGACGCTGACGCATCGTCCGCACCGTATGCACGGTGTTTCCGGTTCACGTGCGATCTCATCTTTTATAAAGCACGTCAGAGTGGAAGAAGTCTTGGTAACGGGAATATCCAGTGAAAAGATTGCCTGTCCCATCATAGGCCCGCCGGAAAGGATCTTTTCCGGTTCTTCCTTAAATCCGCCGGCTGCATCGATCAGCTCCTGATAAGCGGTCCCCGTGCGCACACGGAAATTGCAGGGCTTCTTAATGGCATCCCCGGTTACGGTAATGATTCTCTCGATCAGAGGCGTCTTTTCGGCAATGGCTCTGTAGATCGAAATCACGGTGTCCACATTGTCCACGATGCAGCCCGCATCCGCAGGCAGCATGGAGGAATTGACCTTCCGCCCCGTGATGGCATAGATCATGGAACGCTCACCGCCCTGCGGGTATTTGGTCTTCAGAACCTGCACCGAAATGCGAGGCTCGTTCTTGACCCTTTCCTGCATGACCTTGATGGCCTGCGGCTTGTTGTCCTCAATCCCTATGACTCCCTTTGCATGATCGAAGAGCTGAAGCATGATCTTTAAGCCGCCGACGATCTCGTCCGGCCTCTCCAGCATCATCCTGTAATCGCTCGTCAGATACGGTTCGCATTCCGATCCGTTCACGATACAGTAATCGATCGCATTTTCGTCCTTCGGCGTCAGCTTCACGTTGGTCGGGAACCCTGCCCCGCCCATTCCCACGATGCCGGCGTCCTTCACGATATCGCGGATTTCCTGCTTGGACAGAGACGAAGGATCCCGGTGCTCTCCCATGCCGGGTACCGCGTCATACCTGCCGTCGTTTTCCACGATTATGGAAAGAACACGGCTCCCGTTTACCATGAGCCGCTTTTCAAGTGCCTTTACCGTCCCGGAAACGGAGCTGTTCACGTGTGCGGAAATAAATCCGCCGGCTTCCGCGATCCTCTGTCCTACCAGGACATGATCCCCCGGTGCCACGACCGGTTTGGCGGGTGCACCGATGTGCTGGGAAACCGGATATACCAGATCCCCTGCGGGTTCCATGAGTTCCGTTACCGGCTGGTCCATGGAAAGTTCTTTTCCCTCATACGGGTGAATACCGCCCTTAAATGTAGACAACCCCATAGAACTGACCTCTTTTCTTCATGAATTGCCGTAAAAACATCTCACCGAAGTATAGCACAATAAAATTCATTACCCAACACTAAAAAATGTTTTTCGCGCTTTTTTTATAGAACATTCTGATACTAAAATAACAAGCCGGACAACATGCAGACAATCAGGCGTACTGTGCCAGAAGGATCGCGGCAAAAACCATCCCGCATCCGGTGATCTCCCGCGCCGACATCGTCTGTCCCAGGATAAGCCATCCCGCGAGCGCCGAAAAAACCGATTCCAGGCAGAGGATCAGGGAAGCCACCGCCGGTTTCAGCCTCTTCTGTCCCAGAATCTGAAGCGTATAGGCCACGCCGCAACTTAAAACGCCGGCATAGAGAACAGGTTCCCACGCCCGGAGTATGTCACCAAGACGCGGACTTTCATAAATAAAGGCGAAAATTGCGGAAAGGGTTCCTGCCGTAAAGAACTGAATGCAGGACATAAAAACGCCGTCCGTTTTCGGCGCAAAAAAATCAACCGTCAGAATATGGAACGAAAATACGACGGCGCAGAGAAAAACCAGCAGATCCCCTTTCGAGATTCCGAATCCGCTCTTCATGCAGAGAAGGTACATGCCCGCAAGTGCCAGCAGAACGGCAGCCCAGATTTTCCCCGATACTTTCTTTTTCAGAAATATTCCCAGAATGGGGACAATGACGATATAAAGTGCCGTGATAAACCCGGCCTTGCCGACCGTCGTGTCCAGAATTCCGAACTGCTGCAGCGTACTTGCAAGAAAAAGGAAAAAGCCGCAGCAGAGGCCTCCCGTTACGCCCGCCCTGTGCCGCGTCTTTTTTTCTTCTTCCGTAAACGTCTTTTCCCCGGCGACCTTTTTCCCGAAGATCAGCATACAGGGAATAAGGACCGCACCCCCGATCAGAAAACGTACAAAGTTAAAGGTATACGGTCCCACATAATTCATGCCAACGCTCTGTGCCACAAAGGCAACGCCCCAGATCAGGGCCGTAAGCATGAGCATAAAAACGCCCTGGCGTTTTCTTTCTTTTTCCGAAATCAACAAAGCCTCCTTACCCCTTGGCCTCTCGCCTGGGGGTTCCCTCCTTACCCTTTGGCCTCTCGGCCGGGGGCTCCCTCCTTACATCCTGTCCGGAATCTCCATACCGAGCATCTCCATGCAGTCCGAAAGAATGTTCTTGGTCAGAAGGATCAGATACAGGTAAGAACGCTTCTTCTCCTCGTCCGTTTCCGAAAGAATCTTGACCTCATGATAAAAGGAGTTGAAAGCCTCCGCAACGGCATACACATACTGGCATATCCGGTAAGGAGCCAGTTCCTTCCAGGCATCCGGGATCACATCGGGATATCCGGCAATCGAAAGGAAAAGCGCTTTCTCCGGTTCCGTACACGGAGATTTCAGGTCCTCCGGTCCAACCTCTTTACCGCCGGCCTGCATATATTTCTTCAGGATGGATTTGATGCGGACGATCGTATAAAGGATATAAGGTCCGGTATTCCCCTCGAACGAAGCGAAGCGGTCAAGGTCAAACACGTAATCCTTGGCGGCCTGATTGGACAGATCCCCGTATTTTAAGGCCGCCAGCCCCACGATCCGGGACGTTTCCCTGGCTTCCTCTTCCGGGATCTCGGGGTTCTCCGAAATCTTCGTATAGACGGCTTCGCGGACTTCGCGGATCAGATCCTCCAGGCGCATGACGCCGCCTTCCCTGGTCTTAAAAGGCTTTCCGTCCTTCCCGTTCATGGTACCGAAACCGATATGGACCATTTTCCTTTCGGGCGGCACGATGCCGGCCTTAGCCGCAACACGGAACACCTGTATGAAATGCAGGTCCTGCCGCTTGTCGGTAATGTAAATGTATTCATCCGGATGATAGAGTTTTTCCCGTTCCACGAGCGTTGCCAGGTCGCTTGTCGCGTACAGGGCAGCCCCATCCGATTTTCTGACGATACAGGGCGGATATTCGCGGGAATCCCCTTCTTCCGCCACATCCACGACCAGAGCGCCTTCGGATTCGTAGGCAAGCTTTTTATCCGTAAGGTCTTTGATGAGCGCCGGTATATAAGGCTCCGCATCCGACTCGCCCTTCCACAGTTCAAAGTTAACATCAAGAGCATCGTAATTCTTTTTGAGATCCTTCCGGGACACGTTCAGGATATGCTGCCAGAGAGCATGATAAGGTTTGTATCCTTCCTGGAGTTTCAATGTTGCCTCATGGGCTTTTTCCGCAAAGGAAACATCCTCCTTGGCTCTCTTGGAAGCCGTCGGATAAATTTCTTCCAGTTCACTGATCGTAAACGGTGCTTCTTCCGGGTACTCTCCCTGAAAGTCCGGGTCAAAATAGGGAAGTTCCGGTTTTCTCAGCTTCAGTTCCTCAATGATCAGGCCCATCTGCAGGCCCCAGTCGCCCAGATGGACATCGCCTATCATTTTGTTCCCCGCATAGGCTCCCATTCTTTTAATGCTCTCGCCGATAATGGCTGACCTCAGATGTCCTATGTGAAGCGGCTTTGCCACATTCGCGCCGCCGTAGTCGACGAAAACCGTCCGCGGCGGATTTTCCGTTGCCGCGCCGTAATGGTCCGCCGTCCCCATTTCCTTTAAAAATCCGTTCAGTGCTTCCGGAGAAAGCTTCAGATTGATGAAGCCCGGCATGGCAGCCGTCACTTCGGAAAACAGATTTCCCTTCTTCAGCACTTCCGAAACTTCACCGGCGATATAGATCGGCTTCTTACGGGCCGCCTTTGCCGCCGCCATGCATCCGTTGCACTGGAATTCGCAGAGATCCGGACGGTTGGAAACCTGGACCTTTGCATTACCGCTTTCATAACCGCATTCCGTGAATGCCTTTTCCAGTTCCCTGTTCATAATGGATGTTATGGAATCCATACCGTTCCTCCTGTGATAAAAATAAAGGCAGTCCCTGTTCGGGACTGCCCGGAATTTCATTTTTTATGCCCTTCCAAGATATTCGCCCGTACGCGTATCAATCTTGATCTTCTCTCCCTGATTGATGAAAAGCGGTACCGCTACCTGAGCACCTGTTTCCACGGTTGCCGGCTTGCTGGCTCCCTGTGCGGTGTTCCCGGCAAATCCGGGCTCCGTTGCCGTAATCTCAAGTTCAACGAACATGGGCGGTTCTACTGAAAATACGTTTCCGTTGTAGGACGCAACCTTGACCATTTCGTTTTCCTTGACGAACTTCAGGGCATCGCCGACCAGATCCTTGTTCAGGGAGATCTGATCGAAAGTCTCCGTATTCATGAAGTTGTACATATCGCCGTCCTGATACAGATACTGCATGTCAATCCGGTCGATCCTTGCCGCCGGGAATTTTTCCGTGGGACGGAAAGTACGTTCCGTCACAGCGCCGGTCATGACATTTTTTATCTTGGTACGCACGAAAGCCGCGCCCTTACCGGGTTTTACGTGCTGGAATTCAACGATCTGATAAACATTTCCCTCAATCTCGAGTGTAATACCATTTCTGAAATCTCCTGCTGAAATCATCGGAAAAACCTCCTTGAAATACCTGCATTATCTGAAACCATTCTATTTTATACTATGTTCCGTGACTTATCAACTGTTTTTTGAACTGTTCTCCCGGTGCATGCTTTCCAGATAGTCCATGGCAAGCTCATACCCCTTAAGGCCCAGCCCCGCGATCTGCCCTGTGCAGACAGGCGCGGTAACGGAAACATGCCGGAATTCCTCTCTCTTCTGGATGTTGGAAATGTGTACCTCCACAATCGGCACGCGGATGCTTTCAAGCGCATCGCGGATGGCAATGCTGTAATGGGTATAAGCACCGGGATTGATGACAATCCCGTCCGTCCCGTCTTTATAAGCTTCCTGAATCCGGTCGATCATGGCACCTTCATGGTTGCTCTGGAATATTTTCAGTTCAACGCCGTCACGCTCCGCCTTGTCCTTCAGGCGCTTTTCCAGTGTTTCGTAGGATTCGCTCCCGTACTGGTTCCTATCCCGTATGCCGAGAAAATTGATGTTCGGCCCGTTGATCACAAGAATTTTCATTTTTTCCTCCCGATGCCGGTTTCTCACGAATTTCCGGACTCTCTCCTGTGCAGTTCCTTCCGCACCGTTTCATAGACTTCGCCGATTATCTTTTCCGGAACCTTGGTTCCCAGGTTCCAGAGTTCCCAGGAAAGGACCCCCTGGTAAACAAGCATGTGAAGACCCGAAAGGGTCTTTGCGCCCGCAGCCTTCATCTTTTTCAGGAAAACCGTTTCGGAAGGGGTATAGACAAGATCAATCCCGGCGCTGCATTTCCCGTAAAAAGCATCATCGTCAATGATGCAGCCTTCCGTTTTCGGAAACATTCCCACGCTTGTCGACTGAAAGACAATGTAATCCTTTCCCTTCAGCTTTTTCCACCCGGAAAGCATATCCGCTTTGATCCGGATATCCGGAAAACTCGCAGCGACCGTATCCAGGATGGTGCCGGCCTTTTCAGGCGTCCTGTCCAGAATGGTCAGTGACTTTATCCCCGAGGAAGCACAGAGACAGGCAACCGCCTTTGCCGCACCGCCTGCGCCGATCAGAATGACATCACTGTCCTTTAAGTCGATGCCGGCAATCTTCACCGCTTTTTTCAGGCCCGGCAGATCCGTGTTGTAGCCTCTGTATCCCGCAAGACCGCGCACAAGAGTATTGACCGCACCTACCTGGGAAGCCGCCTCGTCAAGACCCGTCAGATACCGGACCACCTCCGTCTTGTAGGGAATGGTGATATTGATGCCTTCAATTCCCAGGGCATAGGCTCCTGCGATCGCATCCTTCAGGTTCTCTTCCACAGGAAAGGGAACGTAGGTCATGTCCACGCCCATCTTTTCTGAAATCGTGTTCTGAAGAAGCGGGGACAGACTGTGTCCGATCGGATTTGCTATCAGTCCGCATACTTTTGATTTTGCGGTTATCATCTGTTTTTCTCCCGGGTACTGTGATAAATAAAAAGAAACGGTTTTTCAAGAATCCGTTTCAGTATGATCTGGATTTCTTCCTTCTTTGTCATAGGCTTTACGAGGAACGGCGTTATGCCGGCCCTGTTGGAACCCCAGATATCCGTAAAAAGCTGGTCTCCCACGGAAACCGTATTTTTTCTTTCCGTCTTCATCAGACAGAGTGCCTTTAAAAAGCCTCTCCGAAAAGGTTTCCCGGCCTTATAAACATACAGGGAATCCACGGCATCGGCAAAAGGCGCCACGCGCCTTTCGCTGTTATTGGAAACAAGACAGGTCCGGAAACCGGTTTCATGAAGCCTCCGGAAAAGTTCCCGGCTTCGGAGATCGGACGGAGCATCCGGAAGGACAAGCGTATTGTCAATGTCAAAAACAATTCCCCGGATTCCTTCCGCATAAAGCTTCTCATAGGGAACGGCATAGGCACTGTCATATTCCTTTTTCGGGAAAAGGGGGTTCATGAAGATTTTTCGCTGTCCTTGTTCTGCAGAAGCTTGCCGAGTTCATCCATAAAGGTATTGACATCCTTGAACTCGCGGTAGACCGAGGCAAAGCGGACATAAGCCACAGGGTCCAGATCCTTTAATCGGCTCATGACAAGTTCGCCGATCACGGAAGTGGGAATTTCCCTTTCTTCCATGTTGAAGATAGTGTTTTCGATCTCATCCACCATCTTGGAGATCTGCTGTGTGGAAACAGGGCGTTTATGGCAGGAATGAATGATCCCGGCTTCGATCTTGCTGCGGTCATATGCTTCGCGGGAATTGTCCTTCTTGATCACCATGAGCGGCATGGTCTCCAGTTTTTCATAAGTCGTAAAACGCTTTCCGCATACTTCGCACTGTCTTCTTCTGCGGATGGATGAATTATCGTCCGCCGGTCTGGAATCGATTACCTTTGTGTCGGCTGCATTGCAAAACGGACATTTCATTGGATTTACCCCCCTGCGGGCTGACTTGTTGATTTACATAATATCAGCTATTATCATACTCTATTCCGTTGCTTTCGGCAAGTACCGATTCATCCGTTTTTCCGTTTCGACTTTTCCTTTTTTGCCCGGTTTCCGGAAAAAAATACCGCGCGGACAGAATGCCTGTCCGTGCGGTATGAGCGCTGTCTGAGATCAGAAAATCGGAACAACTGCTCCTGCATATTTGTCATTGATGAATTTTTTGATGTCATCGCTCGTTAGAGCCTTTACAAGCGCCTTGATATTGTCGGACTGCTGGTCTCCGTCACGGACGGCAATGATGTTGGCGTACGTGGTGGCTGCCACAGAAGTCGACTTTTCCGTTGCCAGGGCATCGGAAACCTTTAAGCCTGCCTGAATGGCAAAGTTGCCGTTGATGACCGCAAGGTCCACATCCGGAAGCGAACGGGGAAGCTGCGCCGCTTCGATTTCCACGATGTCAAGCTTCTTGGGGTTATCCGTAACGTCATTCTTCGTTGTATTGATGTTCGTGGGATCCTTCACCTTGATCAGGCCCTGATCCGCCAGAAGAAGAAGCGCACGTGCCTCGTTGGTCGTATCGTTGGGTACGGCAATCTTGGCGCCGTCCTTTAAATCGGCGATAGCCTTTGTCTTGCCGGCATAGATTCCGAACGGCTCATAGTGAATGGCCGCCGCCGAAGCAAGCTTGGTCCCGTTTTCCTTGTTGAAATTCTCCAGATAGGGAAGATGCTGGAAATAGTTGGCATCCAGTTCACCGGACTGCAGAGCCACGTTCGGCTGAACGTAATCGTTGTACTCCACGACCTGAAGATCATATCCTGCTTTTGAAAGAGCATCCTTTGCCTGTGCAAGGATTTCAGCATGCGGAGAAGGGCTGGCGCCGACTTTGAGTGTCTTGGATCCCGCTGCCGCGGCCGCTGCGGCTGTAGTCGCCTCCGCCTTTGCGGAAGCTGCCGCTGTTGCGTTTCCTGCGGCTGCCGCTGTTCCCTGTGCTGCCGTTGTTGCCTGTGTTGCACTCCCGCCGCATCCCGCAAGAAGAGATGCACCGAGTACCCCTGCAAGTATCACTGCTCCGAGTTTCTTTTTCATAATCGTATTCCTCCTCATTTTGATTGAATTGCCTTAATCTGATGAAACTGTCTTATCTGATCCTCTTATCACTGGCCTTTGCCGAACGCATCCCGATTTCCTGAATGATCTGGACAATAATGACCAGAATTGCAACGGTGATCAGCATCATTCCTGTCTGATACCGGTAATACCCGTAATTGATCGCAATGGTTCCCAGTCCGCCGCCTCCTACGAACCCCGCCATGGCTGAGTACCCGAGAATAGTCGTTACGGAGATTGCGGCACCGATCAAAAGCGACGGCTTGCTCTCCGGTAAAAGGACTTTCCAGACGATCTGCATGGTATTTGCGCCCATGGATTTCGCGGCTTCGATCACACCGGCGTCCACTTCCTTCAGGGAAGATTCCACCATCCTTGCGATATAGGGCGCTGCCGCTATGACAAGCGGGACAACCACTGCCTTTGCTCCCAGCGTGGTTCCCACCACCATTCTGGTGAACGGAAGCACCGCAACCAGAAGGATCAGAAACGGAACCGAGCGGAGTATGTTGATGATCACGCCGAGGATAAGATTGAGTGCCGGCATGGGGCTTATTCCTTTTTTATCCGTCACCACCAGGATAATTCCCAGCGGGATCCCGATCAGATAGGAAACTGCCGAGGAAAGCAGCACCATGTAAATGGTTTCCCAGATTCCCTGAAGGATCATATTGACCGTTGCCTGATCAAAGGTCATAGTTCTTTACCTCCTCAAACGTGACATTCTTGGCTTTCAGATAGGCGATGACTCTTTCCGCCCCGTTTTCTTCCTCCGGAAGCTGAAGAACCATCTGCCCTCTTGCCGTTCCGCCGATATCCTTTGTGGAAGCATAGAGGATATTGACCGGTACCCTGCAGGAGAGGATCATGTTGGAGATCACAGGTTCAAAGGAACTTCTTCCGTCGAATGTGATGCGGATCTTCCGGGAGTTTCCGAATTCCTCCTGCCGGACAGAGCCTCCTAAAATCAGCTGTCTTCCTATTTTGGATTTCGGTTCCGCAAAGATTTCCGAAACGGATCCGACCTCCGCGATCTGACTCTGATCGATGATTGCCACGCGGTCGCAGATTGCTTCGATGACCGCCATCTCGTGTGTGATCACAATGACCGTTATGCCGAGTTTCCGGTTGATGTCCTTTAACAGCTCCAGAATGGATTTTGTCGTATTGGGATCCAGTGCACTGGTTGCCTCGTCACACAGAAGAAGCTTCGGATTCGTCGCGATGGCTCTTGCAATGGCCACCCTCTGCTTCTGCCCTCCGGAAAGCTGCGACGGATAGGCTTTCATCCTGTCCTTGAGGCCTACCAGTTCCAGAAGTTCCTTTGCGCGGCTTACTGCCTTGTCCTTTGCTGTCCCCGCGATCTCCAGCGGAAACAGGACGTTCCGCAAAACATTTCTCTGCTCCAGAAGGTTAAACTGCTGGAAGATCATGCCCATGGACTGGCGCGTCCTGCGCTGTTCCTTTGCGGACATGTTCTTCATGCTGCGGCCTTCGAAGTAAACTTCTCCGGCCGTCGGCACCTCCAGATAATTAATACAGCGTACCAGTGTGGATTTCCCCGCACCGGAAAGACCTATGATCCCGAAAATTTCTCCCTTTGCAATTTCCAGATTGATATCTTCCAGTGCCTTCACAACACCGTTTGCCGTTTGGAATTCCTTGGAAAGATGTTCAATCCGTACAATCGGTTCCTCGCTCATTTTCTCGGTCCCCCTGACTACTGATGAATAAAAAACGGAGCAGACCCCATATGGTCTGCTCCGATACTGTTTCTATCGACCGGTGACGCATAAAACACACCGTTTCTCAGCCATACAGGAAATCACTTTGCATACGAAAACATGCTGCACATCACTGTGCCGCACATATCCATATTCATCTGCATGGTTGAAAAAGAATACATGTATATCTCCTGTCTTATTAACATACCGAACTGGTTGCTATATTGTGTGGTAGTATAAACCGTTTAAAGATATCTGTCAAGACATTATTTCGTTTCCTATGCGCAGAGGTCCGCAATGACCTGGGCAAAAATCTTTACGGAGGCATTCAGCTCCGAAATGACCGCGAACTCATCCGGCGCATGCATGCGCGTATCCGTTCCCGGGAACACGCAGCCGAAGGCAACGCCGTTTTTCAGATCATGGACATAGGTGCCGCCGCCCACCGAAATACATTTTCCCGGAAGGCCGGTATAGTTTTCATACACTTTGAGAAGTTCTTTCACAAATGTACTGTCTGCCGGAACGCGGTGCGGAAGCACCAGTCTGTCCCCGTTGAAACGCATTCCCGCGGATTCGAATTTTTCCCGGAGTGTCGCTATCATTTTTCCGGTATCCGTGCAGACAGGATAACGGCAATCAAACAGCCCTTCCAGTTTTCTTCCCGTTACGGAAAGCTGTGAGAACGCAACCGTAAGCGCTCCGCTTTCCTTATCCTCGGTTTTAATCCCGAGATGCTCACCGTCCGTTTCCCCGTGCGGCATAAGAATGCAGAGAGCTTTCAGCGCATCAAAAGCCGGGCATTCGGCAATGGGCAGTTTCGTTAAAAATACCAGCAGCGCCGTCAGGGCATTGTTCCCCTGCTCCGGTTTGGAAGCATGTGCATTCCGGCCGTGTGAGGTCACGGAAAGCTTTCCGTTCTCTTCGGCAAAGACTAAGGAAGCTCCCGTTTCCTTCTCCGTTTCCGCAGCCGCCTTTTTCACATTGTCCGCACAGAGTCCCGAAAGAACGGCAGACGCCGACGGCGGAACCGCATTTTCGATCACGCCGCCCGTTACGGAAACAATCCGCGGCTCACTTTCTGAAAGCGGGAATCCCATGAAGAAATCGCCGGGCAGTCTTCCCTTTTCGATATTTACAAGCGGGAAATCGCTGTCCGGGGAAAATGTCATGGGTGCTTCCGTTTCCTGTTCATAATAATGCCGGATACAGCCGCTCCCGTTTTCTTCATCGGTTCCCAGGATAAGCCTTGCATTTTTACTGACGGGTATGCCGAGTTCCCGCACGGCTCTCATGGCGTAAAGCGCGGCAACCGCAGGCCCCTTGTCATCGGAAGTACCTCTCCCGTATATTTTCCCGTCCTTTAAAACCGGCTTGAAAGCCTCCGTGACGCTCCAGCCTTCCTGCGCCGGAACGACATCGAGATGCGCCAGGATATCCAGCGTATGCCCTCCGTCGTTTAAATCCGCCGTCCCCGCATAGTTATCGTAATTTTTTGTTTTGAACCCGTAATTTCCGGCCATGGCAAGCGCCGCGTTCAGGGCAAGCAGAGGTCCCTTCCCGAACGGCATGTTCGGCTTGGCCGACATCTTTTCGCTGTTGATGCGGCAGAGCGTCATGATATCCCTTACCATTTCGTCCGTATGGTCATCCACCCATTTTGTGATCTGATCCTTATACATTAAGATACCCTTCCCTTTACTTCAGAATGGAATCCAGCGTTTCGTTGACAAGCTTTCCGTCTGCCTTCCCTTTTACCTTCGGCATAAGGACTTTCATGATCTTTCCCTTGTCGGCTTTCACCGGCTCCGTGATTCCGGCTTCTTTCAGCGTTTCGGCGATCACTTCCCGGATCTGGCCTTCATTCATATCCGCCGGGACAAATTCCTCATAGACTTTTATCCTTGCCTTGCAGGATTCTATGATATCCGTTCTGTCTTTCGGAGAAAGATCGATCGTCTCCTGTGTCTGACGGATTTCCTTTTTGATGATGGCGTCTTCTTCCGCTTCCGTTAACGCCTCGCGTTTGTCTATTCTCCCGTTCTTCAATACGGAAAGCAGCATGGAAAGAGAGTCCTTGCGTTCCTTTTCATGTGCCTTCATTGCTTCCACCATTGCTTTTCTAACTTCGTCTTCCTTGCTCATAAAAAATCCTCCTTCTTACTTCTACCCCTGTTGGGGTTTCCCGCCCGTCTTCCCGGGCATCCTACCCCTATCGCCACTTCGAAGCCCTCCTACCAGTTCTTTCCGAATTCGCTCAGTTTGAGGCCGGGGTTCCGTTTCAGGACCATGTCCACACTCCATTCATGCGCAAAGAGCAGGAGCGGCTGGTCCTTCAGATCCCGGATCAGTTTCATATCGCTTGTTCCCTGGATCTTTTCCGGATCGATTTCCTCCGGATTTACCACCCAGCGGATAAATTCATACGGAAGCTGCTCCAGCGCGGCCTCCACGTTGTATTCGTTTTTCAGACGGTATGTCAGCACTTCGAACTGCAGGACGCCGACCGCCCCGACTATGATCTCTTCCATTCCCGTATGGTATTCCTGGAATATCTGGATGGCGCCTTCCTGTGCGATCTGGAACACGCCCTTGGTGAACTGTTTGCGCTTCATCGTGTCGATCTGGCGAAGCCTTGCGAAATGCTCCGGGGCAAATGTCGGGATCCCTTCGAATTTCACCTTGCGGCTTCCGTCGTGAATGGTATCGCCGATAGAAAAAATGCCGGGATCAAACACGCCGATAATATCGCCCGCATAGGCCTGCTCCACGATCTTGCGTTCCTGCGCCATCATTTCCGTGGACTGATTCAGACGGATCACCCTTCCCGCCTGTACGTGTTCCACTTCCATGCCGGCCTGATATTTCCCGGAAACGATCCGCATGAATGCGACACGGTCACGATGCGCCTTGTTCATGTTTGCCTGGATCTTAAATACAAAGGCGGAAAAGAAATCATCCTTTGCAGGATCCACCATGCCGTCCGCGGATTCCCTCGGAAGAGGCGGCATCGTCATTTTCAGGAAATGTTCCAGAAAAGTTTCCACGCCGAAATTGGTCAGCGCAGAACCGAAGAAAACCGGCGTGAGCTTTCCGCAGCTAACCTTTTCCATATCCAGTCTGTCACTCGCTCCGTCCAGAAGCTCGATGTCATCCTGAAGCTGCTGCATGAAATCTGCTCCGATCTTATCCGGAGCGCCGGGATCCGTAATGTCGACCGTACTTGTTTCCACTTCCTTCATTCCTGCCCTGGCTGCCTTGAAGGTCGATATCTTTTTCGTGTTGCGGTCATAAACGCCCTTGAAGTTCTTGCCGCATCCGATCGGCCAGTTCACGGGGCAGGTCCGTATCCCCAGAAGATCTTCGATCTCATCGGTCAGGGAAAACGGATCACGGGCATCCCGGTCCAGCTTGTTGATGAAGGTAAAAATAGGAATATGGCGCAGCGTACATACCTTGAACAGTTTTCTGGTCTGCGCTTCCACGCCCTTTCCCGCATCAATGACCATGACGGCGGAATCCGCAGCCATCAGGGTCCGGTAGGTATCCTCCGAAAAGTCCTGATGCCCCGGCGTATCCAGAATATTGATGCACTTTCCTTCGTACTCAAACTGCAGCACGGAAGACGTAACGGATATTCCTCTTTCCTTTTCGATATCCATCCAGTCGCTGACCGCGTACTTGGCGGTCTTTCTTCCCTTGACCGATCCTGCCAGATTAATGGCGCCGCCGTAGAGAAGCAGCTTCTCTGTCAGGGTCGTCTTTCCGGCATCGGGATGCGAAATGATGGCAAAGGTACGGCGTCTCTGAATTTCCTGCATGGTCCTGTTTTCGGTTGTAAGCTTTTCTGATTCCGTAGACACGTAATATTCCTCGCATTTCTGATTTTGATTTCTTTTATTCCCCCGGTAGAATTTGTCTCCGGAAGATCACTGCTGCTTTCCCGTGATCCGGTCAAGGATACGGTGGGCTGTCTCTTCTTTGGAAAGAAGGGGGAGCTTTTCTTCGGAACTTCCGGTAATGATCGTCACGGCATTGGTATCCGTGCCGAAACCGGCGCCTTTTTCCTTTAAGTCATTGGCAACGATCATATCCGCCTTTTTCTGTTCCAGCTTCAGTCTTGCATTCTGCACAAGATGCTCCGTCTCCATGGCAAATCCGCAGAGATACTGTCCCTTTTTCCGATGCGCGCCGAGATACTTTAAAATGTCCCCGGTAGGCACGAGTTTCAGTTCCGGAATGCCGTCCGATTTTTTAATTTTTTCCTTTGCCGTTTTCGCGGGCTTGTAATCCGCCACTGCGGCAGCCATGATGATAATGTCGCTTGCGCCCGAATATTTTCGGACCGCACGCATCATTTCATCTGCCGTAACGACCGGGACCGCATTCACGAAACCGGGAACGGGAGCCGTCATGTTTCCGGTAATCAGTGTGACATCGGCACCTCTGTCGGAAGCGGCCTTTGCCAGGGCGCATCCCATTTTTCCCGTTGAAGGATTGCTGAGAAAACGGACGGGATCGATCGGCTCTCGCGTGGCACCGGCCGTGATCAGTACGCTTTTCCCCTTCAGGTCCTTCTCATATCCGACGGCATGTTCTATGAAGGAAAACAGCACCTCCGGTTCCGGCATTTTCCCTTTTCCCGTGACGCCGCAGGCAAGATGTCCGGAAGACGGTTCAATAACGGAAAATCCGAATTTTTTCAGTTTTCGCAGGTTTTCCTGCACCGCCGCGCTTTCGTACATAACCGTATTCATGGCCGGTGAAAAAATGACCGGGCAGGATGCCGCGACCAGGGTTGAACTTAAGGCATCATCGGCAATTCCGTTTGCCGCCTTCGCGATCATGTCTGCCGAAGCGGGCGCCACAACGATCAGGTCCGATTTCTGTCCAAGCGCAATATGGGAAACCGGCGATTCGTTTACGCGGTCAAAAAGATCCGTTACGGTCCTGTGCCCGGTAAGCGTATCGAAAACGACCGGGTCAATAAAATGACAGGCGGCTCCGGTCATAATGACATGCACGTCGGCTCCCTGTCGTTTCAGAAGACTTGCGAGAGATGCTGCCTTGTAAGCTGCAATGCTCCCGCTGATCCCCAGCACTATTCTCTTCCCTTTCAGCATGACCCCTCCGTTCCTTTTTGCCAGGTTTCTGCGTTGTTTTTCGTAAAAATATGTGCTACTGTGTTAACATATATTAGCACAATTCCTTACGGAAAGGAAGAAAATCATGATTCTAGCGATTGACATGGGAAACACCAATATCGTTGTCGGCGGAATTGATGAAGAGGGAAGCCGTTTTCTGGAGCGCGTCACGACGCAGATCCATAAAACCGATCTGGAATATGCCGTCCTGCTGAAGAGCATTCTGGAAATCCACACGGTGAAAAAATCCGACATCGACGGTGCCATTGTTTCCTCCGTTGTCCCGCCGTTAAACCCGGTCATCCTGCGCGCCGTCTTAAAGGTCACCGGACTCCGCGCGCTTCTGGTCGGACCCGGAATGAAAACGGGAATGAAAATCCTTACGGACCATCCGGAAGCAGTCGGCTCCGACCTGATCGTGGACTCCGTCGCAGCCAGAAAACAGTATCCTCTTCCTATCATCGTGACTGATCTCGGTACGGCAACGACCATAACCGTGGTGGACAGAAACGGAAACTACACAGGCGGGATTATCCACCCCGGTCTCATGGTATCCCTGGAGTCCTTAAGTTCAAGAACCGCCCAGCTTCCGCATATAGATCTTGACCGGCCGGGAAAGATCATTGCAACGAATACCGTGGAAAGCATGCGGAGCGGAATTCTTTACGGACATGCTTCCATGATCGACGGATGCATTGACAGGATGGAAAAGGAGCTCGGCGAAAAGGCAAGTCTTGTCGCAACGGGCGGCCTGGCTCCTTTCATCGCCCCGCTTTGCCGTCATGAGATCAATGTCGATGAAGACCTCATGCTGAAGGGTCTTCTGTTCCTGTACCGGATGAATGTGAAAAAATAACCGCATCCGTGAACAGGCAGAAAAAGAACACAGAAAACCGCCGGTCTTTTTTCAGACCGGCGGTGATTATTTTAGGATGGCTTATCGAATTTATTTGTTCCGGTTCTTCAGAAAATCCGGAATGTTGATCTGCAGATCCTTGTTTGTTCTCGGTTTGAATCCGCGCTTTTGCGCCTGGTTCATGGAATCATCGGGCACTTCGGCATCATTACTGCTTCCGTTGTTCATCGGGAAAAGTTCCGGTCCCGGTGTCTGTGCCCTGGGTGTGCTCATCCCCGGATTCGGATTTGAGGAAACCGATTTCATGATATTGCTGAAATCATTCTGCTGTGTTGCGGGCTTCTGATTTCCGAACGGTCTCATGACCTTGTCAACGGGAGTGTTGATGACGTTGTTGCTGTCAAGTCCGGTTGCGATGACCGTGATGCTCGCTTCATCCTGTGCGTTTTCATCATACATGGCACCGAAGATGATATTGGCATCGTCTCCTGCCAGTTCCTGCACATAGCTTGCTGCTTCATTGGCTTCGATCAGGCTGATGTCTCCGGAAATATTGATGATGACATTGGTAGCGCCTTCGATCGTGGTTTCCAGAAGCGGTGAGGAAACTGCCTGCTTCACTGCTTCGATTGCCTTGTCGTCGCCGTGTGCCTTGCCGATTCCGATATGGGCAATACCCTTGTCAGCCATGACTGTCTGCACATCCGCGAAGTCAAGGTTGATCAGTCCGGGCACATTGATCAGATCCGTGATTCCCTGTACTGCCTGTTCCAGAACTTCGTCCGCTTTGCCGAAAGCTTCCGGCATGGAAGTTCTCCTGTCGACGATCTCCAGCAGTTTATCATTGGGGATCACGATCAGGGTATCCACTGCGGCCTTCAGATTTTCAATTCCCGCAATGGCATTCGTCATACGCTGTCTTCCTTCAAACTTGAAAGGTTTCGTTACGACACCGACTGTCAGGATTCCCATTTCCTTTGCAAGTTTGGCAACAACAGGGGCCGCACCGGTTCCTGTTCCGCCGCCCATTCCGCAGGTGACAAAAAGCATATCAGCACCCTTGATGGCACTGGTGATATCTTCGGAACTCTCCTCTGCCGCCTTTTCACCGACTTCCGGCTTTGCGCCTGCGCCGAGTCCCTTGGTCAGCTTTTCTCCGATCTGCATGGCAGTCGGAGCCTTGCAAAGCTGCAGGGCCTGCTTATCCGTATTGATCCCGATAAATTCAACACCTTCGATATTGGCATCTATCATGCGGTTCACCGCGTTGTTTCCGGCTCCGCCTATACCGACCACGACAATCCTGGCCGAATTTTCCGCATCATTCAGTTTTATCTCTAACAAAGTGAATTCCTCCTGCCTGTCAGACACCTGTGGTTTATATGGAATACGCTTAATATCATAAACTTTTTCCTTTAAAAGTGCAACGGGTAAATTTCGTTTTGTTACAGGGTGAACATAAAACCAGAGCAGGCATTCATCCGGTGGTTTTTTTGCTTATCTCTTCTGAAAAGAATACATGGGATTTTCACTTGTAGGATCATAATCCTGCAGATCCAGCGTTCCCTTCAGATCCTTGATTTCAGGCAGGATACCGGCAAGTTCCGCTATCTTTCCGTTCATTTCGGAAGAACTTCCGAGAAGGACATTTATTTTTCCGATCACGAGCGTCGCGTTTCCGGAATTGTCATAGCGGATCAAATCCGCACTGATTTCATAGGTTGAAAGCGCCTGCGTCAGATTCAGTATTCCGGCAAAGATCCTGTTGTCATTCACGGGAAGCGGTTTGTACAGAATGATCTGTCCGAAATCAAGGCCGGTGATCTCCGGTATTCCGGGAAGCTTCTTGTCTCTGCTTACGCTCTCCACGATAATTCCGTCTTTGTCGAAATACATGTCGGAGCTCATGTAGGTCACATATCCGACAACGCTTTTTTCATATAAGATCACTTCCACGCTGACGGGATCCGTAAAGATGATCTTGTAATCCTGGACAAACGGAATGGGTTCTTTTTTCTTCATAAGATTTTTCACAAAACAATACGCGCTGTCTTTGGACAGCGCTGTCGGAAAGATCAGGTTCTCCACCTGATCGCTCGTGTACCATTTGTTGCCGGTCACCTTGATGTTCTTAATTCTGACGCATGAAAGAACAATACCTGCAGCAAGCAGCACGCAGACAAGGATCAATCCGATCATCTTCTTCATTTCCCATATCCTCCGGAACGGACCAGATATCTCAGTAGTCCAGTCTTATGCTTCTGGAAACGCTGAGCACCATTCCCATTTCTATCATCAGAAACAGAACGGACGTCCCTCCGTAACTGATGAACGGCAGCGTGATCCCGGTATTCGGGACAAGGTTCGTAACCACCGCAATGTTCAGAATAACCTGTATGGCTATGTGCGACATGACGCCGACCACGATAAGTGATCCGTAAAGATCAGGAGCGGAATTTGCAAGAATGATGAAGCGGTAGATCATGAACATGAAAACGAGAATGATGGAGACTGCTCCGAACAGTCCCAGTTCCTCGCAGATAATGGCAAAGATCATATCGTTCTGCGCTTCGGGAACGAAGCCCAGTTTCTGAATGCTTCCGCCGAGTCCTCTTCCGATGACCCCTCCGGACCCGATCGCATAGAGTCCCTGCAGGATCTGATATCCGCCGTTCTGCGGAAAAGCTGCGGGGTTCTTCCAGACCAGGATACGGTTATACTGATAGGTTTCAAGGATCCCCGCTTTCTTCATGAACTGTGCCAATGGCTGGATGACCATGAGAAGGCCGAGTCCGCCTGCGGCAAAAACCGCATAGATAAGGCGCTTGTTCGTCGCGACAAACGACATGATAAAAGCAAGGCCGAAAATAATGATTCCGGAGCTTAGATTGTTCCTGGCCACAAGAGCGGCGATCGGAACGTCCAGAAGAAAAACCGTAAAAAGGCCTTTCCACGTATTGATCTTCTTACCCATATTGGCAATGTAAACCGCGAGGAAAATCACAAGCGCAAGTTTCGCATATTCGGTCGGCTGAAAGGAAAAACTTCCGACTCCGAGCCAGCGCCGCTTTCCGTTCACCACCTGCCCGACCAGAGAGACCGCGATCATAAGGACATAGGACAGGATATACATGGGAAAGGCAAAACGGATGATCTTATGATAATCGATATGCGAGATCACAGCCATCAGGACAAAGCCGATCAGTGCAATGCTGCCCTGGCGTTTCAGATAGTAGGCAGCATCATGCGTTCTGGAACTGATCTCTGCCATGTAAGAACTGGATGAATAGATCATCAGCAGTCCGAAAGCCGTCAGAAAAACGACGGCAAAAACAAGGCTGTAATCGTAATAGCGTTTTTTCCTCTTCTCTGTCATCAGAGACTCCTTACACACTCTTTGAATATTCTTCCGCGTTCCTCGTAATTTTTAAACATGCCCCAGCTTGCGCAGGCCGGGGAAAGAAGCACATAATCTCCCGGTTCCGCATAGGACGCGCATACCTTTACCGCTTCCGGCATATCTTCCGCATACATGATGTTCGTGAAGCCGTGTTTTCTGGCGCATTCGGAAATGGCATCCCTGGTCTGACCCAGAAGAACAAGGTAACGCACCTTTCCGCCGAATGCTTCTATCCATTCATCATAGGATGAGCCCTTGTCAAATCCCCCTCCGATCAGAATGGTGGGACCGGGCATGGCCCTGATCGCCTGAATGGCGGCATCCGGATTTGTTCCCTTGGAATCATTGTAATACTTTACGCCGAACTTTTCCGTCACAAATTCAATTCTGTGCTCCACCGCCTTGAATGCCATGCAGGTTTTCCTGATCACTTCTTCCAGTACGCCCATGCAGAATCCGGCCGCTACGGCTGCCATGACGTTTTCAAAATTATGTTTGCCGAGAAGCTTCAGTTCATCCGTGCGGACGACCGGCGTCTTTTTCCCGTTTTCCTTTCTGCAGATCACGCCGTCCTCCAGGTCATAACCGTCCTTAAGGATCTGCGTGCTGGAAAAGAACACGACCCTTGCCGGACATTTCCCGTTTTCCCCGAAACCCTTCAGTACCTTGTCGTCATAATTCAGAATGCAGAAATCATCTTCCGACTGGTTCATGGCAATGTCTTCCTTGATGCGGATATAATTCTGCATGGTATGATGCCGGTTCATATGATCCGGCGTTATATTCAGGATCGCACTAACGTGCGGATGAAAACGTATGATCGTTTCCAACTGAAAACTGGAAGCCTCAAGGACCGTAACGGAATTGTCCGTCGTTGAGAGTGCGGTCTCCGTATAGGGCTTTCCTATGTTCCCCACCGTAAAGGTGTTCCCGCTTCCGAAATGATTTTTCATGATCTCGCCGGTCAGGGAAGTTGTCGTCGTTTTTCCGTTTGTTCCGGTTATCGCTACCAGCTGCCCCTTGGCAATCGTAAAGCCCAGTTCGATCTCGCTCCAGATCTGTACACCGTTTTCCGTGAGGCATTTTACGAACGGTGCCTCCAGGTCTATTCCCGGACTGATGATACAGAGTTTTATCCCCTCGAAATCTTCCTTTTTCAGATTGCCCAGAACGATACTGACATGAGAAGAATCCTTGAAATTTTCCTTCAGCTTTTCCGGATCCAGTGTGCGATTCCCATCATACAGAAGAACGTCTCCTCCCTTTGCCAGAAGAAGTTTTGCCGCAGAGATCCCGCTCATCCCCGCTCCTGCCACCATAACTTTCTCGCCCATGATTTTTTCCTCCGTTATACTGCAGGGGATTTCCTACATCATCCCGATGAAGGAAAACAGCCCCAGAATAACCGTTACAATCGTAAATACCGCCACCACTCTTGTTTCCGACCAGCCGCCCAACTCAAAATGATGATGAAGAGGCGCCATCCTGAAAAATCTTTTCCCGTGCGTTTTCCGGAAATACACGACCTGGATGATGACGGAAAGCACTTCGATCAGATAGATAAAACCGACCGTCACAATGAAGAGAGGCATCTGCATGACAAGGGCCAGAGATGCCACATAACCGCCCAGTGCAAGGCTCCCCGTGTCTCCCATGAAGATTTTCGCGGGGTAGACATTATAGAGGAGAAAACCGAGAAGGCTCCCCGTCATCGCCCCCGCGACCGGCGCTGCCGGAATGTTTTCCTTCACCGAAACGATAAGGAAAAACAGGGAAACGGCAATGGTCACGCTGGCACACAGCCCGTCAAGGCCGTCCGTGAAATTGACCCCGTTGTCCGTTCCCAGAACGATCACGAACACGGCCGGGATGAACCATATCCCGAGATGGAGAAATATTCCCGTCTGCATCCCGCCGGTAAAGGGAACCAGCATGCCCGTTTTGATCTGCGGATGACTGTACAGGTAAAAAGCAAATATGCCCGTTGCGACAAGCTGCATCAGAAGCTTCTGCCATGCCTTGAGTCCCTCGGACTTTTTCTTCCTGATCTTCAAGATGTCATCCAGAAAACCGATCAGCCCGAATGTCAGCATGAATATAATGACAGGAACCGTAAAGGGATATTTTCCCATACAGGGAAACATCCCGATGATGACGGAGATCACAATGGCAATCCCGCCCATGGTCGGCGTTCCGCTCTTTTTAAGATGCGCCTTCGGCCCGCAGTCCCTGACCTGCTGCCCGAATTTCAGTTTGTGAAGGGCCGGTATCAGAAGCGGGATCAGAATGGCGCAGGATACAAATGCGATCATCGTAGCCCATATGGTATCTCGGATCATGGATCATTTCCTCCCCGTACATTGATCACTGCGGAGCCGGCGGCACCGTATTTCCCGCTGCGGTACCGGGAGCCTTGGTCTCTTCCGCCGTTGAGCTCTTCGGTGCCGGTTTTGATTTTGCGGGTGACGTCTCCGCCTTCGTTGCCTTCGTTTCCTTTGTTGCCTTTGTTCCCTGCTTTGTCGATTTGGTCTCTGCTTTTGTCTGCGTACCGGTGGATTTGGTCTCCGCCTTTGAAGGAGCCTTTGTCCCGGATTTCGATGATGATGAATTTTCCGGATGTTCGTCCGCCTGCAGTGCCGCGGATGACTCCGCCGCGTTCCGGTAAAGTCCGCTGTCTAAGGTCTCTCCGCCGCCTGCCGGCGTACCCGGAAGATTTTCCGCATCGCCCGTTCCGTCCGTTTCTATGACTTCATCCGTATCGTACACGATAGGCGCTTCCGTTTCCTGTGCAGCCGCTGTTTCCGTTGTCGTGCTGTCCGTTATCCCCTCGCCCTTGGGAAGCTGTCCGGATGCTTCCGCATTGCTTGCGGATGCCGTATCCCCTTCCGGATAAATTCCCATGTAGGGAAGGATATCGGTCATGACCTTCTGAAATATTCCGCTTGCGTAGGTGGAATGCGGCTGGTCTGCCGTATTCGGCGTATCGACAATGACGTAGCAGAGAACCTGGGGATTGTCCGCCGGTGCAAAGCCGCAGAAGGAAACCAGATAATTTTTCTGTCCTCTCGGGTATTTTTCCGCCGTCCCGGTTTTTCCGCCGATCTTGTATCCCGCCACCTGTGCCGCCTTGCCGGTTCCCTTTTCCACAGTCTGGAACAGGGCTTCGCGAATAAACGAACTTGTATCGGAAGACACTGTCTGTCTTACAAGTTCGGGTTCAACATCCCGTACCACGGATCCCTGTGCGTTCAGAATCTGCTTTACCACATGCGGCTGATAATAGGAACCGCCGTTAATGACCGAAGAAAATGCGGAAGCCAGCTGGATCATGCTGCAGTTATAGTTCTGTCCGAACGAATTGGTCGCAAGATCCGTAGTCCCCATGTTTTCCGGCGTATGGATGAGCGTACTGGTATCCGCTTCCCCGGGCAGGTCTATCCCGGTCCTGCTTCCGAAGCCGAAAAGCTGCTGGTATCTGCAGAAATTTTCCTTGCCGGTCGCCATGGCGATATGCATCATGACGACATTGCAGGACTGCATCAGTCCCTGTTCCACCGTAAGAGTCCCGTGTCCGGTCCTTTTGGCGCAGTGGATGGTCCATCCGCCGATATCCAGAGAACCGGTGCAGTCGTAACTTTCGTTTCCGGTGATGGCTCCGTTTTCAAGTCCGGCCGAAACCGTAAAGACCTTGGAAGTGGAACCGGGTTCGTAGGTATCGCTTACGCAGAAATTCCTCCAGACAGAATTCCATGCATCGGATTTCTGCTGGTCGTCCATGGCATTCAGTTCATCGGCCGTATAGTAGGCGCTGACGTCTCTCGGATTATTCAGGTCGTATCGGTGATTGGTGGCCATGGCAAGGACTTCGCCGTTGTTGGGATTCATGACGATGCATGCCGTCACCTTGCTTCCCATCTGTTCGTCAAATTCCTTGATGTATTTTTCCACGACGTTCTGAATGTTCATGTCGATCGTGGATACCACAGTATTGCCGTCAGTCGCCGGCTTTATAACACGTTCCAGATTGGAGTCGTCATTCAGGTATCCGTATTCCCTGCCTGATGTTCCGATCAGCTGATCGTTATAATACTGTTCTATTCCGCCGCTGCCTTCCTCACCGTCGCTTAAGGAAAAACCCAGCACATTGCAGGCCAGCGAATTGTACGGATAGGTTCTCTGGTAGGAGTCCTCGAACCACACCCCGTAGACCCGCCGCGGATCGCTGTTTTCGCTGTACTGGTTGTTGATCTCCGTTTTGCGGCTTTCGAATTTTTCCTTCTGGTCGTGGGTAAGCTGTTTCGCATAACGGATATACTGCGATTCCGACTTGTCCGTGATCAGCTTTGTAAGCTCCGCTGTGTCGTACCCGAACACTTCGTTCAAAAGCTGAACTGTCGGATCCAGGTAATTTTCCTGTGCGGAATTGATCTGTGAGGGATCGATGATCAGATTATAGACCTTGCTGCTGGTAGCCAGGTAAGTCCCGTTCCGGTCCACGATGTCCCCTCTTCTGTAGGGAATTTCACGGGAATCGTAACGCTGCTGGGAAAGAACCTTCTGGTTGTATGCCCCTGAGTTTACCTTCTGGATCCGGTAAAGCTTGTATATCAACGCAAACAAAGCCAGCATGATCACCATTCCGGTGACTGCCAGCTTTCCCTGCATGTGCCCGCTCAGCCTGTTGCCGGGTACGTTTTTACGTGTGTTATTTTCCTGCTTCTCCCGGGATGTCTTCATACTGTCTGACGTACTCACTCTCCGTCTTTTTATACTTTATGACCTGGTCCTTATTGGCATAAACCATGCCAAGTTCCCTGGTAGCCACATCGTATATATGATCCAGATCGACATCCGTATTGATGCTTGTCTGAAGTGCATCGTTTTCACTCTTCAGATTTTCAAGAGTCTTTTCCTGCGTCTCTATATTACGCATGCTTGTCGTAATGGAAGCCTGAACTTGAATGTAGCTGCAGCAGATAAACAGCGCAGCGATAGTCGCTACCGTAAGCATTATAAGGTAAGGAAGATCCATGCGCAAGGCGTTTTCCTGATTCCGCCTGACCGCATTGTTGTGCCTGCGGATCCTGTCCTGGCGCCTTAACCGTTCCTGCCGTTCCTCTTCCTCCTGCTGTTCTTCGATATCCGGTGACAGTTTCCGAACGACATTTCCGTCTATATAGCCTTCCGAATGCCTGTAGCTGTCATGACGGCTGCCGTAATGTGTCCTCCGCCCTGCTGCTCTTGCCATACCGCTCCTCCCCGTAATCTGTCACCCTGTCACTGCTGTTTTTTCAAAGACCCTCAGCTTTGCGCTGCGCGATCTGGGATTGTTCTTTGTTTCTTCCTCCGACGGAAGAACAGGCTTCCTTGTGATCACCCGTCCCCTGCTCTTTTTTCCGCAGACGCACACCGGAAAATCGGGCGGGCATGTGCACGGATTCTCATTCCGTTTAAAGGCACTTTTCACGATTCTGTCTTCAAGCGAATGAAAGGTAATGATACAGAGCCTTCCTTCCGGCTTCAGAAGATCGATCATGGTATCAATGGAATTCTCAAGGACCTTCAGTTCTTCGTTCAGTTCTATCCTGATTGCCTGAAACGTCCGCATGGCGGGCGGTCCGCCTGTTGCCTGTATCCGCATCGGAATGGATGCCCTGATGATGGCTGAGAGCTCACCGGTCGTTTCAATCGGTTTTTTTACTCTTGCCGCCACGATATGCTTTGCAATGTTCTGTGCGAACCGGTCTTCCCCGTATTCCCGGATGACCCTTGCCAGTTCGGATTCCGAATACCCGTTTACAATATCCGCTGCGGTCTTTTCCTTTCTCTGATCCATCCGCATGTCCAGGGGTTCATCCTCCAGATAACTGAATCCCCTTTCCGGAGTGTCCAGCTGATAGGAGGAAACTCCGAGGTCCAGACAGATCCCGTCCGCTGCATCAATTTGAAAATCCCGCAGCACGTTCCGGATATTGATGTAATTGTCCCGGACAATGGATACGCGTTCCCCGAACGGTTTCAGATGTTCTGTCGCTGCTGAAATCGCATCCGCATCCTGGTCGATCCCGATCAGGTGCCCGCCGTTTTCCAGCCGTTTTGCGACTTCAAATGCATGTCCTCCGCCGCCCAGTGTGCCGTCCACGTAAATCCCGTCCGGCCTGATATTCAGATTTCCGATCACTTCTTCAAGAAGTACCGGCGTGTGCCTGAATGTCATATTCTGAAGCCGAGCCCGTCAAGGCTCTCTGCTATATCTTCCGCATTTCCTTCCTGCTCACGTTCCTTGGCAAGTATGCCGCTGTCCCAGATCTCTATCCTGCTTCCCACTCCCAGAAGAACAACGTCCTTGTCTAACTTTGCATATTCCCTTAAATTGGCGGGAATGAGGATCCTTCCCTGTTTATCCGTTTCACACTGCGAAGCTCCCGGAAGCATGAATCTTGAAAGCTTTCTGGCGGATGCCACCGTTAACGGCAGATCATGAAGTTTTTCCGCTATTGCTTCCCATTCGGCCTTGCCGTACACATAAAGACATTCATCAATTCCCTTTGTGACGAAGAATACGTCGCCGAGCTGTTCGCGGAACTTTGAAGGGACGATCAACCGTCCCTTCGCGTCCACTGTATGATTGTATTCGCCCATGAACATAATCATCACCACCATTTACCACTTTTTACCACTTCATGACATTATAATACCCTTCAGAGCCCCCCAATGCAAGCTTTTTTGGGAAAAAAAGTCAAAAAAAAGAAGCAACTGCAAGGTTTCCTGCGGTTGCCTCTAAATGTGGTGAAATGTGGGGTGAATTGTACTAAATGTGGGCGCGGCCCGCTCTCCTTCTTCCGAGGATGATCACTATGGTGGAAGCGGCAAAACATATCCCGGCAAGGATCTGGGAAACGGCTACGGAAGTCCCCGCAAATTTAAGCTGGTCCGTCCTTAACCCCTCGATCAGCATCCTGCCGAGGCCGTAGCCCCCGAGATACAAAAAGAAGATCTCTCCCGTGAATTTCTTTCTTTTCCGGTACCAGAGCATGAACAGAAGCAGACACAGGTTCCAGACGGATTCATAGAGAAACGTCGGATGCACCTGGATATAATCAACCCCGTTCATGTTGATGATGTGTGATTTCAGTCCCGCATCGATCATGATCGGATTGATGACCGACATCTTGATCCGCATGGCGAACAGGCTGTCCGTATACCGCCCGAATGCTTCGCAGTTGATGAAATTTCCCCACCGGCCGATGATCTGTCCCGTAATAAGGCCGAGGACAAGGGAATCCGCCATGGAAAAAAAATTCTGTTTTCTTCTCCTGCAGAAGATCCCGAGTGTCAGAAGGCCCGCGATCACGCCGCCGTAAATGGCAAGGCCGCCCTCTCTTAAGTTGAAGATGGAAAGGGGCGCATCCTTGTAGTCATCCCACCGGAAGATCACGTAATAGATGCGGGCTCCGATAATGGCAAAAATGATCCCCCAGATGATGAAATCCAGATACATGTCCTGGCTTTGTTTTCTTCTTCTCACATCGCTTAGTGCCACCGCGATCCCGGCGAGCATACCCAGGCCGATCAGCACGCCGTAGAATGCAATGGAATAGCCGAAAATGCTGAAATTCTTTACCATGTGCTGCACCGTGATCCCCAGATGCACAAAGCTTACGTCATAACCGCCCATTCTGTCGTTGCTCCCTGTTTTCGCTGTTTTTCATAGTAGGTTACGGTCTCCTAGTCTATCATATTGTCTTTCAATTGTCACGGTTTTATGATATGCTTACGTGCAGCCGGGGGTGTATTCTATCCCTCGCATTACTGTCATGGAAAGGACATGAAATCTCATGAAACTGGGAATCGTAGGTCTGCCGAATGTCGGGAAAAGCACACTTTTCAATTCTCTGACGAAAGCAGGCGTTCCAATGGAAAACTATCCGTTCTGCACCGTCGACCCGAATATCGGCGTAGTGGCAGTGCCGGATGCAAGGCTTAAAACACTGGGGGACCTGAATCATTCCAAAAAAGTCACTCCCGCCGTCATCGAATTTGTCGATATCGCAGGGCTGGTCAAGGGTGCCAGCAAAGGGGAAGGCCTGGGCAACCAGTTCCTTGCAAACATCCGCGAATGCGACGCCATTGTCCATGTCGTGCGCTGTTTCGAGGATCCGAACGTAATCCATGTGGAGGGGACCGTGGATCCCGTCCGTGATATCGATACCATAAACCTGGAACTGATCTTTGCAGACCTGGAAGTCCTGGACCGCAGGATCGGGAAAACGGCAAAATCCGCCTTCAATGACAAAAAACTGAACTGGGAACTGGATATCCTGAAAGCCATCAGGGAAATCCTGGAATCCGGAAAACCGGCCATCACCTACAGAAGCGACGATGCAGACGTCATGAATTTTGTACGCTCTCTCGATCTTCTGACCGCAAAGCCGGTTATTTTTGCCGCCAACGTGACCGAGGATGACCTGGCCGATGACGGCGCATCCAACAAATACGTCCAGGAAGTCCGGCAATACGCGAAGGACAACCATTGCAGCGTATATGTTGTCTGTGCCAAGATCGAACAGGAAATTTCGGAACTGGAAGAAGCAGAGAAAAAAGACTATCTGGATGCGCTCGGCATAAAGAAATCCGGACTGGACAAGCTGATCACTGCAAGCTACGACCTTCTCGGCCTTCTCTCCTTCTTAACGACCGGAGAAGACGAAACCCGTGCCTGGACGATCACCAAAGGGACCAAGGCCCCGCAGGCAGCCGGTAAGATCCATACCGATTTTGAGCGCGGATTTATACGTGCGGAAGTGGTCAATTACGATGATCTGATCCGCTGCGGGTCCGGAACCGCCGCAAAGGAAAAAGGCCTGATGCGTCTGGAAGGCAAGGATTATGTGGTGCAGGACGGCGACGTAATCCTGTTCCGGTTCAATGTCTGATTTCTGAAATAAGGAGAAAAATCATGCCGGCAAAAAGAAAAGCACTTTCATCCTGCCGTACGGCTACGGTGGAAAGAAAAACAAAGGAAACCGAAATCAGGATCACGCTCAATATCGACGGAAGCGGGATTTCGAAGATCAATACGGGGGTCGGCTTTTTTGATCATATGCTGGACTGCTTCGCAAGACACGGCCAGTTTGATCTTTCCGTTTCCTGCAAAGGGGATCTGAACGTGGATTGTCACCACACTGTGGAGGACACCGGCATCGTCCTCGGAACAGCGATCAGAGAAGCCCTCGGAGACAAATGCGGCATCCGCCGGTACGGCTGTTTTTCTCTGCCGATGGACGAAGCCCTGGTACTCTGTGCGGTTGACATGTCCGGCCGCTCCTATCTTGTCTTTGATCCGGTCTTCCGGGCAAAGAAGCTGGGTACCATGGATACGGAAATGTTCAAGGAATTTTTCCGGGCGGTTTCCTCTTCCGCTGCCATGAACCTTCATCTGCATGAATTTTACGGTGAAAATTCCCACCATGTCGCGGAAGCCTGTTTCAAGGCATTTGCCAGGGCGCTGGACGAAGCCACAGAGATTGACCCCCGGATAAAAGGAGTACTGTCCACAAAAGAAGTCCTGTAAAAAAAAAGCCTTCATGATTGCTCATGAAGGCTTCAGACTGAAGACAAAGTCCCAGGATTAGAGCTGAAGCTCCGATCCCGGGATTTTTTATACGGATCAAAGAACAGAGTGGGCGGCGGCAGCACGTCATTCCGTTCGGGACACGCTTCCGCCCCTATCGCCCTTCGGGCTGGGGTTTCCGGATTCCTTCGGAATCCTCCTATAAGTCGCCTCGTGCAGCGGTACTAATGCGGCATAAAGATGCCGCAAAGTACCGGCCTCGGCGATTGTCCCTCGCGGAACGGTACTGCGCCGCCTGCTGCCCGCTGTGTATAACCGGCTGAAAAATGCAACTGCTGTCCACAACAGTCCTGATATCCCGGAAGGTTTTCAACAACTTTTGCCAATCCATTCCTTTTTCTTTGACCGTTCCATTACCCGGGTTATAATCAGATCAGAGAAAGGAACGGTGGCGCTTATGATGTCAGAAGAAACGAAGAAAAACCGGGAACAGGTACAGTTCTTCTCCATGGATGACCTG